>Ga0302326_10000693_pt1 | contig 89693 bp, 82 predicted proteins | sample Palsa_T0_3_FD_202264 | JGI IMG/M metagenome (GOLD analysis project Ga0302326, IMG submission 202264) | Peat permafrost microbial communities from Stordalen Mire near Abisko, Sweden - Palsa_T0_3 | ecosystem: Environmental > Terrestrial > Soil > Palsa > Peat permafrost | place: Sweden: Abisko... | reverse complement strand
GCTCGCGCTGATCGCTTCTCCCGTCTTCGATCGACCCACGACCACCTCCTCGATGATCGCGGCACCCTGATCCTCGGCGGATCGATCGTCAACACAATTGGATCTCGGGCTACGAGATCCTGTTTAGTTACCCAGGTCCAGCATCGGTGTCGGCCATTGATAGCATCGGCCAGTTGTGGGGCTGGGCGTACAATCCTTACGGTAACGTTGGCGACGGCTGGGGTGCGGGCGGATCGGCGTGTCAGCAACTTTGCACGGATGATGGAACGAGTAAATCAAACGGTGTCTGCTCGAATACCCCACTTGTTGTTTTGCAGAACGCAGTGCAGGCTACGCGGACGTCTGATGCGGCAATGGCTATCGACGCGAGCGGGCAGTTGTATGGGTGGGGCTCACCTGCCGACGGAGAGATCGGTATCACCGCAAATTCTGAGGCCGCCTGCGTCATGAACTTGATCACTGGGTCGAATCCACTTTCGCCGGCTCCGGGTGGCACGTGCACGTTTACCCAAAACGAGTATTGGTCGGGACTCCCAGCCATGATGGCCTTATCCGGCGGCTTTCTAAGCACATTCGCGGAGGATCAGTATGGCGAGGTCTGGGTCACCGGAGACAATCAATACGGAGGCCTCGGCCTTGCGGCTTTTCCGTCCTCTCCCTACTATACATATACACCGACGTACCAGTCGTCGTTGACGCCTGGTAGTACGACGCCTTCGTCGATGTCCTCAGCCGGAGGGAGCAGTTCCAGCGGTGGGCCCAACACGGGCGGCTATTGGCAGACAACAAGTAACGAGAGTACGTCTGATTCGTACACATTGAAATGGAGTACGCCTGTTTACTTGACCGGTGTTGTCCTGTATGACAACTTCACGGGCGACTTCCCCGCAAACTACTGGGTGTCGGTATCGCCAAGCGCAAGCGGTTGCGGAGGAGCGTATACAGTGGCGACGTCAAGCACCCGCGGTGGTACGCCGGGTGACGTCATGTCGATCACGTTTCCAGCCCAGCCGGTCGGATGTCTTATCGTTGGCCTCTCAGCATCTGCCTCGCATAAATGGGATATCGCATATATTTGGGGCATTGAATAGGCTAGGCGTGCTCGAGGGGACAACTCCGCAGGCGCAATCGTCGCTTGTTGACCTGGACCGGCGCGGGTGGCAATGTTGAGGCAGGGCTCTATGCGGAGGGGTGCGATATTCTGCTTGAGGGGTCTTACCGACGTCAAAGCGTCTCAGCGAACTGTGTGCCGAGAAGCTGCGGCATCGGAGTGGTCGTGGCGCGGGTGGTTCACCGGCTGCGGCTGGGTGGCGGCGATGGCAGAGATCGTCGCGGTGCATGTCTTTCTCGCGAGTTGTGGCGGCCGCACTAGTGGAGCTGGTGCAATGCCTGCGGACGCTTCGGAAGACACGGTAAAGGCAGCCGAAGCAAGCGAGATCTCAAGCATGGATATGGGCGTAGCCGACGGTCCGGATGCGGCGAGTGCTCTCGATGCCCAAGTCGATGCTCCGGATGCGCCGACAGCTTCCGACGCCGAACGGGCTACGCCGGATTCGGCAGCAGCGGATGAGGAGGACGCCGATGCGGCTGTGATCTCAGCGGAAGCCGGTTCGCCTAGCTGCGCTCCCGGCGGTGGTGGAATGACGAACTGCGGACCAGGAGGAAGCGGGTCGGAAAGCTGTTGCGTCACCTTACCCGTGGAAGGTGGGACATTCTATCGCACCTATGCGGAGTCGGACGTCGATGACGGCGGCGACGCCGATCCTGCAACTCTAAGTGGCTTTCGCTTGGACAAATACGACGTCACGGTCGGTCGCTTTCGCCAGTTCGTCAGCGCCGTGCTGCCGGCGACTGGCGGGTTGGGATGGCTTCCAACACAGGGGTCGGGCAAGCAGGGCTTCCTAAATGGCGGCCATGGAGTGACCGACAGCTCCAACCCGGGCATGTATGAGCTGGGCTGGGACAGCTCGTGGAACTCCGACGTCGCCCCAACAAGCCTAAATCTCACCTGCGACTCCGCATACGCTACCTGGACGCCGGCGGCTGAGACCAATGAGAACCGGCCGATCAACTGCGTTAATTGGTACGAGGCTTACGCATTTTGTATCTGGGATGGCGGGTTTCTTCCTACCGAACCCCAATGGGAATATACCGCGGCAGGGGGTGACCAACAGCGAGAGTACCCGTGGGGTCCTTCTCTTCCGCCTACCGGTGTGGTCGAGCAATATGCCATTTTCGGCAACAGTAGCGGTGACTGTTACTTTCCCAGCGGAATGCTGACGCGGTGCGTAGGTGTGACTAGCATCGCGCCGGTCGGGACGGCGACTCTCGGCGTAAGTCGCTGGGGGCAGCTCGACACGGTGGGCGAAGTCTTTGTCTGGGTGCTTGACGGATACAATTTCTTGTACCTTAGTCCCTGCATGGATTGCGCATACTTGGGGGCGACCCCTGACCGAGTGGCTCGAGGTGGCTCTTTTAGCACGTCAAGCTTGCTTCTGCAGGTGACGACTCGGGGTAGCAACGCTCCCACGCACCGTTACAATAATTTTGGTATTCGCTGTGCCCGGGCCCCGCAGTAAGCTTTCGCGCTGGTATTTGACCAGCTCCCAAACTCGGGGTGGTCGGGGCGCACGCTTTGAATGCGCTGCCCCGTCCTGACGTGGGCATGTTTTCATGCTCGCGATTGGGGTATGGCAGTACTGCGCGCATCGTCCCTTCGCGTTGCTCCGACATCTCGCGAGCAGGGTCGCTGCGACCCTCTACACGCTCCTGGAGACTGCCAAGCTCACAGGCATCGGGCCCGCCCAGTCTTGCGCGAGGCCGCGTGGCTTGCCGACGCCCGCCTTGACGTGTTGCTCCCCGCCGAGTTGCCGCGCTGAGCCTGGCCACCTTCCACACTCAAGACGGCATCGCGTGGGCGTTCCGGTGCATCGGAATGGACTTACAGACATTCTGAATTCGGTAGCGCCGCCATCCGTTGAACTGCGGGCGCTTGGGAGAACGCGCGTGAGCCCATCCCACGACATGCGCGGCGGAATTTCCGACAGAGGGAGTCAGTGAAGCGGTACTACCTCACCTGTCGGGGATATCGAAACGTGAACTCCGTGGTCCGAGAGCAGTCGACAATAGCGGGCGATCGCTTCGACATCTCCGCGCTTGGCGTAGTAAACGAGCAGCTCCCCCATGGAATCGATATGGTCCGGGTCGTGCTTTAGCGCAGTCTGTCACTGCACCGCTGCCTCATCAGGTCGTTCCATCATGCGGAGGACAATGCCTAGATTGTAGTAGGCGACTCCAAAGTCATGATTGTATATGATTTCCTCTCTTAGCTGTACTTCTGCATCATGCCACTTGCGGCGGGCCATCAATAGAACTGCCAAGTCGTTATGGACGACTGGCTCCTTCGGATCGAAGGCAATGGCTGCACGATACTCTAATTCAGCCTTGTCAAGATCGTTGTCTACTTCTTGGTAAAAGTCGCCCATCCCCAGATGAGTCAATGCGGACTTCGGTGAGCTTGCGCGCGCTGCTGTCACGAAACTCCTTCTATCTCGATAGACCCCTGCGTAATTCCAGGTTCCGATCGCGTAGGCGACGAATAGCAAGCTCGCGAGGCTGGCAGCGACCCCATTTGTGCCCGACGCGTCGAATAGTTCGGCCGCGACGATGCAGTAGCCCACCGCCGGCAGGTAAAGACGGTTCTCGAGCGTCAACCGTTCAGCGACAAATAGGCTCGGGACCAGGGGTAGGATCACGAGAACAATGCCCAAAACGAGGCGTTTAGGCTGGCGGGGGCGGAGAACTCTTACAAGAAGTGCACCGGCTGCGAACGCGGCGATGCCGGGCCAAATGGGGGTGTCTTGTGCTGTCGCGATCGGGGATAGCCTGAAAGGTACGCAAAGTTTGCCAGTACTTTCAATCAGGACCGGTAATTGGTGAAGTAGGGAATGAATGTGATACGCGCCTTCTCCTGGATGTGATACAGTCGCAACGCTTCGTGCTAGAATGAAAGCGAAGATAGCGAGGAGCCAGTACAGCCAATAAGCGCGTTGCCGGGCTACTATCCCGATACTCCAAAAATAGCAGACAAAGAAAAGCGGGAGAACGATAGCCGTTTCTTTGGTGAAAAGCGCGGCCACGAGACTGAGAAAATGTCCGAGCCGCAATTGAATAGCTGGATGCTTGGTGTCAAGAATCAGCAATAACCAAGAGCCAAGTGCAAAGATTGTGAAGAGGGAATCGTTGCGGCCGGGAATCCATGCCACGGTCGAGACCAGTGCAGGGTGCACCGCGAAGAGCGCCGCCCCTAGGCCGGCTGGTCTGTTCGAGAAGCAAAGCTCCTTCGCGATGAGAAATATCAGCGCGGTGCATAAGGTATGGAGACACACGTTGGTGAAGTGATACCCGAATGGAGTTCCACCGCTCCACTGAGCGTCCAATACGTACGAAACGGTGACCAGTGGCCGATAGTAGTAGTTCAGGTATAGACGACGAAAGGCGTCCAGCGCACTCGTCGGCTTCAAGAGAAACGCCTGGTTGTTGATGATGAGATCTTTATCGTCGAGAAACGAAAAGCCGAAATCAGCGCACCGAACGTAAATACAAAAGGCCAACGCAGCCAAGCCAGCCGAGACGGCTAAATTTGGGGTGACGCCCGGATCCTCTCCGCGGCCGTGCGGCGCTGGGCGCGCGCCGCGCGCGGGAAGCAGTCCTCGGCCTGTCGTTTGGCCATTCGTGTCACTGACGAATGTGCGCGAGTGGCTCGTCGTTCCCTTTATGGTCATCTCGAATTCGAACCGTATGAAGGATGGATAGAAATGGGCGTGCCTGTTGTCGGAAGCAGTCTGACGACAAAGATCAAGGATAGCTACGCATGCGCACTGGTTTGCCGAGTTCCTGTCGCGACGTCACACCGAGTTTGAGTCCCGCCCTATGCAGGAGCACACGGACACTGGCTTCGGCCAGTCCGAGATCGATGGCGATCACTTTTGTCGAATGCCCTAGCCGCAGGCGACGTACCACGTCGCTTTCGCGTCCGCTCAGACGACTGTCCGCAGCGAGGAAAGCGTACAATGCTTCGGTGCTTATAGGCTTGCCGACATACTGCGCCCCAAACTCGCAAGCCCGAACTGAGTCGGCTTCCTCGAGGTACGCGGTGAGGACCATCGCCGGCGTTCGCGGCTGCAACTCGCGAAACTTCTCAAGCACGTCGAGGCCCGAGGGTCCTTCGAGGCGCATGTCTGTGATGAGGGCGGAGAAGACCTGGTTCGACAAGGTCGAAACCGCCTCGCCATAGTTGCGAACCCAGGTCACGTCGACCCACTTCTCTAGGGTCTTCTGAAGCGTCCGGCCAACGCCCTCGTCGTCCTCAACGAGGAGTAGCTTCGGCCTGTTTACGGATTGGGCACTGGCTCGAAGTCGAGACCCACTGCCTCTCGGACGCTCGCTGCTCTCGCAAGCCGCTTCTTGTTTGGAAGCCGTGGAGGTTTTCACGTACCCACCCCTGGTTTAGATTCGTACTTTTCTCATTAGGTAGGCGCATGCGCAATGAAACCCTTCCGGCATTCCATGGCGATGTCCTCCCCGTCGTGTTTGGTATCCTCGGCGGCGCTGAGCGCCGTGGGACATGAGAGTGACGCTGCGCCGGGGCCACAGTCAACGATGAACGCTAGGAAAGTATGAGGAGCGTCAGGATGTGTAAGAGACAGTTTGTCTCGGCTAAACTATGCATACGCTTTCAGGCGTATTGACTACTTGGTACCACCACGAAACCGAGCGTTCACGGATGATTCAGTGTCATTGGCTCCGAGGATCGCAATGTTTGCTGCCTGGGCATATGTGGATGAGCCTGCTCTCGTGCACCGCCTCCGTCTGAGGGCGCCGCCGTCCGGCTGCTTGAGAGAGTCGACGGCCCATGTCCTGAGGACACAGCGCGCATCTTCACGATCGGAACGCGAACCGACGGCGTCGGCTTTGTTTCCTGGGCATCCCAGAAGGCGGAACTTGCCAAACAGTACGCGAGACACGACCCGGATGTCGCAGAGCTTACCCGGCGGATCGTCCTCGCGGACCATGCAGAGCTCCACGATGCCGATGCGTTTGTGACGTCGTGCCGCTCGGTCATGAAGATGGCAGCGGAGGGTCCGTATGCGGGAGCAAACATCATGGCACCAACAGACGCCGTTGCCCTGATCGGACTGTTCCTGCGGTTGCGACAGGACTTTGCGTACTTTCACAGCCGCGCGTCGACCAATTCGGTCGGCAGGTTGTCACATACCGAGGGGCTCGTGACAGCTTGGGGCCTCGGCAATACGCTTGACCCGCCGGATCCGCTACGGCTTCCTACCCTCAAGCTGCGTCCCCCACGCCGTACGCGACAGGACGTGCCGTATCGCTACTACGATGCGTTTCACGCCCTCATGAAACACCCTGACGCTTCACCTCTCAAGCAGAGCTTCTGACCTTTCCCAGTCTGACAGAAGCCAAACGCCCCGCAACGCAGCCAGTCTCCGGCGCCGGCCGCAGCCACCGCCCTTCAGCCTCGCAAACGCCCCGCAAAGCTCGTCGATGTCCAGGGCGGTGAATCGTCTCCACATTCACGCATGGCCGTGCTGTCATACCGGCCCGGTCGCTTGCGCGCATCCCAGCGCACGCGGGGCCGGGCACGACGATTGCAGTCCACGACCCGCGAGCCGCGGCAGCACAATGGACAGGGCAGTGGCTGGCCCGCCGGCGGATGTGCATTTGAAGACGTGTTATTCGGTTGGGGCTTGTACCGACAGGGAGCGAAGTGAGGATTTAATGTCGATCTGGCCGCTCAGCACGTTGCTCATGGCTCCGGTCCTGCTGGCCGCATACGTTGGATGTGGTCCCTGCACTGAGAACAATGTCGCTCCGCCCATCGTCTCGCCGGTGATCACGGTGTTCAACGCCTCCACGGGCCAACCCATCTGCGACGCGACGGTCATTGCCCAATCCACGGCGGGCCCATTGGTGAGCCCGAACCTAGTTCAAGCCTGCGCGTCGACACCGTTTTGGTGCCCCGACGCGAGCGTGCCGCTCGTGGCCATCGCTCAGCCCGACGCATCGCCGACAAGCTGCCCCTACGGCGTACCGCTGGTGACCGGAGCGGACGGCGGGGTGGAGCGCATCGGTGGCGTAGCCGGCCCTCCCTGCATCCTTCACGTTTCAAAGACTGGCTTCAGGAATGCGACCGTAGGCAACGTCGGGGCCACGGCGAACGGCTGCACCGGCAGTGATCGACCGCAGACTGTTATGGTGGCCCTACAGCCAGATTGATTGCAAGTTCTAACGTTGCCATCCCCCGCGTGACGCTCACCGTCCTTCGGGGCGGTCCATGCAAGCGACCAGAAGGAATCGGAGCCGAGACGTCAGTTCTTACAAGCGGCGAAGTCGGGCAGGTCGGGGACGGCCAACGCGCACTGGGCGCCCGCGTCCACGCCCGAACAGACGTTCCCGAGGCACGAGTCGAGGCTGGCAATCGTCTCGTCGGAGAGATATGGGACGATCTCCTCCTGCCCGGTCACGACGGCGCAGTCGGTTCCCTTGCAGAGCATGCATTGCTTTTGGAGGAACGCCTTGGTGGCGGCCGGGGCCTCGGTCACGTTGACGCCAGCGAGGCAAGTGCAGGCCGTGTTGCAGTCGGAGAATGTCCAGCAGTTCTGGTTGCCGTTGAAGCAGGCCATCGAATCTACGAGCAGCTTCGTGTTGCCCGTGGTGCAGAGATGACTGTACGCAGTCCAGAGACACATACGCGCCGTGTCCGGCACATTTTGATTGGCGCAATTCGCGACGAACTGCATCGCTAGCATTTGGCATTGCACGACCAGCGCCCCCGCGTCGGCGGCGTTAGACGAACCAGACTCTGGGCTCGCGATCGCCGCAGCGCCTTCGGGAGCAGCGCCGTCCGATGTCCGTGCGGCGGGCGAACTGCCTCCACAGGCGCCAATGAACGTGACGAGCAGAGAAACCGAAGGGACAGTCGTGGTGCGTGCCATTGGAATCACGATTTCACAGTTTCCGCCCTCGTGTCTTTCGGTAACTCGGCACCGGCGGCGTCCCCGAAGCTACGGGAGGCTCGACGCGTAACGGATCCAACGCGAATACCTCCAAGCTCCAATCGGCATTCCACGGCCTCTAATACTGCGCACATCCAGCCTGGGACGTAAAGACGATAGGGGAGCCGTCGGTGAAAGCATTGTCGTCTAGCACTTGGGCGCCGAGGCAGGTTTGCGCTGCTCCGCTAGTAGCCGACGACGGTCCATATCCCCAGACACGAGCCCCGTAGAGGCGCCAAGTATCGTTGCCTTCACAGACAAGTAAGGGACAGTTTGTATCGTGCGATACTACGCTAACCTGGATGGTGCATGCGTTGGGCGGCGCGGTCGCAGGGCAACCGCTGATATTCGCGAGATTTAGTCCGCTCGGAAGCTGAATCTGCTGGGTCTGTGGATTTGGCTCATTCTGAAGCTGATCGATAAACGAAGCCTCCGTGTCCTCTTGCAGTTCCGGCCCACCGGAACTGGATAATATATCATGAAAAACATCATTTCCGTTTACATCGAAGATATCGACATCAAGCTCGCTGTCGGACCTCAGGCTGTCCGTCCCCGTATCGAACACGAGTTCGAGGGACGAAAGCGGCTCCGTGGACGTCCCCGGGGCCGGATCTGGAGCACTGCCACGAAAGCACTGCCCAGCCGCGAACGGCACGCTCGGCCCTGATCCACTCATGTCGTCTGCCCCGCTGAGCCGTACAACACCCGGATGACCGTCCCCCAAGAGTGCGCTAGAGCCGTTGACGGCACAGCCAACGATGCACCCTTGATTCCCACTCAAATCAATCTCACACGCCTCCGGGCTCCCTGGGTTCGCCAGGCGGATACCCAAGCCCGCCACGTCCCAATTATCATCGTGTGTTCCGAATACCGAACCCTGCCCGTTTTCCAATAGGTTGAGCACCACATGGTCGATCCCGGTGGCTGGAATGCTGATCGGGTTCCCGGCGCTGTCTTGCAACTGAAGGGGGAACTCATGCACAACGCCGTTGTCCTGCCAGTCCATCGCCCCGCTGGGTTTCAGTGTATACGTTGGGCTCTGACCTCCTGAGACGTAGAAGACATCAAGCGTGGCCCCGGTGACAGGGTTCAGGCCGTCAGCACCGTTGGCGATGTGAACGTCAAGCACGCTATACGTGCCAGGAACGGCGGGGTTGAAAGTCGCCAGCTGCTGTATGAGGCCACATTGCGGCGAGCCCCAGCCAGTCGCCAAATCGTACCCAGCAACTGCAGGAAAACCCTTCACCGCGGCATTGTCGCTATTGAACTTGCCGTCCGCTACGTCATTGAACGATGTGGCGTATAAGTTACTTGCGCCGGAAAGCCCGCTGGTAAGGCCGATCTCATACAGGACGGGGTTGACAAAGCCGACACGGCCAACCTGATTGTTCGCGGCCTGCTGGTTCGCGAGGGCCATAAAGCCCGCCCACAGGGGTGCAGCTGCGCTTGTGCCGCCTCCTTGCACTTCCCCCCCCTGCCAGACGATTGCGAGACCCTGGGCGACCATCGAGACGTCGGGATAGTTACGATTGACCGTCGAACCGCCGTTCCCGCCCATGGCAATGGGAAGCATGGGAACTTGCAACTGGTAGGTGGGAATTCCAACGCCGCTGCCGCAGCAGTTCTGATAGGGAACACAGTCGCATGCCAGTGCGTTGACAAACCCAGCAGGCCAGAGAGATAGGTTCTGTTGGCCGTTCATGATTCCGCCGCCCGTGAGATCCTTGCCGTTTGGACCAGGGCAGCCGTTATTCCACGTCGCCTCGCCTGTGAAGTATCCGCTGGGATACGCGGTGGCCGGTGTCGACGCCGTCACCGGATTCGGCTGCGAGAGCGGCGTTCCACCCGTCAACAGAGCGGTGCCCCCTACCAGGGTCTGATTGTTCAAGTCGCGTTCGTCCTGCGGGTCTCCGATGGCACCGTAGTCTCCAGACGCAACGAAGTAGGAGACGCCCAGCGCGGCCATCTGGTCGACGGCTTGTTGCGCGTTCTGGCTCTGGCCGAAGTTCCATGAGTTGCTGGCGGAGGTCAGCGTCCCGTTGTTCGCCATGGCATGGAGCGCGTCGTCCGCGTGGCCAGTGGCGCCAATGTTCGTCGTAAAGATGAGTACTTTGGCGGCAGGGGCCATGGCCTGGACCATCTCGATGTCCAGCGTTTCTTCATTGTTAGCGCCCGTCGACGACGGGTTGTTCGTGCCGTAGGCGACCGAGACGTTGGCTGAATTCGTCGGGATGCCACCCAATTGCGTGTTGATGAAGTCGTACTGCGCGATGTCATTCGGGGTGAATCCCGTGGACCCGAACGGAGACGCGGCTTCCAGCAGGCCCACGACCTGGTTCGCGCCGGTCAAGCTCGCGCATGCCGTGCCGCCGAGGTAACCATTGCGGATGTCTGGACCCCAATAGAGGCCAGGGCCCGTCCCCCCAACGAACGGCGCGCTCCCGTTGAGGGGAGTCTGAAGGTTCCCCATGCAGGGGGCCGCCGATGGCGTCGGCACCTTGAAGTCATCGAGCCCCGTAATCCAGAGAATCGTCGGCTCCAAGTCGAGGGAAGGCTCTCGATCGACCGTCGGAAACTGCGCGCCAGTGGCATCTCCTGTCGTACGAAACACGAGATTTGCGTGAATCGCTGCTGAGATCTGGGCAGCTGTACCATTGACCGTCAGCAGTAGATTACTGGGGAATGTCTGCACGACCGTAAGACCGTTGTCCTGAGCCCAGGTAGTCAACTTCTGGTAATCCTGCGGGCTTGCACCATATGTGGTGATGAAGTCAGAAAGTGATAGGAACTTTCGGTAGTTCGAACTCTTTGGATCCGAGACCTGCGCGACGAACGTGTGTAGATCCGGAAGGTCGGGCGGAAGGGTAGCTGGGAGGCCGATGTCGAGACCGAGCACGGTTGAGGGGGGAACGGAACCCATGAGGGCGAACGTTCCGTCGGTCGGGTTGCTATAATACCCTGAGAGTTGCTGGCTTCCAACTTGGCCAGGCGCCGACGAAGCAAAACCGCCCTGAAAATTCGCGTCTACGTTCGAGCCAAGCACAACGTCAAATCCGAAGAAGGCTCCCTGTGCGACGACAGTGTTACCAAGGGAGAGCGTCCCGTGAGGGACCAACAAGATCGCCTGTATCGTGGTGTGCGGGAGGATGGTCGCTGCCGCCACGCCGCCAGGCTGATCGCTGCCGGATACCTCGATGGTCAAGTCGGAGGCGCTGAGGCCCGTGCAACAATGCGGCTCGATTGTCGAATAACGAGCTACGCTCAGCGTCCCTGCCACGCGCACATCCACGCCTCCTGGCTGGGCAAGGAGGTGCCCGTATTCGGCCATGATGACGTTTGAGAAAGAATACACACCCGGCGTCAGGAAAACTTGGGCATGTGAGTTCACAGTCAGGTCGCCGTAGTTGCCTGGCGATAGGGTCAGGGTCGCCCCCCCAGCGACGGTCACCGCGGTGGTATTGGCGGTCGCGGGCTGCGCGAGAGGTGGCAATGGCATTGCGGCGGCGGGGAATGGCGTGAGGGCTTGGTAGTGGCCGTTCTCGTTGCTTAACAGCGTATTGATTTGGAGATCGCCCACCGAAGAATTGATACCCAGCGAGGCCGTCGGAGCGAATAGGCTCTGGCTGTTCTCGACGACGACGTAGCCGCCCAGCGCGAGTTGAGAGCCAAAACTGGCCGGCGCGGTCGAGAGCACCCCGACGTTGCCACCCCAAACGTTAGAATTGTCTCCGATCGTGACGCTTCGCTCGGCATAGAGAACGAAGGTGTTGAGAGCCGGCGGCGCGGGAGCCGACGCATCGCCTGGCACCGTCACGGCTGCTGACGTGACAGCGGTTAGCTCAGCGGGCGCGGACGGCTGGCTGGAGCAGGCCACCGCACCGACCGCGAGCAACGTTGAACATATGATGGTCGAGAATTCTCGTTTGCCATGCTGAAGCATTGAAGTCCCCCCTTTGAAGAAACGAGCTGCGGGATGCGTAAGCCTTGTAGACCGACGAAGCAATCTGAATCGGCGGTCCGAGTTGAGATGACCACGCGTCCGTGACGGCTTCGCGGAGCTGCCGTGGCGGTAGGAATTTGCGTCCGCGATGGCGTCGTTAGTAGACGCGAGAACTACGGCCGCTGCTCGGAGCCGGTTAAGCGGTGCCGAGCAGAGACGGCTGGAACACTCCCGATCCCGCCGATCCCGAGTAAGTCACGAGAGGCCGCACTTTCCTGTCTCGTTTTCAATCGCAATGCCAAGAGACTGCCTGAGAATCTCGGAGCTGAACGAAATTGGCGGCTCACCCTCTTGGGGTGTGGCCGGAAACGCCACGGCGGAGCCCCCTCTATAGAGTACGCGGCTTGACCTCGGAGCAGCCGATCGGGCGCACATGCGGGAGGATCTGGCGATACGGGACGGCCTGTCGAGCCGGCTCGAACCGCGGTGACCAAACGGTCCGGCGACGCGGGCAGAAATTGGGTCACGTCGTGGCGGTCCAATCGACCGCCGCCGCGAGCTTCTTGTACGCGACGGCCAAGACGCTGATTTCCTGGTCCATGAGCCGGACAAGCTCTCGCCGTCTCGAAGCCACAGGTGTGCGGTCGTACTCGTGCTCGTGAAGGGCAAGCCGGCGCCGGACCTCGTTCATCTTGCGGAGGTCAACGCCAGCAAGCGGCGCGAGATCGAGCATGGCTTCCGCGCGAGCGGTGGCGCGGGAGAAGCGGGCGCACAAGTCGATAACGGGTGAACCGCGGGGTTTCATTGTCCGGGGACCCTCAAAGCATGGCGCATCGCTCGTCGATGTGCCCGTGTTCTACACCGGCCAGCGGTCCACGTCGGCGTTCGGTGGACGGTGGGGGTCGTTAGAAGTTTACGGATAGATTCGCAGTGCCCAGCCCGGCGTCGTCGCCAATCATGGTGGTGGCGAAGGTTCCGTGAACGACGTAATCGGAGTCGAGCCCGCCGTCCGCCCCATGGTGAGGGACGACTGAGGTCAGGGTGAGAGACCACGAACCTTCGGGCGTCTGCGTCCCGTACACGCAGTCCGAGGCGCCCTGGGCGACGTAGCAATCCTCCGGCTGCGTCGGCATGCAGGTTGGTCCGGACACCGGGCCGACAGGATCGCAGCCCGCAGGACAGTTCGTGGGCGCGGAAGCGTCCCCGCAGTCCACGGGGGGCACCGGAAGGTACACGCAGAACGCAACGCCGCCGCAGGCTCCGCTACTCGGGTAGGTGCCGGGAGTCGCCTGGCTCACGCCCGCCAGGATCGTCAGATCGGCCCCAACAGCGTTCGCTGGGGTCGTGAATTGGAAGAAGCCCGATGGGTTTCCCGATAGAGCGCTGTCTATAATCAGTAAGAGCTGGCTGGGAGTCGTGAGCGACCCAGTCGAGCGCTCCAGATAAGCGAATGCGCCCGCCGCGCAGATGTCGCCGCTCAGGGCGGGACCCATGAAGGTGCCGAAGGCGGGGACGGCGGAAGTGCGCGGCAAGCCCCCATCGGAGGTGCAAGCGGGCGTGCCGGTGACCCCAGCGTCACTCGACCCTGAGCCACTATCTCCGCTCGCTCCCGTTTGAGCGGCGCATCGCGGGTTGGTCTGAAACTGCGCCGCAAAGGCGCAGCACGTCGTGTTGGCATCGGCGCATACGCCGTTGTCGCAGAAGCCCGCCGTTGCGCTGAATCCCCGCGCGGGGCCGCACGAGCAACAGGTCCCTGCGCACTCCGTAGAATGTTCGCAACTTGATCCGGCGGGCAAGGTGCCCGTCCAAGCTGCTTGATCACACCCGCCGTTCTCCGAATCGAACGGCACTTCGGTCCCGAGCGCATTCAAGATTTCGCTTTGCCCGCCCACGCAGGCCAAGGGAGTCGGTCCGCTCGGGGCGGACGGGGCACAGCTCCAAGTCGCGAGCACAATCCCCGCGAGCAAACTTCGCTCGGCCTTCGACCCCCGCATTCCCTCCATGCCCGCATCCTATCGTGGTCCGCACGCCGGGGTCGGCGCACTTGAGAAGCCCGGACGCGGTGTTCGTGTTGGCCGGCTTTCTCCGCGCCAAGAAAAGCCCTCTTTGATCCTCGGCTCCCTCCCACGTATGGCGGGAATGGACAACTATCTGTCACGTACCCGTACGCACGCAGCACGTTTCGGCTTTCGAGCAAGCCTCCGGCACCCTGGCCCGTCCCGAGCATTCGGAGCCCTCTACGGCGCAGCCAGCGAAGACTCGATCGTGCACAGTCTGCGGCCTCAATTCGGTCGGCAGGTTGTCACATACCGAGGGGCTCGTGACAGCTTGGGGCCTCGGCAATACGCTTGATCCGCCGGATCCGCTACGGCCTCCTACCCTCGGGCGGTGCCACGCGATCACGGGCGCCGGCTTGACGACCGCGAGCGCGCCCGTCACGGGCGAATCGCCGCCACCGAGAGCGAGCGGTCACCAACGTCCGGATCCATGTCGCTTCGCACGCACCGCGTGTGAAGCTCCTCCTGGACAGCCGAACCGCGGGAGAGGTGCTCACGCCGCGCGCTCGCGCTATCTTAGGTTCCATGGAGCCGAGACGAGCCCCCGGAGGACGAGGTCGTCGGCTACGGCCTGCGCTGGAGCCTCTCGTCCGCCAACTCGCCGAGCTGCCGGAAGACGAGCGGCGCGAGGTTGTCGCGGCTGCCCAGGCAAGCGCCGCGCGACCCCCTGTCCTGTCCTGGGACGCCTGGGATGCGGCTCGAGGCCTCGTGACCTTAGGTGGCGACGCCGTCGCGGACTGCGACCGACTCTACGATGGCTCGTGAAGTCGTTCTCGATGCAAACGTCATCGTCGCACAGGGCTCGATCGCGCCGACGTCTTCTCCGAACGCGCGCATGAACTTGGGCGGCGGCTTCGAGACGACGGCGCAGAGATCGTTCTGCTCGACGTGCCGGTCGGCGAAGCCATCTCGGTGATCTGCCGACGCGCTCGCGAGAGGCGGAGCCTCAAGCCCAACGTGGAGGTCAGTCTCGCGACCGTCCGCAACTGGGCGGAGGCCGGGGTCATCCGCTGGGTAGCCGGGGAAGGCAAGCGACTGATCGGCTCGATCCTCGACGTGATCGGCGAGAGCGGCGCGAAGCTCAGCTTCAACGACGCGCTGCTCGTCGTCCTTCAGCGTGAAGGGCTCATTGGCGAAGTGGCCTCGTTCGATCGAGGCTTCGATGTCCTGCCGGATTTTCGGCGCGTCGAATAGCCGAGGGGCTCGGTGGGGCCTGACCATTTGCGATCGGACGCTGCGATGCGGCACGGGTGACTCGATCGAGCCCGAGCGTGGCGGGGCCCGGTCCGGACGCAAAGGCCACCAACGCCCCCCGGAGAACACCGCGTCGTAAGCGAATCGTCGCAGGGAATGCGGACCGCCGCGCCGCGGTTGGCGCGCGTGCAGCAAGAGACAGGTTATAAATAGGAAATGGCCGCTGACGTCGACCCGGACGAAGCGCTCACGGTCGCTTTGCCCCAGGAGACCCACGTCCTGTCCTTGCGTGGGGGACGCATTGAGGTCGTGGGCGAGACCGCCAGCGTTCCGGTCGGTATGGAGCGTCTGCACGTCGGGCGCTCCCAGCGCTGCGCGCTTGTTCTCGATGACCCGACCGTGAGCAAGGTACATGCAGAGGTGCAGGCCACCCCCCGGGGCGTTCGCGTGGTCGATCTCAATTCGCTCAACGGCACGTTCATCGGGGAGGCCTCGATTGCCGAAGCGTACATGACCGGCGTGTGCGAGTTTCGCTGCGGCGCAAAGCGACTTCGTTTTGTCGCAGAAGCCGCGCGCGAAGTTCGGATCACGGCGCCCCAGCGCTTTGGCGGGCTCGTCGGGACGATGCCCGAAATGATCGAGCTCTTTGCCAAGCTGCAGCGCTACTCACCGACGTCGATGTCGGTGGTCATCCAGGGCGAGACGGGAACCGGCAAGGAGCGCGTCGCGCAGGCGATCCACGAGGCGAGCCCCAGGCGCGACAAGCCCTTTGTCGCCGTCAACTGCGCCGCGGTCGCCGATACCCTGCTCGAAGCGGAGCTCTTCGGTCATGTCCGAGGCGCGTTCACGGGAGCGGACCGCGCCCGCGACGGCCTCTTCGTCGAAGCCGATGGCGGGACGCTGCTGTTCGATGAAGTCGGCGAGATGAGTTCTGCGATGCAGGCGAAACTGCTGCGCGTGCTCGAAAACCAGGAAGTTCGGCCGGTAGGAACGGGCCGCTGCCGCAGGGTTAATGTGCGCACGCTCTTCGCGACCCACGTGGATCTTCGCCACGCGGTCAACCGCGGACGCTTTCGAGAAGACCTGTATTTTCGCATGGCGCAGGTGACCGTCGAGATCCCCCCGCTGCGCAAGCGAATGGGGGACATGCCAGCGTTGATTGAGGACATCCTGCAGCAGCTCGAACGCCGGGACGTGAAGGTGGACGAGTCGGGCATGTCGTCGCTTCTGACGCACAGCTGGCCGGGCAACGTGCGGGAGCTGCGGACGGTCATTCAGGCGGCGTTGGTGGAGTCCGATGGCGAACGGCTGATGCTCGAGCGGGCGCTTGCCGGGATCTCGACCGATGTCGCGCCGGAGCGAGCCTCGGGATCGTACGACGAAGCCAGACGAGAATTTGAACGTCGCTTCTATACGGCGCTGCACGTCCGTTTTGCCGGGAATCTTTCTCAAATCGCGAAGGCCGCGGGCAAGCAACGTGTGACGGTGAGGGCGGCCCTGCGCGCGCTCGGCTTGTACGACGACGATACCGAGTCCACGCGCAACGATACGTGAGCGCGGTCGCCGGGGGGCGGCTTCAAGGCTTTTCGACACGCTCGGTCCGTCTGTCGTCGACGTTGGGTAGGTCATCGGCGAAGCGGTGACCGCGACGGAACTGATCGGCCACGCTCGCCGCGAGCCGCTTGTAGAGGGCCTCGCCGGCGCCGCGCTGCTTGGCGATCGCGTCGGCGGCCTCGCTCGTCGCCGGCTGGTGGACGATCGTCCAGAGCTGCAGAAAGCGTCCGAACATCTGCGACAAGAGCTCGAAGTCGCGGTGCTGGCGCTCGCGAAGCCGCCGGTCGTCGTCGATGGCCTGAACCAGTCGGTCGATCGGCCCTTCCGCCGACGCGTCCTTCCCCGGGTTTGCGAGGTACCGCTCGACGGCGTCCTCGATGACCGCGCGCTCGGAGCGTCCGGCCGCTGCGCAGTACGAGAGCAGGCGCTTCCGAAGCGAATGGCTGAGGCGCGTGTAGACGCGCACGCGCCTCGCCTGGGGTGCGCTGGGACCTACGGGGGTGGGGCTCATAGTAAGAACGTGCTCCGCTGGGTATGGGGGTCGGGCTCAATGCGGCTGCATGCGTCGGCGACGGGAGAATGGGTCAGCGTCCAAGGTCGTGGTCTCGCGGCCGCAGACCCACGAAGCGGCCCTGCGCATCACGCGCCACATCCACGGTGCGGCCACGGAGCGCAAGCACCTCCGGCGTCGCCGGAACGAGGACGAAGCGCGTGCCGCTCGTGACAGCGCAATAAGCCGGTCCCGTAGGCGCCTCGCGAACGCGGCCGGTGAAGCGCTCGGGTACGGCATCCAAGAATGTCATCCCCGTCTGTCTTGCGATTTTCTCGCCAGCGGCCCGAAGCGCGAGCTCCACGCGGTTGTCCTGCTCCTGGGCCACGCGCAAACGCCCGGATGCGTCGCGCGACACGTCGACGAGCTGGCCCATCCGGGAACGCGCCTCGCGCACGGCTGGGACCAGCACGAAATGCTTTCCGTCCGTGACCGCCAGGTAAGCGGAGCCTTCGGGTCCTGGCTCGAGCCGGCCGCGCAAGCGATCGGGAGCGTGCTCGAGGAATACCTGGCCGTTCTGGCGCGCGAGAGCCCTTCCCAAAGCCCGCCGCTCGAGGTCTCGGATCTTTTCCTGGCGCTCGGGATCGTCCCGAGCGATGCCGAGCTCCTCGAGCGCCTGGCGACGACGCTCGCAGGCAGCGCGGACCTCGGCGCCGAAACCCCTCGCCGCAAGGCGCGCCGGGTCGAGCGTGTCGAGCCAAACGGGCGCCTGTCGGGCGACCTGGGCGTCGAGCGAAAGGCGTAGCGGATCCATCGACAGCCGGTAGCGACCCGGCGCTTCCCGGGCGCGCTTCTCGAGCTGCTCGACCAAGTCGGGCGGAACCTTCCATTGGCTCGGCGCTGGGGAGCTGACCAGGCCCACGCGCTCAAGCTCGCGCAGGCGTCGAGACGCAGCTCGCCCGACGCCGTCCGCACGCGCACCGCTACCGAGCTCGTAGATGCCGCGGTGGGCGGCCGAGACCTCGGCGATGTGCTTGTCGATCGGCACGACGGCAGGCTCGCGCCGAGTCGCAAACGAGACGAGGTCCCCGGCGCGCAGGCCGTCGGCGACGCGGACGCCCAGGGTCACGTGATACGCGTCCCCCGTCGGCGTCTCGAGGACGGCGTAGAACGCTTGCCCCTTGAGCTCATCGGCGAGACCCTTACGGACGACGCGCCCGACGAGCGTCCGCTCGTCCACACCGCCCCGGCCATCGGGAAGCCCCAGGCCGCGCGGCACCACGTGCAAGCGCGCCGCGTCGTCTGCGCATAGAGCGCGGTGCACCTGCTTGAGGATGTCGCCCCGCTCGCCGAGCTCGCGCAAGCGGCTTTGCCAGTCTTCGGCCAGCACCCAGGCATTGGCCCCGACCTTCTTAGCCACGCCAAGATTCTCGAGCTGCTCGAGCCGGCGAACGAGAAGCACCGGCTCGGGACCATGGCGCCGCCCTACGAACAAGCCGGCATCGACGCGCCGCTCGGTTGCCCGTTGCTCAAGCTCGCGGTCGAGCGACGTGAAGCGGTGCTGAGAGACCTCCCGCTCACGTGCGCGCCGGATCTCGGTCTCCAGCCGGGGACCGAGCCGCTCGGTCGCCAATTCCTGAGCACTCCACCGAAGGCCCCGCGCGATGTAGGCGCGATCCACGCGCAATTGCCGTCCCTCGCGGCAGACGCCTCGGACGATGACGTGGGCATGCGGGTGCTCGGTGTCGTGGTGGTTGACGGCCGCCCACTCGATGGATCGACCGAGGTCGCGCTCGACCCGCACCATCAGCTCGCGCACGTAGTCCGTGAGGTCGAGATCGCGAGCGTCCTCTGGGGACACGATGAAGCGGAACTGGTGCCGCTCACCCAGGCGAGGTTGCTCGAAGACCTCGGGGGGCACCGCACCCTCGAGGCCGTAGAGCCTGCCCGGAGAGCCGTCCTTCTCGACGCCGTCGCGCTCGATGTACCGCAGGTGCCTCGCGGCCGCCTGGGCGCCGTGACTTCCGAGCTTCTGCACGTGCGCTTTGACGACGACGCGCCGCGCGTTGTGACGCGGGCCGAAGCCAGCGGCGGGCGCGAGCGTCGCCGCCGCCCGGGCGCCGAGGCGCCCGTGACCACGGCGCACGAGCGTCGCGACGCGAAGTGGGCTCGAGGCGACCCGTTCGCGCGCGCGATCGGTCCGACCGATCCGAGGTCGAAAGTCGCCCAGTCGATCGTCCGACTTATCCGGCTTGCCCATCATCTAGTCCCATGTCCTCCCGCCCGCCTTCGGCGCCGACCGGCAGCGAAGGGCCGCACGGATCGCGCCCCCCCAGACTCCAAAGGAGCCGAAAATCCCTTGTTATTTTCACGGAGTAATTCAAATAAGGGGCCTCCCTTTTATCTTGCCCTCCGCTTCGCTCCGGGTCTCAACGCCCGACGTCAATGCCGAATGAGTGTCTTCGGATGTACCGCCGCGTGTGACTCTTGCTGTGCGAGGGATCAGCGCGGTGAATGAATTGCTGCAGCCCTTCCACAGCAACCAAACCAATACGGTGGTGATCGCGAGTAGGAAACCGTTTGACGCTGGTCACGGAGCCGTGGTGACACCGTGGCGATCGCGTAGGTGTCACCGCATGTGCCTCGGGAGGAGACTTGAGACGTCCCGCGATGCAGATGGTTTGACGCAGGGCTAGGTCCCGTCGTGAACCATGGATCAGTGCGATTGAGGAACGGTCGCAGAGATCCCCCAACATAGGCATCGGCACGGTCGCGATTACGAGTTGGGAACCCCAAGGGCCGCAGTCGCTGGGTCCGTGCCGATACCGTTGCGATCGCGAAGGCGTCTCGTGAGTCCGCGTACGAAGCCCCATTGGGACAGGATGAAGATGGCAATAGGAGACGGCCACCGCGCGAGCGCGTAGTACCCGGGCGAGACAGACGACGACGCCTGGCGAGCCGTCGTCTCGGTTTGCTGCCCACGTAGTCCCGAAGCCCGTCGACGCGCGGTCGATGGACGCGCAGACGCGATCGCCCTGGGCCGTTGCGACGCGCAACGCAGTTCCTACTCACGCCCGAGTCCCGGGCGCGGTCGCGTGTTGCGCTGGGACAGGCGACGCGGGTGGAGCGCCGGGTTGCTGCGCGTTCCTTGTCGGCGGCGTCTCGCCGCTTTGCGACGGCGAGCGCAGGATCGGCGGCGCCCGCTCCGGCCTACGGGTATCTGGGCGGCCGTCTCGCGAGCGTTTCGCCGGAGTCCGCGGCGCTGCGTTTGCGGCTTCCTCGCGAACGCGTCGCAAATACGTTCGCAGCGCCGCCACCGAGACCGGCACGCCCCGCTCCGAGAGCATCGCGGCGACGGCCGTCCAGCTGTAGCCCTTCGAGCGAAGGGCGAAGATCTGGGGCGACAGCGCGCGAATCGCCTGTTGCTTACTCAACTCGGTCTCTTGGTACGGCCCAACATTGTCGAGCGATTGCTGCAACTGAAAAACCGTCTCCGCCGCGAACCTGTTCTTTTGATCCATCGCTTCTCCTCTTTTCTTAATGAGCGCTCCCTTTGATCGGCGTGCTTTCTGCGGCGACGCGCCCAGACGCTCGTCGCGTCCACGCCCGCGCGACAATCGCAAGGCGCGTGCCGGCTCGGATGGCGCGGCGTCGCAGCGGTCTGGCGCCAGTCAGCAACAGGGCAGGACGTGCGCGCGGGCGCAAAGGGGCGCACCGTTCGGCTCCCTTTCTGGAAGCCACGTATCCATTTGCGTATGCCGCGATCCGATGCCACTCCCGTGGCTCTCGGGACGCCGGGCAGCAACGCGAGGCAGCGCCCGTCACGCCCCACGAACCGTTGCGACCGTCACCGGGGGAGGCGAGCGCCGAGCACACGATACGAGCCGGTGGTCAACGTTTGTTGCTCACCCCTGGTCATTAATTAATGACCACAGGGACCGTCCTGGATCACGCCTGACACTGGTTTGTGGGCCCATTTCGTAGTTCCACGCGCGTCGAGGGTTCGGAGGCCGTACGGCATCGCGCTTGCGAAATGGCCTCCGCATGGACAAACGAAACGTTCGAGAGCAGCAGGAAGACCGCTGGACAGCATGCAAGCCGGAGCCGAGCGGTGCTTCGGAGAGCCGACGGCCGGGCCGCAGGTCTTTCAGCACGCAGAATCGCCCCTGGGTGCGTCCAAATGGATGGCCACCGCTTCAGCCAGCGAGCGAGGTGGCGGTCGGCGTGCGAACGTCGCACAAGGCGGTCTACGCGATGGCCGAGCGCGGCGCCCAGCTGCCGGGGATTGCACGCATCGGCCGCCGCTCGCTCGTTCGACGCGATGACCAGCTGTTGTGGCGCGACGAGTCGCCGGGAGGCGAGATCAAGTTCAGCCTCGAGGAGAATCGGGCGGACCACCCGGCGGCGCTCAGGGGGCGATTCTGACCCTCGCCCCCGGCATCGACTCGCTCTTGACCTCTCCGCCCGGCCGAGCAACAAAGAGATTCCTGACGCCGGCGGAGCTAGCCGTGGAGCTCTCGGTCTCACCCCGAACGGCGTACCGGCTGGCGGAGGAGATCGGCGCGACACGAATCGGCAAGCTCATACGCATTTCACGGGAGGCTTTCGAAGCATGGCTCGCTCAACAGAACCCATCTTCAAACGCCCCGGACGGCCCTTCTACTACGCGTGGGTTCCCGACCCGCGCACGGGGTCCAGCGTCCGCAAGTCGACGGGGTGCAGAACGCAGGGCGACGCAATCGCCTGGCGCCGGCGATATCTCAAAGCTGACCAGGATCCGGCCGGTGAAGCGGCACGGACTGTCGCGCTGCGCGACGTCCTAAACGACTTCCTCGAGTCACGCGCGGCCCACACGAAGATGAACGGCCGTCCGCTCTCGAAGGACACGCTCGCGTTCTACCAAGCGAAAGCGTCGATGGTCGCCGCGGTGCTCGGCGAAGAAACGCTCGCGTCCAAGGTCGACGCCGCAGCGATCGACTCCTACCTGAAGGCGCGGCGCAGCGACATGACCCAGCGCGGCGAGCGCGTGACCGACCACACGATCTCAAAGGAGCTCACCGTGCTTCGCTCCGCGTTGCAGCGCGCGAAGCGCCTCGGCAGGTGGTTTGGCGATCTCGACGCGGTCTTCCCTTCGACGAGCGATTTCGCCCCCGGTTACGATCCCCGCAAAGGCGGTGCGAAGGCGCTGTCGCGGGAAGCCGTCGCCCGGCTCTTCGCTGCCGCCCCCCGCGAGCCCGCCCCGGATGCTTCCGCGTTTGAGCGCGAGACGTACCGCCGGATCATGGGCAGGCTCGCCGTCGTGGCGTTCGGGATCGCGTGCGCCGCCGAGTTCGCTGCGCTGAACCGCGCACGTTGGTCTGACGTGTCGTGGTACCCCGATGACCCGGGGCGCTCAGTCGTTCACGTGCGCGGAACGAAGAACGAGCACCGGGATCGACTGGTTCCCATCGCGACGCTCGAACAAGCGCTCTTACTCGACTTCGCGCTTCGGCATGCCCCCGGGGCGGGCGAGACGATGTTCCCGACCTTGGGCAACATCCGGCGCGACATGCACCTGGCGGCCGACCGCGCGGGTGTGAAGCGTTTCTCGCCCCACACCTTGCGCCACACGCTGGGCAAGTGGCTCCGCGCGGGCGGCGTCGACAGCGCGACGACGGGGGCGCTCTTGGGTCACGCCGACGGACGTATGGTGGAGCGCACGTACGGTCGCCTCGACGATCCCGAAGACGCACGCAGCGCGATCACGGCCCAACTCTTGGGGCGGTTTTGGGGCGGCAAATCTGGCGAAAGTGGCACTCCGCGACATCCCAGGCAAAACGCGGGTGCTTCTGAAGCCGCTATTTTTGCGACAGATCCGGTGCGCAGGGGCGGAATCGAACCGCCGACACGGGGATTTTCAGTCCCCTGCTCTACCGACTGAGCTACCTGCGCGAATCGCGAATCGTCTCCGCTTCGGGGCATCGGAGAAAGGAGCGCGAAGGGGCTGACCTAAGCCGCACCCCCTCACTGTGTCAAGGCCGCTTGCCGGCCTTGAAACCGGAAGGCCCCATGACGCGTACTTACTCAGCTAGGATTGGTCCTTAAGGAGAGAAGTGCCGATTGCCCGGAAGTGACACGCTCAGGCTCGTAGGCCGCACCATTGCCGACAAGTACGCCGTGGAGAGCGTCGTGGGCGAAGGCGGCTTTGCCACCGTCTACCGCGCGATGCACCTTCTCTGGAAGCGGCCCGTGGCGCTCAAGGTGTTCAAGTCGCTCGGAGACGTGTCCGACAAGGACCGTCAGAAGCTGCTCGACGAGTTCATTCAGGAAGGCGCTTTGCTGGCCGACCTCTCGGCCCGCACGGCGGCCATCGTCCAGGCGCGCGACATCGCCATGCTGGCGACCGACAACGGTCAGTTCATTCCTTATATGGTGCTCGAGTGGCTCGAGGGGGCCACGCTCGAGGCGGTGCTCGCGCAGGAGAAAGCCCAGGGGCTACCGTTTCGGACGCTGTCGCAAATCGTGGCCCTCATCGAGCCGGCGGCGGAAGCTCTGGCGCTCGCGCACCGCAAGGGGATCGCCCATCGGGACGTCAAACCCGGCAACCTCTTCATCCTGGGAGACCCGCGCGGCGAGGCGACGATAAAGCTGCTCGATTTCGGCATCGCCAAGGTGGTCTCCGACGCGCAGAAGATGGCCGGCAGCTTCACCAAGACCGGCGGCCAAGTCACGAGCTTCACCATCGCCTACGGCGCGCCCGAGCAGTTCTCGCGCACCCACGGGTCGACCGGGCCGTGGACGGACGTCTTCGCTCTGGCCCTCGTCATGGTCGAGGCGATGACGGGGCGCGACCCGCTCGAAGGCGACGACTTCGTGCAGCTCGCGGTAGCTTCGGCGAATCCCGCACGACGGCCGACGCCGCGCACCTTCGGCATCGTCGCAGGCGACGCGGTCGAATCGGTGTTTCTCAAGGCGCTGGCGGTCAAACCGGTCGACCGCTTTCAGACCGCGGGCGACTTTTGGAACTCGCTCCGGCAGGCGCTCAAGATGGAGCCCATGCGCCTCGCGACAGACCGCCAGGCGCCTGCCCTCCTGTCCTCTCGGCCGCCAAGCGGCCATGCCCCCACGGCGGTCGCCTCCGCCATGTACTCTGGAACCGGCGGCATCCCGCCTTCCGTCACGGGCGGGGCGAACAAGTCGACGACGGGGCGCCCTTCCGGAAGCGGCAAGCTGGGCCTGTTCGTAGGCCTCGGCGTGGGCGCCCTCGCGGCCATCGCGGGCGCGGTCTACGTGGTCGGCGCCAAGAAAGATGCAGCGTCCGCTCCCCTGCCCCCGTCGGCGAGCGCGGCCCCATCCGCGCCGCCAAGCGCACCGGCGCCGGCGAGCGCATCCGCGGCCATTGGGCCCGCGGCTCGCGCCCCCTGCCCGGCCGACATGATCGCCATTCCCGGGGGCAGCTTTTTCATGGGCAACGACGACGCGCTCCCCCTCGAGAAGCCCGCGCACCAAGTGGTGCTCGAGCCCTACTGCATCGATCGCTTCGAAGTCTCGGTCGACAAATACAAAGCGTGCAGCGACGCGGGTCGCTGCAAACGCGCGGGGACGACCAACGATTGGCCCGCCATCGAGGCCAAGGACCACAAGGTCTTCGACCCGCTCTGCAACGTGCGCGACCCCGAGGCTCGCGCCAAGCACCCGATCAACTGCGTCGATTGGGAAATGTCCGACAAGTATTGCCGCGAGCAAACAAAGCGCCTGCCCACCGAAGCCGAGTGGGAGTTCGCGGCGCGCGGGCCCGACGGCCGCAAGTACCCGTGGGGCGACGACGATCCTTCGGCAGGCTTGATGAACGCGTGCGGGAAAGAGTGCGTGGCCTGGGGCACCAAAAACGGGGTCGACGAAAAGGCGATGTACGACGCCGACGACGGCTTCCCGACGACCTCTCCCGTCGGCAGCTTTCCCAGAGGCGCCTCGCGCTACGGCGTCGAGGACGTCGTCGGCAACGTGTGGGAATGGGTGGCCGACTTTTATGGCCCTTACACCAAGAACGAGCAAAAAGCGCCCACCGGGCCCGCGCAGGGAGACGAGCGAGTCATTCGGGGCGGCTCGTGGAACGCTTCGTATGCGTCGTGGGTTCGGCCGACCTTTCGGTACAAGGACACGCCGACCAAGCGAAGCTACGGCATCGGCTTTCGCTGCGCCCTTTAGCCAGGGCGTCCAAGGCGGCGCTTGCCGCTCGGCCCCCTTCGGCCTAACACCTGACATCATGCGAAGTCAGTGGGTCTCCAGGCGCGCGGGCGATCCGAACAAGACGCAGATGCACTACGCCCGCAAGGGCATCGTGACCGAGGAGATGGTCTACGTCGCCGAGCGCGAACGGCTCGCCCCCGAGCTCGTGCGGGCCGAAGTGGCGCGAGGACGGCTCGTTATCCCGGCCAACGTCAACCACGTCAATCTCGAGCCGATGGGCATCGGCATCGCCTTGTCGTGCAAGGTCAACGCGAACATCGGCAATAGCGCGGTCACAGGCGACGCCGACGGCGAGCTTCGAAAGCTCGCGGTCGCCGTCAAGTACGGCGCCGACACGGTCATGGATCTGTCGACGGGGGGCGACATCGACGGCATTCGTGCGCAGATCCTCGAGAGCTCGCCGCTTCCGATCGGCACCGTCCCCATCTACCAAGTGCTCAACGCGCGAAAGAAAGTCTCCGACATTCGCGCCGACGACCTTCTCGACATGCTCGAGCACCAGGCCAAGCAAGGCGTCGACTACTTCACGATTCACGCCGGTGTGCTCGCGCAGCACCTGCCCCTGGTCCAGCACCGCATCACGGGCATCGTCTCGCGCGGCGGGTCGATCATGGCCCAGTGGATGATCGAGCACAAAGCGCAGAATCCCTTTTATACGCACTGGGACAAGGTCCTCGAGATCTGCGCCCGATACGACGTAACCATTAGCGCGGGCGACGGGTTGCGCCCCGGGTGCCTGGCGGACGCGAGCGACGCGGCACAGTTTGCCGAGCTCCAGACGCTGGGTGAGCTCACGAAGAAAGCGTGGGAGCGCGACGTTCAGGTCATGATCGAGGGCCCAGGCCACGTTCCGTTCGATCAGATCGAGATGAACGTGAAGAAAGAGATCGAAGTCTGCCACGAGGCTCCGTTTTACGTTCTCGGGCCGCTGGTGACCGACATCGCCCCCGGCTACGACCACATCACGAGCGCCATCGGGGCGACGATGGCGGGCACCGCGGGCGCCGCGATGCTCTGCTACGTCACGCCCAAAGAGCACCTCGGTCTGCCCGACGAGAAGGACGTTCGCGACGGGCTCATCGCCTACAAGATTGCGGCGCACGCGGCCGATGTGGCTCGCCACAGGCCGGGCGCGCGCGACCGCGACGATGCCCTCTCGCGGGCCCGGTACGCGTTCGATTGGAAAGAGCAGTTTCGGTTGTCTCTCGATCCGGAGACCGCGCAGGCGATGCACGACGAGACGCTACCCGATCCCTACTTCAAGAGCGCCGAGTTCTGCTCGATGTGTGGTCCGAAGTTCTGCAGCATGCACATCAATCGCGCCGTCCAAGACTTCAACAAGCAGGTCGAAGAAGACCTCAAGTCCGGCAAGCGAACGCTCGATCTCTTCGCACCGTGAACCGGGCGGCCCTCGCGCTCGGCCTGGCCGCGTGGGCGACAGCGGCCGCGTGCCACAAGAGCTCCTCACCGAGCGCCTCGGCGATCTCGGCGGGCGACGCGGTCGAACAAGCCCCCGCACCCATGGATCCCAGGGAGGCCGAGGCTTGGGCCCGCGCCGAGAGCGGTGCCGAAGAAGACCGAATGCGGCTCGCGAGCTTGGTGGGATGCGCCTCCCTGCGCGAGAGGGGGGAGGTCGCGGCCCGGCGATCCACCGCCGTTCGCGCGATGAGCTACTGCGACGACTTCTCGGAGCTGCCGTGGCTCGCGTCGATCGCGGCTTCGGGACGCGACGACGAGGCCGCGCAAGCGCTCGACTCCATCGTCGACCAAGCCGCGCGGCCCCGCCGACCCACCGATCCGGAAGACGGGCAGGAGCTATGGGCGGGCTGCCAGGCGCTGCTCGAGCTGTCACGTTCGAGCGGGCAGGCCCGAGCGCGACGCGTGATGGCCGTGCGCGCCCTGCGCATGCTCTCCGATCGAGGCTGCGTCAAAAGAGGCGACATCCCCTCGGACCTCGACGCCAAGAACTAGGGGGCCGTCACTTCTGCGGCGCGGCCCTGTCTAGCCATCGACGAGGCTTCGCGCCTGCGCGACGCGCTTGACCACTTCGCGGTGCGCCGCGTCTCGCAAAGCCTCCGCGCGCGTGCTGCCCGACGAAGCGATGGGGGTTCCGATGCACATGGCCACCCGCGACGGCTTTGCCGCCGCCATTCGCGCGAGGTGAGCGGGAAACGACTCGTCGACGAACGCCGCCTCGGAGCCGGACGCGTAGGCGAGCCCCACGGGCACGACCTCGGCGCCTGCCCGGAGCGCGGCGACGAACGCACCGGCGCGAAACGCGCGAACCTCGTCCCCCGACGACGTGCCACCCTCGGGAAACACGATGACCGTGGCCCGATGAACGAGCCGCGCGCGAATCGCCCGAACCGCCGTAGCCCCACTGAAGGCGCTCGAGCGATCGACGAACACGGTTCCGACCGCTCGCGCGGCCGCGCCGATGAGCGGCCATCCCGCGACGTCGGCCCGGCTGACCATGGATCCGCCGAAGGTGCTGAGGAGCAGCAGAATGTCGGCCGTCGATCGATGGTTGGCGACGACGAGGCGCCCGCGAGTCGCCTCCTTCGGGGTGCCCTGAATGAGCACACCGATGCCGAACGCGTCGAGCAAGGTTCGGCACCATGTGCCCACCCAGCGATCACGAACTTTGTCGCGCCCGTCGGGGGGCGCCAGGGCCGTTCGCGCCAAGAACGCCGGCAACATGGCCGCCGTCGTGGCCCCAAACGCGGCCACCCGGGCCGCGCGCCGGAGCTCGCGCCGCGCCTTCACCACAGCCTCCGCACGGCGTACGACATCCACTCGAGCCCGCGGCGAGCCAGGGAGCGCTCACGCCACCTGGCGGGATCGACTCGGACGGCGGTCTGGAGATCGCGCTCGAACCAGGACCGCACGTGACGCGCAAAAGCGGCATCCTGCACGGCCAGATTGGCCTCGAGGTTCTTTCTCCACGAGCGCCGGTCGAGGTTGAAGCTGCCGATGGTCGTGAACACGTCGTCGATGATGGCGCTCTTGGCGTGGAGCATCCGGTCGGGAAAGAGCCAGATTTCGATCCCGCGCCGCATGAGCCTTTCGAAGAGCGCCTCGACCGCAAGCTGGACGATGGGGACGTCGCCCTTGCGCGGCACGAGCACACGCACGCGCACGCCGCGCCGCACCGCTCGAAAGAGCGCCATACGCACCCGGCGGTCGGGCACGAAGTAGGAATTGGCGATGTCGATGCGGTCTCTCGCCGCCGCGATACGAACCAAGTACTCGTGGTGAATGCTTCCTCGGCGCCTGGGGCTGGCAAGCACGCGAACCGGGCGCCCCGCGCTTCTCGGCAAGGCGCGCACGTCGGCGGGCGGCCGTTCGCGTTTGAGCTTGCGCCACGTGCGGTAAAAGAGCGTGCGAAGCTCCTGAGCCGCTTCCCCGCACACTTCGACCATGTCGTCGCGCCACCCCGCGCCGCCGAGATCGGACGGCAACCAGGGGGCTGCGAGATTGATCCCTCCCGTGAAGCCATCGAGCGAGTCGACGACGAGGAGCTTTCTGTGGTCTCGCAGCTCGACTTGCGCGAACTGGAAACGCGGATCAAAAGGACGAAGCCCATGAAACTCGCCCACGCGCCCGCCGGCGGCGACGAGCGGCGCCCACCAATCGCGCGTGATGCCGAGGCTCCCCAGGGCATCGTAGATGACGCGCACGATGACGCCTGCCCGGGCACGTTCCGTGAGCGCGTCGCGAAACCGGCGGCCCACCTCGTCGTTGCCGATCCAGTACATCTCGAGCAGCACTTCGCGCTCGGCGCCGGCAATGGCGTTGAGCATGACCGGCAGCGCTTGGCCCCCGTCACGCAGCAAGCGGACCTGGTCTTCGCCCACGGGAAACCATGGCGAGACCAGGGCGGCGTCCAAGAGAGGAAATCCCATCTTGCGCCTAAGGGTGAGCCCTCGCTCGCGGATCATGAGCGACGACTCCGTGCGGCAGCCCTTCGACGCGAGCAGGGCGAGCGGCGATCATCAGCAGCGCATCATCGCGCACATACCCTGCGGCAAAGGCGCGCATCGACTCGAGCGAGGGCGAAGGCGGCTCGGGTCGAGAGAGCCAAAGGGCGACGAGCCTTTGGCGCGGCTGAAGCTCGGCGGCCAGACGGTCGCTGGCGACCGCCGAGGCTGCGCGAGCCCAATCGTCGGCCTTGGGTCCCTCGAGGCGGAGCTTGTCGAGCAGCGCGCGAGCCTGGGCGACGGCCGCGTCGATGGCGCCGTCGGGCGCACGCAGACGAATCATCAAGCCCGGGGCGAGCGGCGCCCCGATGACTTGCGCGCCCCACATCGGCTCGCCCGCGCGCGGTCCATCGCCACTTGGCCCGAGCGACCGAACGAGCAGCCCCTCGGGCCCATCGAGCGCCGCAGCCAGCCACGTGGCGTTGGCCAAGGCGTCCCGGTTGCCCGCGGGCAGGCCGATGGCCAAGATGGCTTCGGAGAGAGCCCCCGCGGGCCGATCGACGGCGTAGGTGCCCGGACGCGGAGTGGAGAGCGACGCCACCGCAGGGCACGCGCGCGATTCTCCAGGCCGCCGCGCGACCCATCGATCCACCGCGCGCACGACCGCGTCGGCCTGTGCGACGTCGGCGTTGGCCAGGACCGCGACGCGCAGAGGCCCCGCACGAAGGGCAGCGGCTCGCATTTTCAGGGTCTCGTCGGAAGCCGAAGCGAGCCCGATGGCGGTGCCGGCCGGCTGCACCCACGAGGGATGCCCGGGCGAGAGGGCCGACGCGAGAGCGTCCATGGCGCGAGACGCGGGATCGGATGCATGGAGAAGGAGCAGCGCCCGTGCCCGCGCGAAGTGAGCGGCCGAAGGAGCCTCTCCGACGAAAGCGCGCGCTGCCAAGTCGGCCAATCGACGGGCCTGCGCCGCGGGAGCTTCTCCAAGACGGCTGGCACCGTGAACGAGCACCCCCACTCCCTCCGACGAGACGTACGGCTCGGGCTGGGCGTCGCCCGCGACCTCGGCCGATTGCAGTGCCGCCGAGAGCGCGACCGCCGCGTCGAGCCCCGCGTCCCCCGAGGACTCGGTGCTCGTCCCGCACGGCGAAGCCACGAGGACCCAGAGCTCTCCTTGACCGCGCTCGATGCGTGCTCGGGCGTCGACCACGGGCGCGTGCCACGCGAGAGTCGCGCGATCGATCTCGCTTCGAATCTCGTCGCTTCGAGCGGACGCGGCGGGCTGCGCGGCGTCCTTCGCCGTCGCCAGCCCCACGAGCAGCTTGATTCCCATCGCTTCGTCGTCGAGATCGGAGCTCGAACCGGCGAGCGCCCACCACGCGGCTCTCTCGGCCGCGTCGCGCGGGTCGGCGGCTCTCGTCGCCAGAGATCGCCCGAGATCGGGCTCGGGAGCGAGATCGCCGAGCTCGACCGCGGTCTCCTGACGAGCCAGTGATGCCGCCGTGGCAATGCGTGCCGCAGCGTCGACCGAAAGGCTGCGGGCATCGAGGTCGACCGTGGCCGCGAGGCAACCCCCGTCGACGTGAGCCGTGGCGGTTACCGAGCGCAGATGCGCGGGAGCCTCCAGGGAAGCGAGCCGTGACGCAAGCGGGCCTCGCGCGTTGCCCAAGATCGACGCCGCTGCCGCGGCTTTCTCGGCCGTGCGCGTGCGCGCCGTGAGGACGATGCGAGCGGCCCCCGGCTCCACGTCGCCCGAGGCGTCGTACACGATGGGCCGCGCCTCGGTGGCCACGCGAGGCCCCCGATCGAGCGGCGCACCCGGCGGCCAAGGGGCGCCTCGCCTCATCGCTTGCGCAACGGCATCGGCCAGGCTCTCGGCCCCTACGACGCCGACCGCGACGCGACCGAATCCGTGCGAAGCCCCGCGCCACGCCTCGAGCTCGGCGAGAGAGGGAGAGGCATCGTTGCCGCTCGGATACGCTTCGCCGGTGCAGCGCACGACGTCGAGCAGGGGGCCGGTTGCCCGCGTGCGCGAGGCCAGCGCGATCGCGCGTCGCGTGACCGCGGCGAGCGAGGGCTCGCCTTCGGAAACCGGGGTGAGCATCGCCCTTGTCATGGCCTCGAGCGTCGACATCGCTTCCGCGGGGGATGCCACGAGCGCGCGCACTCTCCAGCCGTCCCAGCCACCGATCGCCGTGGCTTCGATTCCACCTGCCGCAAGGCGCTGCTGCACCAGCGCCGCGAGCGAGACGCCTACGAGCGCCCCACGATCCGGGGCCACTCCTTGAGTGGCGACGGCGATCGCCAGAGCTCCGCGAGCATCTCCCTCGCGCGAGACTACCGAGAGCGACGGTCGGGCTTCGCCCACGGCGCGGCGCGATCCCGAGCTTTCGCTCGCGTGCGCCGTCGGCGCCCGCGCCGGTCCCACGCAACCGCCCGCCACGGCGCACACCGCGAGCGCAGCCCAAGAACGGATCCTGCGCGGCCGGGCCACGGGCGGCTCGCTCACGCGTCGCGGGTGGGACGCCTCACCTGGGCGGCCTTGGCGCGGACGAGCGCCGCCACGGCTCGCATCGGGATGCGCGCCGGACATCGCGGCTCGAGCTGGGCGAGTCGCTCGTCGGTGACGGCGTCGAACGACGCCACAGCGGCGTCGTAGTCCGGCATGCTGCGCGAGCTTGCGAGCATGAGGTCCATGACTCCGGCGTAAACCCCGACCGAGCGAGCCATCGCGGCACCTTCTCCTGCGTCGCACAGCCCGCAGGCGAGGCATGCGCTCGCACGAAGAAGAAGACCGCGCTCCTCGGTCGACACGGGCGGAAGGCGATCGGCGGCATAGCTGAGGCGAAAATCGGCCAATCCGCGGCGCATCCCCAATAGCGGGGCGACGAGCGTCCGCAGCAGCGCCCAGGCCAGAATGAGAAGTGCGTACGCTCGGCCCATGGGCGGAGGCGATCGTTAGCATGCTAACGGTGCACATGGCGCCCCGCAGCGCGCCAGAGTCCCCATGGCCCTCGTCCCCTTACGCACCTCGTCTCGCGGCCGCTCGGCGCGCGACCTCAAGGCGTTTCTTCCGACCACTCGGGAAGAAATGGCAGCCCGCGGCTGGAACGAGCTCGACGTGCTCATCGTCACCGGCGACGCCTACGTCGACCATCCGGCCTTCGGGCCGGTGCTCGTGGCTCGCTTTCTCGAGGGGCGGGGCCTTCGCGTCGGAGTCGTCGCCCAGCCGCGCTGGACGGGGACAGGCGACATCGACCGGATGGGGCGTCCTCGGCTCTTCGTGGGGATTAGCGCCGGCAACCTCGACTCGATGCTCAACAAGCTCACCGCGCAAAAGAAAGTGCGCGACAAGGATCAATACTCTCCCGCGGGCCGCACCAACATGCGCCCGAACCGCGCGAGCATCGTCTACTCGAATCTCTGCCGGCAGGCTTTTCCCGGCCTGCCGGTGGTGCTCGGAGGCATCGAGGCGTCGCTTCGACGCATCGCCCACTACGACTACTGGAGCGACTCGGTCCGTCGCTCCATCTTGCTCGACAGCAAAGCCGACTTGCTCGTCTTCGGGATGGGTGAGCGAGCCGCTTGGGAAATTGCGCGACGTCTCGACGAGGGAGAGCGCGTCGAGCAGCTGACCGACATCCGCGGGACGGCGCACGTACGAAAAAACCGCCGAGCGTGGGCCGACGTCCAAGAGGCCCCGAGCCGGTACGTGACCGACGGCAAAGTCCTTGTCTTGCCGTCGTACGAAGACGTGGCCTCGAACAAGCAGGCCTTTGCGGACATGTCGCGGATGTTTCAGTACGAGACCAACGCGCACAACGCGCGCGCGCTGCTTCAGCCCCATGGGGACGAAGCGGTCTACTTCAACCCCCCGGCCCTGCCTCTCGACGAGCCCGAGATGGACGGCCTCTACGATCTGCCGTTCGCGCGCCGGCCGCACTGGAGCTACGAGAGCGAGCCTATCCCCGCCTTCGAGACCATACGCCACTCGATCGTCACGATGCGGGGATGCTTCGGCGGCTGCACGTTTTGCAGCATCACCGAGCACGAGGGCCGCATCATCCAGAGCCGCAGCGCCGAGAGCGTGCTGCGCGAGGTGCGGGCGCTCACGCGCATGAGCGATTTTCGCGGCACGATCAGCGACGTCGGCGGACCGACCGCCAATATGTACAAGATGCGTTGCAAGGACGACCCGACCGAGCACGCCTGCCGCCGCCTTTCGTGCGTGCACCCGCGCGTTTGCGAGAACCTCGTGACCGACCACGACCCGCTCATCGACCTCTTGTCCCAGGTGCGAAAGGAGCCCGGGGTCAAGCACGTGCACATCGCCAGCGGCATCCGCTACGACCTCGCGGTGCGCAGCCCCGAGTTCATCGGCGAGCTCGCCAAGCACTACACCGGCGGGCACCTGAGCGTCGCCCCCGAGCACTCGAGCCCCGAAGTCCTCGACAAGATGAAAAAGCCGCCGGTCGAGCACTACGAGCGCTTTGCGCAGGCGTTCTGTCAGGCGAGCGAGAACGCGGGCAAAGAGCAGTATCTCACGGCTTACTTCATCACCGGCCACCCGGGGTCGACGCTCGCCGACACCATCGACCTCGCGCTCTGGCTCAAAGAGAGAGACTTGCGGCCGCGCCAGGTGCAGGACTTTATCCCGACGCCGATGGCGATCGCCACGGCGATGTATTTCACGGGCATCGATCCGCTCACCTCCAAGCCCGTGTCGGTCGTGCGCGACCTGAGAGAGAAGAAGATGATGAAGGCCCTGCTCTTTTGGTGGGACGAGCCCCAGCAGGCCCTCGCCCGAGAAGCCCTTCTCAAGGCAGGGCGCGGGGACCTCATCGGCCACGGCGCCTCGTGTCTGGTACCGCCAGGCCGGCCGGCGCCTCGGGGGGGGCATGCCGCGCATCATCGTCGCGTGCACTGAGCCGGAGGCTCGCGCCGTCCGGTCGGTCGCTCTCGGCGCCTTCCACGAAGCCCGCAACCGCGACTGGCCGTTCTTGAGTGATGTTCTCGAGCGCGCCGCCCGTCAGGTCGGCGAAGAAGAGCGCGCCACGCTCACCGCCGTCGTTCACGCGCTGGTCAAGTACGACCGGCTGCTCGAGTTTGCGATGTCGGGGCCCGTCGCGACCGACAGGTTCGAGTCGCTTCTTGCGATGGCCCGCGGCGACGTGAGCGAAGTCGATGCCCGGCTCGAGCAGGTCGCGAGCGCAGCCGAGAGGCTGGGCATCACTTACTCGTTTCCCGACTGGCTGGTCGAACGGCTGCGAGAAGAGCTCGGCGAGCCCGGCCTCGAGCGGGCCCTCGGCTGGATGAACGGGGCGGCGCCCCGAGTGGTCCGCGTCAACACGCTGAAGACCGACCGCGATACTTGCCTGCGCGCCCTGGGCCAAGAAGGCGTCGTCGCCCGAGCGGCCCCGTGCGCTCTGAGCGGGATAATCCTCGAAGGGCGGCGCTCGCCCTTTCGCACACAAGCGTTTGCCCGCGGCGAGATCGAGATCCAAGACGAGGCCTCGCAGCTCGTCGCCGAGGTCGTGGCGCCCCCGAACCGCTCTCTCGTCGTCGATGCGTGCGCGGGAGCGGGGGGCAAGACCCTCGCGCTCGCGAGCCTGCTTGCGGGCAAGGGGCGCGTCGTGGCCCTCGACGCGTCCGAGAGCAAGCTCGCCGAGCTTCGCCGCCGCGCGAGGCGTGCCGGAGCGAGCGATGTTCGCGCGGTGCAAGTCGATCTCTTGCAGCCGGGCGAGACCTTGCGCGAGCTCGAAGGTCGGGCGGCTCGAGTCTTGCTCGATGCTCCTTGCTCGGGCCTGGGGGCCCTCAGGCGCAATCCCGAAGCGCGCTGGCGTCTGAGGCCCGCCGATCTCGTGCGTCTCGCGGTCGCCCAAGAGGCGCTCGCCTCTGCAGCCGCCCCCCTGGTGGCGCCGCACGGACGGCTCATCTTCGCGACTTGCTCCTTTCTGCCGAGCGAGGGCGAGCGGATCTTCGAGCAGTTCCTGGCCAAGCACCCGAGCTTTACGCGCGTCACCGTTCGCGACGTGCTCGGTCGAGCCCGCAGCGAAGCCTTCACGACCGCCGACGGCGTCTACCTGCGAACACCCCGTTGGGACGCCGCCGAAGGCGCCCCGGGACGGGATATGGACGGATTCTTTGCGGGGGTGGCTCGGCGCGCGTCTGCGCCCGCTTGAATCTTTCCCGCAAATTGCCGATCGTGGCGCGCATGCTTCCGATCGATCTTACGGGAAAGCGCGCGCTCGTCGCGGGCGTCGCCGACGACGCCGGCTTCGGCTTTGCGATCGCCAAGGCGCTCGCCGAAGCGGGAGCGAGCGTGTGCCTGGGCACGTGGCCCCCGGCTCTCGGTATCTTTCAAACGCTGCTGCGACGCGGCAAGCTCGACGAGGCGCTCACGCTCTCGGACGGTCGCAAGCTCGAGTTCGAGCGAATCCTCCCGCTCGACGCCGAGTACGACGTCATGGACGATGTGCCGCCCACGGTTCGAGAAAACAAGCGTTACAAGGAGCACGCCGACTTCTCGATCCAGGGGTGCGTCGACCGTTTGCGCGCCGACTTCGGCGAGCCGTGCGTCGACATCGTCGTTCACTCGCTCGCCAACGCGCTCGAGGTGCGAAACGACTTGCTCGCGACAAGTCGCAAGGGCTACCTCGGGGCGGTCAGCGTGAGCGCCTATTCGATGGTGTCTCTCGTGTCGCGCCTGGGCCCGGTCGTGCGCCCCGGCGGCGCTTTCTTGAGCCTGTCGTATCTCGCCGCCGAACGCGTCATCCCGGGATACGGCGGCGGCATGTCGAGCGCGAAGGCCGCGCTCGAGAGCGACACGCGCGTTCTGGCGTTCGAGGCGGGGCGCAAGTGGGGTCACAGGGTCAACTGCATCAGCGCCGGGCCACTCGCCACGCGCGCGGCGAGCGCGATCGGCGGCGAAGTGACGAGCCCGTCGGGACAGCGGAGCAAATCGTTCATCGAGCAGATGGTCGACTACGTGCGCGACAGCGCGCCTCTTCAAGCCCCCATCGTCGCCCGGGAGGTGGGGGTCACCGCCGCCTTCTTGAGCAGCCCGCTCGCCAGCGGCATCACGGGGTGCGTGCTCCACGTCGACAAGGGCTACCACGCGATGGGCAAAGGCGTGGCGAGCGTGAACTCTTCGTCCTAGTCTCCGCGGCCATGCCCGCCTTTCCCCCGCCCCCCCAAGGCCTGCCCATCTCGATGGCCCCGAGCGGTAAGCTCTCGGTGCCTGACCAACCCATCGTCCCCTTCATCGAGGGCGACGGTACCGGCCGCGACATCTGGCGCGCTTCGGTCCGGGTGCTCGATGCCGCAGTGGCCAAAGCCTACGCCGGCAAGCGAAAGATCGCGTGGTACGAAGTCTTCGCCGGGGAGAAGGCCTTTAAGCAATTCAATAACTGGCTGCCCGACGAAACGGTCGAGGCCTTCCGCAAGTACCTCGTCGGCATCAAGGGGCCGCTGACGACACCCATTGGCGGCGGCATCCGGTCGCTCAACGTCGCGCTCCGGCAAATGCTCGATCTCTACGTCTGCATCCGGCCCGTGCGCTGGTTTACCGGGGTGCCGAGCCCCGTCAAAAGGCCCGCCGACGTCGACATGGTCATCTTTCGGGAGAACACCGAGGATATCTACGCGGGCATCGAGTTCGAGGCCGAGAGCGAGGGGGCGCGCAAGATCCTCGCCTTTCTCGAGAAAGAATTCCCTGCCGAGTTTCGCAAGGTGCGCTTTCCGCTGAGCACGGGCGTGGGCATCAAGCCCGTGAGCCGCGAGGGCACCGAGCGCCTGGTGCGCGCGGCCATCCGCTACGCGCTCGACGAGCGTCGTCGCAACGTGACGTTCGTGCACAAGGGCAACATCATGAAGTTTACCGAAGGCGCCTTCATGCGCTGGGGCTACGCCCTGGCCGAACGCGAGTTCGGCGACTCGGTCTACACGTGGCAGACCTGGGAAAAGACCAAGGCGGCAAAGGGCGAGGACGCCGCCAACGCCGAGCAAAAGGCGGCCCTCGACAAGGGCAAGCTGCTCGTCAAAGACGCCATCGCCGACATCACGCTCCAGCAAGTGCTCACGCGCCCCAAAGACTTCGACGTCATCGCGACGCTCAATCTCAATGGCGATTACCTCAGCGACGCTTTGGCGGCCCAGGTGGGCGGCATCGGCATCGCCCCCGGCGGCAACATCAACTACGTCACGGGTCACTCGGTCTTCGAGGCCACCCACGGCACGGCGCCCAAGTACGCCGACCTCGACAAGGTCAACCCCGGCTCGGTCGTTCTGAGCGGCGAGATGATGCTGCGCTATATGGGGTGGGGCGAAGCGGCCGATTGCGTCATCCGCGGAATGGACGGCGCCATCGGAAGCAAGCGGGTGACCTACGACTTCGCACGGCTGATGGAAGGCGCGAGCGAAATCAAGTGCTCGGAGTTCGGCGACAACATCATCTCGCACATGTAATTAGGCGCGTCGAAGGACGCGAGAGAGTCCCATGCCCAACCGCAAGAAAATTGGTCTCATCGGCGCCGGCAACATCGGCGGAGAGCTGGCTCGCCTCATCGCCAGCGAAGAGCTCGGCGACGTGTTTCTCTTCGACATCGCCCCCAAAGAAAACTTCGCCAAAGGCAAGGCGCTCGACCTCGAGCAAAACGGCGCCGTCGCGGGGTACGACGCGCACATTCGCGGGACCTCGAGCTGGTCGGACCTCGAGGGGTCCGACGTGCTCATCATCACGGCCGGCATCCCGCGAAAGCCAGGCCAGTCTCGCGACGACCTGGTCGCCACCAACTTGCCCATCATTCGCGACGTCGCGAGCAGCGCGAAAAAGGTCTGCCCGAACGCGTTCGTCATCGTGGTCAGCAACCCGCTCGACGCGATGGTCTACGAGTACAAGCGCGTGGTCGGAGCCCCCAAGGGCCTGGTGGTCGGCATGGCGGGCGTCCTCGACAGCGCACGGTTTCAGCTCTTTCTCGCGCGCGAGGCCGGCGTGAGCGTGAAGGACGTGCGCGCGATGGTGCTCGGGGGCCACGGCGACGACATGGTGCCGGTGCTCTCGATGACGACCGTCCATGGCGTGCCCGTGTCCGCGCTCGTCGCCAAGGACAAGCTCGACAAGATCATCGAGCGCACCCGCAAGGGCGGCGGCGAGATCGTCAACTTGATGGGTACGAGCGCCTACTATGCCCCCGCGGTGAGCGCTGTCGCGATGGCGAAGGCCTACCTCCACGACGACAAGCGCCTGCTCGCATGTGCGGCCTACCTCGAGGGCGAATACGGTTACAAAGATCTCTTCATGGGCGTGCCCTGCATCCTCGGGGGCAAGGGCGTCGAGAAGATCGTCGAGATCCCGCTCACCGAAGAAGAGCGCTCCATGCTCGCCAAGAGTGCCAAGAGCGTTCAGGCCGTCGTCGACCTCTGCAAGAAGGGGTAGCCACGACCCGCCCCCACACCTAGTTCCCTACGCATGCGCTCGCTAATACGAGAGAGCGTCATGGCGGTATGGCGTTCATGTCCGTATGGCTTATGGGATGATGGAGTCGAATGGAACGACGGCCATCCCGACCGGGCACGCCAGTCCCTGGGCCCCCGCGCCGGCCCGAAGGGGGCGAAGCGGACGAGAGCCCGACGGTCATCAAGCGAGAGTTGGGCGTCCTCGCTCCTCCGCCTTTCGTGGACGTCGTCCCAAAGATCACGATAGACGTCAAACGCGAGTGTCGGCACGAACCGCGTCGAATCGTCCACCAAGGCGAGGTGTGCCGAATCGGAACTCACTCGTCGAACGACGTCGTCTTGCGGGATCCGGCCGTCTCCCGCTTTCATTGTAAGCTGACCTACGAAGGCTCACGTTGGCGGCTCCAGGACAGCGGGGCGCTCAACGGCACCTTGCTCGACGACGTGCGGGTTCGCGACGCTTACCTCGGCGACCAAGGCGTCATCACGCTCGGCGATTCGATTCTTCATCTCCGAGCTTCGGAGGGTATCGAGGTGCCGCTGCCCAACGTCGAGTCGTTCGGCTCGCTCTTGGGCGCCAGCGTGCCCATGCGCAAGCTCTTCGCGTTTCTCGAGAAGGTCGCGGCCAGCGAGATCAATGTCCTCATCGAGGGAGAGAGCGGGACGGGCAAAGAGCTCGTCGCAGCCGAAATCGTCCAACACGGTCCACGCGCCGAGAGTCCCTTCGTCATCGTCGACTGCGGCGCCATTTCTCCGAACCTCGTCGAGAGCGAGCTCTTTGGTTACGTGCGAGGCGCCTTCACGGGGGCCGAGCGCGAACGCGTGGGAGCGTTCGAGACCGCGAACGCGGGCACCGTCTTTCTCGACGAAATCGGTGAGCTGCCGCTCGACCTGCAACCGAAGTTTCTTCGCGCCCTCGAGTCGCGCGAGATCCGGCGCCTGGGAGAGACCAAGGCGCGCAAGGTCGACGTACGCGTCATCGCGGCCACCAATCGAGATCTGGAGCGCGAAGTGAACAAGGGGCGCTTTCGCGAGGACCTCTACTTTCGTCTGGCTGTGACGTGCGTGCGCCTCCCACCGCTGCGCGAGCGAGCGGACGACCTGCCGCTGCTCATCCGCGGCCTGCTCGCGAGCCTGGGAATGCCGGACCATGGTCGCCTCTTCTCCCCGCAGATCCTCGCCGAGCTCGCCGCATACGACTGGCCCGGCAACGTGCGTGAGCTCCGCAACTACGTCGAGCGCACCGTGGTTCTCAAAGAGCCGGTATTGGCGCTCCAACGCCAAGAGCCACCGACGGGCGATGTCGATTTGCGTCTGCCCTTCAAGATGGCAAAGGAGTCCGTGGTCGATGCCTTCGAGCGAAGCTACGTCGCGGCGCTTCTCGACGCGGCAGACGGAAACATCAGCCAAGCGGCTCGAGCCGGGCGCATGGACCGGATGTATCTCCATCGCCTGATTCAGAAACACGGACTTCGGACCGGCGCATAGACGTCCCCACTGCCGCGCTCGCTAGCGTGCGCCGTCGAGTCGACGGTGCATTGCACGGCGGACGGTGGCGTGGCTTTCGCAAGGGGCGGCGCGAGCCTCGAGCTGGCGTGCGCCCGCCGAAGGCTCCCTTCGCGAAGTGAGGCCTACAGGCCTCACGTGCTGAGGACGACAGGCAGCTAATGGACCCAGCCGCCCCACCCGTAACGAATGCGGAGCCCACCGAACATGACGGCGAGTGCACATAGCAAGCGAGTCGAAACGATCCTCTCACGAGGAGTGGAAGGCTCATGACGTCCGCGGCGCGCGAATCAAACGCTCAACGTGAGGTGGGTAAGTACCATCTGGTGGCGGAGCTCGCCCGCGGGGGAATGGGCAATGTGTACCTTGCCGTCACCCAGGGACCCGGAGGCTTCCACAAGATTGTCGTCTTGAAAGAGCTCAAGCCGGAGCTTTCCCGCGACGAGACGTACACCGCGATGTTTCTCGACGAGGCCCGGCTTGCCGCGCGTCTCACACATCCAAACATCGTCCAGACCTATGAGGTGGGGTCGGACGACGCCAGCCATTACATGGTGATGGAGTTTCTCGACGGGCGATCACTTTATCGCCTGTCGCGACACTTTGCCCACAGCAACCTTCTGCCGATCGGCGCGCACCTGCGCATCATCGGCGAGGCTCTTCTGGGCCTCGAATACGCGCACGATCTTCGCGGCTTCGACGGTGAGCCGATCGGCATCGTCCACCGCGACGTGAGCCCGTTGAATATCGTGGTCACGTTCGAAGGGCAGACGAAGATCCTCGACTTCGGCATCGCAAAGGCCGTCGACTCATCGCTCGAGACGCGAGCGGGCATCCTCAAAGGCCGCGTCGCCTACATGGCTCCCGAGCAAGCGAGAGGGGGCAAGGTCGACCGACGAGCCGACGTCTACTCGGCGGGAGTGTTGATTTGGGAGGCGGCGGCGAGACGGCGACTATGGCCCGACATGTCCGAGGTCGAAATCCTCACGCGTATGCTTGGCCAGGGGCCGCCTTCACTGCGTAGCGTCGTGGCAAGCGCTCCGGCCGACCTGAGCGCCATCTGCGCTCGCGCGATGGCCCCGGCGCCCGACGATCGATATCCGTCCGCGGCCGCGTTGTTTCGCGATCTCGATGCACACCTCGCGCGACGATCCGACACCATGACGATGCGCGCGATCGGAGCGCTGATGAGCCAAACGTTCCGCGAGGAACGGCAGAAGACCAACGAGGCGATCGAGGAGACCCTCGTGCGTATTCGAGGAGGCTCGCGCTCGGGTGTGATGCCCGTGCTTCAGAATCCGATTGCCGATACGCGAGCGACCGACTCGCGCGATCTCATGGTGGACATGGGGTCGCTTTCATCGATCCCGGCCCCCACTCCGAGCTATGGGGTCTCTGGAATCGCGCGCGCGGGGCAGGCGCGCTCCTTCATCGGCGACGCCTTGTCGAGCGCCCTCACGAAAGCTCCATGGGGCGCCTCACGCAACCTCGCGATGTTCGCGATGGCCGGCGCGCTCGGGGCGGCCGCGGTCGCCGCCGTCATCGCGCACCACGCCGAATCCAACGCGCCGCCCGCGCTCGCGGCGGCGGCTCCGAAGCCCGCGACGCCCGCAGCGTCGGCGCTCGAAGACGCACCGGTGCGCGTGCCCCCTCCGACGGACCCAACGCCCGCCGATGAGGTCATCTCCACGCACAGCCTTTTCAGAGCTCCACGCGTCGAGCCACCGCACCACGCTGTCGCGGTGCCGCCCAAGCACTCGCCCTCGGCGCCCGAGCCGCAACCGAGCGTTGCGTCGCCCAGCCGCGCGGAGATCGATCCCGCGGGCGGTCGTCCCCCCCTTCGCCCCATCGTCACGAGCAACCCGTATGGAGTCCCATGAGCGCCAAACGTCGATTGAAGAGCGTGCTTCTGGCGTTCGCCTTGTGCGCGTACCTACCGAGCGCATCGCAGGCCGCAGCGCAGGACGAGAGCCCAACGCGCGACGCCGCAAAGCACTTTCAGCGTGGCGTCACGCTCTACAGCGAAGCCGACTACCACGCGGCCCTCGTTGAATTCCAGCGCGCGTACGCGCTCTCGCCCAACGTCGCTGTTTTGTACAACGTCGCCGAGGCCGAGTACCAGCTTCAAGAGTACGCGAGCGCCCTCGCGACGTTCGAGCGTTACGTCGGGCAAACGTCTGCAACCGATCCCCGTCGCGGCGAGGTCGAGTCGACCCTCGAAGTCTTGCGAACGCGAGTAGGTCATCTGAGCTTGACCACCGATCCGCGAGGGGCGGACGTCACCGTCGATGACGAGCTCGTCGGCACGACGCCGCTCGACCAAGCCATCGCAGTCAGTGTCGGCCACAGGAAGGTGACAGTTTCGATAACCGGCCGCCCGCCCGTTACGCGTTACGTCGACGTCGCCGCAGAAGACACTGTGTCGCTGACTCTCCAAGTCCCGCCCCAGGCGTCCGGCATCTCGCCCCCGGAGAGCTCTTCGGGCCGCCCCGCCTACACCAGCGAGTCGGTAGGCACTCCTCGAAGCAACTCTGCCCTACGCGCAATTGGGTGGACCACGACCGGCGGGTTGGCCGCCGGAGCCGTGAGCTTCGGAATTCTCGCGCTTTCGGCCTCGAGCGCGCTTGCGCGAGCTCGGGACACCTATCCAACGACGTCTGCAACGCTCGACCAGGACGCCAACAACACCAAAACCTATTCGATTGTTGCCGATTGTTTGACGGCGGCGGCCATCGTGGTGGGAGGCGTCACGTTGATATCGACGCTGTCCTCCTCGTCGTCCGCGCGTCGCGAACCCGCCGCGGCGCGGGTGTGGCTCGGGCCGACGTCCGCCCATTTCGAGATGACCTTTTGAAAGCGAGTTTTCCATTGCCCCAACCCCACGCGACCCGGAGCGCTTCCCTGGTGACGACTCGTCACATCCTCGCGGCCATGATTCCCATCGCGCTGGGGATGGCTTGCGCGGCGTGCACGTGGCTCGTCAACCGAGACGCGAGCCAGTGCCAAACCGATTCCGACTGCTCGCAGTTCGGGGCGCATCCCCTTTGCCAGAACAACGTCTGCGTATCGTCGGGGCTGGGTCCCCCGAGCTGCTTTTACGGATCGCCCCAGCAGCCGGACGATTTTCTCAACCAGTGCGGCACCGCCCAGTGTTTGTCCTTCGACAACTGCGAGCGAATTGGTCTCTGCGGCTCGAGCCCCGAAGCCGATGGAGGGCTCGTCGCGCCGCCCGCTCCCGCACCCTCGGCTCCGAGCGATGCCGGCACAAGCGCCGACGGGGGTGCCGGGTTGCCGAGCTGCGCGGACCCGAGCAACGGCCGCTCCAACGTCATCTACATGACTGGCTCCAGCAACTTTCCCCCGCTGCTTGCCAAGCTTGCTCCCCTCATCGCCGCCACTGGGTACACACCCGTGTACCAGGTAACCAACTCGTGCACCGGGGTTACCGCCGTTTTCGACCAAAACGTCATCACCGACCCTGCGCCCGGGCCGAATGCAAAGTACGCCGCTTATTTTGCACAAGACGGCACGACGCACCCGTGCATGATCGGGGCGGGTGGAACGCTGGTGGACGTGGGCGAGTCCGACGTCTTTTCCACCACGTGCAGTCCGGGCGCGATGCCAGGTGCCGTAGTCGGTGAATATCTCGGACCCATCCAGGCGATGGCGTTCGTCGTCCCCGGAAAATCTCAGGAGGTTTCGATAAGCGCCGAGGCGGCGCGCGCCGTCTTCGGGATGGGTGGGGACCACGACAAGGCCAGCCCGTGGGTCGACCCGACGCTTTACTTCGTCCGCAACGCCAACACCGGCACCCAGCAAATGGTCGGAAAGGCCATCGCCGTTCCGCCCAACGGCTTTTGGGGAATCGACCGCGGATCGGCGGCAAACGTCGACGCGCTCATGCGCATCATTTCCGACCAATCGCTTGCAGAGCAAGCCATCGGAATCATCTCCACGGATTACTACGACTCCGATCGCGCCAACTTGAAAGAGTTGGCCTTCAAGGCGACCGACCAGGACTGCGCGTACTTGCCCGATTCGACGGCGTTCAAGAAAGACAAGCAAAACGTGCGCGACGGGCACTATCCGATATGGGGTCCGCTGCACTTTTTCGCCACCGTATCGAATGGCGAGCCCCTGTCGGCCGCGGCCCAAGCCTTCGTTTCGGTCGTGTCAGTGCCCAACTTGCCGCAGCAACTGCTCGCCGCGTTTATCGGGTCGAGTCTAGTTCCCACCTGCGCGATGGGCGTCCAGCGCAGCTCCGAGCTCGGGCCCGTGTCGCAATACTCGGCCCCCTTTCAGTGCACTTGTTACTTCGAGGCGACCGCCGACGGCCAAGCGCCCGACGGGTGCACTCCGTGCACGACGGCCAGCGATTGCAGCGATCCCAGCCGGCCTGCGTGCAACCTCGGATACTGCGAAGTCCAATGATTCGTCCGCATTTTCTCTTCGGTGACCCAATCGCATTTCAACAGGAGACAGCATGAAATCCATCCATAATATGGCTGAGCAGTTCCGAGCGATGCTCAGCGCCCCCGCGGGAATCGAGCTCCCGGGCTGCTACGACGTCTTGAGCGCGATGATCCTGGAGCGAGCCGGGTTTCCCGCCGTCTTCATGAGTGGATATGGGATCGCGGCAAGCCTTCTCGGCAACCCGGACATCGGGCTGACGAGCCTGGTCGAGACCGCCCTTTTCTCCAAGAACATCTCTCGCGCGATTCACGTCCCCTTGGTCGTCGACGCGGACAACGGCTACGGAAATGAGGACAACGTAGTTCGCACCGTTCACGAGCTCGAGAGGGCGGGCGCCGCCGCCATGATCTTGGAGGATCAGGTGTTCCCCAAGCGCTGCGGACATGCCGCGAGCAAGGCCGTCCTGCCGCTCGAGGAATACATGCGCAAGCTCGAGTGCGCGCTCTCGGCGCGCGAAACCCCGATGTGCATCGTCGCTCGAACCGACGCGCTCACGATCGACGAGGGGATTCTGAGAGCGAAGCGTTTTCACGCCGCCGGGGCCGACGTGACGCTCATCGACGGCTTGCCTTCCGTCGATGCGCTCAAGCGCATTGGCCAGGAGGTGCCCGGCCACAAGGTGATCAACCTCATCTACGGCGGGAAGACTCCCCTGCTGCCGTCCGATCAACTTCACGACCTCGGGTTCAAGATCGTACTTTATTCGACGCCTGCCCTTTACACGGCCGCAAACACGATGTTCAAGGCCATGACCTTGCTTCGCGAGGCGCGCGGGCTCGGGGCCATTTCCGATCAGAGCGTGCCCTTTCGCGAGTTTCAACAGTTCATCGAAGGCCAGTACTTCAGCCGGCCCGGAGGCGAGGCGCTCTCGCGCGCCGTCCCCACGCCCACCACGATCGCTCCGGACCGGGCGCCGTGGCGGCACGCAGAAACGGTGTTGCCCGCTGAATGAGCCGCGGTAACGTCAGCCGCGCAAGCGTTCGAGCTCGAGTCGAAGAGGCCCAGTGCCGCATCTGACCATCGCCACGGCCGCCCTGCTCTTCGTGGCCGCGGCCGTCGGCGGCGCCATCAACTCGGTGGCCGGCGGCGGAAGCTTCGTGGCCTTTCCCGCCCTTCTCTTCGCCGGTGTTCCCCCCGTGCAGGCCAATGCCACGAACACAATCGCTCTTTGGCCGGGAAACGCCGCGAGCGCTTTGGCGTATCGACGTGAGCTTCACGACGTTCGCCGCGAGATCCTTCCGATGGGGATCGCCAGTCTCGTAGGCGGCGTGGCCGGCTCCGGCCTCTTGCTCAAGACGTCCAACCAAACGTTCGTTCTTCTCATTCCGTGGCTGCTTCTCTTTGCGGCTCTGCTTTTCTCGTTCGGCAAGGCCCTCTCGAAAGCGCTCACTCGGGGAGCCCGCGCCTCGCTCACGCTGGCGGTGATCGCTCAAGGGGCGATCAGTGTGTATGGCGGGTATTTCGGGGGCGGGATGGGAATCATGATGCTGGCCGTCTTGTCGCTCCTCGGCATGACCGACGTGCACAGGATGAACGCGCTCAAGACGTTGCTCTCGACTCTCGTCAACGGCGTGGCCGTCGTCATGTTCATTTGGGCCCGAGCCGTCGTGTGGGCTCCGGGCATCGTCATGGTGGCCGGCGGCATGTTGGGGGGATACGCGGGAGCCGTGGTGGCGCGGCGCACCGACCCCAAACACGTGAGGAGACTCGTCCTTGCCATCGCGTGGACGATGACCGCGTACTTCTTCGCCCGCATCTACGTGCACGCCGGCGGCCCGCGGTCATAACCCGCGGGCCAAAGATGACAACTTGGCCCGGGGGCCCGATGGATGCGATTCGGGGAGGCGATGTATCGTCGCACCTTTCTCGCTGCGATCGCGGCGCTCTCGGCGCAATCGCTCGCTCGTTCTGCCGAGGCGCAGCCCGCGGCGCGCTTGAAGTCGCTCTCGCGCGATGCGCTAGGGACCACGCTCTCGCTGGCTCTGGACCACTCACCTTTCCCCTGCCCGGGAGCGGCGTACCGCGACGACACCACGCTCGTCTTCGTGCCTGCACACTATCGCTATCGAGAAGGCGAAGGCGTCGCGGCGCTGGTGCACTTTCACGGCCATTCGACGACGGCCGAGCGTGCGATCGCCGCGCACGAGCTTCGCGAGCAACTCGCCGACAGTCGTCAGAACGCGATTCTCGTCGTTCCCCAGCTAGCCGTTTCGGCAGCCGACTCCGCGTGCGGAAAGCTCGAAGCCTCCGGAGGACTGGCCCGGCTGCTCCACGAGGCCATCTCCACCACCGCCCGCGAAGGGGCCGTCACGCTCGGCGATAGTGGCTTTCCTACAACCGCAGACGTGGGCACGACGTGTCTGAGCGCTCATTCGGGCGGATATCATGCGGCGGCGTGCTCGCTGCGCAGCGGCGGGCTCGATGTGCGCGAGACCTACCTCTTCGATGCGCTCTACGGCGAGCTCGACGTCTTTCGCGACTGGGTCGTGGGACGTCGCGGCGAGCCTCTTCACGAGCGTCATAAGCTCGTTTGCTACTTCTTGCCCGGCGGATCGACAGAGGCCAATGGCCGGGCCCTTCGCTCGCAGCTCGATCGCGCGTCGGTGCTCACCGAGGAAGAAGACCAAGAGGGGGAGCTCTCCCGTCACGAGCTCTCGCACGCCGAAGCGGTCTTCGTCCGAACGGGCCTCTGGCACAACCAGGTCACCTGGGAGACCAACGCCTTGCGCGACTGCCTCTACGCCTCGGCCCTGCCTCGGCATCTCGCGACGACATGGTTTGCGCGAAAGCAGGGCGCGAGGCCAATCGAACGACGACGCTAGGATTACGGCGCCTTAATGCCCAGGGCAGCGCCGGACCAGGGTCGCGCCGGAGTCTGTTGTGGGCCGCGCCCTCCGATATCTTCCAATGAAACGCGGTCTTGCCATGTGTGTGTCATTTGTGCGAATCTTCCTTCGCACCCATGGGTGCCCATTCCAACGCTGGAGGATTCTTATGCTGAAGCGCCCCATGATGCGTGCGAGCGAGCTTCTCATTTTGGCAGCTTGCGCCTGCGCGCCGGTTAGCGGCTGCGGCTCAAGCACTCCGGCGGCGTCGTCCGGGAGCTCGGGAAGCAGTAACGCAGGCTCGTCGGGCGGCTCCAGCGGCAGCGTAAGCTCGGGGGTCACGGGGTCCGGCACTGCGTCGGGCAACATCTCGTTCGTCGTTGAACCGGATGCGGGCGACGCCGGTGACGCCACGGTCACGACGCCCGTCGACGGCGGCGACGCGGCGACGCCCGAGGACAGCGGTGATGCTGCGACCGTTCACACAGAAGCTTCCACCGACAGCGGAGACGCGGCGGCGACCGATAGCGGAGACGCGGCGACCGTTCTCCCCGAAGCTTCGCTCGACAGCGGAGACGCCGCCCTAATCGATGGCGGGGACGCGGCCGTGATCGACAGCGGAGACGCGGCGACCCTCGATAGTGGAGACGCGGCGACCGACGCGGGCGACGGCGGCGACTGATTCGCGCCCCGGAAGCCTAACCCCTACGAGGGCGGCAGCCGCCGCGGCGAGCGACGATGTCCAAGCCGGAGCTGTGCTAGCTTGCGCCGCCAAAGATGAAGATTCACGAGCACCAGGCCAAGGCGATCTTCGCGCGCTACGGAGTGCCCATCCCGCGCGGCTACGTGGCGATGACCGTGGACGACGCCGCCGCCGCCGCAACCCGCCTGGCTCAGGAAACCGGGAGCCCCATCGTCGTCGTCAAGGCGCAGATTCACGCGGGCGGCCGAGGCAAGGGCGGCGGGGTCAAAGTCGCCAAGGGAGGCGCGGTCGAGGCACGCGAGCTCGCCCAGAAGATTCTGGGCATGCAGCTTGTGACCCATCAGACGGGGCCCGAGGGGCAAAAGGTCCGCCGCCTCTATATCGAGCAAGGTCTCGATATCGCGCGCGAGCTCTATCTCGGCGCGGTCATCGACCGCGATCGCAGGCGCGTCGCCTTTATGGCGTCCACCGAGGGCGGCGTCGAGATCGAAAAGGTGGCGGCCGAGACACCCGAGAAGATCCTCACCGTGCACGTCGACCCCGCGGCGGGCTTCGCCGCCTATCAAGCCCGCGAGCTCGCCTTCCGCCTCGGCCTCGGCGCCAAGGAGACGCTCGGCAAGTTCGTCAAGCTGATGGCCGCCCTCTATGAAGTCGTCATCCGAGAGGACTGTTCTCTTTGCGAGATCAATCCGCTCGTCTTGACTCGCGGAGGCGACATCGTTGCGCTCGACGCCAAAGTGACGCTCGACGACAACGCCGAGTTTCGCCACCCCGAGTGGCGCGAGCTCGAAGACAAGGACGAAGAAGATCCGATCGAGCTCGAGGCCAAGGCGGCGGGGCTCAACTACGTATCGCTCGACGGCAACGTCGGCTGCCTGGTCAACGGCGCGGGCCTGGCCATGGCCACCATGGACATCATCAAGCACTTCGGCCAAGGCCGCGGCGTCGCACCGGCCAACTTTCTCGACGTCGGCGGCGGGGCAAGCCAAGAGCAGGTCACCAAGGCCTTCAAGATGATTCTGCGAAGCCCGAAGGTGAAAGCCATCTTCGTCAACATCTTCGGCGGCATCATGAAGTGCGACGTCATCGCCAACGGGGTCATCGCGGCGGCCAAAGAGCTCGGGCTCAAGGTGCCGCTCGTCGTGCGCCTCGAGGGCACCAACGTCGAGCTCGGGCGCAAGATCCTGAGCGAGAGCGGCCTGGCGATTCAGGCCGCGTCCACCATGGCCGACGGGGCTCAAAAAGTCGTCCTAGCCGTCGCGCGCTGAGAGGGTGAAGTTTTCATGAGCGTACTGGTCGGTAAAGACACGAGGCTCGTCGTCCAAGGAATGACCGGCAGCGCCGGCGCCTTCCACTCCAAGCAAATGCTCGACTACGGCACCCAAGTGGTGGCCGGGGTCACGCCGGGCCGAGGCGGCGAGAAGTTCGAAGGAAGCGTGCCGGTCTTCGACACCGTCGCGCAAGCCGTCGCGGCCACGGGGGCCAACGCCACTTGCATCTTCGTGCCCCCTCCCGGAGCCGCCGACGCGATCCTCGAAGGGTTCGACGCCGGCTTGGCCCTCGTCGTGTGCATCACCGAGGGCATTCCGGTCGCCGACATGTTGAAGGTGCGGCGAGTGCTCGAGGGGCTTCGCGGCAAGACGCGACTCATCGGCCCCAATTGCCCGGGCATCATTACCCCGGGCCCCGCAGGGGTCGGGTGCAAGATCGGCATCATGCCGGGCCACATTCACAAGCCCGGCCACATCGGCGTCGTTTCGCGCTCCGGCACGCTGACCTATGAGGCCGTCGGGCAGCTCACGGCTCAAGGGGTCGGGCAGTCGACGTGCATCGGCATCGGCGGCGACCCGGTCGGCGGCATGGACTTCGTCGACGTTCTCGAGCTCTTTCAGGCCGACCCCGACACGCACGGGGTGATCCTCATCGGCGAGATCGGCGGAGGCGCGGAAGAGCGCGCTGCGCAGTTCATCAAGGACAAGATGAACAAGCCCGTGGCCGCCTTCGTGGCAGGGACGACGGCGCCTCCCGGCAAGCGCATGGGGCACGCAGGGGCCATCATCGCCGGGGGCAAGGGCACAGCGGCCGAGAAGATTGCGGCGCTCGAGGCGGCCGGTGCTCGCGTCGCGCCGACGCCGAGCGATATGGCGAGCACTCTCGTGTCGATGATGGGACGCTAAGGAGATCAGCCTGAGGAGGATCCGAGATTATCCTCCTTCGGATCTACTCGACCATGGGGCCGATGGGGCCCACTTCGGCGAGAGTCTCGGCCCGCTCTCGGAGCTTTTGCGCGGCGAGGTTGCGCTGCTCGGGCGTCAAGAGCGGGAGGACGGCTTCGGCGATGCCTAGGAACCGATCGCTCATGTGGGCCACCTCCTTGGCAATGTCCTTGGGGGGAAGCACTTCGTCCATCACGAAGCGGTCTTGCTTGAAAGCGGCGAGGATCTTGGCCCCTCGCTGATGTCCCTCGCCTCCGGGCCCATGCGCGTGCTCGCCGCGACCGCCTTCGTGGCCAGGGCCGCCCGCGAAGTGCCCCTGGATCGCCGCGCGAATCTGCTTCTTTTGATCGTCGGACAGCTTGAGATCGTCGGCCCATTGCTTGAGGGGATGCTTGCCGCGCCAGCCGCCCATATTCTCGCCCAGATGCGCTTCGAGCGCATCGACGAAGGCCACGCGCTGGTCGGCCCCGAGAATGGCGTGCAGTTGTTCGATCGATGCGCGGTCTGCCGGTTGCGCCTTTCCGAGCGCGGCGGAGAGCGCATCGACTTTGGGCGCCAGCGCTGCGCGATCGATTCGACCCGCTTGAACCTGCGCGGCCAAAGCCAGCGACAGGTCCTTGCGGGCGGCTCGCGCGTCGCCGTGGCGGGCATCGGAGTCGGCGGCGAGCTGCTCGATTCGCGTGCGCTGGGCCGCCGTGAGAGGCACGTCGCCAAGCGCTTCGCCGACCACCTTCAACGGGCCGTGCGCGTTCTGAGCGACGGGAGCGCGCGCCGTCGGCTCGGGTGAAGCGGCTTGCGCGTTCGCGGCGGCCCCTCCGCAACCGAACACCGGCGCCGCCAAGGCCACACCAAGAGGGAGAACGAAACGGGAAAGCGATCGAGTGAGCATGGGCAAAGCCTCCATGCCTATTGTGACGCGGGAGACGACCAAATTGCTCCCTCTACGAGGGTAAAGCTTCGTAAACCGCGCGTACAGACGCTCAATCCCCGGAAAATCGCTCAAAGAAGAGACCGCCAGGACGCCAGGGGCGCCGGGATCGAGAGCGGAAGCCTTGGGGGTGCGGGGAAGCTTCCGGGGTGCGTAAACCCACCTCGCAGGGGAGCATTCAAAGAAATGCTCTCCCGTGGCGGCCCTGGCGTCCTGGCGGTTCTCTCTCTCTCCTCTTCTCTCTCTTCTCTAGGAGAATCTCCGCAGCGCGCGGCACCCGCCCACTGAGGGCATCGCGAACCTCAGGGCGTGTCGGTGATCGTGTACGAAAGAATGGCGGCGGGCTCGGGCGCCCTCATGCCGTGACCGGTGTAGTAAAGCTTGTAGTCTTCGCTAAACGGTAGCTTGTCCGAGATCACGCCCGACGGGCTCGTGAGGTCGACGGTCTCGGCCTGGCCGGAGATCTTCTGTCCCCCACGCATGTCGAGCTCGAAATAGACCTCGTAGGAAAACGAGCGGTTGATGAGAAAGCTCTTGCCCTGGGTCGGAGCGCCGACTTCGACCCAGGATGGGCCCGCGTCGCGGGAATCGTCCGGGTAGTCGTAGTAAGCCGAGTTGATGTTGGCTCGAAGGCGACCTCGCAGAGATGAGCCCGTCCGCACCGGCTTTAGCGCGTCGAGACGCAAGTACACCGGAGCCCCCACTTTCACGGGTGAGGTCCTGACGCGGGGGGCGACCGACGGTGCCGATGAAGGCGCGGGCGCCGCGGACCTCGGCGGCGCGACCGCGGCGTTGGCGCTTTGCCTCAGGGCCTCTGGGGCGGGCTCTGGCGATGGTTGCTCGCTTCGAAAGCGTATGAAGCAGAAGCCGCCGACGAGCACGACGAGCACGCCGAGCACCGCAAACCGAATCTTGTCTCGTGTCGAAGCCGGGGGGGTCACCGGGCGGGAGGGTAATGCAGCGCCGGCTACCTGCCCAAGAGGAGATAGTCTCCAGTGTCGCCCGGGCGCTCGCCGCCATTGCGCGCAGCGCGAATCTCACCTAAAAGCGCGCGCGCGATTCATCCACAAAGAAACGGGAAGATCATGGCCGCCGAACGCACGCTCTGCATCGTCAAACCGGACGCCGTCGAAAAGCATCGCGCGGGCGCCATCCTCAAGCTCATCGAAGAGACGGGGTTCCAAGTCGTGGCGCTCAAGATGGTGCATCTGAGCCGCGCAGAGGCGGAGGGGTTTTACGAAATCCACCGCGCCCGGCCGTTTTTCGGCGAGCTCGTCCTTTTCATGACCCGTTCGCCGGCCGTCGTCGCCGTGCTCGAGCGCGACCACGCCGTCACCGCGTGGCGCGACCTCATGGGCGCCACAGACCCTGCGAAGGCGGCCGCCGGGACGATTCGAAAGCTCTTTGGCTCCAACGTTGGCGAAAACGCCACTCACGGCTCGGATTCGCTCGACAACGCCAAACGCGAGATCGCCTACTTCTTCGCCGGCTCCGACGTGGCGCCGGCGGCGAGCGCATGACACACGAAGCCACCCTTCGCCCGCGGATCGAAGCCGCTTTCGACAATCGCGACTTGCTTCGTGACGCCGCCTACGTAGCGGCGGTCGAGATGACGATGGCCGCCCTCGACCGCGGCGAGATTCGCGTCGCGACGCCGCCTGCCGACCCCGCGGAGGCATGGACGACGAACACCTGGATCAAACAGGCCATCTTGCTCTACTTCGCCATCCGCAAGATGGAGAAGCTCACCGTAGGGCCGTTCGAGTTTCACGACAAGATCCCTCTCAAGCGCGGGTTTGAAGCCGCCGGAGTACGGGTCGTGCCCCCGGGCGTGGCCCGCTATGGATCTTTTCTCGAGCCCGGCGCCATCCTCATGCCCGGCTACGTCAACATCGGTGCCCGCGTCGGCGCCAACAGCATGGTCGACACCTGGGCCACCGTGGGCTCGTGCGCGCAGATCGGGCGCGACTGCCACCTCGCGGGCGGGGTCGGGATCGGCGGCGTCCTCGAGCCCCCCAACGCTTCGCCCGTCATCATCGAAGACGGCGCATTCATCGGTTCGCGCGTCGTCGTCGTGGACGGCGTGCGGGTGGGCCGAGAAGCCGTGCTCGGCGCCGGGGTCGTGCTCACGGCTTCGACGCCGATTCTCGACGTCACAGGCAGCGCTCCGGTCGAGCACCGCGGCTCGGTCCCGCCGCGGAGCGTGGTCATCCCGGGAGTTCGCACGAAGAAGTTTCCGGCAGGCGAGTTCGGGCTCCCTTGCGCGCTCATCATCGGAGAACGCTCGGCAGGCACCGATCGCAAAGTCAGCCTCAACGCCGCGCTGCGCGATTTCGGGGTGAGTGTTTAGAGGCGGGTTTGCATGACGAGAGACGAGGTCATGCACTCGCTGGATCGCACCCTGCTCGAGCTTTGCGCGACCGCGTCGCCCATCGGCGAGGAGAAAGCGCTGTGCGACGTCGTTCAGGCTCGTCTGGCGCGCCTTGCCCTCGCCGCTCCCATCCGGCGCTACCGAGACTCGATCGTCGTCCCGGTCACGCGCGGTCGCGGCGCGCGTATCGCGCTCGTTGGACATCTGGATACGGTGCGGACCGAGAACGGCCCGGCGCGCATCGAGGGCGATCGCTGCATCGGGTCGGGCGCGAGCGACATGAAGAGTGGGCTCGCCGTCATGATCGCCCTCGCCGAAGGCCTCCCCCTTCGTGAGCTCGGCTGCGAGCTCACCCTCGTGTTCTATGCGCGCGAAGAGGGGCCGTTCGTCGAAAACGAGCTCGGTCCGGTGCTCGAGGAGGATCCCGACCTCGCGGGCGTCGACTTGGCCGTTTGCATGGAGCCGTCGGACAACCGACTGCACCTCGGCTGCGTCGGGTCGATTCACGCTACGGTCGTCTTTCGCGGACGCACGGCTCACAGCGCCCGCCCGTGGGAAGGCGAAAGCGCGATCACTCGCGCAGCCCCGTTTCTCGCCGAAGTCGGCGCCCTGGCACCGAGAGAAAGCGTCATCGACGGGCTCAAGTATCGAACGACCGCGACCGTGACCCAGGCCAGGGACGGCGGCCGAGGACGAAACGTCGTACCCGACAGCTTTGCTCTCAATCTCAACTATCGATTCGCTCCCGATTGCACGCTCGAAGACGCGCGGGCGCAGGTCGTGGCGCTCGTGGCGGGCCGCGCCGAGCTCGAATTCACCGACCTGTCACCGGCCGCCCTCCCTAGCGCGAGTCACCCGCTCGTCCGAGCGCTCATCGCGTCAGGCGTGCGCTCGGTCGAGCCCAAGCAAGCATGGACCGATGTCGCCCGCTTTGCCGCGCGGGGAATCGCAGCAGTCAACTTCGGGCCCGGAGAGAACGCGCAAGCCCACCAGAAAAACGAGTCGACGTCGCTCGCCCTCGTGCACGAGGGCTATGCGATCACGGCCCGCTGGCTGCAATCGATTTCCACCACGCTCGTCTGAAGCCCCAGACCGACCGCGAGTCGACGACCTTACGACCGCGAAACGCTCGCGCCCAGCGTGACGAGGAGCTCGTCGAGCTGCTCGAACGTCTCGTGCATCCCACCCTCCATCCCGGCCGTGGCACCGTCGAGAGCTTGCTTCGAAGGATAGAGCTCGCGCATGACCAGCAGCGTCTTGCCACCTTTTTCCTCGAAGGTCACCGTGGTCAGGGCACCGTCGGCGCTTTCGTCATTGGTCCACACGAGGCGCGAGTGGGGGATCACTTCGATGTACTTACCGAAGAACGCCATAGGCTTCGAGCCCTCGTGGCCGAACTCGAAACGGTAGCTGCCCCCAACACGAACATACGCCTCGCAGGAAAGCAGGGACAGGCCTGTCGACTTCGGCGCCCACCACCGCTTGAGCAGCTCGGGCTTGGTCCACGCCTCGAACACGATGCGCGCCGGGCCGTCGAAGGTTCGCGTAACGACTAGCTCACGCTCGGACCTGCGTTCCATCGTCGTGCGGTTCTTCATGGAGGTAGGCTCACTCTCTCTTCTTGCGTCCATCGACCGTCTCCTTGCGTTTCAGCTCCTCGACCACGTTGTCCAGCTCGTCGAAGCGGGCGTCCCATAGCTGGCGGTACTTCTCGATCCAGGCCGCCTCTTGCTCCAGTCGGCGCAGGCCGAGCTTGCAAGTGCGCACACGCCCGACCTTCTCCGTGCTGACGAGCCCCGCCTGCTCCAAGACGCCGACGTGCTTCTTCATGCCCGTGAGGGTCATCTGAAACTTCTCGGCGAGGTCCGTGATCGAAGCGTCCGCACGCCCGAGCTGCTCGAGAACGCCGCGTCGGGTGGCGTCCGAGAGCGCGGCGAACGAGGCGTCGAAGCGGGCCCGAGAATACTGAACCATTAGGTTCAGTATGTAACGCACGGATGGACGGTATGCAAGGGGGTCTTCGGCACCTCCGTGGGTCAGCATGGTCGGCCCGGTCAACGGGAGTACCCCGCTCGGTACGCGCACCGGATCGGGTTAGACCGCGGGGGTAAAGCGCTCACCACGCGTGCATCCTTAGGACAAACCGCAGGAGTAACGCGCTGACCGCGCGTATGGGGTCGGGGCAAACCGCGGGGGTAGATCGCTCACTACGCGTGCATGCTCGGGTTAGATGGCAAGGGTCACGCGATCACCATGCGTGCATGCTCGGGTTGGCTGACAAGGGTCACGCGATCACCACGCGTGCACGCTCGGGTTACACCACAAGGGTCACGCGATCACCATGCGTGCATGCTCGGGTTACACCACAAGGGTCACGCGATCACTACGCGTACATGCTCGGGTTGGACCACAAGGGTCACGCGATCACTACGCGTGCATGCTCGGGTTGGACCGCAAGGGTCACGCGATCACTACGCGTGCATGCTCGGGTTGGATCACAAGGGTCACGCGCTTGGCACGCGTACAGCCTCGGGTTACCCCACAAGGCTAACGCGCTTGGCACGCGTACAGCCTCGGGTTACCCCACAAGGCTAACGCGTTTGGTACGCGTACAGCCTCGGGTTGGCCCGCGTACAAACCACAATCCACCACCTCGCCTACTCACCTCCCCTGGCGCTCCTCGCGTCCTGGCGGTCCTCTCCCCCGTCTCCCAGTACCCCTCTAGATCCCGCGTTACCCGAGCTCGATCTTGTTCCACATCTCGCGGCGCATCCGCTCACGACGGCGGTCGGTACGAGTCACCAAGCGAGCCGCGCTCCATGCCGCGAGAAGCTCACCTTCTTGTCCAAGGGCGGGCAGCGTCGCAGGCCCGACGGCAAAGGCGCCCGCCAAGGGCGTGCGGATTGGCTCGCCCGCCAATCCGTGAAAGGACGGCGGATCCACGCGCCACCGCGGCCCCATGGCCTCGGGATCGATCGACCCCCCGGTTGCACGAACCGCCGCGCGGCGAACCTCCTTGCGCTCGCCCGAGCGATAGTCCCATAGCGGGCGCCCGTCGTGGGGTGAGTCGATGACGAGATAGTGCCGCTCGATGTATGGAATCAAAAGCTCCAGAGTCGCCAGCACGGCTTCTCGAGCGTCTTCGACCAATGGCCGCGTTCCCTCGACGATCAAGGCTTCGGCCACGAGCAGCGTCGCCCCTTCGATGCCACACGCGTCGCGTCGTCGCTGCAGGTGGACGGCGAGCGAGGCGTCCCGCGCGTTGCGATCCGGCCATGCGGGGAGCAAAAAGGCTTCGTCCCCGAGCAGGGCCGGTAGCCCCTCGGTTCGAACGACAATCGAGAGCACGAAGCGCCACTCGACCGGCAAGAGCCGGGGAAGAGCGACGAGCGCTCGCCGCGGCGGATCGAAGTCCATCGCAAGGTCGAGCAGGGCGCGCGTTCCCATGTCGGTCACCACGAACCCCACGCCGGTCTCCTCCTCCTCGCCGTCGATGACCACTCCCGTGACTCGACCTCGGCGCTGAGCGATAGAAGCCACCCGCTCGCCAAGCCGCGTCTGTCCCCCCTGCCCGTCGACTCGGTCGACGAGAAAGTCGACGAGATCTTGCTCGCCCCCGTGAAGCCCGACCACCCCCCGCGTCCATGCGCCGTGGAGGCGCGCGACCGCGAACTCCGGGGGGTCGACCGAGCGGCTCGCGAACCTCGCGGGAACCGCGACGATGGCGCGGTAGTCATGAGCGCGGGGAAACTCCGCCAGCAGCGAGGGCCACTCGCCGGCATCGAATCGGGGGATGGACGCGGCGAAGTGCTCGGCCTCGCGGCGCTCCCAAAACGTTCCCGGCGGCCACACGGCGTCTCGCTCGAAGGCGACGTCGGCGGCGGCATTGGTGCGCGCGAGCTCGGCGTAGAGATCGTCGACCACACGCCTTACCTCGGGAAACGTGCGATCGATCTCTTTGCCGAACAATTGCACGTCCGGGGCAAAGTCGAGCCGCAGCTTGGGCGCCAGGACCTGGAACATCGGGTCCACCACCGTCGTCTTTCGACGAAACGACTGCGTCTGCGCGAGCTCGAAGAGCACCCGGCTCCAGAGCGGCGAGGAGCCCGCCAGAAAGGTGAACGTCCTTCGCGCCAGCGTCACCCCGTCGTATTGATACGTGGCCGGGCGCCAGCCCTGACCAATCACGAGCACGCGCCACGACCGGCGCGAGAGCAAAGCCGCCGTGGTCAGCGCTCCGATGCCCGCGCCGAGGACGACGACGTCGTAGTGCTTGCTCATGGCGCGCCGGCCGCCCTACGCGAGGCCCAAATGCGGTCGCGCCCCCTGAACGCGCACGCGCGCTCGGCCTCCCGCGACGTCAGCCGGGTCTACCACGACGCGGCCTTCGGCGATCCACTGCAGCGCCCGCGGCAGAAGCTCGTGCTCTTTGGCGAGAATGCGGCCGCTCAACGTCGACTCGTCGTCTCCGTCGAGCACGGGAACGGCCGCCTGCGCGATGATGGGGCCGGTGTCGGTTCCGCGATCGACGAAATGCACAGTGCAGCCCGCCACGCGCACTCCGTAGTCGAGCGCTTGCCGCTGAGCGTGAATGCCCGGAAAGGCGGGCAAGAGCCCCGGGTGCACGTTGACGATGCGCATCGGAAAGGCCTCGAGGAGCACGTCGGTGACAAGGCGCATGAAGCCCGCGAGCACCACGACTTCGACGCCGCGAGCGCGAAGCTCGCGCACGACCGCGGCATCGAACGCTTGCCGCGTCTCGTAGCTGTGGTGATCGATGACGAGCGCCTCGATGCCCGCTTGGCGTGCGCGCTCGAGAGCGGCGACATGGCCCAGGTTGGAGATGACGACGGCCACGCGCGCATCGAGAGTGCGTGCGGCGACGGCATCGACAATGGCCTGGAGATTGGTCCCGCTGCCCGAGACGAGCACGCCCAGCGCGATCACTCGGGCCACTGCACCCTCTCCTCGAACGGGCAGTCCGGCGAGACCGGCACCACTTTGCCGAGGACGAACGGCTTTTCGCCCACCGATCCGAGAGCCTCGACGGCGCGCCCGACGTCGGCCGCTGCGAGGGCGATCACGAATCCGACGCCGACGTTGAACGCTCTGCGCATCTCGCTCGTCTCGATGCTGCCCGCGCGCTGAACGAGGTCGAAGATAGGCCGACGCGACCAGGTTGCCTCGATGCGCACACCGAGCCCCTCGGGGAGCACGCGGGGCAGGTTGCCCGGCAGGCCCCCGCCTGTCACGTGGCACATCGCGCGAACATCGATGGCAGCCGACAAAAGCACGCTCACCGCACGAGCGTAGAGACGGGTGGGCGTAAGAAGGGCCTCGCCCACGCTCTGACCCCCGAGGGTGGGCGGCCGATCTCCGGGAGACAAGTGCGCGTGCTCGAAAAGGGCCGTTCGGGCCAGCGAGTAGCCGTTGGAGTGCAGCCCGCTCGAGGGCAGGGCGAGCGCGACGTCGCCGGCGGCGACCCGCGCGCCGTCGATGAGCTTTTTGCGGGCGACGACCCCCACCGCAAACCCGGCGAGGTCGTACTCTCCTGCGGCGTACATCCCGGGTAGCTCGGCGGTTTCACCCCCGAGCAAGGCGCACCCGCTCTCTTTGCAGGCGGCGGCGATTCCGCGAACGACCTTCTCGGCCACGTCGACGTCGAGCTTGCTCGTCGCAAAGTAGTCGAGAAAGAAAAGAGGGCGCGCGCCGCACGTCACGATGTCGTTGACGCACATGCCCACCAGATCAAAGCCGATGGTGTCGTGAATCCCGGTGGCAAACGCCACCTTGAGCTTCGTTCCAACCCCGTCGGTCCCGCTGACCAACACAGGATCTTCGACGTCGCCCGGAACGCGGCAGAGACCCGCGAAACCTCCCACGTCGCTGACGACCTCGCGAATGCGCGTGGCGGCCGCCAGCGGCTTGATTCGCTCGACGAGCTCGTCGCCGGCGTCGATGTCGACGCCCGCACGCTTGTAGGTGAGGGGCCCCGGAGAAGGCTTGGATCCGGGGCCGCTCGGCATCGCCGCGCAAGGTAGTCAGTCCGAAACGGACGCGCCAGCACACCGTTTCCCGTGTAAGGATGGGCGCTGCACATGCAGCGCCGGCCGCGCCTCGGGGCGCCTCCGCGGGTCTACCCGCCCTCTGTCGTGAGCCCTGGAGCCAGCCTCGGAACGGACACTGTGATCGGCGCCTTCTGCTTCGTGGCGTCGGGCGCGGTCGTCGGCGCCGGAACGCGCATCCAGAGCCACACGAGCGTCTGGGACGGCGTGACCCTGGGACACGACGTGTTCGTCGGACCGGGCGCCCAGTTCACCAACGTGCGCCGCCCGCGCGCGGCCTTCCCGCGAGCCCCCGACTGGGACCGAACGACCGTCGAGGATGGCGCCACCCTGGGAGCCAACGCGACGCTCGTCGCCCCCGTACGGGTCGGGCGGCACGCCATGATCGGTGCGGGCGCGGTCGTCACGCGCGATGTGCCCGCCCACGCGGTCGTGGTCGGCAATCCCGCGCGCATTGTCGGCTGGGCCTGCGTGTGCGGAGAGATACTCGCCCGCGGCGAGCGGCGGCCCCCACAGAGCGTGTACTGCAAAGCCTGCGGCTCGGAGCGACGGCTCGGCTCCTAGCCGCGCCACATCCCCGAGCTTCGCACCTGCTGCTCGAGATCGCGAAAGCGAGCGGCCAGGGCCCGCACGAGCGCCCCCGTCCACCCGTCGACCCCGAGCCCCTCGGTCATCGTGCTCTTGCCGAGGACGAGCACCGTCACGGGATCGACCGCTTCGACGCTCGCCGCTCGAGGTGCATCGAGCAAGAGCGCCATCTCCCCAAAGACGTCGCCCGGCCCCATGATGGCCAGAGTCTCCTGCTTGTCGCCCACGGCCCGGAACGCGCGGCAGCGGCCACGCACGATCATGTACGCGGCGTCCGCGCCGTCTCCCTCGCGGATGATGAGCGCCCCGGTTTGAAACGCCTTTCTCGGCAGGTGCAGGCCGCCGCGCACGAACGAGACGACGTCACGCTGCAGGGCCACGACGCTCGAATAGCGATCGGCGGGATCGGGCGCCGTCGCCCTCGCCACGATGTCGCGCAGACGCTTGGACACACCAATACCGGCCGCCGCTTGGTCGATCGAGATGACCTCGCCCGCGCGCGCCCGCTCGAGAATCGCGTCCGGGTCGCGCAGCTCGCCGTACGGCGTTTTGCCGCTCACGATCTCGTAGAGGACGGCGCCGAGACCAAAGACGTCCGAGCGCTCGTCCATCTCGGCCGGGTTTCCCCGGGCTTGCTCGGGCGCCATGTATTCCGGCGTGCCCACAGCGCCCGGAGCCTCCATCTGCGCGTAGTCCCCCGACGCCGGCCGGCTCCGCGTCAGCCGGGCCAGGCCCCAGTCCATCAAGTAAACCTGGCCGAAGCCCGCCACCATGATGTTGTCGGGCTTCAAGTCGCGGTGGATGACGCCGCGGTCGTGGGCGTAGGCCACGGCGTCGCAGACCTTGGTGAAGATCTCGAGGCCTTCTTCGAGCCGATCGGTCGAGCCCAGGGGGCGCGACGCCTCGCGCAACCACTTGAAGAGTGAGATCCCTTGCACGAGCTTCATCGTGAAATACGGCACGCCATTTTTGTCGATCGCGAGCTCGTGCACCGGGACGATGTTCGGGTGCTCGAGCTGCCCGGTAATCTGCGCTTCCGCGATGAACCCGTCGCGGTAGAAGGATTGCTCGGCGAGCCCCCTGTCGAGGCGCTTGAGCGCCACGTGCCGGAGCAGGTTTCGGTCGGTGGCCGGGTGAATGCGGCCCATCCCTCCCCTGCCGAGCTCCGGGAAGATGCGCAGGTTGGCCGGGGTCGGGATCCCTTCGGCTGAAACGAGCGCAGGCGACACTTCGTGGTCGCCTCCGACGGGAATCGCTTCGATGACGCAAACGGGCGGAGAGCTAGGGTCGTCGGGCATGACAGTCAGGCCCTAGAGTACGAGGCCCGCCCTCAGTGCACGAGCGCTTTCTCGATCACGTCTCGCATGACGTACATCGCCACGTGCGCGTAGATGATGACCCCGAGGGTGTCGACCAGGCTGGCGATAAACGGGGTGGAGCTCGTGGCCGGGTCGATGCCCAGGCGCTTGAGCACGAGCGGCAACATCGAGCCGACCGTGCACCCGGAGACGATGATGCAAAGCACGGTGAGCGCGACGGTGATCGCAAAGAGAAACGACTGATCCGGATACATCATGACCCGGCCCATCGCGATGAGCGCGATCATGGCTCCGAGAACGATGCCCATCCCGAGCTCGCGCACCAGAATCCGCCACCAGTCGTGCATCTTGATCTCGCCGAGGGCGAGGCCGCGAATCACGAGCGTCGACGACTGGGAGCCGGAGTTGCCTCCCGCCGAGATGAGCAGCGGCACGTAGAGCAGCGCCCCTTTCACCGCCTCCATGACCGGGTCGTAGTGGCGGAGCGCGGTCTGCGTGAAAAACTCCTCGACGAAGAGGACGATGAGCCACACCGCACGCTTTTTGATGAACGTGAAAAAGCTGGTCTGAAAATACGGGACATCGAGCGGCTCGACGCCGCCGATCTTCTGAACGTCCTCGGTCTGCTCGCGGACGAGCACGTCGATGATGTCGTCGATCGTGATGACGCCCAAGATTCGCCCGTCGTCGGCCACGACAGGGATGACGTTGAGGTCGTACTTGGCCATGCGCCGAGCCACCTCTTCTTGGTCCATGATCGGAGGCACGCTGATGACGTTGGTGCGCATCACCTCCGCGATGCCGAAATACGACTCTGCGACCAGGAGGTCTCGCAGGCTGGCGACGCCCGCGAGCTTCTCTTGCTCGAGGACGTAGACCGTGTACACGAACTCGTCTCGCTCGCGTGCCCGCCGGCGCACGATCTCCATGGCCTCGGAGACGAGCATCCGCGGCGAGACGACGACGAAATCGGTCGTCATCAAGTGGCCCGCGCTCGTGATGGGCCATTTCTCGATATCCCGGACCTCTTGGGCGGCCTGGGGATCGACCTTTTGCAGCTCTTCGAGGAGCTGGTCTCCCACGGGCCCCGGCAGCACGCTGAAGAAGTCCGCCCGGTCGTCGGCCGCCATCTCGCTCGCGATCTGGACGACCGACTCGGGAGGCATCTGCTCGACGAGCTCTTCGCGCTCGTGCTCCTCGAGGCGCTCGAAGATGGGCGCGGCGTCCTCGGCGCGCAGCTTGGTCATGAGCACGGCGGCTTCGTCGGGCTCGAGCTGGCTGACGATGTCGGCGAGATCCTCGGCGTGGATCTCGTCGAGCAGGTCGCGGACCTGATCGGGATCCTCTTTGAGGATCTGCTTGATGTCCGGGCTGAGCAGGTCGGCGAGGCGCATGCGCGGCGCGCGCAGCCTACGGCGTTTGTCGCGCGGTTGCCAAAGGAAGCGAGCGGGCCCTCAGCGACGGGGGGCGGCGAGCGCTCGGGTGAGCGGGCGAGGGCCCGACTCGCGGGGCGAAAAGGCCTCCGACAGGTCCGCAATCTGCCGTCCGATCGCGCTCACGGCCGCCCGGTGCGAGCCCCGGCGCGCCTGCGCTCCCCCTTCGGAGGCATCGCAAAAGTACGTGCGACATCCGAAGGGACGAGCGTCGTAGACCCGGCAGAGGCCCGCGTCCGACAAGAGCGGACAGGGCCGGCCGGCGGCGAGGGGCAGCTTGCGGGGGTCGCGAGGCGCGACCGACGACGCGCGCAGGGCGTGACGAATCTCTTCGATCTCGACAGCGGTCGGATAGGGCTCGTGCCCGCTGACCGCAAACCGGCAGCAAGGAGCCGCTAGCTCCCCTTCCGGAGCGCACGAGCACGACCGGTCTCGCAGAAGCTCATCGGTCTTCGCGTAGAGCTCGAGCAGGCGGGCCCGGTAGGGACTTTGCGACCATCTCGGGGGCAAAGATTGCATTGCGCGCTCGGAAACCTAGCCCGTCTTTCGCTAAAGTGCGGGTATGGATGCCCGATCTCGCCCGGCCCTCCGAGCCGTGGAATCGATCGTCGTACCGGACCGAGAGCATGGCCGTGTCCTCGTGCTTCGCGACACGCAAGGCATCACCGATGCGCAGGCCGTGCTGCCGCCGGTCCTCGTGCCCGTCGTGTCTCGCTTCACGGGCAATCTTACTTGCGAAGAAGTGGCGCGTGAGGCTTCGGCCGAGCTCGGTGCACCGATCCCCGTCGAGGTCGTCGTGCACCTGGCTGCGCAGCTCGAAGGAGGTCTGTTTCTGGACGGACCGGTCTTTCGCACCGCGCGCGAACGGGTGGAGCGAGAGTTCGTCGAGTCGGCCGTGCGACCGGCCACGCACGCGGGCGCCGCGTACCACGGTGAGCGAGCCGCGCTCGAGCGCTACATCGAGCAGGCCTGCCTGGCTCGCGCCGGCGATGGGCCTGCCGCGACCGCCCGCTCACCCGCGAACGGCATGGTGGCGCTCATCGCGCCGCACATCGATCCCTGGCGCGGAGCGGTCGGCTACGGGCACGCCTACCGGACGCTCGGCTCGGCGATCTCGTCGGACGTCGACACGTTCATCGTCTTCGGCACCTCGCATGCTCCCATGCGAGAGCCGTTCGCCCTGTGCCGCAAAGCCTTCGACACACCGCTCGGCGCCGTCCAAGCCGACACCGCGAGCCTCGACGCCCTCGCCGCGACCGCAGACGGCTTCGACCCGTACGCCGACCAGTTCAACCATAAGCGCGAGCATTCGCTCGAGTTCCAAGTGGTCTTTTTGAAACACGTCCTTCGCGGCCGCGAGTTTCGCATCGTGCCGATTCTCGCCGGCCTCGGAGCTGCACAAGCCAGCGGACAAGACCCCGACGGCGACGCGCGAGTGGCTCGATTCGTCGACGGGGTACGCGCCGTGGTCGAGTCGCGCCCGGGTCGCGTCGTCGTCGTCGCAGGCGCCGACCTCGCCCACGTAGGCCCGCGTTTTGGCGACGCCAAAGCTTATGGAGACGAGCAACGGGGTGGCCTCGAGAAAGTCGACCGCACATCCCTCGCGCACGCCTCCGAGCTCGACGCCCCAGGCTTCTGGGCCCACGTCAGCGCGGATCTCGACGAGAGGCGCGTCTGCGGCCTCGCGCCGATCTGGTCGCTGCTTCGTTCGGTGAGCGGCACCCGCGCGCAGGGCCGCTTGCTTCACTACGAGCAGACGGTCGACGACGACGACGGATCCATCGTGAGCCACGCCGCGCTCGGGTTTTTCGCGTAATTCGCGCAACCGAGACGTGAGCGGCATCGGATACCGGAGCTTGACCGAGCGGGCCGCGCGGTCGTATGTACCTGGTCCGCCCGCCCCCGAGGAAGGCGCCTTGACCTGATCTTGAGCTTGTGTAACCTGTTGAAATAGCGACGTTTGCGGGAGTAACTCAGTGGTAGAGTGCCACCTTGCCAAGGTGGACGTCGAGGGTTCAAATCCCTTCTCCCGCTCGAAGATACAAGGGCTGCCGCGAGCGGCCCTTCGTTGTTTCTGGTGTGGGATCGACTTCTCCCACACTCGCTCCCACACTTGAACGTGTCCTCGCCCGGCCTCACGTGTCCTCAGCGACACGACATCCTGAGCCGCCTCTTTGACGGCTCCGTTCTCGGGCGACTCGCGAGCCTGTCGAGGCCGCCGGCCTCCAAGTGGGACACGGGCGGCAGTCCGGTCCGCGAGCGTCACCTCGTCATCCAAGCTTCCCAGCCGTCAACGTGGCGGTGGGCCCATCGCCACGCGTGGGCCTCGTATCTGCGCGCGGCCAAGGGCGCCGGTCTTCTCGACGATCCCGAAATGCTCCCTCGTCTCCTGGGGGACGACGACGACGGCTTCCGTTCTGCGATGTCCGAATGCTGTACCGCCTGGTACCTCGCCCACCATCGACGCGCGCGTGTAAGGCCCAATCCCGCGACCAAGAAGACCAAGAACTTTGACCTCGTGGTCGAGCGGAGAGGTGTCACGGCCCACGTCGAGGTCAAAGCGCCTTACGTGCCGCTTCTAAGCTCGAACTGGAGCGGAGACGACGCAAAGGTGCTTCGCAGATGCGTCGAGGACTCCGGAGTCCAGTTTGGGAAAGGAAACCCAAACGTCGTCGTCCTCGTTCCGCTGCTTCGCACGCCTGTTTCCCTAGCTCGGGGGCAACTTCTCAAAGCGACGATCGGCGAACCCGCGATCAACGTCTTCGTATCACTCGACGGGAGCAAGCCGCCGCCGCCCGAGCAGACGTTCTTGCAACGAGGCAAGCTTGCCAAGCTCTGGCCCGACCAAGGTGGCGCTCATCGCACCGACCTCACGCGAGTGAGCGCGGTCATGAGCATCGAGCAGCGTCGAACCGAGGATCGCTACGGCTCCAGGCTTCAGCCGGTCGTCGTCGTCGTCCACAATCCCTTCGCTGCGAATCCCCTGCCCCCGGCCTTCTTTGGCCGGGTGCCCCAGTGGATCACCAAGAACGGAACCATGCGTTGGTCAGACCCCTACGATGGGCCCTAGCGCGGGTCATCCCCCGGAAGCGCGGAATGGCCATCTTCGCCAAGCTGGCCTTGTGATCGAGCAAGTTGATTACCTTCTTCGACTCCTTGTAGTCGCGAATGGCGAAGTACTCGTCGGCGATGACCAGGCCGATCTCGCCCTGCTTGGCCTCGCGCCCCATGCGACGGCAGAAGGCCGCCAGCTTCTTGAGCTTGGCCTGCGAGCCCGAGTCCTTGGGCGTCGTGTAGCAGTGAATGACGACCGGATCGTCGAACACGAGGACCCCGCCACGCTCGTCGTCACGCCAGACGCCTTTGGCCTTTGGATAGGCCGTGGCTCCCCCGTACACGTCGCCGAACATCTTCATGGCCTCGCTCACCCAGTGGCCTTGATTAACGGGTACGTTTGCCGCCAGGGAGGAGTCCGTCGCTCATGCAGGAGTCACGATCGATATAGATCGTCGGTCAGACGGATCAAGTCTGGGGGGTAGCTCATCCGTCTTCTCGCCTCCACGTGAAGGAGCCGCCAGGACCTGTGCGCCAAGGCCGAGACCCGCAAGCCGCAATCGGCGCTCTCGGGCGTCCAGCTCCAGTGGAGCGTGACAACGACCGCGCTAGCCGTCGAGCGCAGTCAGGTCGAGCTGCCGGAGCCGCTCAGGGTCGGTGAGGACGTGGATCTCGGCGATCTTCCCGCCCCGGACCGTGAAGGCCATGACCGAGAATGGTTTTCCTTCGAGCATGCTGACCAGCCCAGGTGTACCGTTGACAAGCGCCGGGCGCACGAGCACTCCGACGTGAGAGCGCGAAAAGGCATGCGCTCGACGAGCCACCTGCTCCGCACCGCGCACCTCGATCGATCTGCCTGTACCGTCGTCGGCCCGCAGGACCAGCTCCGGGTCGAGGACGGCGACGAGCCTGTGCAGGTCACCTTCACGCGCGGCCGCGAGAAAGGCGTCGACGACGCTTCGTTGAACGTCCACGTCGGCGTCAGGAGTGGCGGTGCGCGCCTGAATGCGCCGGCGTGCGCGGCTGGCAAGTTGGCGAGCCGCATCAGGGGTGCGCTCGACGATGGGCGCGATCTCATCGAAGGTCATGGCGAAGATGTCATGCAGCACGAACGCGACGCGTTCGGCCGGAGCAAGGGACTCGAGCACCACGAGCAGTGCAAGGCCAACCGTGTTGGCCAGCAGTGCTGCGTGCTCAGGGCTCGTTCCGTCAGCGCGATCGATGATCGGATCGGGCATCTGAGTCTCGCTCCGGGTCTTGCGTGAACGGAGCATGTTCAGCGAGATGCGGGCGACGACGGTCGTCAACCAGGCGCCCAGGTCGTCGACCTCACCGTAGGCCGCTCCGCTGAGCCGGAGCCAGGCTTCCTGGACGGCGTCCTCGGCCTCGCTCAGCGAGCCAAGCATGCGATAGGCGACGGCCCGCAAACGGGGGCGCTGCTCCTCGAACCTTTCTGCCAGCGACTTGCGTTCATCCATCGGTCACATTCCTCCGTCCTGTCGGGTCATACAAGTGAGACCCGCGACACGTGGCTGATGTGACGGGGTGGGCCCCGTTGAGCTCGGCCCGTCACGTTTCTGCCCCACAGCGTGTCTTACCGGCGCCACCCCTTCGGCGGCTCGCCACGACCACGACACCTCGGAGACGAACGAACCATGGAACCCCGAATGAAGAACCCTGCAATGTGTCTGCCTGGCGCCTTCGATGCCCTCCAGGCGCTCCACAAGTCGATAGAAAAGGCTGATGTTCCTCAGGCAACCCTCGAGCTCATGAACCTGCGCGCAAGCCAGATCAACGGGTGCAGCGTGTGCGTCGACATGCACTCGCGCGCGCTCAGGAAGCTCGGCGAGAAGGCCGAGCGCATCTTCGCCGTCTCTGCCTGGCGGGAGGCCCCATACTACTCCGACGCCGAGCGCGCCGCGCTCGCGCTCACCGAGGCTGCGTCGCGACTTAGCGATCGTGCCGACCCCGTTCCGGACGAGATCTGGAAGGAGGCCGCGCGACACTACAACGAGACCCAGCTCGGCGCGCTCGTGATGTCGATCGGAATGATCAATCTGTGGAACCGCCTCAATGCGGCCACGCGCCAGGTCGGCGGGGATTTTCTCGAGCAGTACATCTGACCATCGGAGCCGACCATGAGAGACGAGCAGGTCACGACGGTCGAGCAAGTCCTCAACGACGTAGAAGTCGCCTTTTCTCGCAACGAGCTCGAAGGCCTTGCCTACAGCATCGAAGTGAGGGACGGCAAGATCCAGTGCTTGCGCGCATACGCGGGGTGGCGCGCCGTCGCGACTCTCACCGTCGAGGGTGCACCGTGACGCTCTACGCGGTTGCCGTCGTCGTTCACGTCCTCGCCGCAGTGCTCGCCGTCGGTCTCGTGGGTGCGATTCCACTGACCGCGCGGCTGGGCCGGGCGTCGGACGGTGCGATGGCCGGGAGCGAGAAGGTTCTTGGTACGCTCCTGCGGGCAGTGCAGGTTGGCTTGGTTGTGATCCTTCTGACGGGCGGGCTCCTCGATCTCTCGGCTGCCGGTGCTTTTCATCGCACGGGGTGGTTCAGAGTGGCGATCGCGATCTTCGTGGTTCTCGGAGGGTCGCTCGGTCGTGCACGGGCCGCGCTTCGTAGAGGGTTCGCGCCCGGCGGCGTTCGCGAGAACGCGCTTGCTCGCGTCGAGCGGTGGGGATGGACCATGTGTGCTTTGGTCGCCGTGATCGTTATTCTTATGCAGATGAAGCCTCTTCCGTGAGCGCCGTCGGGAGGCTGCCAGCCGGTGACCTTGGCGACCCGCGGGGGCGCGTCTCGGCAAGGCGCTCGCCCTTGGCGGTCGGATGCGCCAAATGTGGGCTCGACTACGACGAGCTCCTGCTCCGCCGTTTGGGCAGCACGAGTTGAGGGCAGGCAAGATCGCATGTCGATGTGAAGGACGGGAGCGCAAAAGGCAGGCGGTGAAGCGTCCTTACGAGGACCTCGACAACCTTGCTTTCGGTCGCGGGGACCGATCGCGCGGCGGCGGCACCGAGCGGAGCACGAGACGGCCGCGAGAATCGACTCGACAGGCGACAACCTCCACCCGATCGCTCAGCAGCTTCTTCACCGCGGCCGCCGCGGCGCGGCGCTTGAAGAGAGTGGCGGACCGCGGGTCCTTCCAGATGAACGTGTCGTCCGTGACGTTGTAATAGAGCGCAAACTTGCGACCAAGTACGCTGACAAGTAGATAGCGCGTCCGATCCTCGGCATCTCGTACGCGCCGCTCCAGCTCGCGCGATTGTGCGGCCGTCAAGGGAGAATCTTCCGACCGCGACGACACATCTCTGCCTCGCCGGGACGATGTCGGTGTTCTCATCGTGGATTCACTCGGTCTCGTCAACCGGCTTCAGGTATCGCTTCGGCAACATCTTCCGATGCAGAATACGAACGACGAGAACGCCCTCCTTGTCGATCTTGTAGAAGACAACATGGCTTCCTTGCTCGGCGCGACGGTAACCAGGACGAATCGCATCGCATCCCCGACCGACGAGCAACGGGTGCTCCGCAAGCTGATGAAGAAAGGCGTCAAGTGCCGTGAGGTAGCGAGTCGCTTGATTCTCGTCCCAACGATCGCGCGTGTAGGTGCCGATGCCGTCGACGTCGAGCTGCGCGCTCTTCGAGAGCCGAAAGCCCGGCACGTGTCAGCGGGGGGCTTGCGGCAACCCTAGGCGCGCTAGCGTGTCGGCCAGCGAGTAGTTTTCCGCAATCCCGCTCCGTTCCCCTTCTTCCAGGGCGCTACGCAGGGTGTCCATCTTCGCTTCGTCGTCGAGGTAAGCGCTGAGGGCTTCAGCCGCCAAGTCGTCGGCATCCCGACCCCGCGCCTGAGCGACGGCGCGCAGGCGGGCGAAGGTTTCATCCGGTACGCGGAGATCGGCCATCGACTCTCTGCTGTGGTAGCTCGCGACGTGCCGGCGAGCAAGATTCGCCGTGCGAGCCATTCGCGCGATGGCCAGCGGAAGCTAGTTTGTTTGGCGTGCTAGGCGCGCGCTTCGCACATCGCAACCTGCATCCGGTTCCACTCCGGGGTTCAAATGTCGCAGGTGGTGCTCCGACTTCTCCGGAGCACCACCTGGAGCACCACTTGAGCGTCACGGCTGGACCGCCTGAGTCACGCCCGTTACGTGTTTCTCGATATTTGCGATGATGAGGAGCGGCGAAAAATGCGATTGAGCCCTCTTGCCAAGGTGGACGTCGAGGGTTCAAATCCCTTCTCCCGCTCTACAGATTCCGCGCAGTTGCGCGGATTGCGATGGGCGGAACGGGGCTCGAAAGATCGCTGGAGATCACTGCGCGTAACTGGCGAAGTGGTGTGAAAGTGGGGTGAAGCCGAGGACGGTCGGCGGGGGCGGTAGACCCCCACACCACTTTGGGGCGAAATGCCTCGAGGGCGCGGGCCGCGTTCACGTCCTACGCTGATCGACGTCGACGCAGCCGCCCAAGGGAGGCTGGTTGAAGCCACGACGTGGGACGGACAACGTTGACCGAGACGAAGACTTTCCTCGAATCCGTGTGGGAGCAGCGCGAGGAGGTGCATCTCTTCAAGAGCACGTTCGGAAAGTCGTGCGATCCGCGTTGGCTGCACATTGGTGTCTTCGAGTGCCAGCCGACGGCTGAGCGGCCGACGTGGGCGTACGTCTCGTCGGGGCTTTCGAACCCCTGGGAGCTTGATGCCGCGCCCAGCGACCCTTCGGCTTTATCCGGTCTTGGGGTCGAGTACGTGTTCAACACGACCGCCCAGGCCGAATGGGCGATCCAGCTCGTGCAGTATGTGACCGCGTACGAGCTTCTCCTCAATCATGGTTCCTTGCCCGGTAGGGGCCCCATCGAGATCGGCGATCGCATACCAGCTCAGATCCGCGACCGTTCCGATCGACTCTCCCTCCTTCGCCAGCTCATGGTTATCAAGCCCGCGTTCGTCCCAGCACGCCACCAGCTCGCGAGCGGGGGCCTTGCCGTTCAGAAGAAGGGGCCGAGCATCTCGGTCGTCGGCTCGTCGGACGCGAAAACGGGCAGTTCGACCTCGCAGAGGATCTTCATCGACGTCATCGGCTCGTCGGGCGAGATGCTCGGCGTGATGAGTCTTCGCGCCCCTCAGTCGTCCCTCGGTGCGTCGGGGGCCCCGACCTCGGCACCGCTACTGTCGGTGCCGCCGTGCCCCGCGTCATCCCCAGCATCGGACCCTTCAAGGCAGGTGCTGGAGGGGTTGTTGACCGTGAACGGTCCCGAGGGGGTCGGCCCGATGAAACTCGGGCACCCACGACAGCCCCCGGTCTGCGAGGTGAACGTCACGTCCCGGGAATAAGTGAAACCGCTCGCAAAGGTTAGCACCACATGACAGGTTCCAGGACTCCGACTGAACACCGCAACGAACAACGCCCGCCCGTCTCCCGTGTACCACGACGTGCTCGCATCCGGCATGGTGCATGGGCCACTGGCCACGACGCTCGTCAGGTCGTTAGGGATGCACGAGAGGTCGAACGTTGCAGATGCCGCCTCGGGGCACGAATTGCACTCTGACGAACCGCATCCCCCCACCCCGCGAACAATGAGAAGGCCCGCCGCGACCGCGGGGAGGATGAGCAAGGCGCGCACAGGTAGGCGCGACCAATGGGCGCGGCTCAGGGCGAAGGGCTCACGCACCGGCGGATTGTCCCACCAAAGAGGCGTCGCGGCTCGTGATTGTCTCAACGGCTCGGGGGGAATAGCGGATCGTTTTCCGCAGAGACGGTCGCCAGGCAAAAGCTGGGTTATCTCCCCATCGCCTCTCGATACCCGGCCAAATCGATCACGGCGGCCACGGCCGCGTTCACTTCTGCTGGGCTCACGGTCGAATAACGCTTGTGCATGCTCTCCGAGAGATGCGAATTGAGGGCCATCGCGACAAGGTCTCGAACGCCAGCGGCTCTGAGCAAATCTTTCGACGTGCCGTGCCGGCGAGGGGCAGGTCGTAGTAGCGGAGGTACGCAGCACACGTCCGAAGCCCCTCGATGACGAGCTTCTGATCCGGCTCGGCGAGCATGACCTCGCCGGTCGCACTTGGATCTTCAACAATAACGCCGGGGATTCGACCCGACTCGGCGAGGGACGCGATAAAGGCCACCTCAATTTCCGCCATCCCGGCACGCCGTCGTCGAGCCCCGGCCTGTACTACCCGCCCTGCCGAGTGCGCAAGAGCGGTGCACAGCGTGCCCGCCGACGTGGGCATGGTCACCATTGTGTTGCCGTTATCAGTGGAGATGATCTCGATGGCGAGCGCCTCCTCGGCGCGGATCAGGGGCTCGGCTTCTGCGGCGGCGTCACGGTCGTGATCGGGTTCGGGCGATGGGTTCGATGCGATCGTCGTCATTTCGGTCTCCTTTTTCTCCGTACGGAAAGCATTCGTCATTGGCTCCCCTCTCCGTCGAGCACGCGGTCCCATGCGGTCGGATATGCCTCGCCGATGATGGCGGCGCGCTCGGTGTCCTCATCGCGTAATTCTTGGATGCCGTCGACGCTTTGCGTGAGCGGATGAGGGGACTGACCGAGCGGGCTCCGGAAGCAAAGACGCCAACGTGACATCCCTTGTGCACGTCCCTCGGATATTGGTCGATGAGTCGAGCCGAGGGGGTTCCCCGTGTTACAAAAGAGGCCGACCATATTGAGCGTCGTCAGAGCGTCCAATTCGGAGCCCGCGTCCATCGCGGCTTCGGGACTCGACGTGGTGAATGACGGCGCCTCCAAGGGAGAGGCGCAGTAACTTCAATCACGGCCCGGGAGTGCAATTCGGTTTGCGCCACCTTGTGCCACGCTATGTCGCGGGCGTCACGCTGCGGAGGGCCCACGAGCGTACGCAGCCGCGTTTCCGCGCATTCTCAATCGCTTAGGGCTTCCACACTCCAGTCGGCATGGATACTGCTGCTTACCCAGCGGCATGCAGCCCACTCCCAAATCTATTCGAGCTCTTCTTAGCTCGCTTGGCCTGACTGCAGGCCTTGGAGCTTCAAACTGCGAAAGCCAAATCGGCGCGGGAGTAACGCAAGTGCCGAGCGCGGAGGCGAGCGCAGGCACCTCTTCGGGTAAGACGACCGCTGTTGGCAACAGCGCAGGGTCGAGCGGGGCTTCCGGCAATCCTACTGCTAGCGGTGCGTTCGTCTGTTCCAGCCCGACCTGTCCTGATGGCTCGTTCCCACTGAACTACGGTGCTAGCGCCGGCGATTGCACCGTGGTTGCCGTGGTAAGCACCGTTCCCGTGGGCAACTGCGCCGTCTACAATTGCGTCGTGTGTCCATCCGACGCGGCTGCCCCCGCCGATACCGGTGCGAACGTCGACGCTGAGCAGGGCGACGCGCAGGAGGAGCTACGGGGCATCGCCAATGCCGAGGCGGGCGAATGAACGGAGCCCCGGAATTCGATGCCCGGCAGCATTCGGAGCGCTCGCGCGCGGTCGCCGCACGCTCCTGGCAGAGTCTTCTGATACAGGAGGATCGCTCCCGCGAGTTTGCCGAAAATCTGGTCGTGCATCTCGAGCGCTTCGACGCGCCCAACGCGTTCGTGGAGAGAGCACGCGCCATCGCTTCAGAGGAAGCGCGGCACGTCGCGATTTGCAATCACGTCGTCCAAGCGCTCGGTTTTCGCGCCATTCGTCATGCGGTTCGGCTCGAGGCGATGCCAGAAGATGGTGCCCCATTCGAGAAGGCCATGCTTGAGGTGTTCATGGCAGGCTTCGCCGTTGCCGAAACGATGTCGGTTGGCGGCTTCGCAGCGGCGCATGCCCGAGCGCGCGCGCCGCTCGCCCGGTGGGCGTTGGGGGAAATCCTGCGCGACGAAGTCGGCCACGGCGCATTCGGAGAAGAAATGGGGTTGTGGGCCATGCGCGACTGGTCAGCCGCGCGCCGTCGCACAATGTGGCCCCTCTGCGTTGCGGCCATGGAGGCTTTCGAAGAGCGCGCCGGCGTTCCAGCGAATGCTGGCGCGGACGAGCAGGCCGACGAGTCGACCGAATTGCTCGGAGCGCCACCCTCAGCAGTCGTTTGCGCGGGATTGGTCCGTGCGACGGAGCGATGGGTTTTGCCCCGTCTGGCTCGGATGGGTGTTCTGCCGGAGAGCAGTCGGCCCACGTGTTCAAGCAACCTCCCCCAACGCGCCGCATATCCCGAGCCTTAACAGGCTGATGAAAAAGCCTCCCGCGTCACCTCGCGGCAGGGATGCGCTCGTCTAGCTTTGCGGTCTTCACGCCAACCGCGAGCAGATACACGACCATCGATATTTCCGCGACCGCGAGGAGCCGTCGGTCGCGACTCGCAAGCGTCAATCTGGTCGGCCTCTTGTGTAACACGGGGACGGCAGTCGGCACGTTCTCACGCACGACGCCTTGGATGGCGCGCCGCAATCCGCAAGAGCGCTAGTGCAGCCCCTTCCGGCTTCCGACGATTCGGAGTTTCGCTGAACATCTGGGGCCCGACTCGCTCCTCCACCCTCTTTCGCACATGCAGGCGCCAAGCGCCGCGATGGATGCGTTGAAGGAGACGGCCCACGTTCCGTCGGGGCGGAATCCGGACTTCTCGTAACACCCCGCGTAGTCCGCCTTCTGCTCCTCGTCGCTCCGTCCCTTACCAGTCGTATCCTGCCACTTCGCGAGCGGCGTGCACGCACACAGCATCAGGCAGCAGAGCACTGTCAAAGCCCGGAGCGTCTCCCCCCGCATAAGACAACCGTACCACTCGCGCGGACTCGGCGTGGCCCAGACGGCGCTCGCAAACCGGCATCCACGTCATCGGCGCGTCGGACGCGAAAGCGGGCAGTTTGACCTACGCTTTCATCGCTGGGTTAGACTCTCCGCCGGGGAGCGGTGTACGCGAGAGGCTTCTACGTATCGGTCTGGCTGATCGCGCTGCTAATCCAGGTGGCCGCGATCGTGTGGGTCGTTCGTTTTGGCTCCATCGTTGGCGCGCTCGCGGCCGGACATCCACGAAGGGCCCGCGCGCTCCTGCGGCTGCAGCAACGACGCTGGCCGCGGATGCCCGCCCGGTGGCTGGCCCTCCGAGAGGCTTCCGCACTCTTCTGGGAGGGTTCGTTCGAGCGAAGTCTGCAGGTCGCGAATCGTCTCATTGACCAAGGCCCGAGCCATCGATCGGTGGGATGGGCACGGCTCATGCGGGCCGCCTGCTTGGTGATGCTTAACCGGCCGGAGGAGGCACGCCCGGACATCGCCGCTTTGCGCGATGGCGTGCCCGCCGTGGGAGACGGGCTCTCGCTCAAGATTCGTACGCAAATCCTGGCCGGCCTCGTCGCCTTCCAAGAGGGCGACATGAACACGAGCCAAAGACGGCTCGAGGCCCACGAGCACAGCCTCGGAGAGCGCAACCCGTGGGGTGCGCTGATCCGCTTCCAGCTGGCGGCGATTGCCTTTCAGCAAGGTCGCGTTGAGGAGTGTCAACGCATGCTAGCCCTAGTTTTGCGCGCCGACAGCGAGCTGTTCGTCGTCCGCTTGGCGGCACACGCGCACGCCGACCTCCTTCCACACACACCCATGCCGTCGCGGTACGTGCGACCGCTACGGCAACCGAGGGCAGCGGCAGGATGGCGCCTGTACGCTCAGGATCTCGCGCTCGGAGCCAGGTATTTGTGTCTGCGGCCTCCAGTGCGGAGGACGTCCTCCTATGCGCAAGTCGCACTGCTCCTCATCGCCAACCTTGCCCTCCTGGCGTTGCTGCGCTCAACCGAGTACGTCCGCGGCGGCCACCTTCTGACGTTCCGAGTAGGTCTCGCGCTCGTTCCGATCGCGCTGTACGTCCCGAGCACGTATCTGATGGCGCGAATTCTTCGACCACGCATGGACCCCGCAAGGCTGGCGGGCGCACTGCTCAGCGTCCTGCCCCTCTTGACCGCGCTGGAGTACTTGGGCCGGCGATTGATGCGCTTGCCTGACGGCACGATGGCCACGGCAAGCAGGCTAGCCAAGCCACTGCTTTTTTTGCGCGAGGCCGGTCCCATGGTCGCGACGCTCGCGGCGCTTTGGACAATCGCGGTATTGGTCACACTCGCTCGACGAGTGGCGCCGCGTACAAATGTTCTGCGACTCGCGGCGGCGGCCACGGTCTTTTACCTCTCTTGGCTCCCGCCCACGATCTACGCAAGCAACGAGAACCTCTGGGCGCCCCCCATGGAAGCTTCCGAAGAGACGTACGAGCAACAGCAGAACAAGCTCGCCGCCTTTCTCTACTCGCAGGCGGATGCCGTCCACGACGCCGAGGCGGCGTTACTTCCCGAGCGCCCAGGGGTCACAGACCTGTACTTCGTGGGCGTCGGGGCTTGGGGTCGGCAAGATGTGTTCCTTCACGAGGCTCGGTTTGCACAAGACCTGTTCGACAGGCGATTCGACACGCGGGGTCGATCCCTCGTGCTCGTCGACGATCCCGCACACGGAAACGACGCGCTTCCGACCAAGCTCAATCTGTTTCACGTTCTTCGGGGCGTGGCGGCGAGGATGAACCTGGAGCAAGACATCCTGTGTCTTTTTGTAACAAGCCACGGGTCCGCGCAGGGTGTGGCCTTCTCCTTGGGTGACGAGCATCAGGGCTTGGTCGATGAGCAGACCGTCAGCCCACGCGAACTTCATGAAGCTCTCGACGGGTCCGGCTTCCGATGGCGCGTGTTGATCATCTCGGCGTGTCAATCGGGGACCTTCGTCGCGCCATTACAGAACGACTCGACGCTAATCGTCACGGCAGCGTCTGGCGACCGACTGTCCTTCGGCTGCACAAACGGCGCGGAATTCACCGAGTTCGGTCGCGCGCTGCTTGCCGACGAGTTGACCCGAGAGCGCTCCTTCACGACAGCGTTCGCCAATGCAATCGAGCTAGTTCACACGCGAGAGCAGGAGCAACGCCGCACTCCATCGATGCCTCAGCTCTTCGTAGGATCGGCGATCGCGGACAAGCTTCACGAGTTGGAGGATCGGCTGGCGACCCTCAAGCCGCCCCGGGTGGATCCGTGAAGAGCCTCGCTTCCTTTCGGTCGTATATCGTTGCACGCGAAGCCAGGATCGGGCGGATTCGCGCGAGGCGGCTCCCGCTCCTGACGCTTGCTCCATGGTTTTCGTGCGCGGTTCCAACGCTCGCCGTCGTCTGGTCGGTGCACGTTTGGTCAACCCTCCACCGTGACCCTCTTGGGCTCGGCTTCGATTTTGCCCTCTTCGCCGCGTCCAGTCTTCTTCGAGTCGTAGCCTTCCTGGGCCTCGGGCTCCTGCTGGTTCACGTCCATGCGGCTCTGTTCCGTAACCGACGCAGAGCAATCCTCGCAGCGGTGACTTGGGGCGCCCTCGGTACCCTGGCGGTGCTCCTTTTGGCGGCATCACGCGACTGGTGGGCGCTTCGCATCAGCGACGATGCGGTGAAGTACTACTCGACCTTGCCGGCCAAGTACTTCGAACCCGGACGGACGGTTTGGCTCAGTGCCTGGAAGCATGAGCTGGTGACTGCGTGCGAGGTGGGCCTGACGATTGGTCTCGCGTGCTTCAACGCGACCGTCGGTTATTTCCTCGGCGACAAGCCGCGCTGGTCGACACCGACGGCGATCGGGGGAAGCTGGGCGCTCCTCGTCGTCTATTTGCGCTTCCTGCCCTGGTTTCACCTCGACTTCGACAACTTCCACGGCGACATCTTCTCCGGAGCGGTCACGTTCGACATGGCGTTTCCGATCGCGTCCGACCCCTATACGACCCTTGCCATCCCTTTTTACGTTGTCGTTTGGCTGGGCAACCTCTTGATTCTCCGGATGCAGTCCTTGCTCTGGAACGCCCCAGCTTTCACACCACTTTCGTGACGGCCAGGCCGGACGCGCGACGGCATCCCCGTGACTTGGGCTGATGACCGCGCGAACATGAACCTGCGTGACGAACGACTCTCCGAAACGCACGACCGGAAAGCAGCCATCCATGGCCGTGCGCCTCATGGCTCTGGTGGCCGGCGCCGCGCGTGGGTGCCACCTCGATTCGCCGGTAGGAAGCAAGGCGACGCGGAGTTTCGGCCTGCAGCGAGAGTTCCCCTGGGGTGCAACGCGTCCCGGAACGGCCAATGCGTATGCGATCTATGGTTGTTATTATCCGACCGAGTCTGGGATGTGCGACGGCCAGCGAAACATTGCACCCGTTGGAAATGCCGTTGAAGGTGCCGGGCTGTGGGGTCAGCTCGACCTGGCGGGAGAAGTTCAGGAGTGGAACCTGGATTGGGACTTCGAGGACGTGAATCCTTGCGTGAATTGTGCTTATCTGAGCGATCTGAACGAAAGCAGCTCGGCATTTCCGACGCCGATTTCCGCGGGTACCTGCTGGACGTCTTCGGGCTCGACCTCACGCAAGCACCGACGGCGCAACCGTCGGAGCGGGTCTTCGACTGGTGCGCGCAAGAAAGCCGGTAGTCGAGGGCGGCCTCGCCCGCATCGTGGTCATCGGCTCGTCGGACGCGAAAGCGGGCAGTTTGCGGATCGCATTTCCCCCTTCAGAAGAAGGGCCAGAAGCTCGACCTCTGCGCTCGGCGAGTCCCAGCGTAGAATCAACCCGTGACGCTGAAGGATCTCTTCGCTGGCATCCGGCTTGATCTCCACGAGACTGCGCGGGCAGCCTTAATGTAGACAGCCACGTTCGACCTGCACGACAAGGGGGTTCCGACCGAGGCAATAGCCCGCCAGCGAAATCAAGCGGATCCGCGCCTACCTCACACCGACGGTGTTCTACTTCGCGTCGGTATGTTTCTCGCCGTCGCGCTTACGTTCCCGACGCATTCGCGGCTGTCCGCCGCCCTGAGCGCGCGCCCGAGCTCAGAGCTGACCCGCATAATAGTCGTCCAGTCGCGCCGTTTGCGCGGTGATCTTGGAACCGATGAAGAGGCCATTGATCCATGACCCGACGGTCGTATTCACGCCGAACGGCGACGCGACGTAAAATTGCCAGTCGGACGCGCTCGGATTCCACTGGTAAAGGTTTCCGTCTAGCCCCACAGTAAAGTCTGTCGAGATGCTGTAACCTTGGCCGTTGCTGTAAGCAAACGAACCACCGCCGATCGCGAAAAACCCCGGAGTCGGTGCACACGAGCTCACGACCCACCGATAGATGGATGGATCGCCGTCGAGCCCCATCACCATGGGGGCATGCGTTCCGCAGATGGGCTCGGGAGTCGACACGGCCATGATCTGGCTGCCGGCGGCGCCGGGCTGCATTTCAAACCATTGACCGTTGAGACCGGAGGAATCGCTCGACAGCTGCCAAATCGAATTGTCGACCCATTTGAGGGCATACACTTCGGCCGAAAAATCGAAGTAGTTCACCGGTGGGGTACCCACGGCAACAGCGTAGGCAGGGAGGATCGGACCAAAAGGCAGCCACCACCACGCGCCGGGCGCATACGGGTCCGGACCGCTTCGGATACCTTGATAGACTTGTCCGGTATGGTCGATTATCCACGGATCGCCCAGCAAGTCGACCGTAAGATACTGCGCTCCCATGGGCTGCGGATTGCTTGCCAAGCCGACGCCGATAAAGAAAGTGATCGGCCCCGGAAGCGGGGCAGGAACGCTTTCCGTCCATTGTTGCGTTTCGGGATTCCAGTGAAATATTCCGAAATCCCCATTCGCATCTTGCACTGTCCCCATGATCCATCCCGAGCTGATTGCGCGATCGGCTTCGATAGGGCCGGGCGGGTCCCCGGTTCCCGGCAGCGTGTCGAACGTATTCGGTTGAGCGGGCGGCGGATAGGGGGACGGTGGACCGAACAGATTGAACTGAATGGGACCGCCGGTGTCATTCGCGATGTGTGCCACCAAGAGCTCGCCTGTACCCAACCAATTGCGGAAAACGCCGCCAAACCAGCCGCCCGTGAGCCAGTTCTCGCCATGCTCACCCATTCCGTTCACCCCGACGGGGACCCAATAATCGTCGGGCAAATTCGAGGCGATGCGCTGCGGGATGAGCGCTGTGTTTGAATCGACGGTCAACGAGCCATATGGAATATTGGAAAAATGCACGTCCACGTCTGCATCGCCTTGGTCCCACGAGGGATACACGTACGCCGCGGCGAAGACATTGACCATGTCGGCTCGACCGTCTCCGTCCATGTCCTCGGCGACCCAAAAGCACTCCGGCACCCAGCCCCATTGATTGATCGCCGCATGTTGCAAAACGAAGCCGTCCGATGACGGCACCCCGGCTCCGCCGTTCGACAAACGCAGGTCGATATCGATCCCCGACGTGCCGCTGTACGCGAATCCGATGTCGGTCAGGCCATCTCCGTTGAAGTCGCCCGCCACCCACTGAGCATTCCGGGTGCACGCGGAGCATTGGCCCACGTGTTGATCGCTCGCGGTCGGGTTGCCCATCGAGAGGTCGATCCAACCGCCTTGTTGCGTCATCCAGCGCTGCGGCACAAACTCGAAACCACTTTGGGTCCACGTGCTGGCGTAAACGTCGACCGAGATCAGACCGCCATCCGACCACACGTACGCAAGATCGGCCGTCCCGTCCCCGTTGAAGTCGCCCGACAACCAATAGGACGCATCCTCCCAGCTTGTTTGATCGGCTATCCACTGCTGCTTCTGAAATCCGCCGGAGGCCAGGCTCCCCAACGATGCATACACGTCGATGTCGACGTTGCCCGCGTGCTCGTACTCGACGGCGATGTCGACGCACCCGTCTCCGTTGAAGTCACCGGACGTGGCCCACATCGTGGCCCAGGAACCAATTTGCGTCGCCCACCTTTGGTGCGTGAAATTCTCGTCACCTTGGCCATTGGGATGCGACAGATACACATCGATCGATATTGTCGAGTTTGCATCCTCGAACACGTAGGCGAAGTCCGTAAAACCATTGCAATCGAAGTCACCGGCCAACGTAAAGTTCGGGTCGTACCACCAGCCGCCGGCCGACGAGAAGTCCGCCTGAACCGGGACATTGGCGATCACCACCTGCGCGCGGGCCACACGGGGCCAGCAGAGAAAAAGAAGACCGAAAAAGCCAAGCGCTGCCAGCCGCAGTTTTCGAGATGTCATGGGCGAGCCTCGGTGTGTGTGTGGGCACACTGCGCGCGTTCGTGGCGTCGTCAAGAGAGATTTCGCTCCGCGTTGCAATAATCACGTAGGTGATGCATTCGCGTCGCCTCCGAATTGTGCCGAGGGTCACACCGGTCGGCACCCACAATGGGTACTGCGAAGCGTGCTCAAGCATCGAACCGCGCCAGCTGACCTCGGTACGCGAGAATCAGTCCCTTGGTCCTGCTACCCCTTCTGCTGTTGACCCCGATTGTTAACTGGTAGTTAATTGTGCGGTCGCACGAACGGGAGCGGGCGCAAGCGCGCCATGGCCCCGAAGCGCCGTAACGGCGTGACAAAGGCCCAGCAGGACGCGCACCGTAAGATTGTCGCCGCGAGCGGGCTGTACATCACACCCGAAGAGGTCGAGGCCGTGATCAACAAGCTGCGCGCGTGAGCCTGCTCAACGTCACGATCGATTCTGGCTTCCTCATCGGCCTAGAGAAGAACAAGCGCGAAGCGCACGCGCTTTTGCTGGCCGCGCGTGCGCGCGAGCTACAGCTCACCGTGCCGGTCGCGATGCTCGCGGAATGGTGGCGCGGGAGCGCGTGGCACAAAGAGATCCTTCGGGCGTTCAAGGTCGACCCCATGAGCGAGCGCCTCGCAAAGGCGGCTGGCGAGGCCATGGCCGTCGTCGTCGGCGCCACCGTCGTCGACGCGATTGTCATGGCATCGGCTGCGGACCCGTGGGGCCGCCGTCTACACGTCTGACACGGGGGACCTTGCGAGCTTGCACCGGCACTTTCGCGGGGTTCGAGCCATCTAGGGTTCAAATCCCTTCTCCCGCTCTACAGATTCCGCGCAGTTGTGCGGATCGCGACGGCTCGGCGAGCCCCGAAACGGCACTGGAGATCGCTGCACATCACTGGCGAAGTGGTGTGAAAGTGGTGTGAAGTCGCGGGCGGTCGGCGGGGGCGGTAGACCCCCACACCACATTTGTGGCCAAAAAGCCTCGACGGCACCAGCAAGGTCGCCGGTGCTCCAGTCTGGGTTATGTACGCGGGATGGACGCCGACGGCCTTCGTGCGAAGCAAGCTCCCCTCAAGGCTCGCTACAAGGAGGATCCTTCCTCTGCGATGGTGACCTTGCGGGCCGAGGGCCGCATCTCGCAGGAGTCCGTCACGGTTACCCTTACGACGGGCAAGCCCGGTAAGCCTGCCGGCCTTCATCGCGCAACGGGTGGAGACGGTTCGGCGGCTTGCTCGGGGGACATGCTCCTCGAGGCGCTAGTCGCCTGCGCGGGGGTGACGCTTGCGGCGGTTGCCACGTCAATGGGCATCACCTTGCTGGAGGCAGCCGTCTTGGCCGAGGGAGACCTCGACTTTCGTGGAACGCTCGGAGTCGCCAAGGATGCCCCCGTGGGCTTCGCCCGGATCCGGCTTCGGTTTTCCCTCCGCGCGGATGCCGCGCGGGAAAAGGTCGACAAATTGATCGAGCTTACCGAACGGTATTGCGTCGTCTTTCAGACTCTCGCGAATCCGCCCATCATCGAAGCTCGGGTCGACCAGGTCGGAGCGTAACGCCTCGATGTTCGATTTGCGCGCGTCGATGGTGTCACCCTCTTACCCGGGCGAGGCCCTCGAAGCATCGCGGCCTTGGTCGAACAGCAACCTCTCGGTCACTCACCGGCAATGGCGATGCCCCTTGCCCGTCAGAAGACGTGGCCGAGCATCGAGGTCATCGGCTCGTCGGACGCGAAAGCGGGCAGTTCGGAGATCGCATGAATGTCTTGGCCCGCGCCCCCATTTCCGCGCGAGACCCCGAGGCGTAGAAAGAAGTTCGTGCCGGCGGGCAAGAGCAGGATGAGAATCGCGCTCAGCGTCGTCGGCGCGATGCTTGGATTCGCATGGGCCGGAGGATGCGGCAACATCCTTTCCAGCAAATGCAGTTGTCCCCCGCCCGCCACCACCGCAGCCATTGAGCTAGGATGCGTGCCCGCCGAACCTCCCGTGGTGAAGACGACGGGGCCTTGCTCCGTTTGCCCCGCTGTCCCCCCGAACACACTTATTGCCGGCTGCGGAGTGCCCGAGAATTCGCCATACATCATTGTGGCGGCCAACGGCGCGGGCACCTGCCACGTAGAATTGACCTTTGCGAATGGCGCTGCGTCGTCGGTCGATCTGGACTTCGTGTCCGAACCGATGGCCGCATGCTGCGGAGGTGGAGAGGGTTTCCTCCCGGTCACCGCAGATGGCAGCTATTACAATCCGACCGTCCTGGATCCCACCTGCGACGCCGGACAAGACGCGACCCCTTCGGACTAGCACCGGCCGTGCGAGGGGTCTCAAGCCGACCCGCTACCCCGCGGCACGGAGGTCAGCGGCTCGGCGGGCGAGAAACTCGAAGCTGGTGTGCGTCTTTCGTTGTAGCCGAGCGCAGCAGCTCGTCTGAGCTATACTCGTGTCCTGCAACGCCATGACGCGGACGGCACGAAAGACGCGAACGGGTTCGCTGACGCCCAAGCTTGTTCGGCTGCCTCCCGAGGTGCAGCGGAGCATCGCTCTTTCGGACCCGAGCAATGCGGTGCCCATTAGCAAAGAGGAAGTTGACCGCTGGGCGGAGACCGGCGAGCTTCCCGACCGGATCGAAACGTGGCTCGCCTCATCGCCTTCGCAGAGGGATACCGGAAAAGCGCCCACGCGATCGGGGCTTGGGGCGGGTCGAAGGCGTCTCGCGCGATAGGTCGGGCCGTCCGTGAGCTAGCGGAGGCTGACACGTTGCCCGACCCTAACGACAGCCACGGGCTGGTGCCCCGTCCTCGCGATGCGACCGTCGAGATCTGGGCTCACGCACACAGCGTTCGCGGCACGCGGCTCGTGCTCTGGTATCAGACCGATGAAGATGTGCTTACACTTTTCGCGGTGACGCAACGTTGAACGTCCGGACGCATGGGGTCGGGTGTCTCGGCTACGCTTTAGAGTTTTGCGTCGTCTAGGGAGTGATTGCCGGCGGGCGCAACCCATCTGTAGACAGCTCCGCCAACGCCCCATCCGGACATGACCGCGAGGCAACCGGCTCCTCCTCGCGACCCGAATAAGAGGAACGCAGCCAACGAAGTTAGAAGCGGACTTAGGAGCATCCATTTCGAGAGCGTCCATAGCCATGGCGGGCGCATCGAGAGTCGGCGTGCGCTCAGTTCTCCGACGACGGCCTGCAGGATCCCGATCCCACATGGAACAAGGAGCCGCACGTCGCGATCATTCATGGCAACGAGCACCGCCACTATGCTCCAAGAAAGGAGAATAACCATCTCTTGTCGCCTGCCATTTGCTTGCATGCGTGGTTCACTTCAGTTTTCATGGCAAGTCCACTCATCTCAGACAGGGTGCGCCGCAGTGCGAGGTCGCCCAGCTCCGAGGCTCAGTCCGCCAGTCAGTCCAGCGATTCCCCCGGTAACGGCACCGCTGGCCGCCCCGGCCAAGACGTCGCCGTTCGTACGGTAGGCGCCAAGAACACCTGCTGACGCGCCAATAATTACGCGGAGCGCATCGCCGATCAAGCGGCGGCGGCCCACGTCGAGCTCTTCGTATACTGTGGCGAGGGCGAGCTGTTGTGCGACGAAGATGGGCTTGCGGAGGTGGTGTCCAATCTCCTCTCCAACGCTATCGACGCGAGCTGCGCGGGTGGCGGCGTCTCCTTCGCGAGCCACGAAACGAATGGCGGAGACCAGTTCTGGGTGGTCCAAGATCGGGCGCAGGGATTGCGCTCCCGGAGCTTCGGGCCTCGCACCACGAGGTCATCGGCTCGCCTCGCCTCCGTCGTGCGCGCACCCGCCCGGCGCCGGCGGCGATTCGGCTCGACATCTCTCGAGGCGCTCGCTCGGAGCGAGGCCAAGGGCGGTTTCTGCTGCTTTCGCGCGCGCAGCTCGTACACTAAATGAACTGTACTGAAATATGATGGCACGATTGTCCACCTTGGTCTCCGCTGCCGTTTTGGCGCTGCTGCTCGGCGGCGTGTCTGGGTGCTCTCTTATCAACCTCGATGACCTGGATCCGCCTCTTGCGTCGAGTGATACGGCAGCGGGGGAAGGCGGGCTCGACGCCACGCTGGCCCCACCGGACGAGGCCGGGACGCGGAGCGACGACGGCGATTCGAGCGTGACGACATTTGCCGATTCGGTGCAGCCCGACGCATCCGCTTCGCCACCCGAGACCGGCGACGGGGGGCCCTTCGCAGCACCCGAAGCCGGCGCGAATGACGCGCAGTCCGATTCGGGGAGCTCCACGATGGCGGAAGCGTCGGCGGACGGCTCTTCACCGCCCGAAGCCGGCGCGAGCATTTGCTCCAGCGGGATCCCGCTTCCGCGAGCCGCTTGGACGGCGAGTCCTGCCACAACCGCCTCGGACAGCACCTGCGGCGCCATCGACGGCGTCGCCAATATGTTCGACGGCCTGCTCACGACCCGATGGAGCAGCAACCGCGCGCAGGCGGCGAGCCCCGCCGAATGGGTTGAGATCGACCTCGGGTGCCCTCAGACTTTCTCCGAGGTGGTGCTGGATGGGACCGACGACACCAACGATTTTCCGCGCGGTTACTCGGTCCAAGTGTCGACGGATGGCTCACTGTGGTCGCCGATTTCGACCGGTGTCGGGGCGAGTCCGCTGACGCAGATCACCTTCCCACCGACCACCGCTCGATACCTCAAAATCTCCGAGACCGGATCTTCCGGCAACTTTTGGTCGATCGACGAGCTGAACGTGTGCGGGACAACGGCGGGTACCTGTGGGGCGGGAGCGACCGCTTACCCACGGACCGGCTGGGCCACCAATCCGGGGACGAGCGCGTCGGACAACGCGGGCGCGCTCGACGACATGTTCGACGGGCTGCTCGCCACACGGTGGACCACCAATCGAGTTCAAGCCGCCACGCCTCCAGAGTGGGTGGAGGTCGATATGGGCGTCAGCCAGCCATTTTCGCGAGTGACGCTGCAAGACTGGGACGAGTGCAACGATTACCCGCGCGGCTATACGCTCCAGGTGTCCACGGACAACGCGAGCTGGACCCAGTTGGCGACCGGATCGGCAACGACGCCTCTCACCACAATCGCGTTTTCGGCCACGACGGCGAGGTACATCAAGATCACGCAAACGGGAGCGTCGACGAACTATTGGTCGATCGACGAGCTCCTCGTGATCCACTGAGCGCTCCCGTCGAAGGCTCAGGGCTCATCCGCGTCCGCGCGTTCGGTCTCAAGACGCACAACGGCCCCCGCAGTCTCCACCAGGGAGTCTCGCCGCTGGCCAGAGCCGACAGCACGGCGCACAAAGGCATTTCGCCGGCCGCCTGAGCCCCTCACTCGCCCAGTGGCGCGCATGGCACGCCGGCCCATTCGTGTTCGCGAGCGAGCCAAGCGATCTCGCCGCGATACAACGAGCGTCTCCGCGCGGCCTAACGCACACACAAGCCGCGCGAGCGTGATCACCGGGCCATCTGTCGCCTTGGTCCGGCCGCCTACGCGCGCCGTCGAGCCGGCTAACGTCTCCCTCCGACGAGCAAACCCGTTTCTCCGGCACACCCTCGATCTAGCAGCGCCGCCTAACGCGTTTGGCCGCGCTGTGGAGCGCGACCTCCGGCGAACAGTCCACGTGGTCGGCCGGCGAACCCGCGTAGGAGCGCTGCGAATCCACGGGGTCCGCCCCGCGAAGCGCGTAGGCCGCGTGCGAACCTCGTTTGTGTCGCCTGGGACCTCGCAGGTGTCGCATCCAGTCGACGCAGTCCGCCTGGACGTCCGCGGGGGCCGCGCTGACGGCCCGTTTGAAGGCGTGCGAACCCGTGGGGTCGGCCGCCCAATCGTCGCCCCGCGCGCGGTAGAAGGGCTAGAGCGCTCCGCGATCGTCGAGCTATTGGCAGAGATAGCGTGAGGCCGCGTCGTGGAGGTCTTGGTCGGGCCCGCGGAAGCCTTGGTCGGGCATGAGAAGCCTGGTGAACCGTCGCGAGCCGAGCGCTACGCGTTCGTGGCCACGTGCCTTCGCTTCGGACGCCGCCTGACGCGCACGAGCCAGGCGAGCGCAGCGAGGGAGCCCCAGCCGGCACCGGTTTCGTCGGTGGGAGCGAACGAGCAGCCGCTGCCCGATTTTCCCGACGAAGACGAAGTCGTCGCATTCGAGCCCGAGCCCGGAGCGTTCGAGCCGGACGCTGACTCAACCCCGGAAGTGGTGCCCGTACCGCCAGTGTCGTTTGCGCCCGAGACCGAGCCCGCCGCGGCCGAGCCCGCGGTCGCGGAACCGCTCGCGGCACCGATGCCGGTTCCCGAGGAAGTCGTGGCGCCGCTGGATGCGCCGCTCGCGGAGCCCGTCGAAGCGTCGAGCGGCGCGCCTCCACCTTCGGGCTCGCCGCCACCCGAATCGGACGGCTCCTCCGTGCCTCCGTCAACTGGCGTCGTCGCAATGCCTGTAGCGCCCCAGAAGACCAGGATCGCACCATTGGTCTTGGTGAGCGTAACTCCAGTGAGGATGGCGGGCGCAGGGCTCGGAGTAATCTCGATCCCTTCGATGGTATGGCCCGTCGGCTCCAGGTCCGTGTTGGTGTTGCTCCACTTGCCTGTGTTCGTGACGATGTAGAAATGCGCAGGACCACCCATCTCCACTCCCATCCCGCTATCGGGCAAATTCGTGATTGTCGTCATCGTGCTTGGTGTACCCCCGGCATACGACAGTGTGACGGTGAAACTGGCCGTACCGTCCCCGGACGCCAGGATTAGGTAGAGCGCTGTATAGCTCGCCGGGGGGACAGCAAACTGGAAGGTCTGCGCGCCCGCGGTGGCCGAGGCAGGCAGTTGACGCGTCTGAGGGCTCGTGGCGGGCGCGGCGTTCGAAAAGTGGAGCTGAAAAGGCGGCAGGTTCCCCGTCGCGGGGAAAAAGCCATCGTCAGGCAACCCAACTCCCTTGGAGGTCGGGGCTAGCATCATCTGCACCGCCGCCGTCGCGTAACCGGTCGTGCCGCCGCTGTAGATGCCCTGGTTGTTCCCGAACGGAACGACCGCGCCTCCAGTCAGCGTGATCACGGCGCGGCCATCGAGAACCGAATCGACTGGAATTTGCACGACGTATTGCGCGTTAGCGCTCGAAGCGCACGCCAGGACCAGAGCCGCGGCCGACGCCGCGAGGGTTGCTTTCGAATTCTTCTTCATAGGGCTCGCCTCGAACCGGAGTGGGTTCGTCGCACTATACGGGATGGATCCCCTCGCGGAACGAATGGTTCGGGGAGCGACCAGTGGTGGTGACATTTTCCGTGCACACCACCGCAACAGGATTCGTCCGACTCGACCGAGTTGCCTCGGGCAGCGCTTGTCCTTTCGTGCGCCACGGTGACACACGGATGCGGGTTCGCCACACGCCGGCCTGGGTACCTCTTTGGCCTTCGGCGCGCGTCCGATACGAACGTCCGATACAAACCTAGGAGTTTCCCGTTGGGCCGCTGTCGGCACGAACTCTGCCTTCACGTGACCCATGGAAACAAATCGGATCCTAGTCGGTTGTTTTGCGATGTCCGCGATCGCGTTGGGGGCGGGTACGTCTGCGTGCGAGGCGAACCTCCCACCCCCGAACAACGAGTGGGCCGCGGCGCAGGCCGATGTCGGTCGAGCTCAGACTGGAGGCGCCCCAGGTGTCCCGGCTGCGAAGCTGCATCTGCAGCTCGCACAAGAGGACCTCGCCACGAGCAAGCAATTGTTCGAACGAGACAATCGGCGCGCCGCGACGCTGGTCGCGCTGGCGCGGAGCGAGGCGCAACTGGCGCTAAGTCTGTCCAAGGAGGCCGTTGCCTTGAACGAGGCGAGCGCCGCCGATGACGCACTAGCCAAGGCGACAGGAAAGTGAGGAGTCATGAGCCCCGAATCGAGAGCCCATCGCAAAATCGTTGATCGTCCATTCGCATTTGCCGTAGCGGCCTTTGTCGCTGGCTTGTCGGCGTGCGGCGGCGCGCGTATGCCACCGAAAGAACTGAGCGACGCTCGTGACGAAGTGTTGCAAGCGCGCGAAGCGGCGTCCCGCCTCGACCCCACCGACGTGCACGAGGCCGATCTCGCGCTGCTCAACGCCGAGAGGGCATGGCAGAGAGAACCGGACTCCGCGAGCTCGATCGATCTCGCTCTCGTGGCGTCGCGACGTGCGCAGATTGCGGAGGCTGAAGCGCAAACGGCTCAGGCCATGAACCGGGTAGCGGTAGCCAAACAGCAGACCCAAGCGCTAGCTGCCTCACAGCTCGAA
>Ga0302326_10000691_pt1 | contig 89899 bp, 87 predicted proteins | sample Palsa_T0_3_FD_202264 | JGI IMG/M metagenome (GOLD analysis project Ga0302326, IMG submission 202264) | Peat permafrost microbial communities from Stordalen Mire near Abisko, Sweden - Palsa_T0_3 | ecosystem: Environmental > Terrestrial > Soil > Palsa > Peat permafrost | place: Sweden: Abisko... | reverse complement strand
CGCGATCGTCCGCGTCGCCCAGACCCAGTCGGCGTTCAGGACCGAGATCACCCCCGAGTTCGCCGCGCTCGCCTTCTACGGCGCGATCGAGCAGGTTCTGACCGGATGGATCTTCAACTCCGAGCCGGTCGGCGACGCCGAGCTCGAACGCGCCAAGACGCTGGTCGTCGAGACGATCTGCGGCGGGTTGGAGACGCGCGGAGCGGTCCTCTGATTGAATTGGGATCGTGAAGGAGAGTCCTCTCGTGAAGCGCCTGCTCTGGTCCGGCCTCCTCGCCGGGGTTGGAGCGCTGGCGGCGCTGGCATCCCAGCGAGTCGCCGGGGTGATATGGATGCGCGTGTTCGGCGAAGAGCCGCCGGAGTGACGACCGAGCCCGGGTCTCCGGCGATGGCCGAAGGACCGGCTCAGCCGTCCTGGCGAGATCCCGCTTTGTGGCGAGAGGATCCGGGGAGCGCCGCTCAGACGGCACGGGCCGAAGTTGAAGCGCTCACCGCCCAGCGGCCAGAGACGCTGGTCGGAGCCGCCTTCGCCGGTGGACTCCTGGCGGCGATGATCTTGAGGCGCCTTGCCCGCTGAGAACGGCAAGCCCGACAACATCGCCACCACGGTGACCGAGGTCTCCGAGCGGGTCACGGTGCTGATTCGCGACGAGATCGAGCTCGCCAAGGCCGAGATCACGCAGAAGGTCGCGAAGCTCGCGCGCGGGCTGGCGATCGGCGCCGCGGCGGCCGTGTTCGGGATCTTCGCCTTCATCTACCTGCTGGCGACCGCAGCCTGGGGACTGAACACCTTGCTCGGGAGCGAGTGGCTCGGCTTCCTGATCGTCCTCGTCGTGCTGATCGCGCTGTCCGTAGCCGGGGGGCTGATCGCCTACAAGCTGCTGAAGGTCGGCGCGCCGATGCCGACGCAGGCGATCAACGAGGCGCAGAAGATCCGGGCAACCGTCACGTCGAAGCCCGAGGGCAAGAGCTGATGGCTTCTCGCACCCCCGAGGAGATCCGCGCGTCGATCGAGGAGAACCGCCAGCAGCTCGCGGTCTCGCTGGACAAGCTCCGGGTCGAGGTCGTCGAGCTGTCGGACTGGCGCAAGCAGCTGATCGTGCACCAGAAAGAGGTGCTGATCGGGGCCGGGGTCGCCGGCTTCGTCCTCGGCGGCGGCGTCGCGGCGGTCGGATCAATCGTGTTCGGCGGGCGCCGCCGCAAGCGCCGCCAGCGCGCGGCGATCGCGAGCGCGGCGGACTCGATCGCGAGCGCGGCAGGCTCGCTCGTCACCGCCACAGACTGAAACCGAAGGCCGCCGCGATCGGCGGCCTCCGGCTTCATTTGGGGCTGTTCCCGAGTGCCTCCCTCCGGCGAGGCACGGGCGCCGCTTTCAGCTCAGGAGCCCACGAGGGACATCGTCCCGGCCGGCTGTCTCACGCCGCGTCACCTTCTCGGTGTGCGCCGAGATCTGACAGAGCACCACCACCAGGACCAGAACCGCGATCCACACCGCCGCTAGGACGACGGCTGCTACCACTGCGACGAGACCACTGTCCATGATCGCTCCTTGTGTGGACGTGAGAGCCGAACCTCCTTCGGCATAGATCATCGACCGAGGCAGGCATCCGAACTACGCCCGACAGCTTTAATGGAGGTTTCGGCGCGGTTCCAGCAATGAGGCGCCAGTGCTTCCCGCGCCCAGCAGTCCCGGGCCGACATGCGTTCCGATCACTGGTCCGATCTCTGACACGAACGCGGGCTCGTGGCCGAAGATCTCCCGCCCTCGATCCGCCAGTGCCTCGGCTTCGCGCGGAGCCTGGATGTGCTGTATCGCCCACCCCCCGGCGCCGTCGGCGTGGCGGCTGCGCATCAGGTCGACCATCCGTTCGAACGCGCGACGCGAGGTCCGCACCCGCTCGAACGGTGTGATCTCCGACTCGAGCGCCAGGATCGGCTTGATCTTCAGCGCCGTGCCGAGCCACGCCTGCGCGCTGCCGATGCGGCCGCCGCGGCGGAGATACTCGAGCGTATCGACCGCAAACCACATCTTCAGCTGCCTTCTCGCTTCCTCGGTACGTCTCACCACTGCCGCGGCATCCGCGCCTGTGCCCGCCGCCGCAGCAGCAGCCAGCAGGACGAGGGCCTGACCGCCGCACCCGGTAGCCGAGTCGATCACGTGCACGCGCCCGGCGCGCTCGCCGAGCTGATCGCGGGCCTGCTCCGCCGATCTGACGGTTCCCGACAGCGCACCCGAGAGATGGATCGAGACGATGTCCATGCCGCTGTCGAGCAGTGGCTCGTACACCGCCAGGAAATCGCCGATCGATGGCTGCGACGTGGTCGGCAGCTCGACCGACGCGCCGAGCTGCGCGTAGTAAGCGTCGTAGTCGCGCAGATCACTCTCGCGCTCGGTCCTTCCCTCGCGGTGAACGTATAGGCTAACCTCGTGGATGCCATTGGTCTTCACTAACTCGCGCGGGAGGTAGTGACAGGTGTCGGAAACGATGGCGACGCGCTCGACCAAGCGGCGCACCCTACCGATAGTCGCGCGTCCGCCGGCTGTCGGCTGGCTTTCTACCGCGGGCTCGTCGTGCCGCGCACCCTCCTGACCGGGGCGACCGGCCTGATCGGCTCGCACGTCGCCCGGCTGCTCGCCGAACGGGGGGATGACGTTCGGGTGACGGTCCGTGCGAGCTCGAACCTGCGTGCGCTCGTCGGGCTCGACGTTGAGCAGGTGCAGGCTGACATCCTCGACCGTCGCGCGGTCCGTCGAGCGCTGCGTGGCGTCGAGCGCGTGTTCCATGCGGCCGGCACTGCCAACCTCGCCCTGAATCGCGCGCGCACCTTCGCGGTCAACGTCGAGGGGACCAGGATCGTGCTCGAGGAGGCGCTGCGCGCGCGGGTGGAGCGCGTCGTCTACACCTCCTCGGTCGCCGCGATCGGACCCGCGCCGAAGGGGTCAACCGCCGACGAGACACAGATGTGGGATGCCGGCCGATACGGGATCCCCTATCTGGACGCCAAGCACGAAGCGGAGGTCGAGGTCCTGCGACTCGTCGCGCGCGGCCTGCCGGTGGTGATCGTGAACCCCGCCTACGTGCTGGGCGCGGGAGACCCTGGCCGCTCCTCGACGGTGCTCGTGCGCAGGTTCCTGCGCCGGCAGATCCCTGTCTACGTCGACGGCACGGTGAACATCGTGGCGGTCGAGGACGTCGCGAGGGGTCATCTCCTGGCGGATGAGATCGGCCAGGTGGGGGAGCGCTACATCCTCGGCAACCGTAACTTCACGCTCGACCGCCTGTTCGCGGATCTGGGCCGCCTCTCCGGTGTCGAGCCGCCTGCGCTCAAGCTTCCGGTCACGGCCGCGCTCGCGCTCGCCACCGCGACCGAGTGGCTGCCGGGATCGGCCCCGTCGACAGGGTCGGAGCTGCGCGCGGCGTCGCTGCGCTGGGCGTTCAGGAACACGAAGGCCAAGCGAGACCTCGGGTGGACGACCTCCCCCCACGAGGACTGCCTCGAAGACACGATCGCGTGGTACCGCGAGCGCGACGGGGATCGGCTCGCGCCACCGGGCACGCGGCAGCCGATCGCGCTGCGCCTTGCCGGCGGCGCGCTCCGTCAGGTGGGCGCACTCGCAGCCCGTATCGTTTGAGCAGCGATGGCGACCCTCTACCGATGCACCGCCCCAACCAACTGGCTATGTCCCTGCGGCAGGGTCGCTCGCGCGCTCACGCGCGAGAAGATTCCCTTCGAGCAGGTCCGGGTGTCGCAGCGACGCTCCCGGCGCGAAGAGGTCGAGGCGCTCACCGACCAGGTGCGGGTGCCGGTGCTCGTGATCGATGGCGAGGCGATCTGCGATTCACGCCGGATCCTCGAGCATGTGGAATTTGCCAGAGGCAAATTCCATTGACGCATTTGCCGGGGGCAAATGCGTCGGCGCGCGGTGAGATCCGATAGGGCCGATTCGTTGTCCCCGGATCACGGCAGCCGGGGGTCGATTATCCATTTACTTGCGCGTTCGGTTGGCGGTGCGCTCAGGGCGTCCGGGAGCTGCCCGAGGCCGATCGTCTCGCCCGCGAGCAGGCGCCAGTCGAACGCTCCCGAGCCGAGCCGCGCGAGCGCACGGTCGACCTCCTCTCGGGAGTGGTGAAACGAGCCGCGGAGATCGAGCTCCTCGTAGTGGATGCGATCGGTCGGGAGCGCGACCTCGTTGCCCGGCGGGCAGCCGCCGACGAGCACCACCACCGCTCCCGGCCGCGCGGCTCTGAACGCGTCGAGCCACGCTTCGGGACGGCCTACGGCTTCGAACACCAGGGCGTGCGCCGAGAGCCGCTCTGCGGCACGGACCCCGAGGGCAGCCGCCTGCTCGCGCCGCGCGGGATGCGGGTCGGCGAGCGTCACCGCGCGGCCCTCCGCCGCCAGGAGCGCGGCGAGCATCAGCCCCATCGGCCCGCCGCCGAGAATGCCGACGTCATCGTCGTCGGTACCCCGGCTGATCGCGTGGATCGCGGCGGCAAGCGGCTCGGCCATCGCCGCCCCGGCCGCCGGGAGTCCGTCGGGGACCGGATGGATCGCGGCCGCGGGCGCGCCGACCAGCTCGGCGAAACCGCCGAGCACCCAGGTCGGCGCGCGGCAGATCTGCGGGCGCTCGGCGCGGCACGGCGGGCACACGCCGCACGCAGCCGAATCCGACACCAGCACCAGCTCCCCCGTGTCAACGCGCGCGCCCGCGGTCTCATGCCCGAACGCGCAGGGATAGGGCCCGAGCACGCGGTGACCGTGACGCCACATCTTCACGTCGGTTCCACACGTGGTCGCGGCGTGCACGGCGACGATGACCTCCCCTTCCGGATCGGGAACCTGCTCGACCCGCAGATCCTCCGGCCCGTGCAGCATCGCTGCCCTCATGGCACGATCACGGCCTTCATGCTCTCCCCGCGCCGCTGGAGCTCGAGCGCCCGGCCCACCTCCTCGAGCCCCAGGCGGTGGGATACCAGCGGCAGCGGATCGATCGTCCCGTCGGCGAGCAGGGCGAGCGCGGCGCGCATGTCCGTCGCGCCGGCGGAGTAACTCGCCGTCACGGTCAACTCGCGCAGGAAGACCTCCGTGCCATCGATCGCGGGCGGATCGCCGGGGGCGGGCGGTGCGTACAGGCAGAGCGTGCCGCCGGGGGCGAGCGCGGCCAGCGCCGCGGCGATCGCCTGCGGCTTCGGCGTGCAGACGATCGCGACATCAACGAGCTCGTTGCCGTGGCGCTCGGCGCCCCACTGCTCGGCCAGCTCCAGCCGGTCTGCGCGCGGCTCGCGGACCCAGACGGCCGCGACCGCGCGGGCGCGCGCGGCGGCGATCGTGAGCAGGCCCTGGGCCCCCGAGCCGACGACGAGGAGGCTGTCCCCGGCGCGCAATCCGGCGCGGTCCTGCGCGCGGAGGATGCACGCGAGCGGCTCGACGAACGTCGCCGCGACGGGATCGAGGCCGGCCGGCAGTGGCAGCAGCTCCGGGATCAGCTCCGCTGAGATGCGGACCCGTTCGGCAAACCCGCCCGGGTCGAGCGCGCTCGATCGGAAACTCGCGCAGAGCGTCTCATGGCCGCGCAGGCAGCGGCGGCACTGACCACAAGGCGCGTGATGGTGAATCGCGACGCGATCTCCCACCGCCACCGACGCGACGCCGTCGCCGACCGCCGTCACTACGCCGGCGGGCTCGTGGCCGAGGACGGTGGGAAGCTTGCGTTCGACGTACCAGTCGGTCACGTCGGACCCGCACACGCCACAGGCGAGCACGTCGCACACGACCTCGCCTGGGCCCGCGACCGGGTCTTCGATCTCCTCGACGCGGACCTCTTCGAGCGTGAGCGAACGAGCGACCCTCACGGTGATGGCGCTGGCGAGACCACAGGGCGATGCTAACGGCGGCTAATAGCCGAGCAACGCCGAGATCGACCCGGCGTTGACCGGCGAGACGACGCCGCGCTCGGTCACGAGCGCGGTCACCAGCTCGGCGGGCGTGACGTCGAACGCGGGATTGCGGCAGCGCGTGCCCGGAAGCGTGAGCGGCTTCCCGAGCGCGAGTCGCACCTCCTCCGCGTCGCGCTCCTCGATCGTGATCTGCTCACCCGAGCTCGCCGCGGCGTCGATCGAGGATGTCGGGCCGACGACGACGAACGGGATCGCGGCGGCGCCTGCGGCCAGAGCGAGCCCGTACGTGCCGACCTTGTTGGCGACGTCGCCGTTGGCGGCGACCCGGTCGCAGCCGAGGACCACGGCGTCGACCGCGCCGGTCCGGATCAGGCCGGCGGCGGCGGCGTCGACAATCAGCTCGTGCGGGATGGCGAGCTGGGCGAGCTCCCAGACGGTCAGGCGCGCTCCCTGCAGGAGGGGACGTGCCTCGCACGCGATCACGCCCTCGAGCTCGCCGCGGGCGGCCAGCTCGGCGACGACCGAGAGCCCGGTGCCACGACCAGGCCCGGCGAGCGCGCCGCTGTTGCAATGGGTCAGGAGCCGCCGCCGGCCGGCGAGGAAGGTAGCTCCGTGCGCCGCCATCGCCGCGCTTGCCGCCTCCTCCTCGGCGTGGATCGCCTCGGCGGCGGTGCGAGCCGCGGCCGCGATCTCCGCGACCGGGACCGCGAGCGCGGCAGCACGGACACGATCGACGGCGCGGGCGAGATTAGCTGCGGTTGGACGCGCGTCCCGCAGTAGCGTGGTCGCTCGGTCGAGCGCGTCGCGACTCGCGTCCGCCGCGAGCTCGACCGCCACGCCGTAAGCGCCTGCGACCCCGATCAGCGGGGCGCCGCGGATCGAGAGTCGCTTGAGCGCCTCGGCCACCTCCTCGGCGCTGCGGAGCTCGAGCGTGACCTCCTGCCACGGCAGCAGCGTCTGGTCGAGCGCGTACAGCGTCCCGCCGTCGAAGCGGAGCGCGACGACCGCCGCACGCGCGGGACGAGCCCCGAGCCTCGCGTCAGTGGAGGTAGCCATCGTGGCGTAGGAGCCTGTTCAGGGCCTTGATGAACTTCTGCCCGCCAGGGGTGAAGCCGCCGCTCGTGAGGTGATCCTGCTTGAGCTGCTGCTCCAGGTAGGACTGAACCAGCGGATTGTGGCCGAGCAGCTCCTCGTCCGCGGCCCACGGCGCGATCAGCCCGAGACCGTTGCTCAGATGGTGCTTGAACAGCTTCAGCCACATCGCGGCGTCCTTACGGATCAGCTTGGGGTACCGGGTGGTCACGTTGGTGAATGTGCGATCGCTGAACGCCAGGATCTGGATTGGCGCGCCGGAGTCCGCGCAGTCGGTGAAGTAGCACTCGAACGCGGGGTCCGAGCTCAGAAACTCGTAGCGGCCGTTGTGGCTGAGGTCCTCGAGCCGGGCGCCGGACATGCTGAAGTTGCGCTCGGTCTTGACGTAGGTCATCGTCGTCGGGTCGTAGGAGAAGACCTGCTCGATCGAGCAGCAGTTGGCCCCGCCGGAGAAGAGGTCGAGGACGACGTCGGGCTCGGCGGTGCCCTCGAGGTCAAGGACGTGCACCGAATGGCTCGACTCGGGGTCGCATGGGATGCTGATCGTGCACAGACTCGACGTGACCGGGGCGCTGTAGACGGCCGTGCCGGAGCGGTCGATCGTCAGCGTCTCGTTCGAGATGCCCGGGCCCACGCTCCCTTGGTAGCTGAACGTCGCCGAGACGATGCCCGACGAGGCCGACTGCGTGGTTGTGGTCGCAGCGGACGCCGCGGCGGGAGCGGCGGCGAGAATTATCACGAAGGCGAACGCGAACCTGAGCGCGCGTCGCGGCTGACTACGGAGCATGCGGTGACCCTCCTCGTCGTGCGCTGGTGCCTGCCTCCGCCGGGCCGGCATGACGCCTGTAACACGGCGCCGTCAGGGCGCCGCGTTACAAACAAAGCCGGATCCTACAGCCGGTTCTCGATCGTCAGCGGTGCCGATTCGGCAGCCTCCGCCACCGCTGCGCCCGGCGCTTCCTCGAGCCCGAGCGCCTGCTGCAGCTCACCGGACTGGTACATCTCGCTGACGATGTCGCAGCCGCCGACGAGCTCGCCGTCGACGAACAGCTGAGGGATCGTCGGCCAGTTCGACAGCGCCGAGAGCTCCTGGCGGATCCGCGGGTCGGGGAGGATGTCGACCGCGGCGAACGGCTGGTCGAGCGACTCGAGAATCGCGGCGACGCGGGCCGAGAAGCCGCAGCCCGGGTGGTCCGGCGTACCCTTCATGAACAGGAGGACCGGGTTCTCGGCGATGGCGCCCTGGATCGCCTCTCGAATTGGGTTTGCTGTCTCTTCGGTCATGGCTCCTCACTCGGCGTGGTCTGAATGGACAGGGCGTGGATACGGGGGCCGACCTCGATGCCGAACACGTCGTACACGAGCCGGTGCTGTGCGATCCTGGTGATCCCCTGGAACGCCGGCGCCGACACGACGGCGTTGAAGTGGCGCCCGTCACCGGTCACCATGGCGGTCGCGCCCGGAATCGCCGCCTCGATCCGATCCTTCAATTCCTGCGGGGTCGGGTTCACGCACTCAAGGGTAGCGAGATACGGTCGCTATACTGACTGAAGCATGATTACTCTCACCGATAAGAGCGCAGTGAAGGTTCAGGAGTTCCTGGCCTCGCAGGTCTCGCAGGCCGAGACCGCAGGGCTCAGGGTGGGCGTCCGCGGAGGGGGGTGTTCTGGCTTCCAGTATGCGCTGGCGTTCGATGAACAGCGAGACGGCGACACCGTGTTCGAGGACAAGGGGATCCGCCTGCTCGTCGACCGGTCGAGCCTGCCCTACGTGAAGGGCTCGATCATCGATTTCGTCGACGGCCTGCAGGGCGCCGGATTCAAGGTAGAGAACCCCAATGTGATCGCGGCATGCGGTTGCGGCTCCTCCTTCACCGTCAAGGACGAAGAAGAGGTCGCTGCGGTTTGAAGCTCCTTCGGGCGGTTGCCCGAGGGTGGTATAAACGCTGCGTGTCGGGCGTTCGGAGCAGGGGGCTCTTGGCGGCGATGGTTGCGCTGCTGGCCGGCTGGTCGGCGTCGGTGGCCACGGCCGCGAACGCGCCCTACGACAGCTCGCTCAGCGCGGTGCAGTACAACGGCGAGCCGAGCGTCTTCTGGCACGGATCCGACGGCGGCCTGTGGGAGCTCTCGTCGGGCGGCTCGAGCTGGAACGCGGCGGTGGAGATCCCGGGAACCACCGGCGCGTTGGCGTCCGCGCCGAGCGCGGTGGCGGTCGGCTCGGACCTCGAGGTGTTCTGGCGCGGGACCGACAGCGGGTTGTACGTGTCGATCTGGGATGGATCCTCCTGGGTGGCGCCGGGGGAAGTGCCGAGCACGGCCGGGTCGGTGACGTCCGCGCCGAGCGCGCTGACGGTCGGCTCGGACCTGGAGGTGTACTGGCGCGGGAGCGACGGCGGGGTGGAGGCGGCGGTCTGGGATGGGAAGACTTGGGTTGGCCCGGATGAGGTGCCGGGGACGGCCGGGTCGATGGCGTCGGCGCCGAGCGTGCTCGGCAGCGGCGGGAACGTGAACGTGTTCTGGACCGGGAGTGACGGCGGGCTGGATCAGGTTCTTTATAACGGCTCGGCGTGGTCAGGACCGGTGGAGATCCCGGGGACGCCTGGCACGCTTGCGTCCGCGCCGAGCGCCGTGGCGGATACGATCGATTCGAATCTCGACGTCTACTGGCGCGCGACCGACGGAGGCCTCGGAGGGTCGGGGTGGAACGGCTCGGCGTGGTCCACGCCGGCGGACGTCCCGGGGACCTCGGGGAAGCTGACGGCTGCGCCGAGCGCGATGCAGGGAACCTCGACGCTGGACGTGTTCTGGCGCGGTGGCGACGGCGGGATCTGGGAGAACACGTACGACAAGGCCTGGGCGGGTCCAACGGAGATCCCCGGGACCGCGACGTCGACGACGTCGACGGGGCCGCCAGTAACCGTCACGCTGCCCGTGCCTCCGGCGCCGTCCCCCGCCAAGCCGGGCAGTCCCGGCAGGCGAGGGCGCGTGAGAACCTCGTTCAAGATCAGCTGGAGGTGGAGCAAGGCACGCACCCGTCTGGTTGCGATCCACGTTCGTGACATGCCCGCACGCGGGGACTTCTCGATCGCTTGCACCGGGCACGGCTGTTCGTGGGACAGGATGTCGGCCACGAGCCGCAGGCTCCCGAGGTTGCTGCGCTCGCTGGCCGGCCGTGTTCTGAGCGCCGGCGACCGGCTGATGCTGACGGTGAGCGCTCCGAATATGGTCAGCGAGCGGATCGAGGTTCGAATCCGCGACGGCGCCGTCCCGAAGGCGCACCTGCTCTGACTGAGCGGCCCGTTTCGGCTCGGGCGCTCACACCGGCGTGGCGTCCAGAGAGCGCCAGAGGAAACGGCACGCAAGCGAGCGGTACGGGCGCCACGGCTCCGCCAGCTGCTCCATCGTCGCCGGCGCCGGGAGCTCGTCAAGGCCGTAGCGAATCATGATCGCGCGGCGAATCCCGAGGTCGCCGGTGGGGAGCACATCCGACGTGCTCGGCGAGCGAGCGCAGGAAGCCGACCTTCGCGCGCGAAAGTCCCGCGGCGGCGCGGAGCTCCTCGGGATCGTCATCAAGCACTTCCCGCGGGGTGGGCGTGCGGCCCCCGAATCGCTCCGTCAGCCTGAGGAAGATCGCGCGGGCCGCCTTGGTCGAAAGCTGCTGGCCGACGATCGAGCGTACGAGCGCGCCGTAGTGATCGTCAGGCCTCCCGGCGCGGGGGTCTCCCAGCGAGTCGGGACCGACAGCATCGATCATCGCCCGCAGGACAGGATCGGCGGCGCGCAGACAGGCGACCGGGTCGAGCGCCGGTTCGCCGGCCGCCTCGCGCGCGGGCTTCGTGGTCGGGGAATTCACCGCCCGGCGGGTTCGGTGAGGCTCAGCGCCGCACCGTCGAGAGCGCCAAGCGCGCGCTCGACAGAGCATGAGATGCAGGTCAGGGTCGGCGTGTCTCGGAGCGTGTAGGAGCTCGACTCGGTCCCGCGCAGCCGCTGCACGAGATCGAGGAAGTCGGCCGGATTATCGGTCTCGAACGCGACCACGAACTCCTGGTCGTCGAGGCCGAAGGAATAGCTCGTGTTCAGGTCAACGCTCGGGAATTCGCGACCGACGCGGATGTGATCCTGCATGATCCGCCAGCGCTCGTCCGCCGGCAGCGCGTACCACGCGCGCGTCTTCACGAACGGATACACGAACAGGTACTTCGCGTGCGCGGGGCGAACCTCGAGGCGCGACTCATCGGAGTACTCGGACGGCTTGGTCATCGCGAGGAACGAGTGTGGGATCGTGCACCATTTCATCAGCCCGCTCTGTGCCAGGACCACGTGGAACTCGTGGATGCGCTCGAGGTTCTGCGCCTGGGTGAGCAGCATCAGATCCGCGTCGCCACGCGTTCCGACGAGGGAGAACGCGCGCAGCAGATGGCCGTCGGCGAAGTCCTCACAAGCCGCGATGAACTCGCGCTTATCGGTGGCGCGCCGCTCGTCCTCGAGGCGCCGCCAGGCGGGATCGACCTTCAGAAACGTGTACTTGACGAAATGCCGGACGGGCATAGGTCTGGATGATAGGGCCCGGGCGGCGGCCCCCACGGCACCCGTGCGCGAGAAACTCGGGTTCGCGGCGGGCTACCCGTTACCATGTAGAAGATGCGCATTGCCTTGGTGTCGCCGTATTCGTGGACTTACCCAGGCGGCGTCACCAGGCATATTGAGGCCCTGTCCGAACGGTTCCTTGCCGACGGTCACGATGTGAGGGTGCTCGCCCCGTTCGATCCCGACACTCGCCTCTCGGCGGTGCTTCACCGTGGCGCAATGCCGCAGCCGCGCTCGGCGCCCGACTATCTCGTGCCACTCGGCCGCTCGGTGGGATTCAAGGCCAACGGAGCGGTGTCGAACCTGTCGATCACGCCCCATGGCGTGTTGGCGATGCAGCGGGAGCTCCGCACCGGCGGCTATGACGTCGTGCACATCCACGAGCCGGTCGCGCCTGTGACCGGCTGGATCTGCGCTGACACGACGCGGCTGCCGCTCGTGGGCACCTTCCACAGCTTCTCCGAGAGCCGCTTCTCGAACGGGGTCGCCAACCTGATCGGAGCCCGGCGGGTACTGAACCACCTACACGTGAGGATCGCCGTCTCGGAAGCTGCCGCCTGGACCGGGCGTCGCTTCTTCGGTGGCCACTACCGCGTGATCCCGAACGGCGTCGAGATCCCGGGGCTCGCGACGGAGCACGTGGCGTCCGATCGGCTGCGGATCGTGTTTGTCGGTCAGGCCGTCGAGCGCAAGGGCCTGCCGGTTCTGCTGCGGGCTTTCGAGGCGCTCAGGGAGCACGTCCCGGCTGAGCTCACGGTCGTGGGCGCGAGCCAAGAGGAGATCGCTCCGATGCTGCTCGACGACAGAGGCATACGCGCCGTGGGCAAGGTCGACGAGGACGAGAAGCGCGCCGCGCTCGAGCAGGCCGACGTCCTGTGTGCGCCGTCGCTCGGAGGCGAGAGCTTCGGGATGGTGCTGACCGAGGCGTTCGCGGCCGGCGTGCCCGTGGTCGCATCCGGAATCGCCGGTTACCGCGACGTGGTTCGCGACGGGGTCGACGGTCTGCTCGTGCCGCGTGGCGATGCGCAGGCGCTTGCCGAGGTCCTGCGCGAGCTCTGGCTGGAGCCGGAGCGGCGCCTGGAGATGGGGCGGGCGGCGGCCGAGGGCGCGAAGCGGTTCGCCTGGCCGCAGGTGGCCGCCAAGGTCATGGATGCCTACGAGGATGCGATCGCGACGCCGGCGCCCGAGAGCGTCGCGCAGCGCGCAGCCGTCCGGATCGGAGTTCGTCCGGCCGACCTGAAGCCTCGTGTGCCGGCCAAGCGCCTTCCCAGCCTCGAGCCGGCGCTCGCCGGGAGCTCACGGACGATGCTGGCGACCTCCCGCCGCATCGCGCTGGCGGCGGTGTCGGTAATCGGCCTGGTGCTGGCGGTGCTCGCCCTGCAGAAGATCGGGATCGGGCACGTTGCGTCCGACCTGATCGGCTCGAGCCCGTGGTGGGTGATCGTCGGGCTGGGGTTCATGTGCGGTGCGATGGTGCTGCGGGCGTTCTCCTGGCACGCGATCCTACGGGCCGCGCTGCCGGCCGATCGGATCCGCCTGTCCGACGCGATGCAGGGCACATTCATCGGAGTGCTGATGTCGGCGACATTGCCGGCGCGCCTCGGCGAGCCTTCGCGAGCGCTGGTGATCGCGCGGCGCACCGGGCGGCCACGGGAGCATCTGCCGGTGGTGCTGGGGACGCTGGTGTCGCAAACGCTGCTCAACATCCTGGCCCTGGCGATCCTCGGCGCGGTGATGTTCTCGTCGGTGGACCTGTTCAGCGGGCACCAGGACGCGCTTCTGTTCGCCGCGATCGCGCCGGTGGCACTGCTCCTCGCGGTGCTCCTGGCTCCGGCGCTGCTGCGCGCGGGGGCCGTGTCACGCTCAGCGCGGCTCCACGGCTTCCTCGTGCGAGCGCGCCGTGAGCTGATGCGCGTGCGCTCCGGGCTGATCGTGTTCAAGGATCCCCGTCTGGGCGCGATCGCAACGATCTGTCAGCTCGCCGCGTGGGCATTCCAGTGGATCTCCTGCTACGTGCTGCTGGTCGCGCTCGGGCTCAATCATCAGGCAGGCGTCGGAGCGGCCGCGGCGGTCCTGTTCGCAGTCAATATCACCGCCGTCCTCCCCGCGACACCCGCCAACGTCGGCGTATTCCAGGCCGCGTGCGCGGCAGTGCTGCACGCGGGCTGGCATGTCGGTTATGGCGACGGGGTGGCGTACGGTGTGATCCTCCAGGCGGTCGAGGTCTCGACGGCGATCCTGATGGGGATGCCGGCGCTGCTCAAGGAGGGCGTCTCGTGGCGCGAGATCCGGCTGCGCGCGCTGCACACAGCGCCGGTCAAGCTCCCGGCACTCCCGGCGCGCCAGGTGGTCCGCCGTCGCCGCGACGCCGCCGACGATCGCGCCTAAGGGCCGATTACGCGGCCAGCGGGGGCTCGTCGTCCAGTTCGCCCTTTGGCTGGGGCTCGTGGTCGGCCAGATCGCCCAAGCGCGAAGGGTCCTTGTCGGTGCCGGCAATCAGATCGTCGGCGGCGTGTCGGTCGGTCTTCGGTAGAAACCCGGACTTCATCCCGAAGTAGACCGCCTGGGGATGGTGGGCGATCACGGCGAGCGTCGATTGCTCGGGCTCCAGCGCATACCCGCCCGAAAGCCGCAGGCCGATCGACGGCGCGTCCAGCAGCCTGAACACCTTCTCGTGCTCGGACTGCTCCGGGCACGCCGGATAGCCCCAGGAGTAGCGGCGCCCCTGGTCGGGGAAGATGCCGAGCTCGCGGCGCACGCGTGCGTGCAGCCATTCGGCCGCGCCCTCGGCGGTCTGGACACCGAGGCCATGCGTGAACAGCTGCTCGGCATATTCGCCGTCGGCCTCGAGCTGCGCCATCAGCTCCGTCACCGCATCCCCGACAGTGACGGCCTGGAGTGCGACCACGTCGATCTGTGATGGTTGGCCGTTGCCGAGCGGCCGGTAGAAATCGGCCAGGCAGATCCGGTCGTGGCGGGGCTGGCGGGGGAAAACCAGCCGCTCGAGCTCGCGCTCGCCCGGCGATTCTGGATCCCAGATGATCAGCTCATTACCGTCGGAATTGCATGGGAAGTACCCGAGCAGGGCGCGCGGATGCAGATAGTCCTGCTCGCGCCACATCCGCTCGAGTCGCGGCTGGAAGTCCTCGCGGAGCAAGCGCCGCCATGCTTCGCCCTTGACCCCACGCCCACCCCAGTGCAACTTGAACAGCACGTGGGTATCGAGGTGGTGGTAGACCTCCTCAAGGGGCACGTTGAGCTCGCGCGCACCCCAGAACGGTGGTTCCGGGATCGGGTTGTCGGTTCTCGCCGCGCTCCTGACCGACGCGTCGGTCACAGCTGGGCCGTCGTCGATCTTCTCGGGCTGCTCGCGCAGCCGCCGGGCCGCCTCTGCGGTCTTGGCAACCAGGGCCTCGCGCGCGTCGTCCTCGATGATCTCGTCCATCCGCGCGAGCCCCTCGAAGGCGTCCTTACAGTAGAAGACGCCGGGTGCGTAGCGCTCGTCGGAATCGGTGCCCTTCGGGTAGAGGATCCGCAGCCCGAAGTTCCGGTTGATCGCGGCGCCACCGATCAGGACGGGGAACTCCAGCCCGCGCTCGTGCAGCTCCTGCACCAGCAGTGGCATCTGCTTCGACGTCGAGACCAGAAGCGCGCTGAGCCCGATCGCGGTGGCGTCGTGCTCGATCGCGGCGTCGAGGATCTTCGAGATCGGGACCTGCTTGCCGAGATCGACGACGGTGTAGCCGTTGTTCGTCAGGATCGTATTCACCAGCGACTTGCCGATGTCGTGCACATCGCCGAACACGGTTGCGATCACGACCGTGCCCTTCGTGTACCCCTCGAGCTTGTCCAGGTAGTTCTCCAGGCGGGCGACGGCGCGCTTCATCACCTCGGCCGACTGGAGCACGAACGGGAGGATCAGCTCGCCGGCGCCGAACTTGTCGCCGACCTCCTTCATCGCCGGCAGCAGCACCTCGTTGAGCGTCGGGACCGCGCCGATCTTCGCCACGCTGGCGTCGATCCAGTCCTCGACGCCATCCTTCTTGCGCCTCAGGATGTGGAAGTGAAGGGCCTCCTCGGGCTCCATACCCTCGGTCGGATCCCCCTTCTGGTCGGTCTCCGCGGTGGCGCCCTTCGACTCGAAGTGCCCGATCAGGCGCTCGAGCGCGTCCTCGCGACGGTTCCAGACGAGGTCATCAGCGAGCTCGCGCTCCAGCTCGGGGATCTCGGCGTAGGGGGTGATGTGATTTGGGTTGACCATCGCGAGGTCGAGGCCGGCGTCGACGCAGTGGTGCAGGAACACGCTGTTGATCACCGAGCGCGCCGGCACCCCGACACCGAAGCTGACATTCGAGACGCCGAGCGAGGTCTTGACTCCGGGGATCTCTGCCTTGATCCGGCGGATCCCCTCGATCGTCTCGACGGCGGAGGGCTTCCATTCGTCGTCGCCGGTCGTCAGCGTGAACGTCAGGCAGTCGAAGATCAGCGCCTCGCGATCGAACCCGTGCTCCTCGCAGCAGAGCTCCACGAGCCGCTGCGCGATCTCGACCTTGCGCTGCGCGGTCTTGGCCATCCCGACCTCGTCGATCGTCAACGCGATCAGGGCGGCGCCGTGGGCGTGGGCGATCGGGACGACGCGATCGAGCTTGGCGCGCCCTGCCTCGAGGTTGATCGAGTTGACGATCGCCCGGCCGGGAATCTGCTGCAGCGCGGTCTCGATCACCTCGGGCTCGGTCGAGTCGATCTGGATCGGAGCGGGCTGCGTCAGCGAGATCCGCTTGGCGAGCAGCCGCATCTGCTCGTCCTCGTCCTGGCGTTCGGTCAGGGCGACGCACAGGTCGAGCACGTGCGCGCCGCCGGTCACCTGGTCCTCGGCGATCGTCACGAGCCCGTCGTAATCGTCGCTCAGCAGCATCTCCTTGGCCTTGCGCGAGCCCTGAGAGTTGACGCGCTCGCCGACCAGCGTGGGGTGGGGTTCCTGAACCAGCGGCGTCGCCGCGATCATGCTCGAGACGTGGGGCGCCCGGCGCGCCGGCCGAGCGCCGGGCGTGAGACCACGCACCCGCTCGGTGATCGCCGCGATGTGCTCGGGCGTCGTCCCGCAGCAGCCGCCGACGATCGAGACGCCGTAGCGTTCGACGAACGATCCGAGCGTGTCCGCGAGTGGTCCCGGCTTCTCGGGGAAGATCGTCTCGCCGTTCGGCCCCTGCAGCGGCAGGCCCGCGTTCGGGATGCAGTGCACGGGGACCGGGCAGAATTCGCCGAGGAAGCGGATCGCGTCGCGCATGTCCTCCGGCCCGGTCGAGCAGTTCAGCCCGATCACGTCGACCCGCAGCGCCTCCAGCGTGGTGAGCACCGAGCTGATGTCGGTTCCCAACAGCATCGTGCCGCCCTGGGGGAGGAGGGAGACGCTGCACTGGATCGGCACCGCTCGGCCCGTAAGCTTGAACGCTTCGCGAGCGCCGAAGATCGCAGCCTTGAGCTCGAGCATGTCCTGCGTCGTCTCGATGATGATCAGGTCGACACCGCCGTCCAGGAGCCCCTGCGCCTGCTCGGTGAAGACCTCGAACAGCTCGCCGAACGTGACCTGCCCAAGCGTCGGGTCCTCGCTCGCCGGCAGGAAGCCGGTCGGGCCGATCGACCCGGCGACGAACCGCTGCTCGCCCGCCGCGGCGCGCGCGATCTCGGCCGCCTTGACGTTGATCTCGCGGGTGTGGGCGTCGAGGCCCCACTCGGACAGCTTCAGGCGCGAGGCCTGGAACGTGTCGGTCTCGACGACCTCCGCACCGGCGGCGAGCATCGATGCATGCACGCCCTCGATCACATCTGGACGGTTCAGAACGAGCGCCTCGTGGCAGCGTCCGGGCAGCCGGTAGTCAGTCTCGAGGCTCAGGTCGAACTGCTCGAGCGTCGCTCCCATGCCACCGTCGAAGACGACGATGCGATCACGTATAGCCGCAAGGTAGTCGCGCATCCTCGGGCAATCCTAGCAGTGAGATGGCCAACCTTGACACGACCTTGTGAAGGTTCGACGGGCTCGGATGCGTGGGGTGGGCGCTCACGCCTGTGTGCCCGTCGAACCTTCATTGCGAGTTCGGTCTTGGGTTCGGGGTGGGGTGGTGGGTTTGGGCGCCGAACTCGCGGGACCCGGCAGGCCCTCAACCCGGTAGCCCTAGCCGCCGCCCCGCCCGAGGCTGCCGTGGAGCTCGTTGCGGCCGCGCAATGACGCCGAAACCGGTGGTGGTGTGGTGTGGGTGACGCCGGCGATTCTGGCGATTCCTTGCTTGTTGGAGTGGGCGGCCCAGTTCACGTGGACGGGCCTGTATTTCAGCAGCGCCGTCCAGGTGGCGGTGTCGATCATGCCCGTGGGCGCGAGGCCGTGTGCGGTTTGGAAGGTCTCGACCGCGAGCTGGGTCTGGCGGCCGAAGTCCCCGTCGATGGCGACCTGGTCGCCCGCGGCGTCGAGATGCTCCTGGGCCCAGACGACCGGGTCTCCTTTCCAGCCGCGGCCGATCGGAGCGAGCTCCGTATCGGGGACGAACCCGGCGGGCCTCGCGGTTGGGACCACGATGCCATGCCAGTTCGATGCGGTCGCCTCCTGGTAATCCCACCAGCTCACGCCGCGCGCCCCGTACGCGTCGGCGAGCTGTCGAAAGCGGATCACCTGACCGAGCGGCGGGTTCTCGAACAGCTGGCCGAGCGGATATATCGGACGCTGGTAGAGCCGGTTGTAGCTGTAGGTGTGCGAGTAGACGGCGTTCACGGTGGTGCCGATGTCCTTCCAGTACATCTGCGGAAGGTTGTATTGGGCGCCTCCGGGCCCGAGGAAAACCGAATAAGGGAAGGCCGGGTGGTAATCGATGTACGGCAGCCCGGCGAGACCGATCGGGAAGTTGGCGCCGAGCTGCTGGCGAAGCAGCGACAGGTACCGTTGCGCCGCGTAGTACCGACCTTGGTACTCGCCCTCGGCGTCGATCACCAGGCACGACGCGCCGTCGCGCACCGCGCCGACGCCCAGCCGGGCTTCGTCCGCCGGCGCCCGACCGTAGACGTACTGCCAGGCGCAGACGTGCAGGCCGGCGGAGCGGAACGCTGAGACCGTCGCTCGTGTGAACTGACCCCAAGGCTGCGTACCGTCCGAGCTCTTGATCATCAGCGTTCCGACGCCATATTCCTTGGCCTTGGCGATGATCTCGGCGAGGTCGCCGTCCGAGGAGAGGGCAAGCTCCCAGATCCACATCGCACGACCGGCGAACGGGTTGACCGCCGGCGCGGCGCGCGGGGGCGGCGGCGGCGAGACATTCGTGCCCGGCGCGGACCCCGGCGATGTCCCGCCCTGTCCGCTCGCCGCGCCGGGGAGCGGCAGCGGGATAGTCAGCGTGGGCAGCGGGCCCGGCAGCGGAATCGTCAGGGTCGGAGATACGCTCGAGCCCGCCGCGACCGGGGACGAAACCCCAACCGCGATCACGGCCAGAGTCGCCAGCAGGAGCGCGAACGGCCGGCCGAGCCCCGCAACCCGACGACCGCGCGCAGCCCGTAGAGCGCGGAGGTCCCTCTTCATACGGTGATTCACCGTAGCGCAACACGGGGCGCGGACCTGCAAGCCGCGGTGCGCGGGTGGGGTGGGTGGCGGTGTCGCGCGGGCGGCGCGGCGGGGCGGGGCGGGACCTCGACCCCCCGCGAGGCGACCCCCGATCCCCCAACAGACCGGGGGAGAGTCACGCATCGTTTCATCCGGATACCGGAGGTGTTGATGCGTTCATCCCTGCAACTGCCCGGATCCGCGCGGGGAGTCACAGTCAGCCACGCGCCGCCCGCCCGCGGCTAGCCGAGCGCCCGGTCGCGGTCGCGAATCCGCTCGTAGTACGTCGCCGCGATCGAGTCGAGCAGGACACCTCGCTCGGCTGCGGCTCTGACCCGGTTGCGGAATGCCGGCTTGATCAAGTCTGCGAGCGGTTGGGCTACCGAGTTGTAGTGACGGAAGGCGTCGAGCACCTGACGATCCCACTCCTCGGCGTAGCGCAGGAGGTCGTCGGGCAATGCCTGAGTGCGGTCGGTGTCGGGCTCGGGACGGCAGTCCATCGGCTCGTCCAGGTTCAGCGTCCCGTAATCGTCGGTGAGCTCGTCCCCGGGACGGATGTCACGCACGGCGATCTCGAGGTCCCATGCGGTGCCGAGGCAGTTGGCGTGGAAGCTGTGGTTGACGAACCGGCCGTCGTCCCAGCACAACACGTAGCGCCCGTGCTGGTCGCGGTAGGCGTACTTGAGCACGATGTCGCGCCGCAGCTCGTCGAGTGCTGCCACGCGGGACGGTCCGAGGATCCGGTCGAGATCGTCGAGCGCCCAGACAATCGTGCCCTTCGGTATCAGCTGCGTCGCGAACACGCCAACACCTATCTCCGGGCCGATATACCGCAGCTCGGTGTGCGGATGAATCATCTGGCCTGTACATCGTATGGTCTGGCGGTGACGCGAGGAGTCCCGATCAGAAGCGCCGCGTCGCTGGTCGCGGAGGCGTTTGCGACGAGCGACCTGCGTGCGTTCCAGGTTGGTTGCGCGGCGTCTGCGATCGGTCTCTGGGGTTTCACGGTCGCGCTGGCGGTCACCGCTTACCAAGCGGGCGGGACGACGGCGGTGGGGGTCGCGGTGCTGATCCGCACGCTGCCCGCGGCGGCGATCTCGCCCATTGCTGCCTGGCTGGGAGACCGGCACTCGCGACGGTCCTCGGTGGTGGCCGGTGCAGCGACCTCGACCGTTCTGCTTGCTGGACTCGCGCTCGTCGTCGGGGCGCACGGACCGCTTGTCGCAATCTTCGCGCTTGCCGCCGCTTGCGCGATCGTCGCGACCGGCAGCCGCCTGACGCAGTCGGCGATGCTCCCCGGTCTCACGCACGGGCCGCGACAGCTCGCGTCCGCGAATGCGACCTGGAATGCATTCGAGAACGGCGGCTTCCTCGCCGGCGCCTTACTTGTCGGCGTCGCAGTCTCGATCGCCTCAGCGGAGCTCGCGTTCATCACCCTGGCCGCCGCTTGTGCGATTGCCGCGATCAGCTTCGCCGCGATGGCGCCGGATCCGAGGCCGACGCACCGCGCCCCGCTGCCCGGCACGACCGCCGCCCGCGAGCTCATGCTCGGCGCCCGGGTGATTGCCGCCGACTCGAAGCTCCGGGACGCCGTCGGACTACTCGGCGCGCTGTCGATCGTCGACGGGCTGCTCGACGTGCTGCTCGTGGTCGTTGCGCTGCGCCTTGTCGGGATCGGCGCCGGCGGAGTCGGATGGCTGAACGGTGCCTGGGGAGCGGGGGGCATGATCGGCGGCCTTGGCGGTCTCGCCCTGCTGGGGCGCGGACGCTTCGGCACAGCCGTCTCCGCGGGCGTAGTGGTCCTCGCCGTCCCGATCGTTGTCCTCGCGGTCGTTGGTGACGAGGCGAGTGCATTCGCAGCGTTCGCCGTGCTCGGGGCCGGTTACGCGGTCGTGGAGAGCGTGGGCCAGACACTCGTGCAACGCCTCGCTTCCGACGAAGTGCTCGCAAGGACGTTTGGCGTTGTCGAGGCTCTGTGCCTCCTCGCCGCCGCGGCGGGCGCGATGGCCGCCCCTGGCCTGGTTTCCGCGCTCGGGACCCGCGGCGCGCTTGTGCTCACGGCCGCGATCCCGCCGCTGCTGCTGATGGTCCGCCTGGACCGCGTGCGCCGGTTTGACACCGACGCGGCCGTCCCGCTCGCCGAGCTGACGCTGCTCCGTCATTTGGACATCTTCGCCCCGCTGCCGCTGGCGACGGTCGAGACACTCGCCACACACGCGAGCACGATCGCGGTGCCGGCGGGAGAACCGATCATCAGGCGCGGCGAGATCGGCGACCGGTTCTATGCGATCCTCGAAGGCGAGGTCGAGGTGCTCCGCTCAGACGGCTCGACCGTCGGCGAATCCGCCGGCGACTACTTCGGAGAGATCGCTCTGCTGCACGACGTGGCGCGCACCGCCGACGTTACCGCGCGGTCGGACTGCGTGCTCGTGACGCTGGCAGGAAAGGTGTTCGTGATCGCGGTGACGGGCCACGCGCGGTCGAGCCGAACCGCGCACGCGGTCGCCGACGCCCGCGCGGCCGACGCTCGCGTCGTCTGACATCCGCTGCATCCGGCAGCGCGCCCCGCGGAGCATCGCTCGCCGCTTGCCGATGTCAACGCGATCCGCCACTATCCAACAGTGGGACCGGAGCATCTCGCCAACGGCAGCGCGGCGGCTCGCTGGGATTCGCTGGAGACGGCGCTGCCGCTCGTCTACGTAGCCGACTTCGACCGTCGCGGGACACTGCGGTATGTGTCAAGGATCGTCCACGACTGGACGGGTCATGAACCGGTCGAGTTCCTCGCTGACGACACTCTCTGGTACCAGTGCGTCCATCCGGAGGATGTCGACCGTGTGCGCGCCGCCGAGGCACGTGCCTTCGAGACGAAGGCACAGATCGACATCGAATACCGGCTACTCGGTCCCGACGGCGCCGCACGCCTCGTCTGGGAGCGTGACGTGCTCGTCCGCGACGCGAACGGCGAGCCGTTGTGCTCGCACGGGACGATCGTCGACCTCGCTAACGTGGCCGCGGGCGGCCAGATCAGCGACCCCGTGGCCGAGGGCCACGCAGCGATACTGGTTCGCCATGACCTGCTCACCGGGCTGCCGCGTCGGGTCCTCCTCACCGAGCACCTCGAGCTCGCGATCGCGCGGGCGACCCGCGGCGGGCGGGCCGTTGCATTGCTCGACATCGACCTCGACGACTTCGGTCGCGTCAACGACACGCTCGGGCATGCCGCGGGCGATGTCCTGCTCGCGTTGGTCGCGCGGCGACTACGTGCGTGCACCCGCGCCGGTGACCTGCTGGCGCACCACGCCGGCGACGAGTTCCAGCTGATGCTGAGCGATCTCGATTCGGACAGCGCCGTGCTCGCCGCCCAGTCGGCGGCGCACCGACTCGGCGCCGCGCTGACGCAGTCATTCACGGTCACCGGTCACGAGCTGCATATCACGACGTCGGTCGGTTTCGCGATCGGGCCAGAGGACGCCGCGGACGCGGAATCGCTTCAGCGCGCCGCGCACACGGCAGCTTCGTCAGCCAAGGCGGCTGGTCGCGCGGAGGTGCATCGCTACGCAGCCGAGACCGCCGATCCGCTGCGGCGGCTCTCGCTCGACTTCCGCCTGCACCGCGCGATCGAGCGCGGCGAGATCGTGCCGCATTATCAGCCGATCGTGGACCTCGCCAGCGGCGCGGTCTGCGCCGTTGAGGCGCTTGCGCGCTGGGACGGGGCCGAGTACGGACTGCTGGGCGCCGACGAGTTCATCCCCGTCGCCGAGGAGAGCGCGATGATCGTCGAGCTCGACACCCACATGTTCCGGTTGTCATGCGCCCAGCTCGGTGCGTGGCAGCGCTCGGGCCGCCGCCTGCGTATGCACGTCAACCTGTCCGCCCGTCAGCTCTGCGCTCCAGGGTTCCTGGTGCTCGTCGAGACCGCCCTCGCCGAGAACGGCATCGCGCCCGGCGACGTCGTTCTCGAGCTGACCGAGACAACCGCTATGCGCAGCAGCCAGGTCTCCGCCTACGCGCTGCGTTCGCTGCATGACACCGGCGTGCTGCTCGCGATCGACGACTTCGGCGCGGGCTACTCGTCGCTGGCGCGGTTGGCGACGCTGCCTGTCGCCGTGCTCAAGGTCGATCGGCAGTTTCTCGAAGCCGCGACGGCCGGTTCCTCCGCCGGCGCAACGTCGGTGCTCGACGCTGTGCTCCGGCTCGGGCGCTCGCTCGGCTTGATGACCGTGGTCGAGGGCGTCGAGACCCCTGCGGGCCGAGAGCTGGCGACGGAGCTCGCGGCAGACACGGCGCAGGGCTTCTTCTTCGGGCAGCCGGTCCCCGCCGTCGAGCTCGAGCGGCTACTCGACGCCCGCTGAGGCCCCCGGCGCCACGCGCGCCGGAGGCCGGCTGGTTCAGGGTTTGATCGTCAGCTTGCCGTGAGTCGTGATGACGGATCGCCCGGTCAGCTGCTTGGTCGCGATGGCGAGCGTCGCGTGGAGCACGGTGGCGCGAGTCGCCTTATGTCCGCGGGTGGCTTTATGCGCCTTCCGCGGGAGCTTCACCTTCTTCGGAAGGCGGACCGCGATCCGGGAGATCTTGTTGGCCTTGATCTTGAATGAGTGCTTGACGGACCGCTTGGACGCCTTGAGGGTGAACGTCCCCTTGCAGACGTCGCGCTTCGGCGCCTCGCACTTCAGCGACACCGTGGCGTAGTGGCCGCGCTTGAGGCGAACCGTCTTCGGTCCCACCTGGATCGTGGTCAGCTTCGGCTGGGTCTTCGCGGCGATTCCTCCCGGCGCCGGGCCGGTCGGCGGCGTGACAATCACCGGACCGGCCGGCTCGGCCGGCCATGCGGCGAGCGCCGTGTACGTCGTGCTCCCTGCGGGTGCGCTCGTCCAGCCTGACTGCGAGCCCGCATACGGCGAGCCGACGTTCTCGATCCCGGTCAGCGGGATCTCGATCGCGCCACCACTGGAGTTCGTGACCGTGACCTGATTGCCCTCGATATAAGCGCTGACCGTGGTGGTGCTCGCCCATGTCGATTGCTCGGCGAGGAGGTTCGCGATCGCCTGCTCGGTCAGCTGCTCGTACGGCGCCGTGGAGTTGAAGTACGAGTTGTACTCGTCGAGCAGCGGGTCGAGCACCTGGTACAGCGTGCCGTCGCCGGTGGTGGTCAGATTGCCACCGTTCGCCGTCGGCTCGTCGGGGCCACCGCCCGACAGCGGCGTGTAGGTCGACGGCGGGAGACCGTTGGCCCCCATCGAACTCGCCGGCGGCGTGCCCATGATGTTCGTCTGGTGGACATAGCTGGGCCGCGGGTCGTTGGCCATCATGAACCCGAACATGTCGGAGACGACCGAGTTGATCACATCGCTCCAGGTGCACGTGGTATCGCCGCACGCGAACGAGCCGTTATAGAGCGTCTGGAACTCATTCAGCTCCTCGTAGTCGGTCGAGGCGTTGTAGAAGATGTTGATCGGGTGGCGCGGCACGACCTGTGCGGTGCCGTCGAGGTACGTCGCGGACGCCGGGTACTCGGTGCCGGTGTAGGCGACCCCATACCCGAACGGGTCAGTCGGCGGGTTCGGGTACGGCTTGGAGGCGTCGTCGCCGACCGCCGTGATCCCGACCGCCTCGAGCGCGGGGATGAAGTACGGGTTCTGCTCCCACGGCGACTCGACCGCGTTCTCGGCGGTCGGGGGTGCCGTGAGGCCGCCGGCTTCAGCGGCGGCGCCCGCGTCGGTGTAGGTCTGCTCGAGCTCGCCGCCACCGGTGACATCCGTCGTGGAGGCCGGGTTGCCCGAGCTGTTGTCGGGCAGCGTCGCCGAGAACGGAGTCGAGACCGTGCCGTACGCCGAGTCCTGGGCCGCGGCCGGCGCCAACTGAGTCCACGTGAACGGGCCGGTGGCACTGGTCGCGTTGTACCCGCGGTAGATCACGTAGTCCGACGCGTGGCAGATCGACTGCCAGGTGAGCGAGACCGACTGCCCGACAGTCACCGCAAAGGGAGGGGTGGTGTCGGCCTGGGACTGACCTGCCCCGCTCGAGTTGGTGAACTGGTCGCTGATCGCGTACTCGTAGTTGCCGGCCGGCAGCGTCGAGGTCGGATCCGTGTTCACGATCTCGGTGTCGAGGATCGGCGGGTCGACCGTCGCCGGGTTACCCGGCACGAGGTCCGCGAACCCGGAGTGGTTACCCGGAACGAAGACGTGGGGATCCTCGGCCCCGAGCGCGACCGACGGATCCGTCGTCTCGGTCAAGCCGAGACCGCCAGTGCCGTGCGTCCCGGGAATCGCCGCCGCGATCGTGCTGGTGTTCTCGTTCAGCTCAGCCTCGATGTAGTTCTGCGTCGCGCAGCCGACATCGAGGTAGGGCGTGTCGTAGGTGTGGCTGATCCAGCCGTAGGAGTCCGCGTATGGCTTCCCGACGCCGGCGTTGTTCGGCCCGCAGTCCGACCCGGTGCAGGTCGCCTGGAATGCCGCCAGCAGCGGGTCCGGCCCGGCGTTGTCGGTCTGGTACGCAACCGTGCTGCCGTAGTTGAAGAGCTGGTCGAGGCGGAAGTTGTTCTGCGCCTCCCACGTGGTTGAGGTGGCGACGTCGCCGGGGTTCATCCGCAGCGCGTCGGCGTCGCTGTAGTCGATCGAGCCCGGTGACGTCGTCGCGTTCCAGGCGTCGTCGGGAGTGAACGTGTCGTCGATGTCCATCTCGACGTAGTTGCGCTGGTCGCCGAAGTACGTGTTCCGCGCGAGCCAGGCGAGCTCTCCGTGACGAAGCAGCTCGCTCTGCAGCAGGTTCTGGTTCTCGTTGAAGGTCTGGTACATCGTTTCGCGACCGTCGGCGCTGGTGTAGATGCCCAGCAACGAGCTCGAGTTCGGACCCGAGATGAGCGTGCTGACGCTCGCGCCCTTTGGCAGCGACGAGCTCGGCAGCACCGTGCCCTCGTACGCATAGCTGCAGGTCGTGCACGGGTCGAGCGCCACGCTCTTCAGATACGGGAACACGCTCGCGCCCGCCGCGGTCAGCGTCAGGGGCGTGTTGGCTGAATCCGCGCCCGCCCCGCCTGCGGGGTTCGGCGCGCTGAGGCCGTAGTCGCTGCTCGGTACCGTGTAGGCGGCCACCTCTCGCACCGAGAACTGGTGCTCGAAGGTCTGCAGCGTCGTGTACTGCGCGGTGCTCAGGCCCAAGGTGCCCGAGGTCGCGACGACCACACCTTCGTAGTTGGCGACCTGGGTGCCGTCGGACAGAGTGCTCGACAGCGTCGGTAGCGGCACGCTGCCGACGCTCGCATCGTTCGTGACCATCGTCGTGAACGGCACGCCCTCACGGTCGAGCGTGCTCGCCCAGTCCGCATAAGCGATCCCGCTCGCGGTCGTCGCAGCGGTGCTGTCGGTGATCAACAGCACCTTCAGGCCGATCTGCTGCGACGTGGTCGCCGCCGAGGCGATCGACGCGGCCGACCCGCCGGAGACCAAGGGGATCGCGACGAGCGCGAGCAGCGCGAGGACCGTAGCTGAAGATGCGACCAGCAGACCGAGGGACCGTCTCATGGAAAGCTCGACTCCATTTCGTAAAGAGAACACGTGTGGGCGTCGTGCCCTTACCGACCCCGGACAGCCCCAAGAATCCGTTTCACCGCCGGAAATACCTGCGGCATTGTGCCTTCCCGCTGAGCCACCGCAAGGGCCTCCACGGTCGTCATGCGTTCAAGTTGTGAACGGTCCGGCCGGGCGCCGCACCGGTGCAGACTACTGCCGGCCGAGGGGCTGACGCATCCTGCCGAGCGCGATCAGCCCCCAGCCGCTTACTTGATGAACAGGATCTCCGAGTACTTCGGCAGCGGCCAGAGATCGTCGGCGACGATCCGCTCGAGCTTGTCGGCGACTACGCGGACGTCTCCCATCGCGGGGACGACCGTGTCGTGCATGTACTTGGCCTCTACGAGGATGTCCTCGCTGTCCGGATGGCTCTCATCGAGATTGACCGACTCGAGCGCCCTGATCGACTCGACGAACGACGTCGTCAGCCCCTCGGTCTCGCTCGCGAGCTCGCCCAGCTGCGCAGCGAGCAGCTCCGCCAGATGGCGGGCCGCCGCGGGCAGGATCATCGTCCGGGCGATCGACGCGGCGGTCTCGGACTCGATGTTGAGCTTGGTCACGTACTGCTCCAGGGATACCTCGTAGCGCGAGTGGAGCTCGCGCTCGTTCAGCACCCCGTAGTTGGAGAACAGCGTGACCGTGTCGTCGGTGATCAGGTAGGGCAGCGCGTCCGGGGTCGCCCGCAGATTGAGCAGGCCGCGCTTCTCTGCCTCGGCGTGCCACTCCTCGGAGTAGTTGTCGCCGCCGAACACGATCTGCTTGTTGGCCGCGTAGCTCCTCTGCAAGATCGGTGGCAGCGCGTCCTCGAGACTCGTTCCTGCCTCGAGCGCGTCTTCCAGCTCCTCGCTCAGGTAGTCGATCGCCTCGGCGACGGTCGTGTTCAGCACCGTGTTCGGGAGCGACAGCGACATACTCGAGCCGAGGGCGCGGAACTCGAACTTGTTGCCCGTGAATGCGAACGGGCTCGTCCGGTTGCGATCACCGCCATGCATCGGCAGCGGCGGCAGCACCGGCGTGCCGAGGCCGAGGAACGACTCAGGCGTCGATTCGCCCGCCTCGCCGCGCTCGATCGCCTCGAACACCTTCTCCAGCTCGGCGCCGAGGAAGATCGAGATGATCGCCGGCGGCGCCTCGTTGGCGCCGAGACGGTGATCTTGTCCGGGGGAGGCGATCGACGCCCGCAGCAGGCCCTGGTGCTTGTTGACCGCCTGGATGACGGCGGCGCAGAAGAACAGGAACTGCAGGTTCTCGTGCGGCGTGTCGCCGGGCTCCAGCAGGTTCTCCCCGTCGTCGGTGCCCATCGACCAGTTGTTGTGCTTGCCGGAGCCGTTGACACCGGCGAACGGCTTCTCGTGCAGCAGGCAGACGAGGCCGTAGCGCCGGGCGACGCTCTGCATGATCGACATGGTCAGCTGCTGGTGGTCTGAGCCGACGTTCGAGTTCTCGAAGATCGGCGCGACCTCGTACTGCGCCGGCGCCACCTCGTTGTGGCGTGTCTTGATCGGGATCCCGAGCTTCGCCAGCTCGCGCTCGGTCTCCAGCATGCACGCGAGAACGCGCTCGGGAATCGACCCGAAGTAGTGGTCGTCCAGCTCGTGCCCCTTCGGCGGCTTCGCGCCGAACAGGGTACGGCCGGTGATCACCAGGTCCGGACGCTCGAAGTAGTACTGCTCATCGATCAGGAAGTACTCCTGCTCCGGCCCGACCGTCGTGAACACGCGCGCGGCGCCGTTCCCGAGCAGCTTCAGCGCCCGTATCGCCGACTTCGAAAGCGCGTCCATCGAGCGCAGCAGCGGAATCTTGTGGTCAAGCGCCTCGCCTGTCCATGACACGAACGCGGTCGGGATGCAGAGGAGCGCGCCGTTCGGATTCTCGAGAATGAAGGCCGGGCTGGTCGGGTCCCACGCGGTGTAGCCGCGCGCCTCGAACGTCGCGCGCAGGCCGCCGGTGGGGAACGATGAGGCATCTGGCTCGGCCTGGATCAGCTCCTTGCCTGAGAACGAAGCCAGCGCGGTCCCCTCGCCGGTCGGACCGTAGAAGCTGTCGTGCTTCTCGGCGGTCAGCCCGGTGAGTGGCTGGAAGACGTGGCTGTAGTGGGTGGCGCCCTTCTCGAGCGCCCACTCCTTCATCGCCAGCGCCACCGCATCCGCCAGCGATGTGTCGAGCGCCTCGCCCCTTGCGAGGGTCTTCGACAGCGCACGGTAGACGTCCTTGGGCAGTCGTTGGCGCTGAACGGCGGGGCTGAAGACGTTGATCCCGAAGATCTGGTTATCGGGTGAAGTGAGGTCGGGCGCACCGAGGGCGCCACCGTTCGGGGTCCACTGCGCGGCGATGACGTTCTGCTGGCGAATCCGGGGCATACGCGTGATCGATCCTTCCTCGCGGGCCCCGGCGGCGGGGGCGCGCTGATGTGGTCCGGGAAGACGTGAGTTCCGAAGCCTAGGGAAGGATGGAAGCACAGGTCACTATCCACATGGCCAAATCACCGGCTGATGCGTTCGCCGGGCGGCGTACCCGCGCCCGGGAGCATTCGCGATCCCGATCTTTCTCCACGTGGCCAAAGACGGCACCGCCCGCCGGGCCAATACTGATGTTCGAGATGAAAATGGTGATGGCATACGTGCGTGAGGAGACTTTCGAGCCGATTCGCTCCGAGCTGCTCGAGCGCGGCTTTCCCTGCGTAACTGCCTGCGCGACCCAGGGTTCCGGGCGGCAGGAGTGCGTGGCATCGGCTGGCGCCGTGGCATCGGCTGGCGCCGACGCCATTGCGAGTTCGCCTGGCGGCGAACTCGCGGCCCAGCGCGGCGCCGACGCCATTGCGAGTTCGCCTGGCGGCGAACTCGCGGCCCGGCGTAGGGCCTATCTTTGTGCCAACGTGAAGATCGAGTGCGCGGTCGCCGATGGCGACGCGCCGACGATCGTGGACACGATCCTGCGACACGCCCGCACCGGGTCGATCGGCGACGGCAAGGTGTTCGTTCTGCCGGTCGAGCAGGCGTATCGCATTCGCACGGGTGAAGCCGGAGAGGACACGCTCCAGGCTCATCCGGGCGTTCTGGCGGCGCTCTAAGCGCTCGTCATCGCGGTGGGCGGGCCGCCCGGTTTTTCCCTCTCCCCGGGCGGCCCGCAACCCACGACCAGCAAAGGCAGGGGACCGGCTAGGGCTGGTTGACTACCTGTCCGGCGTCGTTCACGTACGCCTGCTGAGGCGTTGTCGCGATCTTCACCACGAAGGTTCCGGTGACCGGCTGACCACCTCCGGCCACAGCCTTGGCCTTCCCGCCCAGTCCGGCGGCGACCTGGTAGTGAACTACGTGGACGCCCGCCTTCACCGGCGTAACGCCCCACTTGAAGGTTGCCATCTGCCCGGGATTCAGCTTCCCCATCGCCCAGGTGTTCGAGTAGGCGGTGACCGCGCCGCCCGGACCGCCCGTCTGGCGGACACCCTGATCGAGCGGTGCGCACTCTCCGTCACTCATGATGTCCGAGGCGTTGGCCGGGCACGGCGCCTGGTCGAGGATCCACACCGGGCGCGATGCATACGCGAGGCCCGGCATGCTGAGATCCTCGCTGAACGCCTGGGCGCCCGTACCCTCATTGGCGTCGGTGATCGTGACCGCGATGTCCGGGATCGGCTTCGTGCCTGCGTTACGGACGGCGATCACCATGTCGGTGTGTTCGGCGAGGCGCTGGTTGACCGGAAACGTGGCGGTCGCCACGTCGACGGGAAAGTTTCCGCTCGGTTCGCTCGACGCCTGGTTCGATCCCCCGCCGCAGCCGCTCAACGCAAGCGCGGCGACCACACCGCCGTTTATCGCTGCAATCGTCGCTCTCCACCCGTGCACCGCGGGCGGAACATACCACGGCGCCTGGCGGCGCAAGCCACTTGAAGCTTGGCATCTCGCCCTGCGGGGCAATAGGCTAGGCGCAGGCGGCGGGACGTCTGTCTGGCCGCCGAACGGGGAGGAGTCGACACCGTGATCAGAGCAGTCGCCGACAGAGCGTTCTTGCCGACCAAGAACGTGCTCGAAGAGGTCGGGAACATGATGATCCTGACCGCCCGAACGCTTGTGTCCGCGGTCAGGCCCCCGTATCCGTACGGAAGCGAGTTCGTCGGCCAGTTCCTCTTCGGACTGAAGCTGTGCTGGTTCCCGCTCTTGGTCTCGACGGTCGCGTTCGGGTACGGCGCGCCGGGCCTGCAGGCGGCCAACTTCCTGGTGCTGTTCGGAGCGATCGATCGACTTGGCGGCTTCTTCGTGCTCGCCTCGATCCGCGAGTTCGCGCCGTTCGTCGACGCGATCGTCCTCGCGGGCGTTGCCGGCACCGCGATCACCGCCGACCTGGGAGCGCGCAAGATTCGCGAGGAGCTCGACGCGCTGCAGGTTCTCGGGGTCGACCCGATCAAGAACCTCGTCGTCCCGCGGTTCCTGGCGCTGATGCTGCTGACCGGCCTGTTCGACGTCTATGCGCTGCTGTTCGGCATCTTCGGTGGGATCCTCGCGACGCTCGTCAACCACGCGACGCTCGGCCCGTTCTTCGCGACGTTCTTCAACAACGCGTCGACGGTCGACCTGTGGGGCTCGGTCGTGAAAACCACGATCTTCGGCGGGATCATCGCGATCGTCTGCTGCTACAAGGGGATGACCGCGTCCGGAGGCGCTGAGGGGGTCGGGCGCGCGGTCAACCAGGCGGTCGTGATCGCCTTCCTCGGCGTGTTCGCTTTCAACTACGCCTTCACGCAGACCCTGCTCGCGACTCACCCCGCGCTGACGACGATCCCGAGATGACCGCGTAATGGAGTCCATCTACCAGTCCCCGCGCGCCCTGATCGAGACGTTCGGTGAGATCGTCGGATTCTGCGCTCGCGTCCTTCGCGAGGTCTACGGGCTGCGGGTGTTCAGATTCTTCGGCGAGGTTCTGCGGCAGTCCGGGATCCTGATCGTCTCCTCGACGCTCGTGATCTGGGGGCTGGTGTTCATCATCGGTCTCGAGTGTGGGGTCGAGGGCGCCTACTTCGACAGCGCCAACGGCGTTCCGGCCTACGCCGGGGTGTTCGCGGCGTGGTGCGACCTGCGCGAGCTCGTGCCGTATGCGTTCGGTTACATGATGGCCGCAAAGGTGGGCACGGGCATCGTCGCCGAGCTCGGCTCGATGCGAATCTCCGACGAGATCGACGCGCTCGAGGTGATGGGCATCAGCGGGATCACCTTCCTCTGCGCGACGCGCCTGCTCGCCGCCTGGCTGGTGCTGCCGTTCATCTACATCTGCTCGATCGGTGCCGGCTTCTTCGCCAGCTACCTGGTCGTGGTCCAGCAGATCGGGGATGTGTCGTCGGGGGGATTCTTCCTCATCTTCTGGGAGTTCCAGAATCCACCCGATCTGTTGTACAGCGTGATCAAGGCCATGTGCATGGCCACGGTGATCGTGCTCGTCGGGTGTTACTACGGCTACAACGCCAGTGGTGGGCCCGTCGGGGTCGGCACGGCGACGGCGAAGTCGATGGTTTTGAACATCGTCTCGGTGCACATCATCGGCATGCTCGGGACGCAGCTATTCTGGGGAGCGAACCCGAGGGCACCAATCGGAGGATGAGATGGCAAACTACAGATTCGTAGGTCCAGGCTCGGGAGACGGTGATGACGTTCCTGGAGCTCAGCCTGTGCCCGGGGCGACGCCGGATCCGCCGGCCTGGGAACCGTGGCAGCAGGCTCAGGAGCCGGCACCGGCGCAGCCAACGTCGGCGCCCGCCTCGCGAGTTTCGGTGGTTGAGCAGCCGCCTCGCCCCGCGCCCCCGGATGGCGCCTCGGAGGAGGAGTACAAGTGGCATACCTATCGGCAGTATCCGAGCGGTCGGCCGGATGCGGTCGAGTTCATCGATACCTATAAGGCGTTTGGCCGCAACCGGATCCTCCGCGGGTTGAACATGGGCCTTCCGGAAGGGATGGTGTCGATGATCCTCGGCCCTTCGGGGACGGGTAAGTCGGTCTGCATCAAGCACATGGTCGGCCTGCTCTACCCCGATGACGGGGACGTGCTCGTGCATGGCCAGTCGGTGCCGAACATGCGCGATGACGACCTGTTCGAGATGCGCAAGAAGTTCGGGCTGCTGTTCCAGGATGGTGCTCTGTTCGGCTCGATGAACCTGTACGACAACGTTGCGTTTCCGCTGCGCCAGCACACGGAGAAGGGCGAGGACGAGATCGAGCACATCGTCGGTCGTCGCCTGGATGAAGTCGGGCTCGGTCATTCGCGAGATAAGTACCCCAACGAGCTCTCGGGCGGGATGCGCAAGCGTGCCGGGTTCGCGCGCGCGCTCGTGCTGGAGCCGAGCATCGTGTTGTTCGACGAGCCGGACTCGGGCCTTGATCCGGTGCGGACCTCACTGCTAGGCGAGCTGATCCAGGAGGTCCACCGGGACATGATGGATGAGGCCAAACAGCAGAACAAGGAGCATCTCCCGACGTTCTGCGTGATCACGCACAACGTGATGATGGCCCGCCGTGTCGCCGATTACCTCAACGTCGTTTGGAAGGGGCGGATCGTCGAGGCGGGGCCCGCCGAAGACATGCTCAACTCCGAGAACCCGTTCATCCAGCAGTTCCTCGCCGGCGAGTCGCGCGGCCCGCTCACAATGGACTAGGGAATGAAGGGCATCGATGCCGCGTGACTGTCTCGCGGCCATGCCTGCGCGCGCAGGGATCACGCGCACTTGCGAGCGGCGCCGTCCGCCCGAAGCCCCGCTAGCCTGACGGGCCGTGAAGGTGAAGGATCGACTTGAGCGTGTAGCCCGTGCGGCGGCGGCCAGACCGGTCCTCGCCCTGGCCGTGGTGCTGGCGCTCGCGCTCGCGGGCGGTGGGCTCGCGCTGCGCCTGCAGCCGAGCACGGGGATCGACACGTTCGTCAGCTCCTCGTCGTCAGCCTATCGGGCGACGCAGGATTGGCATCGCCACTTCGGCGACGACTCGATCGTGATCCTGGTTCGCGAACCGCTGACCGATCTCGTCGAGACGAAGGATCTCGCGAGCCTGACCTTCCTCGAGGCGTGCCTGGCCGGCAAAGAGGCGGTGGCCGACAACCAGCTGCAGGCCTTCCGCCCGGCGCCCGCCGGCCAAGCCGTCCCTTACGGTGGCAGGAGCAGCCCGTGCGGGAAGCTGATGGCCGCCAACTACGTGCAGGTCGTGTACGGGCCGGGCACGTTTCTCAATCAGGCGGTGATCTCAGTCCAACAGGGGCTGGCGTCGATCGAGACCGCCGACGATGCGAAGGTCCGCGCCGCCCAGAGCGCAGCGCTGGCGGCAGCGAAGGCGGAGCATCAGAGCGCCGCCGTGCAAAGCCGGGATGCGAAGGCCGCCGGCGAACTCCAGCAGGAGCAGAACACGCAGGCTCTGGAACAGCTCTACCTCGACTCGGGCATCCAGGGACTGCCAGCGATCGACAACGCATCCTTCATCTCCCAGATCGTGTTCGACGACACGCGTGGGGCGAACCAGCCGAAGGCCCGTTTCGCCTACCTGTTCCCGACATCGAAGGCGGCGCTGATCCAGGTGCGACTGCGCTCCTCGCTATCCGATGCGCAGCAGCAGCGGGCGATTTCGCTGATCCGCCAGGCGGTGAAGATGCCCAGGTTCCATCTCGGATACGGCGGCACGTACACCGTGACCGGGGCGCCGGTGGTACTGAACGATCTCGCGGCGACGATCACGGCGTCGGTCGGCGTGCTCCTCGTCGCCGCGCTGCTGGTGATGGCGGCGGTGCTGCTCGTGGTGTTCCGTCGCCGGCTGCGGCTGCTCCCGCTCGTGATCGCGCTGGCGGCTGCGGGAATCACGTTCGGCGCGGTGTCGCTGGTCGGCGGATCGCTGACGATGGCCTCGATCGCGGTGCTTCCGGTGCTGATCGGGCTTGCGGTCGACTATGCGATCCAGTTCCAATCTCGGATCGAGGAGGCCCGCGCCGGCGAGGCCGCGCAGTCCGCGCAGGCCGCGGTGCGACATGCGGCGATCGTCGGTGCGCCGACGATCGCGACCGCTGGGCTCGCGACGGCGACCGGGGTTCTCGTGCTGCTGCTCTCGCCGGTGCCGATGGTTCAGGGCTTCGGGATCCTGCTCGTCGTCGGGATCGGTGTCGCGTTCGCGTGCGCGGTGTGCGTCGCGGCGGCCGCTTTCGTGCTCGTCGACCGCGACGGCGGCGCGATCGGCGCCTCGCTGCGGGGGGCCGGCGAGATCCTTCGCGACCAGCGGCGGCGCGTGGCATCGGTGATCCCCGGTCGCGTCGTCCGCGCGCGCAGCACAGCCGCCCTCGCGATCGGCTCGCGGGCGCGCTCGGGCGCGCGAAGAGCGATCTCGGTAAGCAGCGCGCGGCCTGAGCGAGTGCTCGCGATCGGCGCCGCGCTCGCCGTGATCGGCTGGGTGGCCGACACCCAGACGGCGGTCCAATCCGACGTCACCAAGCTGGTCCCGTCGAACATGCCTGCGCTGCGCGATCTCAACACGCTCGAGCGGGTTACCGGCGTGTCCGGGGAGATCGATGTGACGGTTCGCGCCCCGGATCTGACCCAGCCGAGGATCGTCGACTGGATGATCTCCTACGAGCAGGGTCTGCTGAGCCATTTCGGTTACGTCGAGGAGAAGGGGTGCGCACACGCGACCCTGTGTCCGGCGCTGTCGCTTCCGGATCTGTTCTCGCAGGGCACGCAGGCCACGAGGTCGGGGTCCGCGAGCTCAGTCTCGCTCAGCCAGAGCGCGATTCGGAGCCTGCTCGCCGCCGTGCCGGGGTACTTCAAGTCCGCCGTGATCACGCCCGACTACCGTGAGGCCACGGTCGCATTCGGGATCCGCCTGATGCCGTTGTCGAGGCAGGAGCGGGTGATCGACTACATGCGCTCGCGGCTACACCCTCCACGGGGAGTGACGGCCAGTCTGGTCGGCCTACCGGTCCTTGCGGCGCAGGCGAATGCGGCCCTCTCATCCTCCGCGCGCCGGTTGTGGATGCTGCTGGCTGGGATCGTCGCGGTCGGCCTCGTGCTGCTCGCCGTGTTCCGGGATCTGCGGCGGGCCGTCGTCCCGCTCGTACCGATCGCGCTCGCAACCGGATGGTCGGCCCTGATCCTGTTCGTGATCGGCATTCCGCTGAACCCGATGTCGGCGACGCTCGGTGCACTCGTGATCGCGATCTCGACCGAGTTCAGTGTGCTTCTGGCCGAGCGCTTCCGCCAGGAGCGGACCGCGGGCCATGATCTGCAGTCCGCGCTTGCGCGCACCTACCGTTCAACCGGAGCTGCGGTGATCGCGTCGGGCGTCACCGCGATCGCGGGCTTTGGCGTGCTCGTGGTCTCGGACATCACGATGCTGCGGGATTTCGGTCTGGTGACGTTGATCGATTTGACCGTTTCGCTCGGCGGCGTCCTGTTCGTACTTCCGGCGGTGGTCTCGGTGTCCGAACGGAGGGCGGCCCTCGCGCCGGCACGAAACACAGCCGGGTCTGCGGGCGATCGAGCGCGCCGCTTGCGGCGCCGCCCACGGGTCGCGTGAGCGGCAACGACTACGTCGTTGCTTGCGAGTTCGCCTGGCGGCGAACTCGATGAGCGAGGACGGGGACCCCGGCGAGCCGGCGTGGCGGCACGGGCTCGATCCGGATCTGGCCGCGGAGACCGCCCGCCGCTCAGGCCTCCAGAGCCATGCGCCGGCCCCGGCGATCGACACGAGGCGCTACCGGTGGATGATCGGGGTGTTCGGGCTCGCGATCGTGCTCGTTATCTCGGTCGTCTCCCTGCTTCAGCGCGGAGTCGCGACGACCGGCGTCCCGCCCGGTCACAGATTGCTCTATTTCGCGGCGCCGCTCGTTCGTTCGGACCTGCAGGGAGTTGCCAACGTCGACAATCCGACCTGCAGTCTCGCCAAGCACGACCGGCGTGCGCTGAACGTGTGCCTGATGGTGAAGCGGGGTCCGCTGGTGCTCGCCTTCTTCGTCACCGGGGCGACGGCATGCAAGCAGGAGGTCGACGCGATGCAGGCGATCTCGGGCCATTTCCCGACGGTTCAGTTCGCCGCGGTCGCCGTCGACTCGAGCCACGCTGACGCGCGCAGCGTCGTCAGCTCGCACCGATGGACGATTCCAGTCGGATATGACGCGGATGGCGCCGTCGGCGACCAGTACGGCGTCCAGATCTGTCCGCTGGTCGAGCTGGCGTATCGTGGCGGGATCGTGCAGGATCGTCTGATCGGCGATGACTGGGTGCGGCCTGCTGTGCTCGCACAGCGGGTGCGTGCCCTGCTCGCCTCTGAGCCGGGATGAGCCCCGAGGCGCGATGAAGGAGGAGGTCGACCTGTACGCCGCGCCGGGCTGGGTCGAGCCGAGCCTGCAAGCCGAGTTTCCGCTGCTCGGGCTCGACTGGGTGACGGTCAAGACCGGCCGCCGGAGGAGCTCGCCTGAGCTCAAGCGGCGGCTGCGGGACCTGTCGAACCGGTACCGGGGCGCTAACGTCGTGTCGATCCGCCAGCAGCCGGTCGGCCACGCCTACCGGGTGTTCTTCCGGGAGATCGGGCTCGACCCCGACGTCACGCGGACGCCGCTCGAGCAGGCGGCGCTCGGGCGCTTGTTTCATGGCCATTTCGTCTCGCGCGGCCTGCTCGAGGACGCGCTGCTGGTAGCGCTGGTCGAGACCGGCGTCGCCGTTTGGGCGCTGGACGCGGATCTGGTTGACGTGGGCGGTCCCGGAATCCGAACCACCGTCGAGGGTGACCGTCTCGGCAGGACCGAGTACGGGAGCTATCTGCAGCCGGGCCGACTCGTGGTGGCCGATGCCGAGTCGGTGCACGCGATCCTGTTCGGAGACGCGGCTCCGGGGCACGCACCGACGGCGCAGACCGACCGGGTGACGCTGTTCTCGGTTCGGGTGGAAGGGGTGCCGTCGATCCACGTCGAGGAGGCCCTCTGGATCTGTGTCGAGGCGCTGAACGTCATCTAGACCTGGCCCACGGGCGCGCGACCTGGTGGTCGGCGGCCGGAATCGGTACGCTGGTTGCATTCCAGTCGCCCGCCCCCGGCGAGGCGCCGTTGTATTACAGGAGGATTCCGTGAGCACAACCTCTGTGGCTCACGCAGTTGCGGACGTGGAGGGCGACAGTCAGGAGTCCCACTGGCGGGACGCGCTGGCCCCGTATGCCAAGGCGGACGTCCGCCGCAGTGTGACCTGTCTGATGACTTCGGTGGTTCCCTACTTCGCGCTCCTGTTTGCGATGTGGCTGCTTCTGCCCGTCTCGTACGCGCTTGTGTTGCTGGTCGCCATTCCCGCCTCGGGCTTCCTGATGCGGACCTTCATCATCTTCCACGACTGCTCGCACGGCTCGTTCATGCCGACGAAGCGCGGGAACACGTGGGTGGGCGTGCTTGTCGGGCTGGTCGTCTACTCGCCGTTCCACAGCTGGCGCCACGAGCATGCCGGGCATCACGCGACCTCCGGCGATCTCGACCGGCGTGGCGTCGGTGACGTCGAGACCTGGACCGTCGCCGAGTACCGGTCCAAGCCGTGGCTCAGCCGGCTCGGCTACCGCCTGTTCCGCAGCCCGTTGGTGATGTTCACCCTCGGGCCGGTATGGGCGCTCGCGCTCGCGCCCCGGATCGTGCCGATGAGCGCCCGCCCACGGATCCGCCGCAGCCATCTGTACACCGACTTCGCCCTGCTCGCGATCGTCGGCGGGCTCATCCTGCTGATCGGATGGCGTGCGTATCTGCTCCTGCAGATCCCGACGGTAGTCCTCGGTGGCGGGGCCGGCGTGTGGCTGTTCTATGTGCAGCACCAGTTCGAGGACGCCTACTGGGAGCGCTCGGAGGAGTGGAGCTACATCGACGCCGCGCTCGCGGGGAGCACCTATCTGAAGCTGCCGAAGGTACTGCAGTTCTTCACCGGGAATATCGGGCTCCATCACATCCATCACCTGCTCGCGCGCATCCCCAACTACAACCTCCAGCGAGCCCACGACGAGAACGTGTTCCTGCACCGGGCACCGACGATCTCGCTGTGGCAGGGGATCTGTGCCGTGCGCCTGAAGCTCTACGACGAGGACGCGCGCCGCATGGTGACCTTCGCACAGGCGCGGGCCGGCGTCGCCGGCGCGGCCTGAGCTGACCTCCGGGAACCGGGCCGGGCAGCCGGGGCCGCGCCGGGGAGCCGCGGCCGTCGCGGAGCCATTGGTACAATCGGCGCCGCGCACCAGAGGAGGACGTCGTGGATCTAGTCGAGCTGTTCGGTCCGATCATCGTCGCTCCGCCGCGACCGCTTCCCGGGCCGACCAGGTCCCCAGAAGATGTCGCGGCAGCTGACCGTGCAGCCCGGCGGTCGCTGCGACGTCAGATCGCGAAGCTCGAACGAGAGTTCGCCGACGCGTTCGTTACGGCCTACCCGATGGGTGGTTTCGAGATGCCCGCCGGGACCCATGCCGAACCGCGCCTGCTCGACCTCGCGGAGCTCGAGCAGGCACGCGATGACCTCGCGGAGCGCGTCCGCGCCGCGAGGGTCTTGATCACCGAGCGTGGAGACGAACAGGCGGAGAACCGGCTGCTTCTGGAGCGGATGCTGCTCGAGCCAGGCAAGTACCGCTTCAGCCGCGTTTCGAGAAACGATCTCGGCGAGGGCGGGTGCGGCGTGTGGCAGGTTAGGCCTCGCTTGGGCCTGATCGGCATGCTGATGGGTTGGTGGCAGGTCGTCCTCTCCTCTGGCTGTCCGTTACCCACGGGTCGCGGCCTCGCGGTCGCGGCCCGCTCGGCATCCAAGCCTCGCCTAACGGGCCGCCCGCGAGTCATCCGGCTGCCGCGACCCGCCTGAGCAGCGCGCAGCGCCGGAACGCGCGTTCGTCTATGGTTAGACCCGAGGCGTGTACATCGCCTAGGTTCGCTTGGCCTTTGAAGTTGTTGCGGCCGGCGCACCTCTTTCTCGGGAGACATTCGCTGCTCCCGGGGTCTTATTTTCCGATTGGACGTCGTATGGACGCTTCTGAGCAGAATGTCGTGCAGTACCTCAGGAAGAAAGCGCGGGTTGGTCACGACGTTACCCCCACCGGCGGAGGTGACGCCATTCGCGAGGCACGTGCGGACGTCGCGCGCAACGCCGGCGCGGCTGGCAAACGCCTAACGGTCGCTCGTTACGACGAGTTCGCCCCGGTATCCACCAAGGAGTGCATATGAGCATTGTCGACATGATCCGCGACAACCCCCGGTTCGCAGTTGGCGGAGGCGTCGTGACAGGGGCCGGCACGAGCGCGGCCGACCTGCCGATCGCCGACTACGACAAACAGACGGCGCAAGACATCGCCGGGAAGCTTCAAGGGTTGAGCCAGAGTGAGCTCGGCATGATCGGGGCGCACGAGGCCAAGCACGAGAATCGCGCGACGATCACGGACCGGATCGCGAAGCTCCTCAAAACCACCGATCGCGACACAAACGACTGACGCAGCGGAAAGAGGCGCAGTCGCGCAAGGAAGCGCAGCCGTCAGCCGGTTATCCTGACCAGGGTGACCGGATCAGTCCGTCCGCACGATCGCACGCGCGACCTGCTACGGACGGGTACGGGCGCGGCGCTCGTCGTGCTGATCATGTTCCTCGGCAGCCTCGGCCTCTGGATCGGCACGCCACTCGGACTGCTCTGGGTGGGGTCGAGGATCGAGGGCGCCACCTCGTCGCTCGGGGCCGCCGTGGCGGCGATGGCGGTGGGCGTCGTCTGCCTGATCCTGGCGCTCGGCTACATCTTGGTCAGGCTCAGCAACGCGTACCGGGCTATCTGCCGCTCGCGCGGCCGCGGCGATCCAGGGCACGTGGTGCTCGAAGGAGTGCTCGTCGTCAGCGCGAGCGTCGCCGTGGTGGCATTCGTCATCTGGTTTCTGCTGTTCGCCGGCGCGACTCCTGTCCCGCTCGGGATGAACCTATGAACAACCCCCAGCGAATGCGGCTCACTGGGCTGCACCACGTGACCGCGATCTGCCGTGATCTGGAGCGCACGACGACGTTCTACCGCGACGTGCTCGGGCTGGCGCTGGTCCGTGAGACAGTCAACGACGACGATCCCCTCACGCGGCACTTCTACTTCGGTGACGCGCGCGGCTCGCCGGGAACGCTGGTCTCCTTCCTCGAGTATCCAGGGATGCCCGATGGGGTTGTCGGGGCCGGCTCGACGCACCACTTCGCCTTCGCCGTCGACTCGGGCGATGAGCAGCTCGCGTGGATCGAGTATCTGCGCGGGCGAGGGGTTGACTGCACCGACGTGTTCGACCGCGGGGCGTTCCGTTCGATCTACGTGCGCGATCCGGACGGCCACATCGTCGAGATCGCGACGCGCGAGCCGGGGCTGCTCACGGAGGATTGAGCCGCTCCGTTCGCTGCGCCGGCGCGGACGGAGCGGCTCCAGGTCAGGCAGCCCCCACAAGCTCCATAGCCCGGGACGAGTGTCGTCCCGAATCTGCTCGTGCTCGTGCATCGAGACGATTCGCCAGCGCGACCCGCTGGCGCTCCGTGAGAGTTCCGATCTGCTTGGTCTCTGAGATTTCGAGACCCCTGAGGAACTTCTGGCACCGGGTGGTCCCCCAACGCCGCTGGCTCATCAGTAGATCCCCTACTGACCAACTGCTCGCCTCCCAGGGGGAGTCGAGGATGATGCTTGCAGCGGGCACTTTGCCCTCCGCGATCCTTCGCTTGAGTTCTGCTCGTGCGAGCCTGACTTGGTTGGCCCGCTCCAGGGCGCGCAGGCGCTGCGGCTCCTGGGTGATCGTGGCGATCTGCGTCATTCGTTCTCTCTCCGGCATCCGTGTCCGCTCGGGCGGGCACTCTTGTGGGCAGACACCGTCGCGCGCCCACCGCCCAGGTGGCCGCGCTACGGTCCCATGTTTTCGCTCGCCGTCCGGTCCTCGCTGATGTCGTGGCTGCCGCGACGGTCACGTACCGCGCCTTCTGACCCTCGCACCGCCCGGTCGACCACCGTCCGGCGAAGGTCATGACGCTACGTGAGACCACGGCCCGCGGCAATACGACAAACGTCAACTCGTACGCTCAGAGCGCCTTTTTCTTGGCCCCCGGTGCTTGTGTCTATCTGGACAAGCGTTTCGGGGCGCGTCAGCCGCTCGCGTCGCCCGCGGAGGGCAGTGGTCCGTGCTCCAGCTCGAACGCGCGTTTGACGGTCGCGAACGTATCCAGAGCCCGGTCGAGCGTCTCGCGATCGTGCGTGGCCATCACGCTTGTGCGGAGCAGCGCCCCCGAGGGCGGCACGGCGGGGTGGATCGCGACGTTCACATACACCCCGCCTTCGTAGAGAGCCTTCCATAGGAAGACGGCCTTCCAGTCGTCGCCGACCACCACCGGGACGATCGGCGTGATCACCTCGGTGCCATCCGCGAGCCGAGTGGGCTCGACCACCTGGAAGCCGAGCTCGCTCAGGCCCCGATGCAGGTAGCTCGCGTTCTCGAGTACGCGGGCGAACAGCGCCCGGCCCTCGTCAGAGCGGCAGATCCTTGCCGCCGCGAGGGCCGCTCCGACGGCCGCTGGGACGGCGGAGGCGGTGAACATGAACGGCCGTGACGAGATCCTGAGGAACTCGATCACGTCCGCCGGTCCAGCGATCACGCCGCCACACGAAGCAAGCGACTTGGAGAAGGTCGCCATGCGCAGATCAACCCGCTCCTCGACGTCGAGCAGCTCAGACGCGCCGGCGCCGCGTGCGCCCAGAACGCCGAGAGCGTGCGCCTCGTCGACCATCAGCCGGGCGCCGAAACGTTCGCACAGCTGGGCGATCTCGGGTAACGGGGCGACGTCCCCCTCCATCGAGAAGACGCCGTCAACCACGACCAGCACACCGCCGCCATCCCCGGCCGCCTTCTCGAGCGTGCGCTCGAGGCGGTCGAGCCGGTTGTGGCGGAAGGCGCGCAGCTTCGCGCGCGAGATCATGCACCCGTCGAGGATCGAGGCGTGGTCGCCGGAGTCGACGACGACAGTGTCGCTCGGCCCGAGGATCGTGCCGAGCGCACCCACGTTCGCCTGGTGCCCGGTCGAGAACACGAGCGCCCCCTCGGTCCCGAGCCAGTCCGCCAGCTCTTCCTCGAGCTGCAGGTGGAGGTCGATCGTGCCGTTCAGGAACCGCGAGCCCGTCAGCCCGGTGCCGTACCGGTTGAGCGCCTCGAGCGCTGCCTGCTTGACCCGCTCATCCCCGGTGAGCCCGAGATAGTTGTTCGAGCCGAGCATGATCCGCCGCTTGCCCTCCATCTCGACGACGGGAAGCGTGGGACCCTCGAGGACGCGGAAGTAGGGGAGCGCATCGAGCTCTCGTGCCGCCTTCAGCTGCTCGAGACGCTCGTGCTCCCGAGCCTTGGCGAAGACGTCCATCGTGGTAGGCATATAGGTTACGGGTCGAATGGAGCTCGACGTCCGGCCGGTCGCAGGTAAGCGCGACCTCGACACCTTCATCAAGCTTCCGTGGCGGCTGTATCGTAACGAGCCGAACTGGGTGCCACCGCTTCTGTTCGAACGGAGACGGTTCTTCGACCGCCAGCGCAACCCGTTCTTCGAGCACGCCGAGGCCGAGTACTTCCTGGCCGAGCGAGCCGGACGCGTCGTCGGCAGGATCAGCGCTCACATTGACCACCACTTCAACGAGTTCCAGCAGCATGAATGGGGAATGTTCGGTTTCTTCGAATGTGAGGACGACGCCGACGCCGCCCAGGCGCTGCTCGACACCGCCGAGCACTGGCTGCGCGCGCGCGGCCGCGACCGGATGGTGGGCCCGATGGACTTCACCACCAACGACGAGTGCGGGGTTCTGATCGAGGGCTACGACATCCTGCCCACGATCCTGACGAACTGGCATCACCGCTACTACCCGGCTCTGCTCGAAGGGGCGGGCCTGGCGAAGGCGATGGACCTGTACATGTGGAGCCTCGTGATCGACGATCGCGAGCGCGTACACGAGTCGATCTGGCGCGCCGCCGAGGAGGTCGAGAGCAAGTACGGGATCACCGTCCGTCCGATGCGCAAGCGGGAGATCGAGAAGGAGATCGGCGGCTTCCTGGAGGTCTACAACGCCGCCTGGGAGCGAAACTGGGGGTTCGTGCCACTGACCGAGTCGGAGGTCCGCCACTACGCCAAGGACCTGAAGCCGATTCTCGACGAGAACTGGGCCTTTGCCGCCGAGAAGGACGGGGAGACGATCGGCGCCGCGCTCACGCTGCCCGACTACAACCAGGTTCTCCGTCATCTCGGCGGCCGGCTGCTCCCGTTCGGGTGGGCGAAGGCCCTCTGGTACCGGCGCAAGATCGACCGCGTCCGCGTGTTCGCGCTCGGCGTCAAGCGCGAGTGGCAGCACACGGGCGTCGCCGCGCGCTTCTACCAGCTGCACTTCGAATCGGCGGCCCGGACTCCTCAGAAAGGTGGGGAGATGGGATGGATCCTCGAGACGAACAAGTCGATGAATCGCGCCATGGCGGGAATGGGGGGCAAGATCGTCCGTCGGTATCGTGTCTACGAGAAGATGCTTTGAAGATGACTGCCTCCGCTGTCACCATGCAGGTCCGATGATGGACGAACCGATCGAGGTGGTCGACGGCGAGCAGATCGTCGACGGGGTCCCCGTGCTCGCCGAGGTACGCCCGATCGAGCGGACGCCGCTCGCGACTGCGCTGCCCGCGATGCAGGCCGCGGCTGCGGCTGCCACGGGGTTTGTCGCGGGCGCGGCTACGCTCGCCGTGGTCCGCCGGCGCCACCAACGCCGGGTTGCCCGGCGAAAGCCAGGGCTCGCCCTGGACATGCTCCCGGTGACCGGCACGCGGACGTTCCTCGTGCACGTTCACCGGATCGGCCGGCTGGAGGAGTAAGACGCCGGTCGATCTCCGGGTCGAGGTTCGGCCGCGGTGGGCGTTCCGGCTGCCGCGGCGCGGTGGACTCGACGGACTTACTCGCGTTCGCGGTGGTGTCGTCCACCGGCTGCTGCATGCCGGCGAGCACCCGGTGGTGGTGCGTGTCGCGCAGCTCGGGCCGGACCGGGTCCTGTTCGGTGCGAGCGCCCAGGACCGCGCCTGTGCCGAGTGGGGAATCGAGCGAATGCGGATCGCGCTCGGCATCGATCAAGACCTGCGTGAGTTCCACGACCGCTTTCGCTTCGATCCGCTGATCGGCCGAGCCGTCCGCGACAACCCAGCTCTTCGCGTCGCGGCCCGGCCAGAGCCGTTCGAGGCGCTGATGTGGGCGATCGCCGAGCAGCTGATCGAGTTCGAGCGCGCCGCACGGATTCAGCGGCGCATCGTTGCGCGGCTGGGCCGCAGCTGCGAGGCGACCGGTCTGCGTGATGCCCCGAGCGCCGCCAGGATCGCCGCCCAGGCGCCGGCGTTGCTCGAGTCGCTCGATCTGACCGAAGGGCGGGCGGTCGCGCTGGTGCGGGCGGCGCGAGCCGTTACGTCCGGGCTCGTCGACCTCCACGACGTCGACCACGAACGGGGCTGGCAGCGGCTGCGAACGATCCGCGGCATCGGCAGCTGGACGGTCCAGAAGCTTGCAATTACCGGCCAGGGAAGGCTCGACCAGCTTCCCGCCGGCGACCTCGCATTCCGCAAGCTCATAGGCCGGCTCCGCAGCGGGAATCCGCGCGAACGAGCCACGGAGGAGGAGGTCGCCCAGTACTTCGAGCCCTACGAGCCATGGTGCGGGCTGGCGGGGGCCTACGCGCTGCGAGCGGCCGGCACGGCGCTCTGAGCTGAGCTGAGCCGGCGGTCTGACGGGGCGGGACGGACGCCCCAGGCAGCCCTAACCGACGCCCTGACCCGCCAGGTACTCGTTGGTCGATGCGTCCGCGATCGCGCCGACGTTCGTGATCAGGTGGTGCCTGAGCATCCACTCGCCAAAGGCGTTCCAGGTCGGCTGGTATTGGTAGCCCCACGGTGCGTTCGGTCCGGTCGGGAAGAACGCCGGCAGCGTCGCCTTGACCGACGCAAGCTCGAACTTCGGATCGAGTCCGGGGTTCATGCGGACGAGGTTCGCGACTGCCGCCTGAGGGTCGCGCCGCGCCGACTCGTAGCCGCGGGCGAGCGCCTGCACGAAGTCCCGGATCACGTCGGGCTTGTTGGCCAGCGTCGCCTTCGTAGCGACGAGCACCAGCTCGTCGTAGCTCGGCACGCCGACCTGGTTGACTCGGATCACATTCGGGTGCTTGCCCTTCTCGGCGAGCTCGATCGCCTCGTAGTTCCAGTATGCGCCGATCGTCGCGTTGACTTGCCCGGAGAGCATCGCGGGCACGAGGTTCTCGTTGACATCGATCAGCTTGACGGAGCTGAGCGGGACATGTGCCCTGGTCAGGATCGTGTCGAGATATGCCTGCTGGTAGGGAAGGCCGGCGTAGCCGACGGTCTTCCCGCGGAGATCGGCGACGCTCGTGATGTGCTGCGAACCGATCGAGACGATCGAGGTCAGGGGCTCCTGCACGACCGCGCCGAACGACGCCAGCGGCTCGCCCTGGTTGCGTGCCAGCATCAGCTCCGGTTCGTAGGAGATCGCAACGTCCGCCCTCCCGGCAAGCAGGTCCTTCAGCGGCGAGGAGGCATCTGAGGGCACCTCGACGTGCACGTCGAGCCCGGCACGCGCGAAGTCGCCCTCGGCGATCGCCTGGTAGATCCCCACGTGGTCGGCGTTCGGGAAGTAGTCGAGCATCAGCGTCAGCGAAATCGTCTTCGCGGGCGTGGTCCGGTTCTGGATCTCGCCGCATGCGGCGAGGCTCGCGAGGAGCGCAAGCGCGGCCGACGCGGCGAGGATGCGTACGAGGTGGCTTCGGCGTTGCGTCACGGACGTTCTCCTCGTGGTTGGTAGGCCCAGGGCAGCAGCAGTCGCTCGGCCAGGGTCAACAGGGCGAATAGCGAGATCGCGAATGCCGCCAGGATGAACACTGCGGCGTACGCCCGCGCTGTGAGCAGCTGCGGGATCGCCTGCATGTACACGTAGCCAAGTCCCGCATTACTGCCCGACTGCTCGGCGAACACGGCGGCGATGGGGGCGAACACGACGGTGATCTTCATCCCGGTGAAGAGGGCGGGAAGCGCGGCGGGAAGCTCGACTTGACGGAACGTGCGCAGGCGAGAGGCGTCGAAGGTCCGCATCAGCTTCAACAGGTCCGGGTCGACGGCTGCGAGCCCGTCGAGCGTCGTCACGACGATCGGGAAGAACGACACGACTGCGATCACGAGGAGCTTGGGCATGAAGCCGAAACCGAGCCACACGATCACCAGCGGGGCGACCAACGTGATCGGGATCGCCTGTGTGGCCACGAGGAGCGGATAGATCGCACGCCTGAGCGTCAGCGAGAGATGCACGGAGATGGCGAGTGAGAGGGCGGCGGCAGCGGCCACGAGGATCCCGAAGACGATCTCCTTCGCGGTAACGAGGAAGTTGCTCCACAGCAGCGAGCGGTCGTCGTAAAGCGACTGGGCGATCTGGTGCGGCGCCGGCAGGATCAGCGGATCGACCCCGCCCAGGTCGACATACAGCTCCCAGGCGCCGAACAGGACGAGCAGGATCAGCAGCGACCGCCAGCCGAGCAGCAGCCGCAGCCCGGCGTTCCATAGGCGCACGTCCGCTCGCATGACGCCCGCCTCGGCGTAGAGGACATCGCCGAAGGCCTCCTCGCCGCTGCGAGCCGGCGCTCTCATATCGGGACCCCGAGCGCATCGAGCGCGCGCTCGCGTAGGGCCACCACGGCGGGATCGGTGCGATGCCGCGGCCGCGCGAGCGTGACGCTCAGCTCCGCGACCGTCCGGCCGGGACGCGGCGACATCACCACCACACGGTCTCCGAGCATCACCGCCTCCTCGACATCGTGGGTCACGAGCACGACCGTGCGCGGTTCGCTCGCCAGCAAGCTCGCGAGCCAGCCCTGCATCTCCAGCCGCGTCAGCGCGTCGAGCGCGGCGAACGGCTCGTCGAGCGCGAGCACCGGCTTGCCGGCGAGCAGCGTGCGCAGGAACGCGACCCGCTGGCGCATACCGCCGGACAGCTCGGCCGGGCGCGAGCGCTCGAAGCCGGCGAGTCCGAACCGCTCGAGCCATGGGCGCGCCGCCTCGCGTGCCTCCGCGCGCGGCGTGCCGCGGGCACGCAGCGCGAGCGCCGCATTGTCGGTCGCGTCCAACCACGGCAGCAGCAGATCTCGCTGCGGCATCAGTGCCGCTGGATCCGCCTGCAGCGTGCCCGCGTCGGGCGCCTGCAGCTCGCAGATCAGCTCGAGCAACGTCGACTTGCCGCATCCACTCGGGCCGACGACGGCCACGATCTCCCCCGGTGCGGCGTGGAGCGACATTCCGCTGAGCGCCGTCACCTCGCCACGACGCGTGACGAATCTGCGGTCGACGGCAACGACCCTAACCCCGCTCAACGCCGGTTCGTCTGGAGGCCCCGGTCGGGACGCCTCGACGGTGCGCAAGCGCACTTGTATGTTCGCTCCCTTCGCGGGCATTACCCCACAGGTTCAAAGGGTCAGCGCCGGGTCACGTGATTCGGCGAGGGGCGCTATCTCAGCCGGCGTTCCCGCCAGCCCCCCTGGGTGGTCAGCTGCGCTGGATCCTAGCGCGCGAGGGCGCCCGCTTCCGGTAACGTGCTGAACGTAGGGGGAAGGAGCGCAGGAACATTCCCGTGGACGACCTCCATTGACCAGACGCAGTGCCGCGGCGACAGCCGCACTGATCTGCGTGGTGGGCATACTCGGTGTGCTCGCGCCGGTCGCGGGCGCCACTGCTACGTTTCGGCCGCGGATCAAGGGGGCGCTTGGCATCGTTCCGATCGCAGGCGGCCCCGACATCGCGGTCGGAACGAACGTGCCGGTGGTCTACCACGGTGGGTCGGTGATGCGCAACGTCACGATTCACACGATCTTCTGGGCTCCTACCGGCTACGCGTTCGAGGGCTCACCGGCCACAGGGATACTCGGGTACGTGCCGCTCGTTCAGCGGTTCTTCACCGACATCGCCCACGACTCGGGCGACACGACCGACGTCTACTCGGCGCTCAGGCAGTACGGCGACGGCCGCGGCCCGGGCCAATACGGCATCAACTACAGCGCGTCGGCGGACTCCGTCGAGGACTCCGACCCCTACCCGCCCGCGAGTCAGCAGTGCCCGTCGCCGCAGGGCCTCGCGACGTGTGTCACGGACCTCGAGCTCCAAAATGAGATCGACCACGTGATCCAGACGAGCGACGATCCCTCGGCGCGCGGGCTGAACAACCTCTGGTTCGTCTTCCTGCCGCCTAATGTCGACACCTGCACCGGGCTGGACGAATGCGGAAGCAACGCGTACGGCGGCTACCACTCGATGTTGAACCTGGGTCACGGCGTAACCATCTACGCGGTCATCCCCGACCCGTCGCTCGAGGAGACGGTCCCGCCTGGCAGCGATCCCGAGGGAAATCCGAACGCGGAGTCGGCGATCGACGCGATGGCCCACGAGACGATGGAGGCGATGACCAATCCCGAAGGCGACGGCTGGATGGACCCTGACGGTTTCGAGATCGCCGACAAGTGCGAGATCGGTCCGGAGATCGGCACGCCGCTCGGCTTCGCGGCCGACGGCTCGCCGTATAACCAGCTGATCAACGGCGACGAGTGGCTGATCCAGATGATGTGGTCAAACGCGCAGGGCGGCTGCGTGCAGAGCTCGACGTCGTCGAGCTCGGCGCTTCCGCTCGCGAGCGTGAACCTGACGCAGTTCAGCTCGTCGGTCAGCGGGAACATCGGCACTCGGGCGGCAGGCGTCGCAGTGGTCGTCCGCCTCAGGCGCACCGGGATAGTCGTCGCCAGGGCGAACGCGAGCACCCGCTCCAATGGTGGGTGGGGCCCGGTGTCGCTGAAGTCGCTCACGCTTGCCCCGCGCGAGGCGTTCGGGGATGACCGCGACGAGGTCGACGTCGACTACGGGCATGGGGGGCCACCGCCCGACACGATCCTGACGGGAAGTGGCGGCAATCCGTTCACCGAGAGTGGCTGGACGGGCTGGATCGACCTCGACGAGGGTTTCGCCGTCGGATCGTTCGGGTCGCAGGGTGAGGTTCTGATAGGCCCCTGCTCACAGACCGGCGGGCTGCGCCTGACGGTGGGCCGCACTGTCACGCAGTCGCCGACCGACCTGTGCGGAACCGAGACCGACATCGCAGAGGTGAGCACTCCGGCGATCGGCCCGGGCACCGTCGTGCGCCTTGAGGACGAAGATAACCGCGCCGTTTCTGCGGCCAATCCGAACGGGGCCTTGGTGAGCCTCACCGTCCCGCTCGGGGAGGCCAACAGCGCCTCCACGGTCGTGAACGATCAGGTCCCGTTGGAGCTGACCGGATTCCCCACCTGCACCGCAGATCTGCAGTCACAGCGAGTCAGCTGCACCGGGCTCGTGCCGGGTGCCAGGTACGCGCTCACCCGGCGACGCGGACACGCAACGGCGCACGCGAAGGCGAGCTTCAGTGGCCAGGTCGGCCCGGTCGGTTTCGATCGATCCGGGGGCGTGACGGGCGGCGACGTGATCACGCTGACCAACAGCGCGCATCGCGCGCTGACGACGCTGCACGTGGCTCACCTGCGCGTCAACATCCTCGGTACGCAGACAGCCATTGCCTCCGGATCCTGCGAGGCCGGCGACTACTACGGTCCGGCCCCGGCATCTCCGCCGACGAATGCGGGAATCGGCGCGCCGGGCATCGGCGGCAGCGGCACGATCTGTCCGCTGAACGGCAGGGCAAAGGGCCTCCCGGTGGCGCACATCGAGCAGACCGACGACCTCAGTGGCGGCGAAACGACGACCGACGTGCCGCAGCTCGAGGTCACCTCCCCGACCGACGGCGAGACGCTTTACGGGTCGTTCATCGCGCTGGCCGGTGCCGGAATCCCGACGCCGAACCATGCCGTGATCCCGAGCGGCGCGGACGTGTCGCTGACGGTCAGGCATGCCTCAGGCGGCCCAGCCGTGTTCCGTGCAGCGAACGTCGACACGGCCAGCGGCGTGGCCGTCGCCGCGCTCGCCCCCGGTGTCTACGCCGCGAGTTGGGTGCTCAGGGACGCCAACGGGGATACGCGCACGGTGCTGACCCGGTTCGTCGAGCAGGGCTAAGCGCTGGGCGCCGATTACGGCGTCAGCGCCTCGACGGCGCGATCGACGTCGGTGAATGTCGCCGGCAGATGGCAACTCATGCGCACGCGACCGGCGCGGACCGCGGCGCGGATCCCCGCCTGCCGGAGCAGGGTGGCAGCGTCCGGGTGCTCGGCGATCACGATCGGGCTATCGGACGGCGGCATGCCCAGGCCGTCCCGCAGGCGGGCGGCGAGCGCAAGGTCGTAGGCGCCGAGCGCCTGGACGCCGATCTCCGCCACGAGCTCCACGGCCGGTGCGGTGCCCGCCCAGCACGTCCACGCCGGCGAGACGTCGAAGCGTTTAGCTCCGTGCGCCAGCCGGAGCGGCGTCCCGTAGCACGTATCCCACGGCTCCTGCGCCGAGTACCAGCCTGCAGTGTGCGGCGTCAGCCGCCGGGTCGCCTCCGGCGCGATCGCGAGGAACGCAGTGCCGCGGGGCGAGAGCAGCCACTTATATGCGCCCGCGCAGACGTAGGTGAACTGCCGGGCGTCGACCTCGAGCCAGCCGGCGGCCTGGGTGGCGTCGAGGAAGACATCGGCGCCGTGATGCGCGGAGGCGGCCGCGAGCGCGTCGAGGTCCACGATCCGCCCGTCGGAGGATTGGACTGCGCTGACCGCCACCAAGGACGTCCGACCGTCGATGGCTTCGGGGAGCCGCTCGAGCGGAACCTCGCGGACGCGCACGCCGCGCTGCTCCTGAGCGAGGATCGGAAACAGAACCGAGGTGAAGTCGCCGGCCGCGACGACAACCTGAGCGCCAGGCGGTAGCGACGACGCGACGAGGCCGGCGAACACCGACACGTTCGCCCCCACCGCCACATCCGCGGGATCCGAACCAACCAGCCGCGCGAACGCCGAGCGCGACCTTTCGATCGCAGGATCGAAGCTGGGACCGTCGATCCGTCCCTCGGCCCATGCGGCCACCGCCTCGCGCATCGCCGCGGCGGCGGCCAGTGGCGGCACGCCGGTGGTCGCGGCGTCGAGGTGTCCGCGCACGACCGGGAAGCGGTCGAGTGCCGCCGCGGCGTGCGCGGCCGCGCGCGGCAGGGTCGCGCTCGCGGTCATTCACTGACGATGCCAGCCGCGATCCGGAAGTGCAAGAAAGTGGTTTAGGGCGGGCCCTTAGCTCACAACGGGACGCGTCAGAGCCTTGACGAAGTCCTCGAGCTGATCGGTGCGCCAGCACTCGAACGCCGTGCAGTGGCGCTCGTATGCGGCCATCACCGAGTCCCCGTAATTCCAGTACAGCCGCGGCTCGGGGTTCAGCCAGAACGTTCGGCCGGCCTTGGCGGTGATCAGCGCGAACACATCATCCCGCGGAGGCCGGCCATTCGTGCGGGCGTCGCCGAGCACGATCACGGTCGCGCGAGGGTGAAGCTCGTCCTCGATCAGTGCCAGGAACTCGGTCCAGACGCGCCCGTAGTCGGTGTAGCCGGAGATGTCGGCCACCCCGGCATCGCGTCCGATCGCTTCGCTCGCGGCGCGGAAGTCCCGCTCGCGTTCGAGTACCTCGGTCACCTCCGAGATCCGCTCGATGAAGACGAACGAGCGCAGCTTACGGAACGAATCGTGAAGCGCGTGCAGCACGCTCAGAAAGAACGTGCTCGCGCTGGTCACGCTCGTCGACACGTCGCAGAGCACGAAGATCTCCGGGCGGCGCGGCCGGATCGGGCGGTACTTGAGGTCGATCGGGACCCCGCCCGTCTGGAGCGACGCCCGCATCGTGCGGCGGACGTCGACGTGCGCGTGGCGCTTACGCCCGCGTAGCTCGTGGCCCTGCGTCGCGAGGCGCCGCTTGAGCTGCGCGACCACCCGGTGCACCGCGGCGAGATCCTGAACCGGCCCGTTCGGCAGCGCGCGATCGAGATCGTTCAGGGGTCGCTTGGGTGGGAGCGACCGGGTGCGTTCGATCGCATCCCGCTCGAGCTCTCGCCGCAGGTGGGCCTCGAAATTGCGGATCTGCTCGCGGGGCAGGCCATCCCGCCGTGGATCGCCGTCGGGGAGATCTGGCTGCGGCTCGGCGCGAAGCCCGAGCGCACGCCGGATGCGCTGCACGTCGACGCCGACGACGCCCGAGCCCTCCCCGCGCCCGAACGCCGCGATCGCAAGGCGCGCCAGGTCGCGCATGGCGCCGTCGGAACCGTCGCGCAGCGCGGCTGCGATCTGCCGGCGCAGCGCCTCCGCGTCGATCTGGTCGCCGCCGTGAAGCGCGTCGCGTTCGCCGATCCCCTCGCGTGCCGCCTCTGCTTCGGCCGCGCGGAAGAAGAAGCGCTCGAACACGAGCTCGAACACCCTCCGGTCCTCGGGTGACTTCGCGACGGTCGCGGCGAGGGCTTCCTTGAATGACGCGCGCTCCGTCCAAGGCACCTCGTCGAGCGCGGCGAACGCATCAAGCAGCTCCGAGGTCCCGATCGCCACCCCTTCAGAGCGGAGGTCCTCCGCGAACGCGAGCAGCTGCCCGTCGAACCCGCCTGGCTCGCGGTCGGGGATCCCGCCGTAGAGCGCGCTACGCGGCGGGCCTTGTGGCATCCGATGGCTGTGTGAGGTGGACGCCGACGCGCGCGGCGACCACGTCGAGGTCGGTTCGGTGCTTGACGATCACGCTCATCGTCTCCCTGAACGTCTCGCTGTCGATGTCACGCGCGCCGAGCAGTAGCAGCGCGCGCGCCCAGTCGATCGACTCCGCGATCGACGGCGGCTTCTTCAGATCGAGCTCCCGCACCTGATGCACAACCTCGACGAGCTTTCGCGCGAGCGCCTCGTCGAGCTCCGGCGAATGGAGGCGGACGATCTCGAGCTCGTGCGCGATGTCCGGGTAATCGAGCCACAGGTACAGGCAGCGTCGCTTGAGCGCCTCGGTCAGCTCACGCGTGTTGTTCGAGGTGAGCAGGACGACCGGGTGCGTGCGGGCCTCGATCAGGCCCAGCTCCGGGATCGAGATCTGAAAATCCGACAACAGCTCGAGCAGCATCGCCTCGAACTCCTGGTCGGTCTTGTCGATCTCGTCGATCAGCAGGACGACCGGCGTCTCAGAGGCGATCGCGGTCATCAGCGGACGCTCGAGCAGGAACTCCTCGCCGAAGATGTCGTCCTGCACGTCCTGCCAGCCCGCCGCGTCGGCTTCGGTCTGGATCCGCAGAAGCTGCTTGCGGTAATTCCACTCGTACAGCGCCTTCGCCTCGTCCAGACCCTCGTAGCACTGCAGGCGCACGAGCCGGCGGTCCAGGTAGCGCGCCAGCGCCTTGGCCAGCTCGGTCTTGCCCACGCCCGCCGGACCTTCCACGAGCACCGGCTTGCCGAGCTTCGTCGCCAGATACGACACGAGCGCGGTGGTCCCGCCCGGGAGATATCCCGCGCCCCGCAGCCCCTCGGCGACGTCGGCGACGGATGACGGTGAAATCGACACTGACAGCAGGATACGTGCCGGTCGCTCTCGCCACGAAGCAGCGCCCGCGCGTTGTGGGATGCTCGCGCGCATGCACGCCGATCTGCTCGCGGTCGTCTCCTCTCCGATCGGGCCCGCATTCGCCGTGGCGTTCGGATTCGTGCTCGCCGTCTTCGGGCACATCATCAAGTCCAAGCCACTAATCCTGCTCGGCCTCGCGATCATCGCCGGCGTGAGCGCCTACGTCTCGTTCGTGCTGCAGCCCGGATCGTAGGGGGGAGCCGGTCTCGCGGGCGGGATGGGGGACGCGCGGTTTGGGCCAACGGGCGGGCCAGCGGGCGGTTTCGGGCCCGGCGGGCGGGTCCGTCGCGTCGTTTGGGCCCCCGGCGGGCGGGTCGTGATGAGTTGTTGACAACTGCTGTCGACTTCTCATCACGCCAGAATCTGGTGCGAGTGGATTTGGGCTAGACGTCACACGGATGAGACATAACCGCGACGCGCGCGTGACAATCGCACGCCCGGCGACGCTGTCGGCGGCCTTGCCCGCCAGCGCGAGCGATGCCTAGCGCTCGTCCGCTTCAGGTCGCGGGTCGTCGAGCGGGATGCGGAGCTGGGTCACAGCCCGGGGTTGGTCGCGTGTTGCGTTGGCCGGGTTGTCGGGGCGGGCGTCGCGGCGCGGCAGGTGAAAGAGCCGCTGCGTGGGTTCCTCGCCCGGCGGCGCGACCCCGCCCGGCGGCGCGATCCCGCCCGGCGGCGCGACCCCGCCCGGCGGCGCGACCCCGCCCGGCGGCGCGATCCCGCCCGGCGGCGCGATCCCGCCCGGCGGCGCGATCCCGCCCGGCGGCGCGATCCCGCCCGGCGGCTCGACCCCGCCCGGTGGCTCGACGCCGGTCGGCGGCTGGACCACGGCCGGCGGCTCGACGCCGCCGGGCGGCGGGGCGACCCCAGGCGGCTCGACCCCGCCCGTCGCCGCCGACGTGGACGCGGCTTCGTTCCGGAGCGTTGGCCGCCGCGCGATGCCCGGCTCCGAGACCTCGGCAGGGCCGTCCCAGGTAACCGGCTCCGCCCAGGACGCGCGCCGCGCGACGCCGGCTCGCTTGACCTGGCGTTCGATCGTGCCGCTCGCTTCAACAGCTCCTGAAGCGGCGAGGCTTTCGGCAGCTTCTCGGCGGGCGCGGCGGGAAACGGCCGCTTGGTGGGCCGGCCTGTCGGGCCCGTCGCGCTCGGGCCCCTCGCCGGGAAGCAGCGGCTCCGGCAGGTGTGCCGCTCGCATCCGCACGCCCGCGTAGGCCAGCAGCGCAGCGACGCCCAACGCGGTGAAGATCCCCCACTTGATCCCAAACGTTGTCCCGAACTGACCGTTGTTGGTGGTGCCCTGGTTGTCGAAGATCCGCCAGATCACGAGCAGGGATGTCCAGCCTCCAGCCAACATCACGATGAATCCGTCGCCGCCGGGCAGGTGAAATGCCCGTCCCTCGGCTCGCAGGAATAGGAGCGCGAGAACGCCGGCCGCGACGAGCAGCACGGCGGCCTCGACCCACGAGAAGGCGTGCCATCCCGTTAGCGAGACCGCGGTCGACTGCAGCCGCTTGCCGCTCGCGAAGCCGGTCTCCTCATACCAAGGCAGGAAGAGGGTGAGGCACAGCCCGAGCGCCGTGGCCGCGGCGAGCTGCCGATCGGCGGGCAGCGATCGCCAGGCGCGGGCCACGCGCGTGATTCCCGAACCGGCGTGGCGTGCCGCGCTATCGGCCGAGCTGCGACTGCTCACCGCTCGATTGTACGCGCGAGTCCCCCGGACTCCGACGAGCTTCGGGCCAGCGTCAGTCCCAGCTGATCGGTATGTCCTGAACCTCGGCGGGTTCTTCCCGCTGGCGCTCGAGACGCTCCAGATACCAGTTGATCAAGGCCCTGAGCGCGAGCAGCAGTTCTCGCAGTGCCTCGGCCAGGCGCCGCTGCAGTTCCGGGGGAACGAGCTCACGGAGCGACTCCGCGAGGTGCATCAGTAGCTCGAGGTCAGCGCCGCGAACGGGGCCCTCGTCGCTTTCCGGAACCTGCCATCCGGCCGGCGGTGGACGCCGGAACGCGTTCGCCGCGCGGGCCGCCGATTCCGCCGCCGCTTCGGCGATCAGACGCTCAGCGGCGCCCGACGCCCGATCGAGTCGCTCCTCGAGCCTCCTCAGCGCATCCTCGGGGAGCTCGCCGCGCCCACGGTCACCGCCCGGCTCGCCGCGAGCCGGCTCGCCGCGAGCCGGCTCGCCCGGCCCAGGACCGCTGGGGTCCTCAGCCGCGCCGGGAGGAGGAGGGTCGTTGGGCGCCATCGAAGGTCACCTCGAGCGCGCCGCCCTCGAACGTGGCCTGGCTGGGGCGGAAGGCGGCGAGCGCGGGGGGGAGGATGATAGTTCGCTTCTGTCCGTCGACCCGGACGATCAGCTCGAGGCCGATCTTCTTCAGGGTCACTTCGCCTTTGCGGGCGAAGGGCAGCGAGAGCCGCAGCCGGGCGCCGTCCTCGGACACCGTCAGCTCCTGAGTGATCGCATCATGCAACACCGCCGCCGGGTCGTGCCGCTCGAACAGGCTGGACGCAAGTCGGTCGAGCATCTCGGCCCCCGCGACCTCCTGCTCGAAATAAGGCGCCCTCAGCACGGGCACAGGCGCGAACGCGGACTGCACCAGCTCGAGATGCTCCTCCTGCAGCATCCGCCAGTGCGTGAAGTAGTTGCCGACCTCTTCCGGGAACACGCGGTTGACGATGACGGCGTCGGTCAGATAGCCGTAGAGGTTCAGGTAGGTGAAGGTGCGCATCGCCTCTCCGATCACCATCTTGTCCGGGTTCATCACCAGGCGGATGGTGGATCGCTTGCGGTCACGAAGGATCTCGTTCATTGCGATCAGGTTCTCCGAAAGCCGGTGGACGTCGGCGAAGACCGCCTCGGTCGGCAGCGGAATGTCCAGCAGCGAACGCGCGATCGGCCGCGCGGCGGCGAGGATCTGGCGCTCCTTCGGAAAGACCTTCTCGATCCACCACCGCGCGATGTCGGGAAATGACAGCAGCCGCAGGGTCTCGCCGGTCGGAGCGCAGTCGACGATGATCACGTCCCAGTCGCCAGAGGCGTGGTGCGCCTGCAGCAGAAGCAGCGAGAACAGCTCATCCATGCCGGGGGGGACACTCAGTTCCTCGGCCGAGATGCGGTCCACGCCGCGCTCGACCAACAGCTCGCCGAGCCAGTCCTGCACGCCTGACCAGTGGCGCTCCATCTCGTCCTGGGCCTTGACCTCCTGTCCCCAGAGCCGGACCCCGACCTCGACCGGCTCGGCGCCAAGCTCGGTTCCGAGTGACTCGGACAGGCTGTGCGCCGGGTCGGTGGAGAGGACCAAGGTGCGCAGGCCGTCGCGGGCGGTGCGTCGGGCTGTGCACGCCGCGACCGATGTCTTCCCGACTCCGCCCTTGCCTGTGTAGAGGATCGTCCGTGGCCGCATCAGCTGGCGCGAGTCTACGAGGGCGGTAACCGAAGCGGCTGCTCCCTGACCGGCTGCGCTACCGTCGACGCTTCGCGGGGGCGACCTGGAGCGTCCCCACGATCCGGCTGAAGTTGCCGGCGAGATCGGTGGCGGCCAACCGCACGCTGTAAGTACCTGCCGTTCGCGGCGTCGGAATCGCGAACTCATCAGTGCCGTACCCGATTTCGGCACTGGTCAGGTAGGTCGTCCTCCCGTTGAGGGTGACCACGATTCCGACGTGCGACTCCTTCGAGAGCCAGAAGTGGACATAGGTGGGAACGCCGACGCGCGAGTGGTGGGTGATCAGCTTCAGAGCCGGCGGCGTCGTCAGGTCGTTCTGGAAGTCCTGCGCGGTCGTGCAGTACACGCTTGCGTTGGTGCGCGAGCAGAGCTCGTGGAGGAATCCGGTCACGAGTACGTGATAGCTGAGGGTGTCCTCCTGGCCGGGCTGGTAGAGCGACCAAGCGCCTATGTTGTAGTGCGGGACCTCGGCGAGGGCTTCGGCGTTGCCGGCGTTGAACAGCTGCTCGGCGACGGTGTTGCCGCTCATCTGAGCGTAGTCGTAGAGGCCGATCAGGGATTGGAGGAACGCATTGATGATCGAGACGCCGGGGGCGAAGGAGTACTGGAGATATCGGGCGCCGAGGCGCGTCGCGATGTGAACTCCGATCGGGGGGGCGACCGAGAACAGCGGGAGTGCACGAGCCGCGATGCTGAGGTACGACGAATCATGAAACGCCTCGTACGCGCGAGTGAGTGCCTCCAGGGCGGTTCCCTGGGCCATCGCGCTGACCCAGGGTGGACGGCCGCCGTCGAAGCTGAAGTAGTACTCCCAGGCCAGGCCGCCGCCCCGGTCGACCGCTAGCGGGATCAGCTCCGACATCAGCTGGTGCAACTCGGGGTAGTCGGAGGGGCCGCCGGTGTAGAAGCCGTCGGCCTCGCCGAAGCTTCCGAGCTCCTGGAGTTCGATGCCCTGGCCGGGGTAGTACTCCCACACCAGCTCTGAGCCGGCGAACTGGACCCGCTGGCCCGATGCGAGCAAGGGACCGGTCGACCACCACTGCCGGTTCTGATCGAGCGTGAGGAACGTCGCCGGCAGTCGCGACGCGGTCAGCTCGCCTTCGACGGCCATGTCGTGCATGTTCGTCAGCACGCTGTAGAGCTCGACAGCGCGAGTCCCACGCAGGCGGGCTGCGGTCCGGATCGCGCGCAGGAGGACGCCGCGGTCGCTTCGGTATTCGGTCAGCGTGATCTCGCCACGCCGGTAGAGCTTCTCGAGGGTGGTCCCGATCGTGACCTGAGGTGCGGCCTTGCGCTTCGCCATACGGATCTGCGTGCCAGAGGCCGCCGGCCCCGTCGCCCTCGGAGTCCCCGCCCTCGACGAGGCCGCCGGCGAGGCGCCCTCGACCGGTGCGGGGGTCAGGGCGGCCGCTGGCAGGAACGGGTTCTGGCGCACGACGGCGTGGCCGCCACGACCGAGGACGAGCACAGGGGCCGCGCCGGCGGCCGGTGCACCACCGAGCACGCCGACGGTGCAGGCGACCGCGACGAGCGGGCCGAACAGGCGCCTACGCACCAGCCCAATGCTACGCTCGGCGCGGTTTCGCGGTCACGGGTGAGGAGGATCTTGCAAATGCGTCATCGCGTGCAGGCGGCCGGAGGCCGCTTCCACGGCATCGGTCTCGCGGTCGCCGCCTGTCTCACCGCTGCTGCGATGGCGGGGTGCGGCGGGGGAACGAGCGCATCCCAGCTGCTGAAGGACACCTTCAGCGGCTCACATAAGATCACGAGCGCCACCGTCGACGTCGACCTCACCGTGACACCGTCGGGGTCGAGCACGCTGACATCTCCGATTACGCTCAGCTTCAGCGGACCGTTTCAGGATCTGGGAAAGGGGAGAGCTCCGAATTCCGACTTCACGCTGAGCCTGGGCTCGCTCGACCGGAGCCTGCTGTCGATCGGCTTGGAATCGCTTGACGGTAAGGGTTACATCAACCTTGGCGGGAGCAGCTATCCGCTGCCTGCCAGCGAGTACCAGCAGCTCGAGTCGCGCCTCACGCACGCCGGATCGGGGTCGGGCTCGACCTCGGGAATCCTCGGCAAACTCGGGATTGATCCGCTCCGGTGGCTGGTCGATCCGACCGTGGCCGGCACCGGCACTATCGGCGGTGCGAGCACGACCCAGATCAGTGCCGGCTTGAACATGGGCGCGCTGCTGGACGACGTCGGCACGTTCCTCGGGAAGGCATCGTCGCTCGGCGTCCCGGATGCCGGCGACATCTCGACGTCGATCTCCCCGGCGACGAAGGCGAAGATCCTCGCCGAGGTCCGCCGGCCGAGCGTTGAAATCTGGACCGGCACCGATGACCAGACGCTACGCAAGCTCGCTCTGAGCGTGACGATCCCGGTGACGGGAGGCCTCTCCGGCCAGCTCGGCGGTCTCAAGTCCGCGGTCCTGTCACTAGATGTCCTCTACCAGAACCTCAATCGGCCGCAGAGCATCATTGCTCCAACCGACGTCAAGCCATACAGCCAGTTCGAATCGCGGGTCCAGACGCTGATCACGGCGATCCGCGGCGCGGTCTCTGGCTCGCTGGAAGGCTCCAGCGTGGCCGGGACATCGGGGGCAGCGTCCGCCGGATCGACCGCGGGCGGCTCGGCGCCCACGGCGGCAGGATCGACCGCGGCTCCCTCCGGCACCGGGGAGAGCGGCTCGAGCGGAGGGGTCCCCAGCGCTTACGCGCAGTGCGTCGGCGCGGCGGGTGACGATTACGCCAAGATGTACAAGTGCGCCCCGCTGCTGAGCGGCAGCCACTAGTTACTCGAGCTCGTCCGCCTCGAGCTCGTCTTCGTCTTCGTCATCCTCGTCTTCGTCGTCCCCGGTGACCTCGGTCCGCCCGGCTGGGTGATACCGGATCTGGAACGCTTCGATCAGCTCGTCGCGCTGGTGCTCGTCGACGGGGACCTCATCTGAGATCAGAACCCACTCGGCGCCCTCAGCCCCGTCTGTGCTGAAGATGTCGGCGTCAAGCTCGGGCGAGTCGTCGACGACGATCAGGACCTCCGTGTGCGGGTTGAAGTACGTCCCGGGACGGATCAGGAACTCGTCGGGTTCGAAGCGGCGTGGGTCGGCCATGAGAAGGTCGCGAAGCCTACATATCGCCGCGCGGTCAGGCCACCTCGGTCAGCCGGGCGATTTCTCGCTCGATCTCCTCCTCGACATCCAGCCGGGGCTTGCCGGCGCGTGCGCGGCGGTGGTTGCGAGCGATCACGAGGTCGCGGATCTCTTCGCGGATGCCGGAGTCGATCACCGGGGTGGTCAGGCGCCGAAGCTCGGCCTCGACGTCCAATGGGGCCTCTCCGCGCCGAAGGCGGCGGGCATTCTTGGCCTCGAGGAACTCGCGGATCTCTTCGTCGCGCTCGCGGATCGCGGCGGGCGATCCATCGAACTGTGCGCCCGGCTCCGGGCGGGCATCCCGGTCCATCACGAGGTGATCGCGACCGTAGTTCTCCCACTGCTTGCCGCTGCTGATCAGGGCGACGAACCCGGCCACGAAACTGAGCCCGGTCACGATCCAGAGCACAGTGCCAAATGACGTCTGGATGCCCTCCATGCTCTAAGTCTGACAGGGATCGCGGTCCAGCTCACGGCCCCGGGCAGAAGGCCAAATGACCGGACGCGTTTGCGGTTCTAGCAGGATGGGGTACCCTTTGAGAAGATCATTGACTGACTAGTCAATCTACCTTGGGTAGGGGCCCGGATCCCCTGTGTCGAACAGGGCCGCGGCAGCCTCGACGAGGTAGCCAGAACCACTCTTCAAGGAGCCATCAACCGTGGTCGATTTCACGCTCACCGACGAGCAGAAGAGCATGCGGGAGCTCGCACACGACTTCGCCCAGAAGGAGATCAGGCCCGTCGCCTGGGAGTACGACAAGGAGGGCACGTGGCCTCAGGGCATCATCGACAAGGCCTGGGAGCTCGGGCTGATGAACGGCCACCTGCCCGAGGCGTACGGTGGTCCAGGTCTCAGCTACCTCGATGGCGCAATCATCGAGGAGGAGATCGCCTGGGGTTGTTCGGGCATCGGTACCTCGCTGACCTGTAACGGCCTCGCGAGCGCCCCGCTCGCGCTCGCGGGATCTGAGGAGCTGAAGAAGGAGTACCTCGGCCGCCTGAGCGAGGCACCGCTACTCGCCTCGTTCTGCCTCACCGAGCCAGATGCCGGTTCCGATGTGTCGGGGATGAAGACCAACGCCGTCCGCAAGGGCGACAAGTGGGTGATCAACGGCTCCAAGTGCTTCATCACCAACGGCAGCTACGCCAACTGGTACACGGTCTATGCCAAGACCGACAAGGAGGCGGGCCACCGCGGCATCTCCTGCTTCATCGTTCCGCGTGACGCCGGAGTCGTCGTCGACAAGAAGGAAGACAAGATGGGGCAGCGGGCGTCGAACACGGCCACCGTGTCCTTCAATGACATCGAGATCCCGCTCGACCACCTCGTGGGCGAGGAGAACAAGGGCTTCAAGATCGCGATGATGACGCTCGACCGGACCCGGCCCGGCGTTGCCGCGATGGCGACCGGAGTCGCCCGGGCGGCGATGGAGTTCGCGATCGACTATTCCAAGGAGCGGGTCCAGTTCGGCGTCCCGATCGCGATGCACCAGGCGATCCAGTTCATGATCGCCGACATGGCGACCAAGGTCCACATGTCACGCCTGGCGACCTGGAACTCAGCTGTGCTGCTCGACCAGGGCCGCCGCAACACGCTCGAGTCCTCGCACGCCAAGCGCTTCGCCGCGGACTCGGCGATGGAGGTCACGACCGACGCCGTGCAGGTGTACGGCGGTTACGGCTTCATCAAGGACTACCCGGTCGAGAAGCTGATGCGCGACGCGAAGATCCTTCAGCTGTACGAAGGTACCGCGCAGATCCAGCGCCTCGTCATCGCCCGCGAGACGCTGCTTCCGCGTCGGGCCGAACAGCCCGCCGCCGCCGCCGTCTAAGGGCCAAGCAGAGCAGCGCGACGGTGATCCCAGGCGGCGCGCCCCCGCCCGCCTGGGATCATGCCGCATCCATCGATCAAGCTTCCGCCCCCGCGAGCTCGATCCCCCGACCCTGCCGGACGCGCCCCCACGTCGTATGGCATGCATGCCGTCCCGCCTCCGGCGGAAATCCTTGCTGAGCGACGGTTACGAACTCCAGCTTCATCCTGAGCACACAGTAGATGTGGGAGCCACGCCCAGGCGGTGATATATGTCACAAGGGTGACAGCGCACTAGTCGGTCGCGCTGAACTCCCAGATCGCGACCGCGAGCATCACCAGGCCGAGCACGACGATGATCCCGGCTTCTAGCAGCGCAGGAACGTGCCAGCCGAACCACGTGACGCCAGGATCGAGCACATGGCGCGCGAGCGGGCTGATATTCAAGTGTGAGAACACCAGCCGCCGCATCGGGTCGACCGCATAGGTCAGCGGGTCAAGCCGGTTCAGGACCGACAGCCAACCCGGCAGGCCGGCGACCGGGAACAGCGCCCCGGAGATGAAGAACATCGGCATCACGACCATCTGCATGACGCCCATGAACGACTGCATCTGAGTGATTCGCGCCGCGACCATCACGCCGAACGCGGTGATCGCGAACGCGAGCAGAACCTGGAGCACGAACACGCCCAGGATCAGCGTCGGGGCGTAGGGGACGTGCACTGCCCCGGCTAGGCAGAGCACGATGACGCCCTGGAAGCTGGCCACGGTCGCACCGCCGAGGCACTTGCCGATGACGATCGAACTGCGTCGCACGGGTGCGACCATCATCTCCCGCAGGAAGCCGAACTCGCGATCCCACACGATCGAAGCGGCCGAGAACATCGCCGTGAACATCACGGAGATGCACAGGATGCCGGGGTAGATGAACGTCTTCAGGTTGACGCCGTGGGTGCTCGCGGCGGACAGGCTCTGAAGGCCAGAGCCGAGGACGAACAGGAACAGCAGCGGCTGCACGAGCGTGGTCGCGATCCGGATCCTGTCGCTGCGGTAGCGGATCAGCTCGCGCTTCCAGACGATCTTGATCGCCCGCAGCTCGCTTGCGAAGCTGCGCTTGGGTACATGCACCCGTACGATCTCGGGCCCGCTGCCGCCGGGGGGCGCGGTTACGGTCGGTCGCGGCTCGGCTGTTGTACTCACCGCCGTCCTCCTCCGCTCATCACCTGCATCATGATCTTGTTCCGATCCGATGTTCCGGACTCCTCGACGTCCCGGATCGAGCTGCCCGTATGGGACATGAAGACGTCGTCGAGCGTCGGGCGCGAGACATGGACGGAGCGGATCTGCACTCCGAGCTCCGCGAACAGCCGCGGCACGAACGCCTCTCCCGACTGGATCCGGAACGTGACTGCGCCCTCGGAGATGACCGCGTCGACGTCAAATGTGTCGTGCAGCGCGGCGATCGCGGCCTGGTCGTCATCGGTCTCGATCCGGATCCGATCAGCCCCGACCTGCGCCTTCAGCGCCTCGGGCGTATCGAGTGCGACGATCACGCCTCGATCCATGATCGCGATCCGGTCGCACCACTCTGCCTCGTCCATGTAGTGCGTGGTCATGAAGATCGTGATCTCCTCACTTTCCTTCAGCGTCCGGATGTAGCTCCAGATCGAGCGTCGCGTCTGAGGGTCGAGCCCGATCGTCGGCTCGTCGAGGAACAGCACCCGCGGGGAATGCATCAGGCCGCGAGCGATCTCGAGCCGCCGCTTCATCCCGCCAGAGAAGGTGCGCACGGGGGAGTCCTTTCGCTCCCACAGGCCGACCATCTCCATCACCTGCCGCATCCTGGCCGGCACGAGCGAGGACTGCACGCCGTACAGCTCGGCATGCAGGCGCAGGTTCTGCTCCGCCGTCATGTACCCGTCGAGGGTGGTCTCCTGAAACACGAGCCCGATGTTGCGCCGGACGTCGTCGCGCTCGCGGACGACGTCGTGGCCGGCGACCGTCGCGGTGCCGCCGGAAGGGGTGGTCAGCGTGCAGCACATATTGATCGTCGTCGTCTTGCCGGCGCCGTTCGGGCCGAGGAACCCGAACACCTCACCCATCGCGACCTCGAAGTTGACGCCGCGGACGGCTTTTACGTCGCCGAAGGACTTCTCGAGATCGCGGACGACGATCGCCGGGACATCCCCGGATCCGTGGCCCTCCACGCGAGCGGCCTGGGTCGCGGGTTCACTCACAGGAACAGAGGTTAGCTGCCCGGCGAGGTCTGCTCGCTGACGCGAGCCTCGGCTCTACCCGTCGTCGTCGGGCGGCGGACCGGAGCCGCCGCCGCGACCGCGCACCCATTCGGCCATCTGCTCGGCCATCCCGCCGACCTGGGCGCCTAGCTTGGTCACGTTCTCGCCGATGTCGCGGAAGATCGAGCGGAAGCGCTCGGCGTAGAACTCGAACGCGTCGCCGGCCTCCTGTCTGACCGGTGGCTCCTCGCCGCGCTTGATGTAGTCGCCGCGGACGATGCGGTCGTACTCGCCACTCTGGACCCAGCGCATGATCTCGGAGACGCGCCTGACCGCGTAGGGGTGGGTCGCATTGATCTCGTAGAAGAACCGTCGCACACGGTCGCTGGGGTCGTCCCAGTCCTCGTACTCCCGCGCCTGGGCGACGAAGGCATCGAGATCGAGCTCGTCGGCTTTCATGCCGCCGGCCAGCACCATCAGCAGCCGGCAGCTGATCCGCGGATCGCGGACGACCAGCGTTTCGACCCGGTCGCAGCTGAGCTCGGCGGCCCGGTACCACTCGAGCAGCACCGTTCTCACTGCCATCGCGGGGATGCCGAGCGGGAACGGCACGTTGCCGCCCATGTTCAGCAGGATGTTGAGCGCGGTCGTGTAGACCATGTGGTCGGAGAGGATGTGACCGACCTCGTGGGCCAGGAGCGAGCGCGTCTCGCCCGGTCCGAGGCGGCCGAGCAGCGGTGTCCCCGCGACCACGATCGGATTCTGCGAGCCCATCGCCATCGCGTTGGAACCGACCGAGTCGGTCACGTAAAGGTCGTAGGTGCGCGGCATGTCGAGGATCCGGCAGACGGCGACCTGATGGGACCACAGGTCGGGAAGCTGGTGTTCGCCGACGCGGACCGAATTGCTGAGGTACATCTGCCGTGTGGCGCGCTCGTAGCGCCACTCGATCAGCTTACGCACGACCGTGTCGAGCATCGGAATCGACTTCAGCGCGGCGGTGGCGGCGCGGTCAGCCGGGTGCTCGTACGCCTTCGAGGAGATGTTCGGATACGGCTGGATCTCCTCGGGAAGCGTCTCTGACATCAGGTTCTCGCATCAGCGTATTACTCCTGGCGCCGCCGCGCGAGCAATAATCGCGCCTGCATGGAATTCGAGACGAGCTCCAGCCACCGGAGCGAGCCGGTGGCGGAGGCAGAACCGACCCCCGCACAGCTCGCGATCGAAGGGCCAGGGACAGCCGATCCGCTGCTCGGCGACATGCGCCGTGCCGGACTGCTCCCGCTGATGGTGCTGCACTACGTGGCGCGCGAGCCCTGCTACGGCAACCAGCTGATCGACCGGATCGCATGGCTGACGGCAGGCACGGTCGCGGTCAACCCGAACACGATGTATCCGCTCCTGCGCTCACTCGAGGCTCGCGGTCTCGTCGCCGGTGATTGGGAGCTTCCGGGTCGTCGCGGCCGGCGCTTCTACCGGATCACCCCCGCTGGAGAGGACGAGCGGCAGCGACTGGCGGGGCGGCTGGGTCCCCATCTCGATGCGGTCGCGGCGAGCGTAGAGGTCATCCGCGCCGAGCTGCTCGAGCGCTGATGCGCCGGACGAGCGCGACCGGTTCATACGCGGCATCGATCGAGCAAGCCGAAGGGCTCTGGTACGACACCGAACACTGGCCGGCGTGGATCGACGGACTCGCGCGCGTCACCGGCCTCGAGGGCAACTGGCCCGCTCTCGGCGCCGCGGTCACCTGGGAATCGAATCCGGCAGGCCGCGGACGGGTGCTCGAGCGGGTCGTCGGCTACGAGCCTGGGCGAGGGCAGACGCTCGACGTCGAGGACGACTCTATCCGCGGACGCCAGAGCGTGGCCTTCGAAGAGCTGGATGGAGGCGTAAAGGTGGAGCTGACGCTCGAGTACGAGCTGAAGGCGCGGTCGCTGATCACCCCAGTGGTCGACGTGCTCTTCATCCGGCGGGCGATGACGACCTCGCTCGAGTCGACGCTCGCGCGGTTCGGCGGCGAACTGGCGGGCGCTGAGGCGCGTACGTAGACGTGCGCCCGGATCAGTTCGCAGCTCAGCCCGGCGATCAGCCCCCGAGGATCGCGGGCGCGGCCGGAGCGATGATCTTCGATCGGTCAGGGCGGCTCCTGATCCTCAGGCCGAGCTACAAGCCGCGATGGTCGATACCAGGCGGCCAGATCGAGGCCGACGACGAGTCGCCGTGGGAAGCCTGCAGGCGGGAGGTACTCGAGGAGTGCGGGCTGCACGTGGAAAGAGGACGGCTGGCGTGCGTCGACTTCCGGCGCTCGCGCCGCGACCGGCCCGGCGGGGTGCGGTTCCTGTTCGACTGCGGCGCCTTCTCCGACGAGATCCTGAGCGCGATCAAGCTGCAGCAGGAGGAGATCATCGAGCACCGGTTCGCCGAGTTGGACGACGCGTTCGCGCTGCTCAGCGGCCCCCTCCGCCGGCGGGTGCGAAAGGCGCTCAGCAGCAAGCGCTGCCTCTACCTGGAGGAGGGGCGAAGGCTCCGCTCGGTGCGCTGACCGGATCGCTTCACGCCCCGGTCGGCCCAAAGCGCTCGGCGCGAACCCTGCTCGGCTGATGGCCGAGGTCGACCAGCAGGTCGGCCACGTGTTCGACAAACGCCGTCGGGCCGCACACGTAGATCCGCGGCTGCTGCGCCGGGCCCGGCGCGATCTCGGCCAGCATCGCGGCGTCGACCCGGCGCGCGAAACCGTTCCAGCCCGGCGGCTGCCTGCGAGTCAGCGCGTAGCTCACGGTGACGCCGGGCCGTTCGCCGAGCGTCGCCAGCTCGGCGGCGAAGAGCACATCCTCGATGCCTCGGGCGGAGACGAGCAGCTGTGCCGGCACGGTGCTGTTCCTGGCGGCGTGGTGGCGCATCATCGACATCAGCGGGACCAGCCCCGACCCGCCCGCGAGCAGCAGCAGCGGGCCACCGTCCTCGACACGCCAGGTGAAGTAACCGCCGATCGGGCCGCGCAGCTCGAACTGGTCGCCGGCGCGCAGCTCGTCGACCAGGTATGGAGAGACCTCGCCATCCTCGATCCGCTCGACGGCGAGTGACAGCTCCGGGGTCTCGGGCGCCGAGGCGATCGAATAGGACCGCTCGGCTTGGTAGCCGTCCTGCGCCGTCAGCCGCAGGTCGACATGCTGGCCGGCCAGGTGCCCGGGCCAGGCGGGAACGTCGAGCACGATCGACCTTGCGCGCGGTCTCGGGAATCGTCTCGCGAACGGTCGCGGTCCGCCAGATGATCGGTATACGCGCCGCGCTCAATCGTTCCAGTAGCGCTGCTCAGCCCACGGGTCACCGCGGTTGTGGTACCCGGCGGCCTCCCAGAACCCCGGATGATCGTCCGTGGTCAGCGTCAGTCCGCGAATCCATTTCGCGCTCTTCCAGAAGTAGAGGTGTGGCACCAGCAGACGTGCCGGACCGCCATGCTCAGGATGCAGCGGAGCTCCCTCGTATTCGTATGCGACCCAGGCGCGGCCGAGCCTTAGGTCCGCGAGCGGCAGGTTCGTCGTGTAGCCGCCCTCGCACCACGCTGTCACGTACCGTGCCCCGGTCTCGACGCCCTCGAGCAGCGTGTCGATCGAGACGCCGGTCCAGCTCGTGTTCAGCTTCGACCACTTCGTGACGCAGTGGATATCGACGGTGAACGTCTCGGATGGCAGGGCGAGGAGCTCATCCCACTGCCAGCTCGTCTCTGCGCTGACCTCGCCCTGGATCGTGAAGCTCCATTGCTCGGTCGGAACGCGTGGGGTGGGGCCGGCTGAGAGGACCGGGAAGTCCTCGACGATGTATTGGCCCGGCGGGATACGCCCGGGATCGACGTCGGGTCGCCGGCGGCCACGAAAACCACGAGAGATAGGCGGCATCGTCGAACGAAGTATGCCGCTCTAAACGAGGCACAGGGCTGTGGTCCGAGGGCCCGCTCACGTGCGGCCAATAGACTGCGCCGAGCAAATGTTCGTCTTCAAGGCCGCCGTGGTCGGCGCAGGCACGATGGGCGGGGAGATCGCGCAGACGATCGCCAACGCCGGGATTCCCGTCGTGCTCAAAGATGTCAAAGAGGAATTCGTGGAGCTCGGGCTGGCGAAGGCCCGTTCGGTTTGGCAGGCCGCCGTCGACGCGGGCAAGCTCGAACCGGGCGAGCTCGAGCGACGGCTGGGGCTGATCACAGGGACGACCGAGTACTCCGGGTTCGGTGACGTCGACTTCGTGATCGAGGCTGTGCCGGAGCGGATGGAGGTCAAGCAGGCGGTGTTCTCCGAGCTCGACGAGGTCACCCCCGGTCACGCAATCCTCGCCTCCAATACGTCCTCGCTGTCCGTGACCGAGATGGGAGAGGCCACGAGTAGGCCGCACCTCGTGGTCGGGTTCCACTTCTTCTATCCGGCTTCTGTGCTCCGGCTGATCGAAGTGATCGAGGGCGAGGAGACCGCGCCCCAGACGGTCCAGGATGCCGTCAACTTTGCGACCGCGATCAGGAAGATGCCGATCCGCTGCGGCGAAGCGCCCGGCTTCGTCGTCAACAGGATCCTGAACTCTGCCGTGTCAGAGCTGTGGCGGCTTCAGGAGGAGACGGGGATCGACATGCGGGAGCTGGACGAGGCTGTGAGGGAAAGCAAGGCGGCGCCGATGGGACCGTTCTTCCTCGCCGACCTGCTCGGCCTGGACACGGTTCTCCACGTGGCGGAGTACCTACAGGAGGCATACGGCGACCGCTTCTTCGTCCATCGGCAGCTGCGGGAGCTCGTCGCTGCCGGCGACCTCGGCGCGAAGACCGGAAAGGGGTTCTATGAGCACGCCCGCTGACCTCGACTCCGCGAGGCTGGTCGAGCGGTTCACCCTCAAGGCGCTGGTGGAGAGCTGCCTGGTGTTGGAGGAGAACATCGCGACGGTCAAGGACATCGATCTCGGGATGATGGCCGGGGCCGGCATCATCCCACCGCCGTTCGCGCGCGCCGACCAGACCGGCCTCGACGAGGTACTTGTCCAGCTTGAGCGCGCCGCTGAGCATTGGGGAGAGGGCTTCGAGCCACCGGCGATCCTGCGCCGGCTTGTGGCGCAGGGGCGACTCGGCGTCAAATCGGGCCAGGGATTCTTCCCCTACGCGAGGCCGGACGCGGGGTGGGAGGAGAGCCCCGTCAAGCTCGAGACTCGCGGCGAGTACGCGATCGCATGGCTCGACCGTCCGCCGGCGAACTCGATCTCGCCGGAAGTCGTCGAGGCGCTCGAGAGAGCATGGGAGGCGGTCGCCGGGTCAGACGTACGGGCGCTCGTGTTCGCCTCCGCCAACCCGATGCTGTTCTGCGCTGGAGCCGACATCAAGGCGTTCACGACGATGGACGCCGCGGCGGGCAAGAACCTCGTCGACCGGATGCAGGGCCTGCTGCGGACGATGGAGACCTCCCGGATCGCCACGATCGCCGCGGTCAACGCGCTCGCCTTCGGCGGCGGCTGCGAGCTGGCGATGGGATGCGACGTGCGGATCGTCGCCGACTCCGCGACGTTCGGCCAACCGGAGATCAACCTCGGGATCATTCCCGGCTTCGGCGGGACGCAGCGACTGCCACGCCTCGTCGGCGAGTCGAAGGCGCTGGAGATGAACCTGACCGGCGATGCGATCTCAGCGGGCGAGGCGTACGAGCTCGGTCTGGCAGACCGGGTCGTGCCCGACCACGAGCTGCTCGACACCGCCACCGCATGGGCGCGCAAGCTCGCGCGGCAGGCGCCGCTCGCGATCGAGCAGATCAAGCGCGTTTCTGCGAACGGCGATATCGACGCGGGCATCGAGGCGGAGAAGCGTGCGTTCGCGTCCGTGTTCGCGTCCGACGACGCGCACGAGGGGATCGCGGCCTTCCTGCAGAAGCGCACGCCGCGCTTCGAGGGGAAGTGACGGGGAGCGCGGACATTGCCCCCGCGGCGGTTCTCGCGGACCTGATTCGCGGCGCACGCTCGGTCGTTGCGCTGACGGGCGCCGGCATCTCGGTTCCGTCGGGAATCCCTGACTTCCGCTCGCCAGGCACCGGGATGTGGGAGAACGTCGACCCGATGGAGGTCGCCCACATCGATGTCTTCCGGCGCGATCCGGAGCGCTTCTGGAGCTTCTACGGCGCGCGGTTCCAGACGCTCGAGGACAAGCAGCCAAACCGTGCTCACCGGGCACTGGCCGCGCTCGAGCGTGCCGGTCTGCTCGACGCGGTGATCACGCAGAACATCGATCGGCTGCACGCACGTGGAGGTACGCGCGAGCTGATCGAGGTGCACGGCACGATCGCGACCTCGTCGTGCCTGAGCTGTCATGCCGTTTACGGGCTGGCGGAGGTACGCGCTCGCCAGGCGGCCGATCAGCGCGGAGTTCCCGGCTGTGACTGTGGCGAGGCGCTGAAGCCCGATGTGGTCCTGTTCGGCGAATATCTGCCCGCGGACGCATTGGCGCGCGCCGAGAACCTTGCGGAGGGCGCCGACGTGATGCTCTGCATCGGCTCCTCACTCGAGGTCTACCCGGTGGCTCAGCTGCCGCTCGTCACGCTCGCCGCGGGAGGAAAGATCGCGATTCTGACCCAGGGCGAGACACCGCTCGACGCCCGGGCGGCGGTCAGGATGGGCGGCGACATCGTCGAGGAGCTCGAAGCCCTGCTCGATGCCCTGGGCCTGAACGAGGCCGCTCAGCCTCAGTCCATCACGCGCTGATCACCGCACGAGCGCGGAGCGCGGCCTCTACCCGTCCGAGTGTGTCGGCCACCACCTGACGTGACGCGTCGTCGAGCGGCCCGGAGAGTGCCGTCTGCGCCGCTGCAGCGACTGCTTCGCGGCGCCCGCGAAGCTCGGTGAGCCGGCCGGCGAGTGAGGCGGCGTGTGGGTCGAGCGGGAGCTCGGCGAGCGCGGCATCGAGCGCGACCAGGAGCTGAAGGGCGGCCTCGCGGTCGCGTTCGTGGTCGATGTCCGTCCGCGCTCGTAGCGTCAGTTCCTCGCAGGCGAGGACGCGCTGGCGCCCGTTAAGCGCGGCTGCGAGCCGCGCCTGGGGTTGAAGGATGACCGAGCGGCGCCGCCTTCCGGGCGCGACGCTCAGCTCGCGTGCGTCGCTCCACAGGCCGTCGGCTACCTCATCCCCCGCGCCGTAGCCGACCCGGGCGACGAGCGCCTGGTCGCGCGCGATCTCATGCATGTACGGATCGGCGGTGACGACGCGAAACGCGTGCAGGGCACGGTTGATCACCGCGAGCCCGTTGGCGAGCTCGTCCTCGCCCACACGGTCGAGCCATGCGCGGGCGCCGGTCTGGTCGGCCAGGGGATCGCCGACGTCGACGATCGTTGCCCTTCCCGTCATCACCGGCGTAGGCTCGGGTTCAGGTTGAGCCTGAGAGTTCTTCTTCTGGAGCCTGCGCCGCCGCTCGGGGGCTCCCAGGGTCGCGATCACGAGCACGTGGGCCGGCGCAGCGTCGCCCGGTTCGCCCGGGCGACGCAGAAGATAACGGCCGTCAGACGGCCCCAGCGTCCACGGAACCTCGATCTGGACGAAACGAAAGAGCGTCGTGTCGAGGTCGGCGGCGCGGCCCTGTCAGTGACTACTTGACAGGTTGAGGGTGGTGGTGGGGATGGTGGGTTCTGGGATTTGGCTGATCGTGTCGATCAGGTTGATCCATTGTTGTGGTTTGAGTGCGCTGGTGACGGCGGCGGAGAGTTTTTTGTTTTGGCCGAATAGGGGTGTGAAGGCGATTTGGATTCGGTCTGAGTGGTCGGGTAGCGCGAGGGTGTTCGTTTGTCCTGGGTAGCTCATCAGGCTGATGATCTGGTTCGGGCGTAGTGAGCCTTGGAGGGTCAGGAGCCGGCGGATCGTGATGTCGGCGATCGAGCCTGGGCCTTGGTGGCCTTCGATCGGGATGCCGTTGATCGCTGAGATTTCCATGCTGTTCCCGGTCGCGACCGCGTCAGATCCTGGGCTGGCCGTTTTCGCCTGTCCGCACTCGAGACCGGACACGCTCGGGTCGAGGCCCGAGGCGGACAGGAACTCGATCGTCGCGAGGACCCTTCGGTCGATCACGCCGGCTTGGATGTCGCGCTGCCCGCAGGCGTAGATCTGGACGTGCGCGTCGTGTAGCACGACCTGCTCGAGCTGGTCCTTGCTCATCAACAGGACCTGCCCGATCGTGGGGTTCTTCGCGTCCGGTCCGAAGAACGGGTCGATGTTCGCCGCCCGGTAAACGCTCGTGGCCTGCAACAGCTCCCAGCCGTCAAGGATCGGCTTCGGGTCGACCAACGGTGCGTCGCGCCCCGCGGGGCGGATCATGAACAGCAGATGCGAAGCAGCCGACACCGTGCCCGGACCGATCCGCCCGAGGATCGTGCCCGCAACAACGGTCGAGCCGACCGTGAGCGGCTTCAGCGTGTACTGATTACGCGCGAGATGAAGGGTGTCGGAGAAGTAGTTCTGGAAGCTCGAGATCGCATCCGGCGCGTCATCGATCTGCGTCTGCCCACCCGACTTATACGAACCAGGACGAGACGGATTCGCGAACAGTCTCTCCTTCGGAGAACCTGAAGGAACGGCCGGCTTCAGCACCGCCGCCGTCTTCGCGACCGCAGCAGCCGTGCTCTTCGCGGCCGCACCCGTGAGCGCGCTGCTCGCGCCCTTCAAAGCACCGGCCGCGCTCTTCACCGACGTTTTGATCGTCGCGGTCGCGGTGCTCAGTGCCTGGGTGCCCGCGCTCGCCGCGACGGTCGGGGTCGGCGCGGGAGTGCTCGAGAGCTCAGCCGCGATCTCCTTCGCGGTGATCTTCACCGGCTTCGGAACCGGATACGTGCTGGAGATCTGACCGAGCTGCCCGTACGTGTACGTGTTCCCGTTCGAGTCCTGCAACTCGAGATAACGCCCCAGACTCGCGCTATGACCGATCGCGACGATCTTCCCGTCATTGACCGCGATCACCGGCGACCCCCGCTTCGCGAAAATCGAGATTCCCTTCGCACCAGGATTCGAATCGACCGGGATCGCCGCATTCGCGCCATGCACCCGACGGGTCGCTAAACGCTCGACATCATCATCGGCATACGTCGCCGGAGCCGCAACCGGGAAATGCCCCTCAACCAACCCCGACAACGCCCCGATCAGCTGCTCAGGCATCCCACCAATCAACTTCGCCCTGAGCAGCACCGACTGGACATACCAGTTCGCATGGTTATAAGAAAAGATCGCCTTCGCCAAGTTCTTCGACGCACCAGCCGCATTCAAATACCTGGCCGCCGCGAAAATCGCATCAACCGGGTTATACGGATCCGCAGTCCCAGAATCAGTCACATCCAACCCATAACGCTTCCACGTCGAAGGCAAGAACTGCATCCACCCCTCAGCACCCGCAGAACTGATCGACAGATTCCGCCCGTAATCAGTCTCAATGTCATTGATCGCCGCCAACACCTGCCACGGCACGTCGTACTGAATCCCAGCCGCCTGATAAATCGGCAACAAAAACGGCGGAATCTGAAACGAATCAATAAAGAAATTCGGAACACCAATCGGCGCCGGCGACGGCAACGCAAACGAATACGTCGGATTCTGCGGCGTCGGCACCCCAGACGAAGTCCTAAGCGGCGCCAAACCATTCCTCACCGCCGCCAACGAAGTCGGCACCGCACTCCTCAACACCGCCTGACCCTGAACCTTGCCCGAGAGAACATGCTTGGAGCTCGGCTTGCTCGTGGTCGTGCTCGACTTCGAGCTGACCGACGAAGACTGCGAGGTCGGCGCAGCCGCCGTCGAGGGCGCCGCGGTCGCGGGCACGCTCGGAGCGGCCACCGTCGGGTTCGTCGCCGGTGCGGTCACCGTCGGACACGACTCCGACTCCGACAGAATCGGCAGCTTCACCGGCAACGACAACGACGACAACGGCGTCCCCGGCGGCACATCAATCGTAAACGGAATATGGATGCCACCAAGCAGCGTCACCGTCACGACGCACTCCTCAGCAGATGCGGCCGGTAGCGCGGCAATGCTTAGGCCTGCGAAAACGGCCCCTGCCGCGGCCACGCCGCCGATAACCCTCCGACTCCTCAACACTTTTGCCAATCTCCTCCCACGTACGGCCTGCGCAAGTCGTCGGCGCTACGGTCAGGCAGCGCGGCGCGCACCTTATACGATTGACGCTGAGGTTTGCAACGAGGAAGCATCAAGTGGGGGGGTTCGCACCGACGTCTCGGGCAGGATCCAGGCGACGGAGCGGGGTTTGCCTGGGCCGATGGGCCGTGCTTCGACCCTGTTGACGCCGACATCGGCTCAATTGTCGAAAGACTGTAACGGTTCGCTTGCGTTCTGGACGCCGTAGCGTGTCGATGTCGCGGTGGGGCCATGACTCTCCGCCTGAGGTTGAGGGTGCCGATGGTGGCTCCGGTGGCCGTAACCGTGTGCGCTACAGTGACCCGCTGTTAGGGAGCATGAGATCGGAGGCCTACAAAAATTGTCCGAAGACAGCAAGGGCCTGCGTGAGCGCGTGACGCGCCAGGGCGAGGAGGCGATCGGCAAACTCGCCCAGGAATTGCTCGAGAACCCGATCGTCAACGGCGCCCTGTCGGCCGCGTTCGAGACGCGAGAGCGCGCCGTGCGCGCACAGGAAGTCGCGATGGGCGCGCTCAACCTTCCCTCCGCGAGCGATCTCGAGCGCCTGACCCGCCGCCTTCGCGGCGTCTCCCAGCGGCTCGAGGGAATCGAAGATGCGCTTGACCGGCTCGAGGGCCGGATCGAGCGCCTCGGGTCCTCGAGCGCGGTTGAAGCTCGCCTCGCGGGGATTGAGGGGCGGCTGGAGGCCTTGTCGGCGGCCTTGAACCCGTCGCCTGAGTCGCCCGAGGGCTCCTCAGAGTAGGCCCGCCTCCAGGCTCATCAGTCCTTTGGCGGCGGTTTCGCCGAGCTGGTGCTCTGCCTTGGCGAGAGCTTGGGCGTCGATCCGCTGCCGGGTGGGGAGGAGCTGGTCGGTGACGATCAGGAGGGCTGCCGCCTGGAGCCCTTTGCGCTTTGCGATCGTGAACAGGGTTGCCGTCTCCATTTCGATCGCTCTCGCCCCCTGTGCTGCCCATTCTTGCTCTTGGCCGGTGTTGTCGTAGAAGAGGTCGGTGGTGACTATTCGACCCTCTTGGAGGCTGTGGTCCGATGCTGCTGCGATGGCGTTGGTGAGCTCCTCGTCTGCTTCGATTCGTCCTTTCGCTCCCAAGGCTTTGCTGGTTCCATCGCCCGGCACTGCTTCTCGCGCGAGGATTAGGTCTCCGAGTTCCAGCGCCGGATCGAGGGCTCCGCAAGTTCCGGTGCGAATCAGGCGGCGGGCCCCGAGCGTGGCGAGCTCGGTGATGACGATCGCGGCACTGGGGCCGCCCATCCCCGTGCTCTGGATCGTCAGTGGTAGCTCGTCGGCGGCGGTTCCGGTGTAGCCCCAAAGGCCGCGATGGTGGTTGAACATGCGCGGCGCGTGCAGCAGAGACTGCGCGAGCAATAAGGCGCGACCGGGATCGCCGGGCAGCAGCACGCGCTCCGCCAGTGGCGCCGTGGGACGGAGGTGGATGGGCTCGGTGCTCACGTTTGGGTGCATCGTTGCATCGAGGCCTGCCTCGCGCCTACGCACCCGGGCCTGCCTCGCGGCTACACCCCCCGGGTAGACTCCCGCGCCATGCCCGGCGCCGCGGCGGATGTAGCGGACCCACGATGAGCGAGTTCAAGTCCGAGACCGAGTTCCGCGAGGTCATGGATCGAACCTTCGCGCTGATGAGCGACGACCCGGAGATGGGGCCGAAGCTGCGTGACGCGGACACGCCGCAGCGATTCGAGTTCACCGACGTGGATCTCGTAGTCAACATTCGTGCCGGCGGGCCCGAGGAGCCGAACCTGTCCTGGGTCTGGTCGGACGACATCGACTGGGAGCCCAAGGTCAGGATGGCGATGAGCTCCGAGACCGCCAACCGCTACTTCCAGGGCAGGGAGAACATCGCGATCGCGATCGCGCGACGCCGGATCAAAGCCGGTGGCGACGTCAAGGCGGCGCTGGTCATCCTTCCACTCACCAAGCCGCTGTTCGCGCGCTATCGAGCGATGATCGCGGCCGACTATCCACATCTCGAGGACTAGCGTTCGGCTGACGCTGGTATTGACAGGTGCGCTGGTAGCGAGTAGACCTCATGGTCCGAATCAGGCAACAGGCTGGAGCGTGAGCGAAGCGCCGGCATTGCGCGCCGGAGCTCCGTCCGCGAGGCGCCGCCACCTCTGCGACGAGCGTCCACAGCCTACGAAGCGGGCCGCTTCGCCCGCGTGCGGCGGGGCCTCAACCGGGTCCCGCCGCTGATTCCGATGCTCACCCTTCGCGACGTAGCGGGGCGCGCAGGTGTGCCCCCGGCCAGGCTGAGGCGGTGGGTCGCACAGGGCCTGATCCCGCAGTACCACGGAGAGTGGACCCCCGATGCCGTTGCCCACGCACGCGTCGTCGCGCGGATGCGTGACCGCGGCCACTCGCTCCGCGAGATCAGGCAGGCGACCGACGAGGGCCGGCTCGCGTTCGCGTATGTCGAGGATCTGTTCGAGTCGACCGAGACATCCTCGACAGTCGCTGATGCCGCGCGCGAGACCGGCCTCGAGCCGGCCCTGATCGAGCGCATCTCGACGGCGCTCGGCCTCAAGCCCGCCGACGCCGAACGCGTGTCCGCGGAGGAGGTGCAACTGCTGCGCTACATCGCCGCCGTGCTGGCTGCCGGATTTCCGCTGGTGGCCTTGCTTCAGCTCGTGCGCGTGTACGGGCAGGCGCTGGCTCAGATCGCGGACGCGGAGGTTCGGCTCTTCCATCTCTACGTCCACGAGCCGCTGATGCAGACGGGTGTATCGGGCGTCGAGATGGCCGAGGAGATGGAGAATCTCGCCCGCGAGCTGCTCCCGCTGGCGTCGCCGGTGATGGACCAGGTGCACCAGCGCTTCCTGCAGCACTTCGTCCAGCAGGACGTGGTCGGCCACATGGAGTCCGATCTCGAAGGCGCCGCGGCCGGTCTCGGGCGAATGCGGGTCGCGGTCGCATTTGCCGACCTCGCCGGGTACACGCGCCTGACCGAGGAGGAGGGGGAGCTTGAGGCCCTCGATGCGGTCGAGCGGTTCGTCGAGGCGGTGGAGATCACGCTCCCGGACGAGGCTCGGGTGATCAAGACGATCGGCGACGAGGTGATGGTCGTCGGCTCGGACCCCGCCACATTGACCGATTGGGCGGTGGGGTTCCAGCGCATGCAGAGTGAGCGCCCGCTGCCGCGCATCGGGATCCACTACGGGCAAGCGATCTACCGCGACGGCGACTACTACGGTCGTGACATCAATATCGCGGCCCGCGTCGCAGCCCGGTCGGCCGGCGGCGAGGTGCTCGTGACCAAGCCGGTGGTCGAGAACGCCGGGTCGCACCTCGAGTTCGTCCGGATCGCCGAGGTGCGGCTGAAGGGGTTCACCGAGCCAACGGAGGTCTTCCTCGCGAGCATCCCGGACGACGACGAGTGAGCGAGCACCACGCCTATGAGGCGATCGAAGCCCGCGTGCGGGCGAACGGGCTGCTGGCCGCCGGGCGGCCGGTGGTGGTGCTGCTGTCCGGTGGTCGCGACTCCGTATGCCTGCTCGCAATCGCAATCAGGATCGCCGGAGCCGACGCCGTCCGGGCGCTGCACGTCAACTATGGCCTCCGCGCGGACTCCGGCGGCGACGAGGAGCACTGCCTCGTGCTGTGCGAGCGGCTTGGCGTTCCGATCGAGGTGGAGCGACGTGCCGGCCCGCCAGCGCGAGGAAACCTGCAGGCGTGGGCGCGCGCGATCCGCTACGACGCCGCCGCGCGGCTCGCGCGGCGGCTCGGCGCCGAGGTCGCGACGGGGCACACCGCGACCGATCAGGTGGAGGGGGTGCTCTACCGGCTTGCGTCCGCGCCGAGCCGGCGTGCGCTGCTGGGGATGCGTGAGCGCAACGGGATCGTCGTTCGCCCGCTGCTCGCCTTGACGCGGGCGCAGACGGGTACGTACTGCAGCGAGCGCGGCCTCGAGTGGCGAGACGACGTCACGAACGCGGAGGACCGTTTCGCGCGGGGACGCATCCGCGGGGAGCTCGTGCCCGCCCTGAGGGCGATCCATCCCGGCGCGGAAGGGAACGTGCTCGCGCTCGTGGAGATCCTCCGCGATGAGGCGACCGTGCTCGACTCGATGCTTGACGAGGTCCTGCAGGGGCGGCGGGAGATCGAGCTCGCGCGGCTCCGCGAGCTCCCCGCGGCGCTCAGCCGGCTCGTCGTCCAGCGGCTGGCGGATCTCGCGGCGGAGCGACCCGCCCCGGGAATCGCTGCCCGCGCCGGAGAGCTGGCCGCGCTGCGGGAACAGGGCAGCGCGTCCCTCGACCTCGGGTCCGGGCTCCGCGCCGTCTCCGAGTACGGCGTGCTGAGGTTCGAGCTCGTCGGCGGACCGCTTGCCCGGCCCGAGGAGGTCCGGTTGCCGGTTCCGGGAACAGTGGGCTTCGGCGCGTACGAGGTCCGCTGCGAGGTCGGGCCGCCCGAGCTCGCGCCCGGCAGCGTCGATCGCGCCGCGATCGGGTCCGAGCTAGTGGTACGAGCCTGGCGGCCCGGCGACCGGATGGCGCCGCTCGGTCTCGGGGGCACCAAGAGCCTTCAGGATCTCTTCACCGCCCGGCGGATCGCGCGCTCGCGGCGGGCGACGGTCCCGGTGGTCGAGTCCGCCGGCGAGATCGTCTGGGTCGCGGGGGTGGCGACATCGGAGCGGTTCAAGGTGCGAAGCGCCACTCGCGAGGCGGCGCATCTGAGCGCCACCGAGGTGCGACGAGCTCATGGACAGGACACCGCTTAGACTCTTGCGCGGTGGACGACGACGCCATCGGGGACATCCTCGTGAGATCCGAGGAGCTGCAGGCGCGGGTGCGCGAGCTGGCGGCTGAGATCTCGCAGGACTACGCGGGCCGCGACCTGGTCCTGATCGGCGTGCTCAAAGGCGCCGTGTTCTTCCTGTCGGACCTGATGCGCCAGCTCGAGGTTCCGTGCGAGGTCGATTTCATGGCCGTCGCGTCGTACGGCTCGGCAACGAAGTCCTCCGGTGTCGTCCGGATCCTCAAGGATCTAGACGCCGTGATCGAGGATCGCGACGTGCTGATCGTCGAGGACATCGTCGACTCCGGCCTCACGCTCCAATACCTGCTTCGCAACCTCGGTGCGCGCAATCCGCGCTCGCTCGAGGTCTGTGCGCTACTGACGAAGCCAGATCGGCGTAAGGTTGACCTGCCGACCCGCTACGTCGGATTCGAGATCCCGGACCGGTTCGTGATCGGATACGGACTCGACCATGGCGAGCGCTACCGCAACTTGCCGTATGTGGCTGCGTTGAAGGAATGACCTATAAAGCCGATAAACCCGTCGTGTGGCGCTACGACTCCTCGCGTGACCCGGCCGATCCGATGATTGCGAATCCATCCGCTCAGGTGCATGAAATGCAGGTGCTACGCTTGACCATTCCCCGCGAAGACCACCCGGTGAATCGAGCGGGACAATGACCATGAGCAGGTTCTTCAAGAGCGCAGCCTTCCCGATTCTGATCGTGGTCGTCCTCGCCTTCTTCGCGCAGAAGCTGATCGGCGGTACGAACCACACGAAGACGCCTACGTTCGGCCAGGTTCTGACCGATCTGAACAACGGCACCGTCAAGTCGATGTCGCTCGACCAGAAGGACAACAGCGCCGCGATCACGCTCACAAACGGCCAGAAGTTCTCCGTCGGCTACCCATCCTCGTACGCGCCGCAGCTGATCAAGCAGGCCCAGAACGACATCCCAGGAAGCGGCGCCGGCCTCGACGTGCAGAGCACGTCAAGCAGCGGCTGGCTCTCACTCCTGACATACCTGCTTCCGTTCGTGATCTTCATCGGGCTGTGGATCTTCCTGATGAACCAGGTCCAGGGTGGCGGGTCGAAGGTCATGTCGTTCGGGAAGTCGCGGGCGAAGCGGATGTCTGTCGACTCCCCGAAGATCACCTTCCGCGACGTCGCCGGGGTGGATGAGGCGGTCGAGGAACTGCACGAGATCAAGGAGTTCCTCGAGAACCCGAAGAAGTTCCAAGCCCTTGGTGCGCGCATTCCCAAGGGTGTGCTGCTCTACGGCCCGCCTGGCACCGGCAAGACCCTGCTCGCGCGGGCGGTCGCGGGCGAGGCGGGCGTACCCTTCTTCTCGATCTCCGGTTCTGACTTCGTCGAGATGTTCGTCGGGGTCGGTGCCTCGCGCGTACGCGACCTGTTCGAGCAGGCCAAGCAGAATTCGCCCTGCATCATCTTCATGGACGAGATCGACGCCGTCGGGCGCCACCGCGGTGCCGGGCTCGGAGGTGGGCACGATGAGCGCGAGCAGACGCTGAACCAGCTGCTGGTCGAGATGGACGGCTTCGAGATGAAGGACAACATCATCCTGATCGCGGCGACCAACCGCCCCGACATCCTCGACCCCGCGCTGCTGCGTCCAGGGCGCTTCGACCGTCAGATCGTCGTCGATCGGCCCGACCGGCTCGGCCGCAAGAAGATCCTCGAGGTCCACACCCGTGGCAAGCCCCTCGGCAGGGAGATCGACGTCGATGTGCTTGCGGGTCAGACCCCTGGCTTCACCGGTGCCGACCTGTCGAACCTCGTCAACGAGGCAGCGCTGCTCGCGGCGCGGACGGGGAAGCGCGAGATCACGCAGGTCGAGCTCGAGGAAGGGATCATGCGTGTGATCGCCGGCCCCGAGAAGAAGACCCGGGTGATGAGCGAGAAGGAGCGGCGCATCACCGCATACCACGAGATGGGCCATGCGATCGTCGGCCACTACCTCCCGAACTCCGACCCGGTGCACAAGATCTCCGTCATCTCCCGCGGCCAGGCGCTCGGCTACACGATCTCGCTGCCGACCGAGGACAAGTTCCTGACCACGCGTGCGGAGCTGCTCGACACGATGGCGATGACGCTCGGCGGCCGCGCCGCGGAGGAGATCGTGTTCAGCGAGGTCACCACCGGCGCGTCGAACGACCTCGAGAAGGTGACAGCGACGGCGAAGCAGATGGTGATGCGGTTCGGGATGAGCGAGAAGCTCGGCCCGCGTGTCTTCGGCCACGACCACGGCCAGCCGTTCCTGGGACGCGAGTTCTCCTCCGAGCCCGACTATTCGGACGAGATCGCGCGCGAGATCGACGACGAGATCCGCCGGATCGTGGAATCGGCGCATCAGCAGGCCAGGGACATCCTCAGCCAGTACCGCGACTCGCTCGAGAAGCTCTCCGAGGTTCTGCTCAAGCGCGAGACGATCGAGAAGGCAGAGTTCGAAGCGCTGCTCACCGGGCAGACCGAGTTCGACGTGTTCGGCGCAGAAGCGCCGCCGCCGCCTCGCCTGCCCGTCCCGCCCGCGACGGCAGACCGTGCCGGACGCGACCTGCCGCGGCCGCTGCCGAGGCCAGGGCTGGCCGGCGGGACGGCGGAGGCTCGGACGCTTGACCTTCCCGAGAAGCCTGAACTCGCCTGACGAGCCCCAGTCGCGGCTTGCCCGCGGCCTGCTCTCGGCGACTCGCGTGTGGCTGCCGGTAGCGCTCGCGGTGGTCGGCGCGGTGTTCACCGTCATCGGTCATGGCCGCACGAACATCGCCGCTGTCGGGGTCTGCCTGCTGCTGATCGCACTGACCGTGTGGATGATCAACTGGCTGTTCCGGATGAGCATCGACAGCAATCGCGATCGAGAGCAAGAGGAGGCGGCGCGCCGGTACTTCGACCAGACCGGGCAATGGCCTGACGATGCCGGAGTCTGAGCGCTCCGCGGCGCCGGGCGCCCACCCCGCGGCCCGCGAGTTCGGCGCCGATGCCGCCGCCCGATTCCGCATCACCGACCGAACTCGCAATGGAATCCGCGCCAGCGGATTTCACGTCATGGGTGTGGTTAATGTGACGCCTGATTCGTTCTCGGATGGTGGGCGTTATCTGGACCGGGTGGCTGCGGTGGAGCATGCGCTTGCGCTGGAGCGAGAGGGTGCGGCGATCCTGGACCTTGGCGGAGAGTCGACTCGTCCTGGTGCTGAGCCGGTGTCCGCGGCGGAGGAGCGCCGGCGCGTCATCCCGGTGATCGAGGACCTCGTGGCAGCCGGGGTGAGGGCGCAGATCTCGGTCGACACCTCGAAGGCCGTCGTGGCGGAAGCGGCGCTCGCGGCCGGCGCGACGCTCGTCAACGACGTGACGGCCTTCCGCGGCGACCCTGAGCTCGCGTCGCTGGTGGCCGAGCGCGGTGCCGACTGCTGTCTGATGCACATGCTCGGCGAGCCGCGGACGATGCAGCAGGATCCACGCTACGAGGACGTCGTCTGCGACGTCAGGGCCTTTCTCGAGGAACGCATCGAGTTCGCGATCTCGGCCGGGATCCCGGCGGCGCGGATCCTGGTCGACCCCGGGATCGGCTTCGGCAAGACCGGCGCACACAATCTGGAGCTCCTCAATCGCCTCGACGAGATCGTCACGCTCGGCCCTCCTGTCGTGATCGGGACCTCGAGGAAATCGTTCCTGGGACGGCTGACTGGGCGGGCCACCGACGAGCGGCTGGCCGGGACGATCGCGACGAATGTGCTTGCGTTCGAGCGCGGCGCCACGGTCTTCAGGGTCCACGACGTCGCGCCGCTCCACGACGCCCTCGTGGTGGCGGCTGCTACGGTCCGAGCCGGATGCCGGAACACAGCGACGCGGACGAGTTCGACGACCTCGACGAAGGCGTAGACGACGGGGAGGAAGGCGGATCGGAGCCCGAGGTCACGATCGAGATCAGCGGCCTGTCGCTGTTCACGCACGTGGGCGTCACCGCCGCCGAGCGCGAAGTCGGCCAACGCCTGCTGATCGACATCAGGATCGACGTCGGCGACTGTGATGCGACGATCACCGATCGGATCGAGGACACGATCGACTACGGGCAGGTGTGCGAGGCGGCGAACCTGGTCGCTCAGCAGCGCTCGTACAAGACGCTCGAGCGACTGTGCACCGCGATCGCGGATCGCCTGCTCGAGCGCTACGAGGCAGCTGCCGTATGGGTCAAGGCGGCAAAGCCAGAGCCGCCGCTGCCGCTGCCCGTCGGTGAGGTCTCCGTCGAGGTCTGGCGCGAGGCCTGAGCCGCCGCCCGAGCCGTGCCGCCACACACCGGGTATCTCGGCCTCGGCTCCAACGAAGGCGACCGGCGCCGCCAGCTCGAAGCCGCGGTGGGTGCGCTCCCCGCTCACAGCGTCGAAGTGATCGCCTCCTCCTCCGTATACGAGACCGAGCCGGTCGGTGAGGTGCCCGACCAGCGCGAGTTCCTGAACGCCTGCGTGCGGGTGCGCACCTCGCTCGCGCCGGAAGAGCTGCTGGACGCCTGCAAGGCGGTCGAGCGCGAACTTGGGCGGGTGCCCGGGGGGATCCGCCACGGGCCACGGCCGATCGACCTGGACGTGCTGCTGCTGAATGACGTCGAGCTCGCGACAGACCGTCTCACGCTCCCGCACCCGGAGGTCGTCAGCCGGCGGTTCGTGCTCGTTCCGCTGCTCGAGCTCGATCCCGGCCTCGTCGTTCCGGGCGCCGGGCGACTGGCGGACGCGCTCGCGGCGCTGGGTGAGGGTCAGACGGTCCGGCGCGCCGGGCCACCACTGATCTAAGAGTCTAAGCTCGCCTTCGATGCTGCTCGTCGTCGATGTCGGGAACACGCAGACCCACTTCGGGGTCTTCGATCAGCGCGACCTGCTCGAACACTGGCGCTTTGCGACGGTCCGCGAGTCGACCTCGGACGAGCTCGGGGCCGCGCTGTCGAATCTGCTCGCGCTGCGCGGGTTCGGTTTCGGCGACATCGACCACTCGATCCTGTCCTCGACGGTGCCCCAGCTCGTCGAGCAATGGACGACGATGGCGGCACGCTATCTCGGACACCCGATGCTTGCCGTCGGGCCATCGATCCGGACGGGGATGCCGATCCGAATCGATAATCCGCGGGAGGTCGGCGCCGACCGCCTCGTCAACTCCGTCGCCGCATACGACCGGCTGGGTGGCCCGTGCATCGTGGTCGACTTCGGAACCGCGATCACCTACGACGCGGTATCGGCGTCGGGCGAGTATCTGGGCGGCATCATCACGCCGGGAGCCGAGATCTCAATCGACGCGTTGACCGAGCGTGCGGCGAAGCTGCCGAAGGTCGAGCTCGCCGAGCCCAGGTCGCTGATCGGCAAGTCGACCGTCGACGCGATCCGGTCGGGGATCGTGTACGGCTTCGCGGGTCAAGTCGAGGGCATCGTCAGGCGGCTTCGCGACGAGCTCGGCGCCGACACGCCGGTGATCGCGACCGGCGGCCTGGCGCGCGCGGTCGTGCCGTTCATCCTCGAGACGATCGACGTGGTCGACGACCTGCTGACGCTGACGGGGCTGCGGCTTATCTACGAGCGCAACTAGGGCCGACGCAGCGCAGCGTCGCAAACAGAGGATGTCGAGTGAGCGAAAGCCTCAGCGGCCCCGCGGCCGGCGCGAGCACCGGACCGGCGCTCCCCCCCGCCGCGCCGGATGATCCTGAGCGGTGAGGTGGAAGAGTGCTCCGCACCCCGGCTGCGAATGCTGCGCCCGCCTGGCGCGAGCTGTTGATCGGCCAATCGGTCTGCTTGTTGACGTCGAACCACACCAACGAGGTCACCTGCGGGTCGGCGCGGAGATCCTTGAACATGTTCGTGATCCAGGCGGCCTTGCTTCCGCCCGCTTCTGCGCTCCCGACCTCGCTGATCTGAATCGGCTTGCCGGGGGCGAGCTGATGGAGGATCGCGAGCGAGGAGTTGAACAAGCTCCCGAAGCTGCGCCAGCCGGTCCACGGTAGTGCGCTGCCGCCATTGAATCCGGACAGCCCGACGATGTCGACGTATGCGTTGCCAGGATAGTCGGCGGTGGTCAGCCTGACCCCGAACCGCGACACCGGGCTCCAGATCCACTTGACGTTGGTCGCTCCCTCGGCCGTGAAGATGTCGTGGACGTGGCGCCAGGCGGCGACGAACTGGCCGGGGTGGTTGCCGTTGGCCTCCTCTGACCAGGGGTACCAGTCGCCGTTCATCTCCTGGGCGAAGCGCAGCAGCACAGGCCCGCCATATACGCGCAGGGCGCGGGCCCAGGCGCGTACGTAGGCGTCGTGCCGGCCTTCGATGATCGATGCAAGCGTGAACTCTGGCTGCGGCCGGCGCAGGCCGACGGTGTAATCCCAAGGCTCCCATGAGATCTCCGGGATGCTCCCGCGCCTCGCGATCGCGCGGAGCTGGGCCAGCTCCACGTGGGCGTGCTTCCAATCCGCGAACCACATCACGATCTTGGCGTGGGTGCGGGCGACGTGCTCGAAGGCGTTGACCTGCGACAGATCCCCGGTCGTCCACGGCGTGGTCGAGTTATCGGCCAGCGCCCCGGTGGTAACGCCGATCGCGAGCGACGGGGTGGCCGCGCCCGAGACCGACCAGGGCAGCGGTGCCGGCGCGTGGTGCGACATCGGCTGGGTGAGGAGCCCGGGAGAGACGACGCCGGCGATTACCACGGCAGCCGTCCCGGCGGTTGCGGCGATCTTGCCCGCGGAGCGTCGCAGCACGGTCGCGCGCATCCGCCTCGGATGATCGTGGATGTGCAGCGCGATGATTGCGATCGCGCCGGTCATGTAGAGCCCAGTGTTGATCAGGGCCAGGGTGTAGTAGCCGTGCGCCGCTCCGGCGTTCAGCCCGAGCAGACTCGGCGTCGCCGACGCGAGCGCGAGCAGCAGGTACGGGAGCACGACGCGGATCGGCAGAGGCGCCACTCCGGTGCGCCCCTTCGGTGTGACCTTAAAGCTGAACTCACGCCCCGCGATCCGTCCCGCGACGGCGTGAACGCACCCTAGCAACGCCCAGGGCCAGCGCACGAGCTGGAACAGCGCGATCTCCCACGAGAAAGCCTTCGCAGTGGCCGGGCGTAGCCATTTCAGGCTGCGCAACCAGAATACTGTCGCCAGGAGCACCAGCGTCGGCGGACCGAAGTGGAGGTAGAAGCCGCCGAGCGACACTCGCGCCAGCGGCGTGCGGGTGACGATCGCGAGGATTGGGATCGCGACCGAGGCCGACATCAGGAGCCCGAACAGTGGATACCAGACCTGGCAGAAGCCAAGCCTGATCTTGGCGGGGCGGCTGAGCCCGCGCCAGTACCGGCCGCTGATCCCGAGCAGCACGTTCATCATGCTCCGTGACCACTGGAACTCTTGTGTCATGCAGTCGGCGAAGGTCTCTGGCCCGTCGCCGTGAGCCTCTGCGTCGACGGCGAACACCCCCTGCCAGCCATGGGAGCTCATCATCAGCGTCGTGGTGAAATCCTCGGCGAGCTCCGGCCCGAGACCTCCGATCTCGCGCAGCGCGGACGTTCGCACTGCGTAGTGAGACCCGATGCAGCTCGGGGCACATCCACCGCTGTGACCGGCCTGAGTGGGGCCATGGAGGATGGCCTCGGTGTACAGCCGTCCGCGGGCCGACCACGAGCGGTATGCATTCCGGTCGCAGATGCTCGGCGCGGCCACGTACCCCACCATCGCGTCGCGGAAAGGGATCACGATCTGGCGCAGATAGTCCGGCTCCGGGACGTGATCGGCGTCGAGCTGCGCGACGACGTCGTAGAGCTCGTAGCCCCACATGTCATAGAAGTAGGCGAGATTCCCTTCCTTGCAACGAGTCCGTCGCGGCCACGCCGGCTGGTGGTAGGCCTCGACGCCTTCGCGGGTCGAGACCCGCACGCCGTGCTCCTCGCACCACTCGTAGGTCTCAGGCTGCGGACTCTCGTCGGCCAGCCAGACGTCATACGGGAGCGGGAAGTCCTGGGCGAGCATCGCTACCAGCGTGTCCCGGACTACTTCCCACGGCTCGCTCGGCGCCTTCGTGACGACGATCGCCGTGCGCACGTCGGGGACGTCGAGGGCTGGGTCGGGTCGCTTCATCCGCGAGATCCAGAAGAAGAACCACAGTGGCAGGCCGAGGCTCTCCACCGCGAGCAGCGCCGAGTTGATCGCCAGCCCGACCGTCAACCCCGGACCCGAGGGCTGCAGCCACCACACCCACGCCGCTACCGTCAGGACCGCCCACGCCAGCATCAGGCGGCGCAGGGTGCGCCGCTGGTCGCTGGTCAGCACATCACGGAGGTGGCGGTTGTGGCGCCGCCGCCGTCGGCCCCGCCGTCGCTCGAGCGGTGGAAAGTCCGGGACGAGAACGTCCGGTTCGAGGACAGCCGGCGCGGCATACCCCTGCTCGAGGACGTCGAGCTCGGGAGACTCCATCTCGAGGATGCCCCATTCAGCGAGGGCGGCGTCAAGGAGCTCGACGCCACGCGTCCGGTCCGGTTCGCCGGCAGCCGTCGGGTCTTGGGATATGGTGCCCATACCCCAGCGTTTCGACCGGCTATCACACTTGCGTGACGTAAGGGCGATTAGCTGGCCGGATGTCCCGGTCCTGGCCCGATTACGCGCCGGTCAGGCCGGTCAGGTGATCGAAGCGACGGTGCTGTCGGCCCATCGCAGAGCGGTGCGATATCGGTCGAGCAGCGTCTCGCTCTCGGCCCGAAGGCGCGGCATGTCGAACTCGCCGCGCTCATGGCTGATCACCGCGTCGAGGATTGCGCCGGCAAATCCGTCGTGATCGAGCAGCGCGGCGCGTGTCTCCGCGGTCAGCGGCAGCTCGTCGAGGATCGTTTCGAGCGAGGCACCGAGCAGCGCATCGGCGAGCGACAGCAGACCGACGGTAAACAGCTGATCGCGATCGGCGCCCGTGTGCCCATCGCCGAGTGACTGACACAGCTTCGCGCGTGTCAGCGCGATCAGCGACAGCTCGCGCGGCGCGCCCGGGCCCGTGGTAAGTGCGATCAGCAGCGCCCAGCGCGCGACGCCGCTGGTGCCGAGCATCATCACTGCTTGGCGGATCGAGCTGACCGTCCCCCGCCGGGCCAGGTATGCCGAATTCAGGTATCGCAGCAGCTTCAGGCTCAGACCGACGTCCTGCTCGATGATCCGCACGCTCTCCTCGACGTCCGCGCCCGAGGCCTGCAGCGCCACCAGCGACGCAAGCCCGACTCTGTCCACGCCGAAGCTACGAACCTCGTGCAAACGCGGCTTGGCGTAGAACAAGCCGTCGAACAGCTCGAAACCACGACTGCGTGCCCATTCGTATTGCGCGTGCTCGGAGACGTTGCTTGCGATCGCACGGGCACGACGCGCCAGGATGCGAGGAAGCGCCACTTCGATCTCGGCCTCGCTCCAGGCGGCGAGGTCGATCTCGACGCTCCCGAACAGCTCGAGCAGGTCCAGATCGAAGTCAGGGCTCGGCAGGGCGCCGAGCTCGAGCGCATAGCCGCGGCTGGTGAGGCGCTTGAGTATCTCCACCACGGCGGGCTCGAGAGCCTCTGCATGGGTCAGTCGCAGCAGAACGCGGTCGGGGTGAACCGGCGGCATGCCCAGCGCGAGCAGGAACTCACTCGAGATCGGCAGGTGCGCGACGCGCGGGCCGACGAGCTGATCGAGCCCCACGACGCTCAGCGCGTCATCGAAGAGCTGGAGCGCGGAGCTTCGGCTGGGCACGGACAGGTCGGTCTCGCCCAGGACCGCGTATTCGACTCGGTAGCCCGCCACCCCGAGCTGAGCGTCAACCACCGGCCAGCGCGAAACGACAACCCCGGTAGCTGCATGCGCCGTCGGAAGATCGTTTGCGGGCACCTCAGCCCACGCGGCTGTCACCCACGGGTTAATCGGCATAGGCGCGCGTGACTTGAAGATCGCCGTCGGCGCTCAAGCTCTCGATCACCGAGCCGACGACCGAAGTGAATGGGTCCAACACCAGCCACAGCAATCCCTGACCTGAACGTAAGCAGCGCCGACGCTGCCGCGCCTGCCGACGAGGTT
>Ga0302326_10000688_pt1 | contig 90091 bp, 56 predicted proteins | sample Palsa_T0_3_FD_202264 | JGI IMG/M metagenome (GOLD analysis project Ga0302326, IMG submission 202264) | Peat permafrost microbial communities from Stordalen Mire near Abisko, Sweden - Palsa_T0_3 | ecosystem: Environmental > Terrestrial > Soil > Palsa > Peat permafrost | place: Sweden: Abisko... | reverse complement strand
GGAGTTGGACAGCACGCTCGGCGAAGCCCACAACTCGCTTGCATTCGTCCTGGACGGCTTCGACTGGGACTTTGACTCTGCCGGGAAGGAATTTCAGCGGGCCATAGAACTGAACCCAGGCTACGCCTCGGCTCACCATTGGTATGCTTGGCACCTGAGTCTATTGGGTCGGTATGACGAAGCGATCGCGGAAATGAGAAAAGCGGAAAATCTTGATCCGCTATCTCTCATCATTAACGCCGATTTGGCGGAACTCCTTGTCCTTGCGCACTCTGATGACGAATCCGTACGACAGAGCCGCAAAACGATCGAAATGGATCCTAATTTTGCTCTGGCACATAATCAACTTGCTCAAGCGTACCTTCAAAAACAGATGTACGCTGAAGCGGTCGCAGAGCTCAAAACAGCGGTCCAGCTATCTGGGGGTAGCCCAGCATTCATAGCTAATCTTGCTCGCGGTTATGTGGCATCCGGCAAGAGAAACGAAGCGGTAAAGCTTCTGGGCGATCTGAAGAAGCGCTCGAATCCTGGTTATTCGAATGCTTCGGAGATTGCCGTGATTTATGCATCTCTCGGAGATACGGATCAAGCCATGAATTGGCTCGAAAAAGGCTACGACGAGCGATTCAATCCGGGCGTCCTGCTGCGGCCGGGCTTCGATCCTCTCCGCTCCGATCCGCGATTCCAGAATCTTGTGCGCCGCATTGGCCTACCCGGATGATATTTGCGTGATTTGCGCCGTTACCGAGACTTGCTGTTTGGGGACATTCCTCTTCAGCCAACTCGGAAAGCGAGCATCTCATTCATCTGGAGATTAAGCAGACCAGAATCACCTAGTGAATCTGCAGCAGTTTCTGCGCCTTCAGGTAAAATGCTTCCCGGAACCGTAAGATTTTGTGCGAGAGGAGAAGTCAAAATGGACATGACGCGCCGACAATTTGCCCTGACTCTTGCAGCCGCTGCTAGCCTGCGGCCCTCCTTGTTCGCCCGCTTTCCCCATCAGGAGTTCCCCGCGGCGTCGTTCCCGGCCGAGTCACCTGGGCGCACGATCCGGCGGCTGTGACCTGGGATGGCACAGGTTCATGGTGGATCGATGCCCACAATGACCAATCTGTAATTGACCGCATGGTCTCCCGGTCCATTTGCGGTCTTACCAATCAAAAAAGCGACGCCCAGGCATGGCACTCCATCTTTCAGTATTTCAATCGCACTCACGGTCGCGGCAAAGCCGGATACAGAGCCGGGGAAAAGATTGCGATCAAGGCGAACCTGAACAACACAACGGACCATGGCACGATCGAACGCCTGAACTCCTCGCCCCATTTGATCCTTTCGCTCGTTCGACAGTTGACCGGTCAGGGACGAGTGCCGGAATCATCGATCACCGTCTTCGATTCCAGCCGGTGGATTCCGGGCAATCTCTACGACAAGATTCACCATGAATTTCCCGGCGTCGTGTTTGTAGACCATATCGGAGGGGATGGACGAGTAAAGGCCGAGTTCAAACCCAACGCGATTCCTTTCTCCGTCGAAACCCACAACGCCACGGGACTCGATACCACGGTGATCGAGGCCGCTTACGTAATTGATGCGGCCGTATTGAGAGCGCATGTGAGTTCAGGGGTGACACTTTGCGCGAAGAATCTCTTCGGCGCTACCAGTATCAACACCGACTGGCGCAAGAACGCGCACGACGGTTTCCACCACAACAGCGATGGTTCGGCAAGTTATTCCGCGTTCACAGATTATTTGGGCCATAAAGACCTCGGCGAAAAAACCGTCCTTTTTATCAAAGATGTTCTTTCGAGCATTCTCGGATCCGCTGTACAGTTCGAGCTTTTGGCAAAGAACCCTGTCGAGAGCATCCGTCTGCCCGCACAAAGGACCGGCCGAAAACGAAGCAAACCGTACATCACTCCCCAACAGTTCGATGAACTCGTCGCACGCATTCCGGAGCCATACGCGTCAATGATTTTTGTCGCGGTCTACACCGGGCTGCGGGTGAGCGAACTTGCTGGACTGAAGTGGAACGATGTGCACGTCATCGAACAAGTGAATGGAAATGGCGAAGCTGAAGGTCGCTACTCCATCTCGATCGACGAGCGGTTCTGCCGCGGCGACTGGGGAGCACCGAAAAGTGATGCTAGCAATGCGACCATCGGCATCAATGCGTGCGTGTACTCACGCATTCAACGACTCAAACTGCTGACGGTCGAGGTTCGTGCCGGCACCGCAATCCGGCGATATAAGGTCGTCAAGTCGGACAACCCCGAAGATCTGGTGTTCCAGTCCGTGAAAAAGGGAGCACCGATGCGGGACAACAATATCCTCAGCCGGCATATCAAACCTGCGGCGAGGAAGATGGGACTGAGCTTTGTGAACTGGCGGTGCCTCCGCACTTCGCATGCGACCTGGCTGAAGATGGCCGGAGCGGATGTGAAGGATGCCCAGGCACAGATGCGGCACTCGCGTTCGAGCACCACGCTGGACATCTACCAGCAGTTCGTGCCCGAGTCGCAGCAGAGAGCGGTTGAAAAACTCAGCAGCCTATCGAAACGTGTGCAGTAAGCGGAAGGAATTGGACCCAAATGGACCCAAAATGGGGGAAGGCGATGAAGGTAAGTGATTGAAAAATATGGTGGCCAGGGACGGAGTTGAACCGCCGACGCCAGCCTTTTCAGGGCTGCGCTCTACCACCTGAGCTACCTGGCCACGTTTCGAAACCCGCTCTGCGCGCCGCGGGCTACGAGGATCGTTTACTTCAGGATCGTTCACTTCACGCCGGTTGTGGGCGGGAGGGATGCAACAGGTCCGATGCCGGAAGCGTGCGGAACGTTTTTGATTATAGCAACGCTGAGGGATTCCCTCAACGTTTGTGCGGGGTACGATAGCGGCTGAATGTGAACCGGACGTTTTCCACGGCAGGAATAAACAAGGCCCGGAGAAGTCCGGGCCTTGCTGTCATGCGGCGTCATTGAGCCCGCTCATGACGAGAGCTGTCCTCGCAGATGGCATCAGTTGGCGCCGGCGGTGCCGTGTTGTCCCAGCCATGACGACAATTGCGGTTCCTGCCGGGATTTCAGGTCAACGCAATTGTTGATGCGTTCGATCGATTGGCGGAAAGTGCGCTCGGCGGCGGCGATCTTGTGAGCGGCAAAGAAGTCCGTCACTTGATCGCGCATTCGTGCATCGCAGAAGACACCGGTCGCTCCGACGACTTCAGCGCTGGCAAAGGGGCCGCCGGCTTTGGCGACCGCATCCCAATGCGACTGGATGAAGTCCCAGGCCAGTTTCTCGCCCGCCGGATTGTGCATCACGTCGGAGATGAGCCGCAACGCGTCCTGAGAACGCACATCGGGAGAGACGGCGAAATTCAGAGTGCGCCGCAGCAGCTTGGGGTCGCTAAACTGCGCCAGCGTGAACAGGTAGCCGTAATATTCTTCGGGCGACTTGGCGTTCTTCAGTCCAGTCATAACTCTGTCGTAGAACGTTGCATCGCCGTTGAGAGCAGCCAGGCTAAAGGCTCCGCCCGCAAGTTGGCGATCGACCGAAGTGGGGTCGTCGATGAACTTGTCGGCAATAATGCGCGCCTCGGCAAGCACTTGCGGGTCGCGAGCGTCCTGGCCCAGCGAGTTCACCAGGCGCTGCCGCAGAGTTTTCTGCTCGTCGCTTTCTCCGGGCTTGGGTTCCCATCCGAGTTCTGCGAAGGCTGGAGTGAAGAGCTGGCGCAGCCATGCGCGGAAGGAATCGCGGTCGCTGTCGTTGACCAGGTATTGGCCGATGTAGTTGAGCCGGCCCATGGTGGCCTCGAGTACGGCGCGGTTGCGATCGGCCTGGATGCCTTGCGCGAAAGCCAGATAGTCGCCGACGGGTTCACGCCCGACGCGCACCGATGCCCAGATGTCGTTCTGCAAGGAGATGCGTTCCGCGGGAGTGAGTTTGGTTTCAGCGTCGCTGGCCAGCGCCTTCACCATTTCGGGCTGGTAACCGGCGCGATAATATCCGGTGGCATTCGCGTTGGCTAAAACCCACGTCGAGCAGCCGGGAAGGGTGACGGTTTCTTCTCTCTTCGAAATCACTTCGCACTTCTGCGCGCTCGCTCTGGCCGAACCTTTCAGGCATACGGGAATTTCCCAGACCTGATCGTTCGGCGACTCAAACTTGGCGCGATCGCTGAAGTAGCGCTGCTGGTGCAACGTGACTTTGGTGGTGTCTCCCGAGCATTGCGCTTTCACGTCGATGATGGGCACGCCCGGTTGCTTCACGAAAGTGGGCATGATGCGGTCGACGGGCTTCTTCGAAGTTTTGGCTTGTGCTCCCCAGAAGTCGTCAGCCGTGGCGTTGGCATATTGATGCTGGTTAATATACGAATTAACGCCGGCTCGAAATGTGTCTTCGCCGAGATAGGCTTCCAGCATGCTGAGCACGGCCGCAGCTTTGCCGTAGGCGATGCCGTCAAACAGTTCCTGAATCTCCGCGGGGGTTTCGGCGGCCTGATGAATGGGACGGGTATTGGCCAGCGAATCCACATTCATGGTGTCGCCGGCCTGGTTGGCGTCGTCCAGATCGAAATTCCACTCCGGCTTCCAGGCTTTGATGGGCTTGCTGGACATCCAGGTGGCAAAGCCTTCGTTGAGCCAGATATCGTCCCACCACTTCATGGTGACGAGGTCGCCGAACCACTGGTGCGCCATCTCGTGAGCGATGACGGAAGCGATTTCTTTTTTCAGGTCGATGGAGCCGTACTGTTCGTCGATCAGCAGAATCACTTCGCGGAACGTGATGCAGCCCGTATTCTCCATGGCGCCGGCGGAGAAGTCGGGCAGGCCAACCAGGTCGAGCTTTCCATAGGGATACTTGATGCCGAAATATTTGTCGTAGTATCCGAGGACGTGCTCGGCGGTTTCGAGCGCGAACCTGCCCATCTCTTTTTTGCCGGGAGTGCTGTAAATGCGAATAGGAATGCCGTCGGCCTCGCCCTCGATATATTCGAAGTTGCCCACAACCAGCGCCGCCAGATAGGAAGACATCTTTGCCGTAGTGGCGAATGTCACGGTGTGCTTGTCGCCCGGACCGGGCTTATCAGAGAGCACCTTCTGGTTGGAGATTGCGACCAGACCTTTGTCGGCGACCGCAGTGATATCGAACGTGGCCTTGTAGTCGGGCTCGTCGAAGGAGGGATAAGCGCGGCGCGCATCGGTCGCTTCGAATTGCGAAGCGGCATACTTGCGGCCCTGGTCATCCTTGCCCAGATAGAGGCCGCGCATCTCGCTGTTCAGAATGCCGGTGTAAGTGATGTGAATGGACGCAGGACCTGCGGGCAGGGGTTTCTCCACGGCCAGCACGACCATTTCTTTTTCTTTCTGAGCCGTGACTTTTGCTTTCTGCGTGGCGCCGCCGCCGGTGATGGCGACGTCCTGGAATTCGACGTCGACCGCGTTCAGAGTGATCTCCGAGGTGGGCTTCAGCACCCGGATCGAGATGGTTTCATCGCCCTGAAACATCGCTTTCTCCAGGTCGGGCGTGAAGGTCAGTTTGTAGTTTTCCGGACGCGCGACTTCGGGCAGCCGCTGCGCACCCGCCAGCGAAAGTGCCGTCAAGGCGAACAGCATTGACGTAAGAATTCTCTTCATAGATAGATTGTCCTTAATTAGATTGTCTCTGATTTAGAGTCCTTCGGGAGATTGAGTTCGATTGATAGCAAGCAATGATTGGCGCACATGGCTTAACAAATACGCAAAACCAACATCCAAACCTTGTTACGGACTGCGTGGCGCAAAAGTTCACAGTGCAATCGAACGCGCGAATCGGACCAGTGTGATCAGACGGTCCTTGATATCACGCCGTTCAGCAAGGTCGCGACGCAATGGTTGGTGCCGAACCAGTAGGGAATCTCGCGGTAATCACCGACCGCAAATATCGCCAAATCCGCGTCTTTGCCGGGCTCGATGCTGCCTTTTCGCTCCGCCACTCCCAATGCGCACGCCCCATTGATCGTAGCTGCCGCGACCGCTTCTGCCGGCATCATCTTCATATGCGTGCACGCCAGCGACATCGCCATCGGCATACTGACGGTCGGCGAGGTGCCGGGATTGTAGTCCGTGGCCAGAGCTACGGGCACGCCCGCATCGATCAGACGGCGGGCGTTGGGATACTCCTTCAGACCAAGAAAATAATTCGCTCCAGGCACCAGCGTGGCGACCGTGTCATGTTTCGAGAGCTGAGCGATGTCGTCGTCGTTAACGTGATCCATGTGGTCGAACGATGCGGGATTGAAGCGTACGAACGGCGAAAGGCGCGTCTCGGAAAGCTGGCCCATGTGCGCCCTTACCTGTAGCCCGTGCTGTACCGCGGCCGCAAAGATCTGCTCGGCTTCTTGTGCCGAAAACGCTCCCTTGTCGCAGAAAACATCCACGAACTGGGCGAGCTTCTGCCGAGCTGCCCGCGGAATCATCTCTGTACAGACGGTCTCAACGTAGTTTTGTGAGCAACCCTGAAATTCTTTTGGGACAACGTGGGCGCCGAGCAGAGTCGAAATCACGGTGCCGGGCCACCGCGAAGCTGCTGCGCGAATCGCCTCCAGCGACTTGATTTCGGACGCGACGGTCAGTCCGTAGCCAGATTTGGCCTCGACCGTGGATGTGCCGTAAGTCTGCATTTCGTGCAGTGCGGCCAAGATTTTTTCCGCCAGCGCCAGCGTTCCGGTCTTGCGAACGCCCTCCAGACTCGAGCGAATGCCGCCTCCAGCCGCGGCGATTTCTTCGTAAGACGCGCCCTCGATGCGCTTCTCGAAATCCACCAGGCGCGGGCTGACAAAAACCGGGTGCGTGTGCGAGTCCACGAATCCAGGCAGCACAACTTTCTTTTTACAGTCGATCTCAGTGAGTTTCTTGCGATTCTTCTTCAGCCAGGGATCGCGCAGGGCATCTTTCGTTTTGCCGACGGAAGTGATTCTTCCTCCGATGCAGAGGACGGCGGCATCTTCGATAATGCCGAGTTCTTTGAGTTCCGTGCCACGGCGCGGGCCGGGCTTGCCGGAGCCAGTGACGCCCAACTCCCCTAAAGATGAACGAAGGGTGAGAAGCTGTCCGATATTGGCCAGCAGAGTTGCCTGCGGCTGCGAAGGTTTGCGATGAGTGGGAGCCAAGCGTTGCTAATAGTCTAGCAGTAGTGGCCGAAAGTAGAGTAATTGCAACGCGGTGCTATGATTTGCGGGTCTCCATGAACATCCACAATCTGCGTCTACGCAGACTCAACTCCGTCTCGCATGCGGTCACCCGGTCAGCCGCCGTTCTTGTTGTCTTGTGTGCGTTCATCCTTCACGGCTACGGTGGCTCTCCGGCGTCTTCGCTTGCGCCGCGGGCTTTTGGGACCCTGCGCCAGGCCGGTGCGGCTCACAACGTGATCATCGGAGCCGCGGCCGCTTCTCCTCATCTCAGCGACCCGGATTATGCGGCTATCCTTGGTTCGGAATTCAGCCAGCTTCAGTCGGAGAACGAAATGAAGTTTGGGTCGATCCATCCGAGGCCGAACACCGATCCCCACCCTTACAGTTTCACCGGAGGCGACGCGCTGGTGGCATTTGCCGGGAGCCACAACATGCTGGTCCGCGGACACACCCTGCTGTGGCATAACAATGTGCCGCACTGGCTCAACAGCGGCGGCTACACTCCGGCGCAGATGGCCACGATTCTTCAAGACCACATCAATACCGTGCTGCACCACTATGCGTCGAAAGTTTATGCCTGGGACGTAGTCAACGAAGCCTTCAACGATGACGGCACCATGCGCTCTACGCTCTGGTACGACCAGCCGGGCATCGGCGCCGGGTCGGGCACCGGCTACGTCGAGCAGGCGCTGCGCTGGGCGCGGGCCGCCGATCCCAACGCGAAACTTTTCTATAACGATTACGACGCCGAGGAAATCAACGCGAAGTCAGACGCCATTTATGCGATGGCCAAGGATTTCAAGAAGCGCGGCGTGCCTCTCGACGGCATCGGCTTTCAAACGCACGTCACTCTAAAGTTCGACGAGCCGAAAAAGCTGGCGTCCTACGCGAAGAATCTGGAGCGGTTTGCGAAGCTCGGCCTCGACCTGCACATTACGGAGATGGACGTGCGCCTCGCCGACTCAAGTCCAGCCTCGCTCCAGACGCAAGCCCATCTTTACGGAGAGATCACCGGATTGTGTTTACAGCAGCCCAGCTGCAAACTGATCCAGACCTGGGGATTCACCGACAAATACTCGTGGATTCCCGGATTCTTCAAAGGATATGGCTGGGCCTTGCTGTGGGACGACGATTACCGGAAGAAGCCGGCGTATGAGGCCGTGCGTGATGCGCTGATCAAGTAGGGAACTGGCCTGCCACTGCTCATGTAGTGACAGCGGCCTCGGCTGTCCAAGCCTGAGCCTGCCCTGAGCGAAGTGGAAGGGCGGAAGTCCGGCGTCAGAAGCGTCACGGAAATTCCGGATCGGAAAATCGTGCCTGCGAAACCGAGGCGAGCCTCACTTCGCCCGGACAGCCGGGGCGGCTGTCCCCACATGGTCATTGCTGGCCCATCGGGACCTTCACGCCCGTCGTCTTAGCAAATTCCTTCGCCTCGTCGTATCCCGCGTCCGCGTGGCGGATGATGCCCATGCCTGGGTCCGTGGTCAGCACACGTTCGATGCGCTTCGCCATTTCGTCGGTGCCATCGGCTACCAAGACTTGCCCCGCGTGCAGCGAATAGCCAATGCCTACGCCGCCCCCGTTGTGAATCGACACCCACGAGGCGCCCGCAGCAGTGTTGAGCAGGGCGTTCAGCAGGGGCCAGTCGGCGACGGCGTCCGTGCCATCCTTCATGCTTTCGGTTTCGCGAAAGGGAGACGCCACCGATCCGCAATCGAGATGGTCTCGTCCGATAACGATCGGTGCTTTGATCTTTCCTTTTTTCACCAGATCATTCATCGCCACGCCGAACTGCGCGCGCTCGCCGTAGCCCAGCCAGCAGATGCGCGCGGGCAGTCCCTGAAACTTGATGCGCTTGCGCGCCAAGTCGATCCAGCGGCGCAGAATTCGGTTCTCGGGAAACAACTCTAAGACCAGCTCGTCGGTCACATGAATGTCCGACGCCTCGCCCGACAGCGCGACCCAGCGGAACGGGCCACGGCCTTCGCAAAACAGCGGACGAATATATGCCGGCACGAATCCCGGAAAATCATAGGCATTCTTCACGCCACGCTGAAAGGCAAACGTGCGGATATTATTTCCGTAGTCGAACGTGACCGAGCCCATCTTTTGCAGCCGCAACATGCCTTCCACATGCCGCGCCATGGCGTCGAGCGATTTTTCCTGATACGCGTTCGGATCTTTTTTACGTAACTCGACGGCTGCTTCGAAGCTCATGCCGTTCGGCACATATCCGTTCAGCGGATCGTGCGCCGAAGTCTGGTCGGTCAAAATGTCGGGCACCACGCCGCGTTCAGCCAGCTCCGGAATAATGTCCGCGCAATTTCCCACCAGGCCGACCGAAACATTTTCTTTCTTGCGCACCGCGTTTTTAAGAATGCGCAGCGCTTCGTCGAGCGTGGTGACCATGAAATCGCAATAGCCGGTTTTCAACCGCTTCTTGATGCGTTCGGGGTCAACGTCGATCCCGAGGAAAGCCGCGCCCGTCATGGTCGCCGCCAGCGGCTGCGCGCCGCCCATGCCGCCCATGCCGCCGCTCACGATCAGCTTGCCCGTAAGATCGCCGCCAAAATGTTTTTCGCCTGCCGCTGAAAATGTTTCAAACGTGCCCTGCACAATTCCCTGCGAACCGATATAGATCCACGACCCGGCGGTCATCTGGCCATACATCATCAGCCCGGCGCGCTCCAGTTCGTTGAACTTTTCCCAGTTCGACCAGTGGCCCACGAGATTGGAATTCGCGATCAGCACCCGCGGCGCGTGATCGTGCGTCTTGAACACTCCTACCGGCTTGCCCGACTGCACCAGCAGAGTCTCGTCGTTTTCAAGATTCTTTAGCGTCGCGACGATGGCATGGTATGCCTCCCAACTCCGTGCCGCGCGCCCGGTTCCGCCGTACACGACCAAATCCCTGGGCCGCTCCGCGACTTCCTCGTCGAGATTGTTCATCAGCATGCGCATCGCGGCTTCCTGCTGCCAGCTCTTGCAGCTGATCTGATTCCCCCGCGGCGCGCGAATCGGCGTGTACGTGGACGGCGTAATTTCCGTTTCTACGGGCATGGTTAGATGGTAATTGCTCGCTGTGGAAGGTTCAATCGAAGGATGCCAGCATGGATGACGGCTCGAACCTCACCAGGTGCTATACGCCGTCCCGTCGCTGGAGATCAGATTCGAGGCCGACTTCACGTCGCTGATGCCTGGCTCAGTCTGGTCGACTGCCAGCAGCACATCTTCCTGCACGACTTCCCAGTTCGCCTCATTCGTCATGGGATCTTTGGGAATCTCGCGGATGTAGCCCGCCGTCTTCAGGTCTTCCAGGCCCATCGGCGCTTTGGCCTTGTCGAGGGTGTATTGGGAAATCACAGACCGCAACGCAAACAAGTCCTGCCTCAGCACCGATTCACGCGCCCGCACCACCGACTGGGTATACATGGGGACTGCAATCGACATCAGAATCAGGATCATGCTGATCACGATCATCAGCTCCAGCAGCGTGAAACCACGCTGGCAGCGGGCTCCGCAGAGGCGTTGCCTGCGACATCGCGTGATGCCCGGATGCCGGGCCCCCAACCCCTCGTGCCTCAAACCTTTTGCGCCCTTTGGCATCTATGCCGCCCCTATTTGCAAATCCTTGCCCCGACCAAATCGCTTTACCAGCCGTTACTGCCTACGAGTCACTCGTCGCTACCAGTCTTTGTATTTCGTCCCGTCCAGCGCCTCGCCTTGCGACTTGGTATAGACGTCGAAAACGCTCTGTCCGCCCCAGGAATCGGAGTCGGGGTCGTCCTGCATCGAGCGCAGGCCCCACTCCGTGTTCTTGGTCATCGGATCAATTGGAATCCGGCGCAAAAACTTCAGCTTCTTCCCGCCAATGTCCACGCCCTTCACCAGCGTGTCCAGATCCGGCGGATAGTTCCCTGAATCCAGCTTGGTCTGAAATGCGCCGCGGTCGGCGGCATCTTTGTAGCGGTCGATGGCGTCGCGCATGTCCCACAAATCGTGGCGCAACTCGCGTTCCTTTTCCCGCTTGATGGAAAGCTGCGCCAGCGGAATCGCCATCACGGCAAGCACCGTCAGAATGGTGACGGCCGCAATCAGCTCGATCATCGTGAATCCCGGATCGAGCCTGCTGCCTGGCCGGCGATGGAATCTGGTCCGCTTCATCGTGATTGCTTTTGCTCTCGTCGTTCTTCTCTTTCCGGAACTTCGCTTGGATCTTCAGCGCTTCGATCTTCGCAAGTAGATCCGCTCGGTATCCTTCAATTGCGAAGAGTGCAAGACCTTACTGCACCGTCACCGATGCCTGCGCCCCGTTCACCACGATGGATTGCAGGCCCGGATCGCGCGCTCCGCCCCGCGTAATGGTCAAGGGAGTCTGCCCGGCCGTCTTCGCCATGAAGGTCAGGGTAAGCACCGTGCCTTGGCCGCTGACTCCGCCCGCTCCCGGCGGCCGCGTAGCCGTCACCGTCAGCGTCCCGGTCGATTCGTCTTCGCGGTGCACCAGCGCCACGGTTTGGCCGTCCTGCGAAAGGAAGCTGCCGTTCGAGACGTTGAGCAACTGCATGCGCGCCGGGTCGTAATACAATTGCACCGGAACCGAATAAACATTTTGCGCGCCGGAAATCAGCAGATTCACAGCAAAAGTATTGCCCTTGGCCGCCGTGATCGTAGGCGGATCGAACAGAAAGCTGGGCATTCCGTTCGCCGCCTGCGTAGCCGGCTGGATCACCGGAACGCCAGACGGATTCGCGGATTGCTGCGGCGGCGCACCAGCGGCCATCGGCGCAGCAGAGGCCTGATTGGCGGGAGGTTGACTCGCCGGAGCCGCTGGGCTGGGCTGAACTGTGGGCGGATTCGCCGGAGTTGGCACCGCCGCCGGAGGAACCGCCTGGCTTACGTGCCGAAGTGCAATCGTTGTCGCGGTTCCAATATCAATGGCCCGCTGGTTCACTTCGTTCAACTCTGTCCCGCGGATGATGTGCGGCACAATGGCAAACACCAGTTCATCGGTCGAGTGATCCTGCGTAGTCTGGCCGAACAAGTATTTCAGGATGGGGATCGAAGCGAGGCCAGGAATTCCGGTCAACGATTTCGTTTCCGACTCCGTAAAGATTCCGCCTTGCAGGTTGGCCTCGCCATCTTTCAAACGAATTTCGTGCTCAATCTTGCGCTGCCCGATGATGGGCTGGCTGATGCCGCCGATGCTGGCCTGGCCGGTAACCGAAGAAATTTCCATGACCAGCTTAAGCGTGACCTCGCCACCCTGGTGCACATGCGGAGTGATTTCAATATTGACGCCGACGTCCAGATATTGGAACTGGGTATTCACCAGCGGGTTAATGCCCACGCCACCGATACCGGGCTGGAACGATCCGGTTGCGACCGGCACGCGTTCGCCGATTTTGAGCGTGGCCTTCTGGCCGTCGAGCGCGCGCACCTGCGGATTCTGGATCAGCTTGGTGCTGCTGTCTCCCATCAGCGTCGACAAATTGGCCGAGGGAATCGTGACCTGGAAATTCGTGGCGTTGATATTGGCCAGCGAGTTTAGATTGATTCCAGGAGTTGACGACGTACCGGTGGTGCCGGTCGTGGTAGTGGACGAAGTGGTCGAGGTGTTCAGATTTTCTTGCAATGCCACCGAGATGCTGGTCGGGGGACTCAAACCCAGCGTGCGCGACTTGTCCTTGCTGACTTCCATAACTGCAATATCAACGAGGACTTCCGGACGGGCCTTGTCCAGATCCTCCACCAGCTTCTGCGCCAGCGCGATCTGGTCGGGCGTGCCGCGCACCACGACCGCGTTCTGCGAGAGCAACTGCTGCACCCGCTGCACGTCAAGCACGGAACGGATCGCATTCACCACATCCTGCAATTCGGAGGCCTGGGAAAGATTCGATAAATAAAAAGTCTTCAGGACGCTCTGCTCGAGCTCCTTACGCTTGGCCACCGTATCCTGCGCCACAAAAATCGTATTCTGCGTGACTGGCCGCCAGAAGGTTTTCGACTCCAGCGCGGTAATCTCCAGCGCCTCTTCCAGGGTTACTCCGTTGAGGTCCACGTTGATCACTCGAGGCGTGTAGTCGGGGTCGAGCAACACATTGATTCCGGCCAATTGTCCGATGGTGCGGTAGACCACATCGGACTTGGTCGCGAGCATCTTCACGGTAATCGGAGTGTTCGAAATCGGGGCGAGTTCGACGGGACCCGCGGCATCCCTCACCTTTCGTTCCAGACTGGTGGGCGGACCTGCGGACTGGGGCTGCGGATTCCGCAGGTTCTCGATCATTTTCTGCGTGCGGGCCAATTCCTGCTGCGCAATGAACATCGAGGGATCAATGGAAATGGCCTTTTGAAACGTGGCCAGCGCTTCATCCAGCTTGCCTTCTTCGCGCAGCTTCTGCCCCCGGTGAACCACCGCGGCGGCCGCTTCAAAGCGTGCCCGCGCGAGCGAAGTCCGGTAGCGCAGGTCTTTCGGTTTGAGATCGTAGGCCTGCTTGTAGAAGTCGTAGGCGCCTTCGTAGTTCTGGCGCGCCTCGGCGTCCTGGCCTTGCTCGTAGAGAGTCTTCGCTTTGTCGGCCGCCGCGGGCAGGGTGATCGCCGCGACCACCAGCAGCACAAGCGCCGGGCGCATCAGGCTTCTCATTCGTTAGTCCTCACGTCGATCCTCGCAGAGTCGATATTTATCAGAGTCGATACTCAGGAACAGCTAAGGGTCACTCTCTCGATTGCCGGAATATTCCACTCCCCCAAACGACTGCAGGGACCTTCGGGTTCGTCGGCGTTCCGGGCCCGGGAAAGCACGTTTCCGCGCACCCTTCTGCACATGACGGGAAAGCACACTCCTGCGTTCAAGCGCTCTTCGCACTCCCGCGAACTCGGATGCGGCGATTATAACATTGGCCTCCCGGCCCTCGAACTCCTTGCACCCACAGCATTTACACTAATGGGCTTAGGACTAGCGGCGGGCTTCGGGCTAAGCTGCCGGGCCTCAGCAACAGCCTCACGTTACCGAGTTTCACCTGTCGGCCAAACGCCTCGCACCCCAACGGGCGATCCGTCTGAGGGCTCTGAGCCGAGGCCTGAAAGCCGAGGCCTGAAACCCCTGCTAATATTGAAAACGAACCGACCCATGCCCCGCCAAGCCACGCACCAGACCAAACCGACCCCGGAGAAATCCCCGCGCCGCGAACCCACCGCCGCCGGCCAGAAGGATGCCGCTGTCAATAGGATCGCTTCACATAACTACTTCTTGCTGGAAAAATTTGAGGCCGGAGTTGCCCTCACCGGCACCGAGGTCAAGTCTATCCGCACCGGCCTGGCCAACCTGAAGGACGCCTACGGCCTGGTCAAAGACAACGAAATCTTTCTGCTGAACGCGCACATCGGCCCCTACGAACACGGCAACATCCACAACCACGCGCCGCTGCGTACCCGCAAACTGCTCATGCATCGCGAGGAAATCCGCAAGCTGATCGGTAAGACCCAGCAAAAGGGGCTAACCCTGATCCCCACCCGCCTGTACTTCAAAAACGGTAAAGTAAAAGTTGAACTAGCCCTGGCCAAAGGCAAGCAGCTCTGGGACAAACGAGAAACCGAGCGGCGCAGGACCGCGGACCAGGAAGCGCGCGACGCCATCAGCCGTGGCCGCAAGCGGGACTAGATCGGCCGGAGCCTGTCAGACTCGGGCATTTCGTTCGGGAGTGAGGTTCCCATCAAAACCGTCAACCTCAAATCGGACATGCCGCAGGTGCAGGAAGCCCTCGCTCGTCTCGACCGCGAGCTCGCCGCCGCGCGCCAGCGGGGAGAAACCCTGCTCAAGCTAATCCACGGCTACGGTTCGGGCGGCGCCGGAGGAGACATTCGTGTCGCCGTGCAAAAACGGCTGCGCGAGTTGGCCGACAACGGCCAGATTCGCATCTGCATCGTTGGGGAGAGTTGGTCGAAATCCGACGACGAAGCCTGGCGGCTTCTGCAATCCCGTCCCGCGTTAAAGAGCGACTCCGATCTCGGCCGCCGCAATCAAGGGATCACGATTGTCGTGCTCTAGCGGGGTTCTGTAGCTGCGTCCGGTAGCCGGGAGAAGAGGGTTGGCTCTACTCCGCGACCTCTGCGCGGTGTTCTTTGCGTCCTCCGCGGTTAAAGTGTTTTGAGTTTTGCAGCCGAAAGCGTTGAACCGCAAAGTTTGCGAAGGTCTCGCAAGTTCGCAAAGAAGCGCAGAAACCGGAGATGCAGAACCAAAATCACCACGGTTTCAAACTGTCCGCGTTTTATCCGTGAAGATCCGTGGCCGAAGTTTTCCTGCGTTTAAACCACTGGCGGGCTCGACACCACGGCCCCCGAAGGCACCGCCACCGGCGCAGACGCCAACGGCGGCACCGCGTGCACCATCATTTCCCGCTGCCAGTAAGCGACCGCGATGCCGCGCTGCCAGAAACGTGGAATCAGCAACAGCAGCAGCATCAACTGGCTAACCAGAAACGCCCGCCATACCCGGTCCGGAGCCACACCATGTCTCCACAACCAAATTCCCGCCAGCAGAATGATCCCGGCCACGATCGTAGTTATCACGTAGCTCGTCAGCAGCCGTCCCAAATGCCGAAATGTGTGCCGGAAGCCCGCGCCAATCGACTTGCGCACCGCCTTCTGATCGCTCAACACCACATCTGCCTCGGCCAGGTCGAACCAGATGCGTAGCGTGGTCATCACCAGAAAAATCACCAGCAGGCAGGCCATCGACACTTCAAACCCCAGTAACTCGTTGGTGCTTTCCCCCGCGGCTTTCACCAGCGCGCCCCGAATGAAAAATAAAATTACCGTCACGATCCCCATCACAATGCCGGCCACGATCAGCAGCCGGATAAACCGCCACAAATTCCGCCCGCAGGCGCGAAAGAATTCGTCGCGCGGCAGCCGGTAGTTCGACGCATATCCCAGAAACACGCCCGGCAGAAACAGAACCGTGAATGCAAAAAACAGCGTCGCAAAAAAAATCGCCGGCATCGTGGAAGCCTTCGTAGGCCCAAACTCCGGCCGCACCAGCATTTCCACGAACACGCCCAAGTCAAAGCCGTGAACCAGCCCGCCGGAATACAGACTGTTATCCAGAATCGCGCCCGCCTGATGGCGAAACGCCGCCACGCCAAACTCCGCCAGCGTCAGGTTCAACAACCAGAACCAGAAAATGTAACGCTTGTTCCGCACCACTTTCTCATAGCCGCCGCTCAACAAACCCTTCTTCTCGCTCATATGTTCTCACTCATGTCGTCAAGCTCCTCAATGTCTTGGAACTCACTCGGGGCTTCCCGGGCTCGCCTCTAGGCCGCAAAGCCAAAGCCCGCCCCTAAACCCCCCACCAAGCCACTGCCTGCCCCAGCCATTGCGTAAGGAACAGCCAGTAGTTTGAAAGCTTGCGGGTCGGCTTCGGATTCGGCTCGGCCGTGCGGCTGTTATTGAAATCGTTGCGGTCGATCAGAATCTTATGGTCCGGATCAATCTCCGCCGACTCGATTTTCGCTTTCTTCGTGTACTGGAACTTCACCCAGCGGTTCTGCCCGTCCCAATGTTCCCGAACCTTTTCGCCATTGTCGAACTTCACCTCCAGTTCGACCGGAAACACAAAGTCCTCTTTGCGGCGCAGCCACACGGTCGAACGATACACGGTGTCTTTATCGTCTTTCTTCTTGCCCGCGCCCTTCTCGTCCTCGTACCAGTTCGTCGGGAACGAATCGATCTTTGACACCTCGTAATCCAGCACCTGCGTGCCATAAATCGCCGGATTGAAATACCAGCGCAAATCTTTCCCGGATACCTCTTCAATCGTCTTCAGGAAATCTTCTTTCGTGGGATGCGTGAACCGGTACTTCATGAAATACGTGCGCATGGCCTTCGCCATCGTGTCTTCGCCGATGATGCCTTCGAGAGTCAGCAGCACGCTCGCCGTCTTGCCGTAAGTGATCCCGGCATAGGAGTTGGAACTGTAATAGTCGTAGGCATTTTCCGCAATTGCATCCGTGTCCGCCGCGCTGGCATAGCTGAGCCTCTGCTCTTCGCGCTCGCCCAACGTCACTCCCGCCTGCTGCAGCATCGAGCGGTCCTGACCGAAAATCGAATCCAGCACTTTCACTTCGGTATAGCTGTTGATGCCCTCGTCCATCCAGGCATCTTCGAATTCGTTGGTCGCCACCATGCCGTACCAATACTGGTGCCCAAACTCGTGCTCCACCACAACCTCTGGCAGCAGCACTCCCTTCGGCATGAACCAGCTGCTGTCGCCGGTGATGAACGTGGGATACTCCATCCCCCCCGCCGCCGAATCCGGCTCCGGATCCACCAGCGTCAGCATCTTGTACGGATACGGCCCGTACCACATCTCGAAACGCTCGAGCGTTTCCATCAGAATCTTTTCGTGGCGCGCCGCTTGGCTCCAGTGCGCCGGCTGCATCAAGATGCGCAGCTTCACCGGACCCATCTGCCCCGGAAACACGCCATCGTCTTTCACCTTGTAGCGCGGGCTGGCCGTCCAGGCGAAGTCATGAATGTCATCGCCGTGGTAAACGTAGGTTTTCGTGCCGTCAGAGTTTGCGGCGTCGCTGACCAGCACCCCGCTTGCCCCCACCACTTCATTCTGCGGGACCGTCAGCTTCACATCGAACACTCCGAAGTCCGCGAAGAATTCCGTGGTGTTGTGATACTGATGGCAATTCCACGCCCCGTGCCAGAACACCCCCACCTTCGGAAACCATTGCCCGCCCAGCACAAAATCGCGCTTCCATCCTGAGCGCGCCTGCGTCTCCGGAAATTTCGTCTGAAACATGATCTTGAACTGCACGTACGCTCCCGGCGCGATCGGCCGCGGCACCGGCACATCCACCACGGTCCTGTCATCTTTGTTGCCATCATCCGGCTGGATATATTTCAGGTCGTTCGTCATTTCCACGTCGCCGGCCTGGCCCGCCTGTCCCAACACGAAAATGTGTTTGATGTCTTCCGATCCGTAGTCTTTGTCTTCCCACTTCGCGTACGCAGTATCGCGGCTGCCCACCAGCTTGGCCTCGCGCACAAACGTAGCCTTGGGCTGAAACGCGTTCTGGTAAAGATGAAACGGAAAATGGTCGAGCGCCTGCCCGGTCAGATTGTGATACGTCAGGACTTCGGTTGCGTTCACCGTGTGCGTGCCCGCGTCATACTTCGCGTCAATCTCGTAGTGCACCACGCGCTCTGACATCGCCTTGTCCGAGTTGATCGCGAGCGTGGTGTCAGGAATCGTTACTGTTCCGGTACCAGCCATAGGACTCGCCATCTCTGCCTGGGTCTTTGCCGGCGCAGCCGCCGTCATTGCCTGCGCAGGCGCCCCCGCCTTCGCTCCGTGCCCCATCACAAGGAGAGAAAGTACAGCCATCGATACTGCCGGAAAAAACAAAATCACGCGTTCAATCTTCATGAAAACCAACCTCTGCTTTCGCTGTGGGATGGAATCATACCCTAGCCGGACGAACGCCGTCATGCCCGTGACAGCCAGCACAGGATGGCTCGTGTAGGGTGGGCACTCCCTTCGGCTTCGCTCAGGGCAGGCTCTGCCCGCCAGTCTATCCACGAAGCCGAAGCGCCGATCGCGTCTCGGTTCCACCCAAGGTCCATCACCCTCTACTATTTTTCCACTATAGAAGCGCCGTCCCCAGCTCCCGTACAATGTGCGCACCTGCCACGCGCCGAATGCTCACCACCAAACTGACCACAATCAGGCAATTCGCAACCAACCCCGCGGTGATTAAAACCGTAATTACCACCTTCATTCTGCTCGCCGTGCTCTGGGTGCTGGGCTGCGGAGCGCTCTACCGCGTCATGCTCCGCCCGCCCGAGGCCTTTGCCGGATTCATGGCCAAGCTGCCCGGTCCCGTGCCGTTCCTGCTTTTTCCCTTTGAAACTCTGTGGCTGCGCGCCCGCTCCGGCACTCTGCAGCCCGGCGACCCCGCTCCCGATTTTTCGCTGGCCAAGTTGGATAAATCCGCGCACGTGCAACTCTCCACCTTCAGCGCGCAGCAGCGCCCGGTGGTGCTCATCTTCGGCAGCTACACCTGACCTCCTTTCCGGCGGGAGGTTCCCGCTCTCAACAAGCTCTACGATCAATACGGAAATCAGGTCGAGTTTCTGGTGGTCTACATCACCGAAGCCCACCCCAGCGACGTCTGGCAGATGCAGAGCAACATCAAAGATCAGGTCGTCTTCGCAACTCCGAAAAACGAAGAAGAACGCGCCGCGGTGGCCGGTTCCTGCGTGCGCAAGCTGGGCATCAAGATTCCCGCCCTGCTCGACGAGTTCGGCAATTCCACCGAGTCGGCCTACACCGGCTGGCCCGACCGCATGTACCTGATCGACACCGCCGGCCGCGTCGCGTACAAGAGCAAGCCCGGCCCCTTCGGCTTCAAATCCGACGAACTGAAAGCCGCCATCGAACGCATCGTCCCAACCCACTGAGCTTTCACCACAGAGTCACAGAGAAAACCAACATCTTAGCGAGGCCCCGTTATCCCAATCGTTTTTACTAAGTTTTTCGCTTTCCTTTGTGTCTCCGCGCCTCCGTGGTGAAATCTTCTTTCCGTGTGAGGCACTACTTTTTCCGCAGGCAGACCACGGGTTCGTTTACAGTATCCGGGGTTGATCCGCACAGTGGTCAGGTCGCAACAAAGTGCGGTGGGAGGAACCATGAAAAATCCGCTTCAGTCTCGCGTTTCGCGCCGCAAGTTCCTGGGGCAAACTGCCGCGGCGGCAATCGGTCTTGCCATCGTTCCGCGCCGGGTGTTAGGCGGCGTGGGATTTGTTCCGCCCAGTGACAAGGTCAATATCGCCTTTATCGGCGTAGGCGCCCAGGGCCTGCGCGTGATGCTTCACTTCCTGCGCGAGCCCGACGTGCAAGGAGTCGCGGTCTGCGACGTCAACAAATCCGCTGCGGACTATCCGCAATGGGGAACGCACGAGTTCTGCAATTCCGTCCGCAAACTGCTCGGCGTCGATAGTGGCTGGGATTGGCTCAGCCCAGATCAACCTATCCAGTTGAGCCATTCTCTCGCCGTCACCAGCGGCGTTGCCGGCCGCGAGCCCTGCCAGAAAATTGTCGAGGGCTACTACGGCTCGCAGCAGCGCTCCGGCCAGTATCACGGCTGCGCCGCCTACAACGATTTCCGCGAACTGCTGGAAAAGCAAAAAGATCTCGACGCCGTCGTCGTCTGTACAACGGACAACCTGCATGCAGCCGTTTCCGCCGCGGCCATGAAGAAACGCAAACATGTTTTTTGCCAGAAGCCGTTGACCCATACCATCTACGAAGCGCGCCGCATTGCCGAAATCGCCCGCGAGACCGGAGTAGCCACTCAGATCGCCGTGGGCAACCAGGCCTCCGAGGCCACGCGCCAGTTGTGCGAATGGATTTGGGATGGTGCCATCGGTCCCGTGCGCGAAGTCAGCAACTGGTCGAGCCGCCCGTTCTGGCCGCAAGGCATCGAGCGTCCCAAAGAGACTCAGCCCGTGCCAGAAGGTTTGGATTGGAATCTCTGGCTCGGTCCCGCTCCGGAACGTCCCTTCAACCACGCTTATTTGCCATTCGTGTGGCGCGGCTGGAGCGACTTCGGTTGCGGCGCGCTCGGCGACATGGGTTCCTACAGCTTCGACACAATTTTCCGCGTCTTGAAACTGGAAGCGCCCGAGAGCGTGGAATCGAGTTCGAGCGACCGCTATGACGAAACCTATCCTCTGGCCTCGATCGTTCGGTACAGTTTCCCAGCCCGGGGTGATATGCCCCCGGTGAGATTCAACTGGTATGACGGCGGCCTGAAGCCGCGCCGTCCCGACGAACTCGAAGAAAGCCGTCCCCTCAAAGGCGACGGCGAAGAAGAAGACGAAGGCCTGCTCTTCACCGGAGACCGCGGCAAAATTCTCTGCACGTTCAACGGCGGCAATCCCAAAATCATTCCCCAGTCCAAAATGGACGCCTACAAGCAGCCGCCAAAAACCCTGCCCCGTTCGCCCGGCAACGAACGCGAATGGCTCGACGCCTGCAAAGGCGGCAAAGTAAAACCGGGCGGCAACTTCGAATTCGAAGGCCTCGTCACCGAAACTCTACTGCTGGGAAACGTCGCCAGTCGCATGGGCCAAAAACTCACCTGGGATCGCCCAAATCTAAAAGTAAACTCCGACGTAGCCCAAAAATACGTAAAGCCAGACCGCCGCACCGGCTGGGAACTGTAGTGCGGATAGAAGTCAAAAACCTTCAAAACAGTCACATTTACTTACAAAGTTTCACGCCGTAGTATCGCGTCAGTCGTAAGTCCGGCGCCGACCTGCTCCTTCGGAAGCACGAGCCCGGTAACCGTCACAAGCACCGGCGGTAGTGCGACGTTAACCTTCACCGCGATCGGACCATCGGCCGCGATGATCCGCCGGTCCAGCATGTTCTATGCGCTGTGGCTGCCCGTACCGGGACTGGCGCTGATCGGCACGGGGTTCGGTTCCAGCAGTTCGCGCCGCAAGAACCTGATGGGGCTCTTGCTCCTGTGCACCGTACTGGCCAGTCTAATCGTTCTTCCGGCATGCGGATCCAGCAGCGGCGGAGGCGGTGGTGGTGGCGGCAACGGCGGAACTCCGGCTGGAACCTACACGGTCACAATCAGCGGTACGGATGCTAACGGTGTGACTCAGTTCAATACGCTCCTACGACCGTCAGCGTCGCCGTCAACTAACATGTAACAATACCGCACATTGCGAAAGGCCATCTTCGATGGAGGCCCTCTGGAGAATCACGATGTTACGCGTCCGCACTACTTCAATAGCCATTCCGCTCGCCTGCTTGATGTTGCTCGCCACGGCGTTTTCGCAAACGACTGACAAACCCGATTTGAGCAAGCAGCCAACCCTTTACGTAGTCGGTTATGCCCACCTCGATACGGAATGGCGATGGGAGTATCCCCAGGTGATCAGCGAATATATTCGCAAGACCATGGAGGATAATTTTTCGCTCATCGATAAGTATCCGCATTACGTTTTCAATTTCAGCGGCGCCAACCGTTACCGCTTGATGAAGGAATATTACCCGGCCGATTTCGCGCGCCTGAAGAAGTACGTCGATGAAGGCCGATGGTTCCCGGCGGGATCTTCCATGGAGGAGGGTGACGTAAACGCGCCCACCGCCGAGGCGATCATCAGGCAAGTCCTATACGGGAATGACTGGTTTCGCAAAGAACTCGGCAAGGCCAGCGCGGAGTACATGTTGCCCGACTGCTTCGGATTTCCGTCGTCGCTGCCGAGCATCCTGGCGCACTCCGGAGTGAAAGGGTTTTCGACGCAGAAGCTGGTCTGGGGATCGTCCGCGAATGCCGGAGGTCCGGAATCGCTCGAGAATACGCCGGAAGGCACCCCGTTCAATGTGGGCGTGTGGGTAGGACCGGATGGTGAGAGTGTGCTGGCCGGGTTGAATCCGGGCGCCTATGACGGCGGCATCGAGACCGATCTCAGCAAACCATTGCCTCCGCTGCCGCCCGACGAAGCGCTCCGCGACGTACAAAATAAAATGCAGGCGCTGCGTGCGAAGCTGGACCAGGAACAAGGCAGCGGTCACGCGTCCGATCCAAACGACATTGAGGAGTCCATCCACCTTAGAAGCGAACAGGCCGCGTTTACCCGGATCGATCAAGACCGGGCACAGGAACTTCATCAAGTGGACTGGGCGGCGCGGGTTGAACAGAACGGCAAAGTCAGCGGCGTATTCACGGACTATCACTATTACGGCACGGGAGATATTGGTGGGGCTCCGCGCGAAGCTTCCGTGAAGCGACTGGAAGCCATCGTCACGCAAGGAATGACGAGCCTGCCCGTGCGGCAAGGATTCCTTTTTCGCCGAGAGAGCAACGGGGCAGCTCCGGTGAAAGTGGGCGATGGCCCGGTGCACGTGATCTCATCGAATGCCGAGCAGATGTTTCTCGACATCACGCCCTCGCAGGCGGCCGGACTTCCGCGCTACACGGGAGAAATGGAATTGACGAACCACTCTGCCGGTTCGCTCACCTCGCAGGCCTATCAGAAGCGCTGGCTGCGGAAAGAGGAACTGCTGGCCGATGCGGCGGAGAAAGCTTCGCTGGCCGCCGAATGGCTGGGAGCTCGGCCGTATCCGCTGCAGCGACTGAACGATGCCTGGACGCTGGTGATGGGCGGCCACTTTCACGACCTCGCCGCTGGAACCGCCACGCCCAGGTCTTACGAATTTGCCTGGAACGACGATGTAATCGCGATGAACCAGTTCGCGGGTGTGCTCACTAATGCTACCGAAGCGGTCAGCGCGGCGCTCAATACCGAGGGCAAGGGCGTGCCGCTCGTGGTATTCAATCCGCTGAACATCGCGCGCGAAGACCCAGTCGAAGCCAGCGTGAGTTTCCCCGGCGGCATGCCGAAAGCAGTGCATGTGACTGGTCCGGACGGCAAGGAAGTTCCCGCCCAGATTTCAAACGGCAAGGTAATCTTCGTGGCGAAGACACCATCTGTCGGCTACGCGGTTTACCATGTTCAGCCTGGTGCGGTTCAGCTCGGTCCGGGCGCAAGTACCGCCACTCTGCACGTGACGGAGAATTCGCTGGAGAATCAGTATTACCGCGTGAAACTGAATGCCGACGGCGACGTCGCCAGCATTTTCGACAAATCGATTGGCCGGGAATTGCTGGCTGCGCCTGCGCGTCTTGCCATTTCCTATGACAACCCGCGGCAGTGGCCGGCCTGGAATATGGATTGGGATCAGGAGCAGGCTGCACCCAAAGCGTACGTCGGAGGTCCGGCGAAGATTCGAGTTGTGGAGAACGGTCCGGCTCGCGTGGCCGTGGAAGTTTCGCGAGAGACCGCGGGCTCCAAGTTCGTTCAAACCATAAGTCTGGCTCTCGGCGATGCAGGCAAGCGCGTGGAGTTCGCCAACGCGATCGACTGGAACACCAAAGAGTCCAATCTGAAGGCGAGCTTCCCGCTGTCAGCTTCGAATCAGATGGCTACCTATAACTGGGACATTGGCACGATCCAGCGTCCCAGCGCTGAGCCGAAAAAGTTTGAAGTGCCGTCTCACCAATGGATTGACCTCACTGACATGAGCGGCGAGTTCGGCGCCACCATCCTGACCGACTGCAAGAACGGATCGGACAAGCCGAACGACCACACCATTCGCCTTACTCTGATTCGAACCCCCGGCACGCGCGGCGGCTACCCCGACCAGGGCACGCAGGATATCGGACATCACGAATTCGTCTACGGAATTGCCGGGCACGCCGGCGACTGGCGACAGGCGCAGACGGACTGGCAAGGTCAGCGCCTGAACGCTCCGCTCATTGCCTTCGAAGCTCCAAGACACTCTGGCGCGTTGGGGCGGGAGTTTTCTTTGCTCAAGGTTAGTAACCCGCGAATTCGGCTCCTGGCGTTGAAGAAGGCGGAACAGGGTGACGAACTCATTGTGCGTCTGGTGGAACTCGATGGCAAACCCCAATCTGATGTTCGAATATCATTTGACACGCCGATCAGCGCCGCGCGTGAAGTTAACGGGCAGGAACTACCGGTCGGAACGGCGGCCGTGAACGGCGGTTCGCTGGTCACTTCGTTCTCGGCGTATCAGCCGCGCACCTTCGCGGTGCGATTAGCCGCGCTGCAGGCCAAAGTTGCGGCAGTGCATTCCATGCCAGTGACGCTGCACTATGACCTCGCGACAGCCAGCAACGACGGAACGCACTCGGATGGCGGATTCGACCGCGACGGCAATGCTCTGCCGGCGGAGATGCTTCCAGAACGAATCGCGTTCAACGACGTGCAGTTTCAACTCGCTCCAGCGAAGACGGATTCACACAACGCGGTTGTAGCAAAAGGCCAGATGATTGATCTGCCTTCAGGCCAGTACAACCGCATCTACGTGCTGGCGGCTTCGGCGGAGGGAGACCAAAAAGCCACATTCGCAATCGGCAGCAAGAAAGTCGAACTCAACATCCAGGACTGGGGCGGATTCATCGGACAGTGGTACGACCGACAGTGGAGTTCCAGCGACACCTCCAGTGACAACTATGGCAAGATGATTGGTCTCGCTCCGGCTTACATCAAGCGCGCTGACCTGGCTTGGTACTGTTCGCATCACCACAACGCGGCGGGTGAGAATGTGCCCTACGGCTACTCCTACCTGTTCGCGTATGCAGTCGATCTGCCCGAGGGCGCCAAGACTATTCAATTGCCCGACAACGACAAGATTCGCGTTCTGGCTATGTCGGTCGCCGAGGAAAATCCGGAGGTAAGGCCGGCGCAACCGCTCTACGACACGCTTGCGCTACCCCCCGCGGGCGCCGACGATTTCGCGCTCCAGGCACCTGCTTCCGGCTTTTCGGTTCTCAAGGGCAGGAGTACCTCAACCACGATCGCAGTGACCCCGCGAGGCAATTTCCGGGCGGGCGTGAATTTGAGTGTGTCCGGCCTGCCGCCGGGGGTGACGGCCTCATTCAGCCCGGCCGGCAGCGGGAGCGCAAACAACATCACGCTGACTGCCAAGGATTCATCGAACCCTGGTAGTTCAACGATCACAATCACCGGCACGTCGGGCGGCTTGTCGCATACGGTCACTGCCAATCTCGCAGTGACCGCGATGAGAACTGGGACAGTGGCGGTGGATCTTTCTTCCGCCTACAACGCGAAAGCCATCTATACCGACGGCACAGCGTTTGCTGCCGAAGCGAGTGCCGACGGCGAAGGTTTCGCGTATTCGAAAGAAGCGCTGGGATCGACGCCGCTGTGGGATGGCATTTTGTTCAATCTCGGGCCAGCCAACGCGCCGGATGTGGTTACAAGCAAAACCGTTGCACTGCCAGCCGGCAAGTTCGCCGCTCTCAGAGTTCTTGCCGCGGGTGTGGAAGGCAGTCAGGAGGCCCAGGTCTTTACGATCACCTACGCCGATGGCACATCTGCGTCGATCACGCAGAGCCTCAGCGACTGGTATCAGCCGAGCGTTTACGAGGGCGAGTCCGAGGCTGTGGTCGCGCCCTATCGACTCGAAGAAGATGGCTCCAAGGACAATCGCACGTTTTATCTCTACGGGTATTCTTTCAAACTCGACAGTAGTAAGTCAGTGCGCAGCATCGCGTTGCCCGGCAACGAGCATGCGCTGGTCTTCGCCATGACGCTCGTGCCTCCCGCTGGATCCTAGTGGACGATCCGATAGCGCCCGCCGGCTACTGCGCCGCTTGGATCAGTCAGACAAAACGCCCGAAAGAGCAACCTCGCGAGGCTCTTCTCTGCGGCCTGACCAGTTACACTCCACAATGACTTGCTTTCTCTCACTTCAGGACCACCTTCCATCAACCAAAGAATTGTTTTTGAAATTGAAGTGTGGAAAGCGATGGAATGATTACGCTCGCACCGTTCGTGCGACCGTAAGAGATGCCGAGATCGGCCAGACGAGTCTATAATGCGTTCGCTCGCTTGCATGACGATGATTTGTTCCCTGAACCCGTGAGGAGAAATCCATGTCCCCGATCTCAAGAAGAGAGTTTCTGAAGAGTGCAGCGACCTACACTGCCGCGGCCAGCTTTCTATCCGCCGGCGCGCTGCAACTCCGTGCCAACCCGCTCGGCATGCCAATTGGATGTCAAACCTGGCCTGTCCGGCAAATGATCGCTAAGGATTTCCCCGGCACGATCAAAGTCCTTGCCGCAGCCGGATTCCAATCCATCGAGCTCTGCTCGCCGGTGGGCTACGCCGATTCGGGCTTCGCCGGCCTCGCCAAATACACGGGAGCCGAGCTCCGCAAGATTCTCGGCGACGCAGGTGTCTCATGCGTGAGCTCTCACTTCGGCATCGAGGAGCTCAGGGAAAATCAGCAGCGCGCCATCGACTGGGCGAAAGATGTCGGCCTCACCCAGATGCTCGTCCCCAGCCTCGACGGGCCCAAGAACCCAACCATGGACGACGTGAAAAAAGCCGCCGACGAATACAACAAAATCGGCGAGCAGGCGGCCAAAGCCGGCATCCAGCAGGGACTTCACAATGAGGACTTCGAGCTCACCTCGGTCGATGGCAAGCGAACCTACGACCTGTTGTTCGGCCTGCTCGATCCCAAGCTGATCAAGTTCCAGTTTCAGGTTTCCACCATCAGCCGCGGCTACGACGCCGCCGAATATTTCACAAAATATCCCGGCCGCTTCATCTCCATGCACGTGCAAGGCTGGTCCGCGGCAACGAAAAAAGTCGTGCCCGTGGGACAAGGCTCACTGGATTGGAAAAAAATCTTCACCGCCGCGAAAACCGGCGGCATCAAAAATTATTTCGTCGAGATGAATCTGGATCAGATGAAAGCCAGCGTCCCCTACCTGAAAAACCTGCAGGTGTAAAAAAGCCAGCTAAGTAACGAAACGCCGGGTGCCCCATTTCTCGCGTCCTTTGCGAGAAGTGGGATTCCACTGCCGCATGCAGTTCCGGTGGTCGCCTTAAGAGTCGACCGTTCAATACCCAAACAACCGCGGCAGCGCCGTAGTCAGCGCCGGAATGTAAGTAATCAGCAAAACTCCCAAACTCAACACAAAGACCACCGGCAAAACCGCGCGCAGCACCTCCGGCACCGGCTTCCGGAACCGATACGACGACATCAGCAGATTCAGCCCCACCGGCGGAGTCAGATAACCCAGCTCCATGTTCGCCAGAAAAATAATTCCCAGCCGTACCGGATCAATCCCAAACGCTGCGCCCAACGGCACCAGCAACGGAACCTCAATCACGATCGCAGGATAAATTTCCATCAAACATCCCACCACCAGCAGAAACACGTTCAACAACAACAGAAACAGAATTGGAGAATGAATCGTCGCCGTCGTCCAAGCCACGGCCTTCGCCGGAACCTCAGCGTCCACCAGGTAATTCGTGAACCCCAAAGACACTCCAAGAATCAGCAGCACGCCACCAATCAACAATCCGCACTCCGCCATCACTCGCGGCAGATCGCGGAAGATATGCAAATCGCGATGGATCACCGCCTCGATGAAAAACGCATAAAACGCAGTCACCGCCGCTGCCTCAACCGGCGTGGCCAGAGAACTGAACAGCGCGACAAACGCCACCAGCGGCATGGCGAGTTCCCACTTACCCTCCCACAACGCGACCCGCGCTTCCTTCCATTCAAATTTCCGCACCGCCGTGTTCGAAGCTGATCCCCGCCGGATGCCCCAAATCGCCGTCGCCGCCATCATGACAAACGCCGGAATAATTCCGCCCAGAAACATCTGCCCAATCGGAACTCGCGCCACAATGGCATAGACAATCAGCGGCAAGCACGGCGGCAACAGCAATCCCAGCGATCCCGATCCCGTCAGCAGCCCGAGCGAATCTTTCTCCGAATAGCCCGCGCCCATCAATACCGGCATCAGCAAGCCGCCGAGCGCAAGAATCGTCACGCCCGAAGCCCCGGTAAAAGACGTGAACAGCGCGCAAACCAAGACAGTCACAATCGCCGGCCCGCCGCGAAATTGCCCAAACAGTGCGTAGAACACCCGCACCAGCCGTTTCGGCGCCCCGCCCTCCGCCAAAAAATATCCTGCCAGCGTAAACAGCGGCAGCGTCGGCAGAATCGGATTCGTCACCAGCGCATACTGAGCAATCGGAATCGCCGCAATCGGCTGATCCGCGCCCCAAAACAAAATCAAAGCCGCGCCGCCCAGCGTTGCGAACGCCGGCATCCCCAACACCGATGCGACGAACAAAATGCACATCGCAATCGGAACAAAATGATGCTGCCCTCCCGGCCACATCATCACCACAACCACCAGCAAAACCGCGCCGACCCCCGCCACGATCCGCGCCACCCATTTCTCCGACGCATGGTAAAGAATTCGAATCGCAATCACCGCGAAGCCCAGCGGAAGCACCAACTCCACCACCCAGATCGGAATCCCATACCCCAGAATCGTCCCGGCCTCGCGCTCAGTCGCAACAAACTGATACGAGGCCACGCACAGGAAAGCCGAGATCGCCGCCGACACCGCACCCGTGAAAATCCGCCCAACACTCTTCCAACGCCCGCGCAGCGCGGTTTCTCCCAGCGTCGAAAGCGAGAGCAGTCGGCCTTCGCGCGCCGCGATCGCGCCTCCCAGCATTCCCACCACCAGCACCATGTGCTGAACAATGGTCGTCGACGCCGGAATCCCCGTATGAAACGCGCGCCGCAAAAAACTTTCCGCCAGCGGAATCAGCACCATGGCGAACAGCGCCACGGACACCACGGCGTTTTCCGCCGTCTTCAGCCAGGTTTGCCGCGAAGCCGCGCCCGGGCGGGCGGGGTCAAGATACTCTCCGGAAGCGGCAACTTCATCGCTCACTTCGCGGACACTCCTTGCGCAGCCCGATAGTCGTGCAGCAGTTGCATCACCTTGTCAAACGTGTCAGCAGGAACAATGTGTCCCCGAATTTCCGGGTACATGCTCTCCGAAAATTTCCGCCATTCCTCTTCCGCTTCCTTGGTGACCGCGTGAACCTGCAGACCTCGCTTTTGCATCGATTCCACCGCCTCCTGGTTTTCCTTACGGTTGTTCGCCTGAAATTGCTGTCCGCATTCCGCCGCCGCTTGCCGCATCTCCTCCTGTTGCGCCGGCGGCAGCGCATCCCAGCTTTTCTTCGTGACGATCAACGCGCCCACCAGCGGAATCCAGTTCACCTCCAGCATATTGTGAGTCGAGATGTAAAACTGGTTCGACAATGCGTGCAGAGGAATCGTCGGCAGCGCATCCACCATTCCGGTTTGCAAACTGGTCAGCACATCCGACCATTCCAGCAGCACGGGTTTGAATCCCGCGGACTTGTAAAGTTCCGACTGCGTCACATCGCCCGCTGTTACAAAGATCTTCATCTTCTTGAAATCGTTCGGCACCATCCCCGGTTCTTTGGAAAAAATTCTGACCCAGCCCCCATCCGTCCAGAACAAAACGACGAATCCTTTCTCCGCCAGTTTCCGGTTGAGATCCGGCGCCAGCTTGTCCCGCACATAAGCCGCTTCATCGAGCGACCGGTAGACCAGCGGCATTTTTTGCAGCGCGGCCACCGAAGGATCGATATCCGCGAGCCCGGACACCGTCAATACCGCGGCCTGCAGTTGCCCCACGCGCATTCGGCGGACGATGTCGTCTTCGCTTCCCATCACGCCGTCCGAATAAATTGTCAGCGTGACGGCGCCATTCGACGCCTTCTTCCATTTCTCTCCCATTTCCTGCAGGCTATGGTGATACGACGTTCCCGAAGGAACCATCGTTGCCAGCCGAATCCGCGTCTGCGCCAGTGCGTTCGAAGAAAATCCCAGCGCCAGCACCACAGCAGCCAACATCATTCTTCCGAGCCTTCTGTTTTTTCCAATTCGCACACGGCACCTCAACTCTATTTCACAAATAATTCGTCTTCGCGGGAAAGCAGCCAGCGCGCCCGCCGCTGCATCACGAGATTCATCAGTCTCCACTCCGGCCGCGCGTCCGGATCGACCGCCAGCGCCGTCTTCAGCAACGACTCGAACTCCGCAGAATCCTGTTTGCTCACCGAAACCGTCGTAGCCATCGCCACATACGGCGCAGCACTTTGGCCAGAAGTCAACTCCACGGCTCGTTCAAAATGTTTTCTCGATCTCACCGCGAAATCTCCGCTGGCCGTTCTTCGCACCGATTCGTACGTGATCAGAAAACCGTGAATCGCTCCGAAGTCGTAATCCGCATTCAGTTCCAGCGCCCGGTCAATCAGCGCTTCCACGATCGGCTGGTCCGCAATCATCTCCGGATTGTCTTTCGAAATCGAAATCGCCGCGCCCCACGAAGCCGCCGTCCAGTAAAGCAGCGGCACATCCTTCACCTCCGTCTTACTCACCGCCGCCTTCGCGTCGTGCCGAAGTTCACTCGTAAATCCGCGGTGATTCACTTCCAGCCCGCGCAGCCCATAGTTGCGCGCGCGCAAATAAAGATGCCTTGCACGCATGCGCAAAAAATCCGCCTTCGCCAGATCCTGATCTTCGATCTCTTCCGCCGGCATCTGTACGTATACAAATGCGTATTCCGTAAACCCGCTGCACGTGGCGAACAGAAGCCCGCGATGCTGCGGGCTTTCCGCCAGCAGGCTCTCCATCAACTTGAGACTGAAGGGAAGCGCCTCACCCACCAGGTCCGGATCATTATCGGAAGTGAAAGTAGTTCCGCCGCTGGCCAGCGAATCGCCCAGCTTGTTCACCGCAATTTTCTTGATGGAGCATCCGCCAGTCGCAGTCGCGAACGCCAGCAGCAAAACGATTGAGCTGAGCCGATGCCAATTCCAGTTCTTCGGAAGTAAAAAAGATACGCGCAGATTCAATTCCTCACTCCCGCCACGAAACGTTATCAGATCACCTTTGCGGTCTGGCTCGCAATCATTAACGTCCATGGAGGGGCAGCCGCCTCGGCCCGTCCAGCACGCGTAGCGAGCGCAGGTTTTCGCTGAAAGCTGATCGGACCACGCCCCACTGCATCATCAAAAACTATTGCGACCGCCGTTCCGCCGAACCACCGGAAGCCCTCAGTCCGATCCTGCTCAACAGACCAGAAAACCGCGGATCCCCGCGCAGCCGATCCGCCAGCGGCTCGCTGCTCAAATACACCAGATATTCGCAACGCTCGTCATAAGCTTTGCTGAGCCACCGAAACGCATCATCCTTCCGGTCAAGGCCGATATACACCAACGCGAAGTAAACCGCGGGCACGTATTTCTTGCGTGACAACTCTGTCAGTCTGGCGAGGATCTGGTTGGCGTGCGCCATGTCCCCGGAGACTGCGTATTCATGTCCCATGAGCGCAAGAATCGCAGGCTCAGCGGGAGCGAACGCGAGAACTTTCTGGAAGGCGTCGCGTGCCTGCTGGTGCATCCCCATCTGCTCGTAAGCCCGGCCGATGTTGACCAGCGCGATGGCATAGCCGGGATCCAGTTCGAGCGCTTTGTGACTCTCGTCAATGGTTACGTCAAAACGCCGCGCGTGGTAATACGCCTCCGCCAGAGCCGAGTTCAACAGAGGACTGATCGGATCCAGTTCGACCGCTTTTTTTCTCTCCACGATCGCCTCGTCCAGCTTGCCCATCGCCGTAAGGTAGTAACCGTAAAACTGGTGAGCCGTGGCATACCCCGGACGCAACTGCAATGCTTTGTCGAACTCCTTTTGCGCTTCGGGAAAATTCCATTCGTACACCAGTTCCGAATAGCCCAGCGGCACGTGCGCCTCGGCCAGCGTCGGGTCGAGTTCGAGAGCCTTTCGCGCCGCAGCTTCGGCTTGCGGAAATGCTTCTTTCGGCGACAGAGTGGAGTAGGGCGCAGACCCCAGCAACTCGTAGCAGTCGGCGAGCCCCGCATACGGCGGGGCGTACGTCGGATCAATCTCAATCGACCGCTTGAACAGGGTGATCGCCTTCGAGAAGCCCTCTTCCGTGCGCTTGTTCCAGAAGTAGCGCCCTTCCAGATACGCGAGATAAGCCTCGCGATTCACCTGACGAACCAGCGGGTGAGCGTGCGGCAACTTATTCAGCACTCCGCCTGCAATCGCGCTGGCGACTTCCGCCTGGATGCTCAGCACGTCCTGCAAGTCGCGCTCGTAGCTCTCGCCCCAAACCTGCGTCTGGTCGCTCACCTGAATCAGTTGCGCGGTAATCGCCACCCGCTTTCCCGATTGCCGCACGCTGCCTTCGAGCACGTAGTTGGCATGCACTTCCTTCGCGATGCGGTCGAACGTGCTCGATGCGTACGCGGGGCTCAGCCGGATGACGCCCATTTCCTCAGGATGCAGTTGGCCGAGCCGAGTGATCATCTCCTCGGTGAGTCCGTCAGCAACAAAGTCCTGCCCGGGATCGCCACTCATATTCCTGAACGGCCGGACCGCCAGCACCATCTTCGCTCTAGGGACGCCCCCGGGAGTCTGCAGCCAGAACCGAGCTGCCACCGCCGCCACGCCCGCCGCCACAATAATCAGAAGACACAAAACCGTGAGGCGACGTAAAAGTTCCGGATGATCGACAGCCGTGGTTTTTACCGGCCGATTTTTTTCGATTTCGTTTTTTTCGAGCTGATCGTATTTGGGTCGATGCTGCTTCCCTTGATCGCTCTCGTGACGATCCGCAGCCGAGACCAGCACGACCACGTTCGATCGGGGAGCGCCCGGCCTGAGGTTGGGATCAGAAATGCCCGATCCCGAAACGACCGGTTCCGAAACAACCGGTACCGGCTCCCCCGACCTGTCCGATTCCGCACCGGTTCGTGCATCCGGCCTGTCGTCTTCGTACTCCAGCTTGGTCTGGCTTTCCTGCCACCAGGCGTCCAGGTCCAGCTTGTAAGCGAACACCGTGCCTTGCTTGCCTTGGGCCAGCCGCCGGACGGGCAACCCCAAACTCTTCTCCCAGCGCTGGACGGTTCGGACTTCCTTATTAAGGTAAGCCGCAATCTCTTTCCACGAATCGAGGCGGTCGTTGGCTAGGCGGTCATTGGCGGGGCGGTCGCTGGCGGGCCGCTCTTGCGCCGTCATCCGTGGTTGTGTCCCGTCTCCACCCATTCGTCCTGCTCCCCAAGAGGCCCAGCTTGCAGAGTGGCGCAAGAATACCGCTCTTAAGCCGTCGAGTCCAATCCCGTTGCTGGAATTGAATCAGCCGGAAAAAACTTGCCTGGGAAGGGATCGTTTGGGGACGTCCGCCTCGGCTGTTCAGCGAAGCGAAGCGAGCGCGGTTTTAGCTGGCGGCTGATCAAGAGCGTTCTGGGAGTGGCTCCGGAATTGCTCGAAGGGGATCGGAAGCCGGAGCAGTTCTGCTCGACGCTGGGTGGTTAGATTTCCAGGTTAAGCTTGCCCTGGCCAGCCGACGGGGAAGCGGCCATCCCCACACAGTCACTAACCCCCGTGCTGCCTCTAGATGGTTAGGGGAACATGCTGGCAGAACCACCTAACCGGCAAACGCCATCCTGACGGTTAGGCAGCCCCGAACCATCGCTAACCTCTGCTTTTTCATCGCTTGACGCAGGATGTCGCACATTGTCGCTTGCGTCGCGCGCTCCCCTGGTTGTACTCACTATTCAGCGACTCCCTAGATGAAGCTCTCTGACTTCACCGCGAAGCAGTGGCGGGTGCTGCTGATCCTGATGTTGGTCAACTTTGTGAATTACGTTGACCGCCAGATCGTGTTCGCCCTGTTCCCCTTCCTCCGGCGTGACTTTGGGCTTACTAGTTTTCAGCTCGGCGCGCTGGCGACCGCTTTCACCGTGGTGCTTTCGCTAGCAAGTTTCCCCCTGGGTATGCTGGCAGACCGGGTTTCCCGGCGCGCAGTAATCAGTGCAGGGATCCTCTTTTGGAGCGGCGCGACGTTCTTCACGGGACTGGCCAGCTCTTTCCGTTCCTTGTTGATCGCGAGGGGGATGGTGGGAGTTGGGGAAGCGGCGTATACGCCAGCGGGCGCGGCGGTGATCACCGCGTCCTTCTCGAAAGACGTCCGTGCCCGGGTTCAGGGTGCTTTCGACATTGGCATGTTCATTGGAGGCGCAACCGGGATTAGCCTGGGCGGATACATCGCGGCTAAGTTCGGATGGCGGTACGCATTCTTCCTGGTTGGGATACCCGGTTTCATTCTCGGTCTGGCTGCGCTGCGCTTGCCAAAGTCGGTGGTTGCGGTCGCCAAAGAATCGATGCGGGTGCGTGAACTCTTGCAGGTGCCGGCTTTCCTGGCGCTGCTCGTCAGTGGATTCTTCTGCAGTTTTGCCGGATATTCCTACGTTGTCTGGGGTCCGGAGCTCGTCCAGGACTACAAAGGGTTCAGCCCAGAGGAAGCGAGCATGGCCCTTGGGTTGACAATCGTATTGGGCGGGATGCTGGGGATTGCAACCGGTGCGTACTTATCGGACGCGCTGGCGAAACTGCGCACCTGGGGACGGGCGGTGGTGGTCCCGATCGGGTTTGTGCTGGCAGCTCCACCAATTTATTTTGCGCTGCACGCTAGCGGAAAAATGCGTTTCCTGCTGCTATTCGGATTGGGGGCATTTTTCTTAAGCTGGTATCACGGGCCGTTGACGGCGACCATTCACGACCTGGTTCCACCACGGGGGCACGCGACGGCGTTAGGTTTTTATTATCTGTTCGTGAACCTGTTTTCCATGGCAATTGCGCCGGTAGTGATTGGAGGAGTGGCGGACCGCTATAACCTGATTACTGCGTTGCATGTACCGATTTTTGCGCAACTTCTGGGAGCGGCGTTTTTCGTTTTGGTGATCCAGTGCATACGGCACGACGGGCTGCATCATCCGGTACTAGCCCGCTACTGGGATGACGAACCAGGCACTTTGGTCCCGGAAGGCGAATTGGCGTTTGAGGATGCTTAATACGGATGTACAATTCCGACAACTTCCCTGGGGAAAAAATTTAGCGAGGAGAGAATCCAATGGCACAAGTGGCACAGCTGCCCATCATCGAGCACTACAGCGCATACAAACCCAAGCCCTTCACGCGCGACCAACGTGCCGAAACCACGATTCTCTACGGTGGCCTCACGTGGAAGCACGAGCGCATGATGCAGGGGGCGCTGCATAACCTGAAATACAAAGCTGAGCCGCTGCCGAACATTGCGCGCGAAGACCTCGATGCCGGCAAGGAGTTGATCGACACGGGAGCGTGCTGCCCCACCATCTTCACCACGGGAAGCCTGGTGAATTTTCTGAAGAAGGAAGTGCACGAGCACGGCAAAGAGGAAGTGAACAAGAAGTTCGTCTACCTGACGGCGGGGGCGTGCGGTCCGTGCCGCTTCGGCCAATATCACGAATCGTATGCCATGGCGCTCGACGGGCTGGGCCTGCGCGACTTCCGGCTGTTCCTGCTGGCACAGGACGAACTCGACCAGGGGCCGGGGAACGGCGGAGGCCTCGACATCAACATGCCCATGAGCCTTGGGATTATCTGGTCGATCCTGTGCGGCGACCTGGTGACCGATCTGGAATATGCGACGCGTCCCTACGAAGTGAACAAGGGGCAGACGGAACTGGTTCTGCGCGATGTCGTCGAACAGATGTACGAGCTGTTTCTACACCGGCCGGATCGGGGCAAGAAGTACGGGACCATGGCCTGGCATTTGATGAGCAACTATTTCACCAAGGCGCTGCGCGAGGTCCGCAAGAAGTGGGACGGGATTGAAGTGGACCATCTGCGGGTGAAAGCGAAAGTGAAAATCACCGGCGAGTTCTGGTTGCAGACGCATGAAGGCGAAGGCAATTACAACATCAAGCGCTGGCTGGAGTCGGAAGAATCGGAAGTGATTGCGCCGCCGGTTGCAGTCTGGCTGCACTACCTGATGCATCCGACCATCCGCAAACTGGAGCACCGCAACGCCAAGAGCAAGCACCCGAGGGCGGAGAATCTTGCGCTGCACGCTCTCGAGAAGATTTACCGCGTCACCTACAACCGGTTCCGCAAGGCGCTGGCCAATTTGCCCCATGAACTGCCGGACCAGGAAGAACTCAAGACGCTGGCGGAGCCTTTCTACAACTTCCAGCTGCGGGGCGGGGAAGGGCACATGCTGATCGGGAAAGCGCTCCATTCCTATCATCACAAGACGGCGCACATGATCTGCGAGCTGTCTCCGTATTCGTGCATGCCGAACACGATGTCGATTGGCTCGATGGCGAACGTCATCGGGAAATATCCTGACCTGCTTTACGCTCCGATTGAAGTGAAGGGCGACGCTGAGGTGCACGCGCTTTCTCGCTGCCAGATGATTTTGACGGAAGCGAAGAAGCGGGCGCATGCGGAGTTTGAGGGCGTGATGGAGAAGACTGGGCTGACCGAGAAGAAAATCCGGGCTTATGAAGACAAGCATCCGGAAGTGCGGAAGGCGACGTATCAAGTGCCGCATCGGGCTTATGCGGGGGCCGCGGCTAACTATGTGATGCATCTGGCTTATGACAAGGGGCTGGCGCGGGCTTAGGCGCTTTCGCTAAATGTGTGGAACTGCAAGCAGGCGGGCAAGAGTGCCCGCCCTACACGAGCGATCAAAATGCGGAGACGAGGTTGAGGCATGAGTGAAGGGCTGATTCAGATTCAACCGCTCGAAGGAACTACTTCGCCGGCGAGACCGGCGTTGCAGGATGGTCCCCGCGCCACGGGGAAAATCGCCGGACTCGACGTGGGCAGCACAACCTGCAAATACTCGATTGCGGGGCCGTCGGGGGAGCTGCTGGGGCAAGCCTACGAACGGCACAACACCAAACAGGCGGAGAAAGTTCTCGACTTCCTGCACCGGATGGAGAAGCAGTACAACTTCACGCCGGAGCAGGACCGCGTGTTTTTTACGGGGTCGGGAGCGGGGCTGATCGCGCCGCTGGTGGGCGGAAAAGTAATTCAGGAAGTAGTGGCGGTGGCAGCGGCGGTGGAGAAAGTGCATCCGAATGTGCGCTTCGTCAGCGAAATTGGCGGCGAAGACATGAAGACGATTTTCTTCAGTGGCGCCGGGGCCGCGAAGAGCAAGCAGGTGCTGATGCAGAGCGCGTGTTCTGGCGGCACAGGAACATTCATCGAAAAAACCGCGCGCAAGCTGGAAATTGCTACCGATCAGCTTTCGCAGATGGGCTATGACGGTTACACGCTGCACAAGATCAGCAGCAAGTGCGGCATCTTCGCGGAGGCGGATTCCAATACTTTGTTGAAGGCTGGGGTTTCCGTGGAGGAGATCATCGCTTCGCTGTTTGAAGCGGTGGTGTATCAAAATCTGGCGACGCTGACGCGCGGGAACACGCCGTTGCCGGAAATTCTTTTGCTGGGCGGGCCGAATCTTTTCTTCAAGGGGTTGCAGCAGGCGTGGCGTTACCATCTGGCGAAATTGTGGAAAGAGCGCAAGGTGGAGATGCCGGAAGGGAAGGATCCGGAGTCGTTCATCCGCGTGCCTGATGATGCGCTTTACTACGCGGCACAGGGCTGCATTGAGGTGGGGCTGCGAGATTCGCCGACCGTTGGCACTTATCTGGGGACGTCGCGGCTGCGGTGGTGGATTGATGAAGGGCAGCACGAGGAAAAGAAAAAGCTGGGCAGCGCGGGATTGTGGAAAGAAGAAGCGGAGCTGAAATCTTTTCTTTCGCGCTACTCGACGCCGGGCAGTAACGGGAGTGGCGACGGGGCAGGGGCAAAGAGCAACGGCAATGGACACGCCAACGGGAACGGCAAGGGCCAGGAGAATGGACGTCCGGTCAGCGTCGGAAAAATTACTCGGCGTCCGAAATTTCGGCTGCCCATGCTCGGGAAGACTGCGAAGCTGGGGCCGGTGGTGGTGGGTTGCGATTTCGGGTCGACGACGGCGAAGGCGGTCTGCATGTCGCCGGATAAAGAGCTGCTGTTCTCCTGCTACGCGTTGAGCCGGGGGAATCCGATTGACGATGCGAAGAGTTTGTTCCGGCAGGTTCGCGAGGCGGTGGGAGACGGGGAGATTCTGGGGCTGGCGATCACAGGCTACGGCAAAGATTTGCTGAAAGATATACTTGGTGCGGACTGTCCGGTTGTGGAGACGATTGCGCACGCCAGTGCGGGACTGCATTATTTTCCGGACGCGGATTGCATTTGCGATGTGGGCGGCGTGGACGTGAAGATCATGCTGCTGAACAACGGGGCCGTGACGGATTTCCGGTTGAACTCGCAGTGCTCGTCGGGGAACGGCGCGTTTCTTCAGGGAATCGCGGAACGCTTCAGCATTCCGATGAGCGAAATGGCAGATCGTGCGTTCAAGGCTACATCGATGCCACAGCTATCGATGGGCTGCGGAGTGTTCCTGCAAAGCGACATTGTCAATCAGCAGCGCAAGGGCTGGCAGGCGGAGGAAATTCTGGCGGGGCTGTGCGCGATCCTTCCGCTGAATGTCTGGATCTATGCGGGCGGCTTGAATAATCTGACGTCGGTGGGGAAGAAATATATTTTGCAGGGTGGGACGCACAAGAATCTTGCGGTGGTGAAAACGCAGGTGGATTTTATTTTGAAAAAAGTTCCGGACGCGGATGTGGTGGTTCATCCGTTCTCCGGTGAAGCGGGGGCGATTGGAGCGGCGCTGGTTGCTTTGGATTGGTGGGACGCGGGCGGCACGAGCAAGTTCCGCGGGTTCGACGCGATTGAGAGATTGACTTACAAAACTGCAACTTCGGTCGATACCGTGTGCCACTGGTGCCCGGTGACGTGCCAGCGCAGTTTCATTGACGTGGAACTGGAAGGCGGAAAAGGGCGGGAGTGGAGCAAGGTTCCGCTGGAACAAGGATGGGAGCGGGTGATTGTGAACAACTCGTGCCCCAAGGGATTGGTGGAAGATTTGAACGAGATGAAAGTTATCAAGATCGGGATGGAGAAGACCAAGAATGCGTTTCCCAACGTTGCCGATTTGGTCCGCAAAGAAGCGTTCCGCCGCGTCTCCACCTAAAGACCGGTCGCAGGTGCGGGTCGGAATTCCGAAGGTGCTGAACGTGTGGACGACTCACCAGTTCTGGGTGGGCTTTCTGCGGGCGATTGGCATTGAGTCGGAAAATATCGTGTTCAGTTCGGATACTTCGGAGGAGCAGGGGCGCGAGTTCGGCAAGGGGCGCGGCACGGTGGATTGCTGCTATCCGGTGAAGTGCATCAGCGGACATTATGGGGAGCTGGTGTTTGGGCAGAAGAAGAAAATTAATATTCTGCTGAGTCCGATGATCCACTCGCTGCCTTCAGTGCTGCACGGGCATGTGGTGGATACGGTGACTTGCACTCGCGTGATGGCCGGACCGGAGAGCATTAAGTCGGGATTTTTGAAAGAGCGCGACGTTTTTGGCGAGAACGGGATTACGTATGCTTCTCCGTTTGTAAGTCTCGGGGACCGGCATATGGTGGTTGAGCAGTTGCATAGTTCGCTTAAAGATATTTTTAATCTTGAACTGGATGAGACGGAACGGGCGGTGAAGGCGGGGTTTGCGGCGCTCGACAGTTTCACCGATAAAGCGCGACAGCAGAGCCGGGATATTTTGACTTGGTGCGTGAAGAATCAGAAGCCGTGCATCCTGGTGCTGGCGCGTCCCTATCATATGGATACGGGGATCGGGCACGAGATTGAGGGAGACTTGCAGGCGCATGGGTATCCGATTCTATGGCTGCAGTATCTTCCTGGTGATCTGGATTTGATGAATTGGCTGTTTGAAGCGGATTTGAAAGCGGGGAAGATTAAGAGTCCATTTGATATTACGGATGTGTGGACTTCTTCTTACAGCAGCAACACGAACGAGATTATGTGGGGAGCGAAAGTGGCGGCGCGGTGTCCGTGGATTACTTGCGTGGTGCGGCTTTCGAGCTACGAGTGCGGGATGGACCAGCCGACTTACACGCCGACGCAGAAAATTGTCGAAGCGACCGGGACCTTGTTCTTCAAGTTTGGGGATCTGGATTCGACCAAGCCGGCAGGCGGAGTGAAGATCCGGATTGAGACGATTGTTCACTACATGGCGAAGTATTCGGGGAAGATCATGCAGCAGAAGCTAGGATATTTGTCGCCGGAGTGCCCGCTCGGGGAGGTTCCTCCGTTTGAAACAGTGGGAGTGATGGAGCCGGAAGTGATTCCCGAAGAGGCGAGTGTGGCGCAGCCGGTTTCTGCGTCAGCTTCGTGAGCGGAAATGAGGATTCGCGGTAAGTTGTCGATGTACGCAGCCGCGGCTACTGCTCTCGCCGTGGCTCTGGCTGGCTCCGTGGTTGCCTTTGCCGGAGCTGCAGATAAAGACAAAGGTAATGGAAACACTTCTGAGGTGAAATTCGCCGCGGGCGCAAAGCTCGTGCTGGTGCCGACTTTGGTGACCGACAAGTCGGGCAATCACATCAGCGGGCTCAAGCAGGAAGACTTCACGGTGCTGGAAAACGGCGCCGAGCAAAAGATCGCCACGTTTGAGGAAATCACCAGCGACCCGCACCGGTTGTCGCGTCCCAAAAATCCCAACGAATTCAACAATGCGCTGGCGGGCGGCGCGTCTGCCAGACGTGTGACGCTGATCGTACTCGACCTGATCAACACTCCCTTCCTTGATCAGGCGAATGCGCGCAAGGAATTGCTGAAGTATCTTACGCAATCCGTGGACCAGCGCGAGCCGACCGGCCTTTACACGCTCACCCGCAGTGGCGTTCAGGTGGTCCACGATTTCACGAGCGATCCCCGCATCCTGGTGGCGGCGCTGCACGTGGTGAGAGGCGACTCGTACGAGATGGTCGATAGCGACGAGACGACGGAAGCTATCACGGGAACCGCAAGCCCAGACGGCAATTCGGGCGCGCCTAGCGGGGCAAGCTCGAAGAGCAGCGGGAGTTCGAAAGGGAATTCGCAGGCGGCCGTGCAGGGCGAGGCGCAAAAACTTCAGAGCATGATGGAAGACTCGGAGCTGAATTTTAAATCGTTCGAGCAGCGCCTGGCGATTACCTACACTCTGGATGGATTGCAAACGGTGGCGCAGGCTCTGGCGGGAGTTCCGGGGCGGAAGTCGCTGATCTGGGCGAGCGGGGGATTTCCTTTCAACGTGAGCGACAACACGATGCAACTCGCTCCGGCCGGACGGGATACGCTGGCCGATGTGTTGCCGCTCTACGAGCGCACGTGGCAGTTGCTGAACGACGCGGAGATTTCTCTTTATCCGGTGGACGTTAAGGGCCTGCAAGTGGTGAGCATGCCCAGCGCGTCATTGCGCAATCCGGGAAAAAACTATTCGCGGCATATGCAAAACAGGCAGTTCGACACTCAGTCTTCGTTTCTGACTTTTGCGTCGATGACCGGAGGGCGCGCCTATTTCGGATCGAACGATCTGGAGAAAGGATTTCGCGAGGCAGTGAACGACTCGGCGGAATACTACATGCTTGGTTACTACATTGATCGCGCGCAGACCAAACCCGGCTGGCGCAAGCTGACGGTGAAGGCGAAGCGCGAGCACGTGGAAGTGCGGGCACGCAGCGGATTTTTTGTGACCAATGCCACCATCGATCCGGAGAGCGGCCGCAACAACGATATTTCCTCGGCTTTGCAGTCGCCGCTCGATTACACGTCACTGGCGCTAGTGGCGCGCTGGAACAAGATTGAACCGGGAAAAGAGCCGGGCAAGAAGCACGTGACTTACGAGATGCGGCTAGCGCCCGATGCCGGCGTGATCAACGACGCCGACAATAACCATGTTGCGCTGGACTTTGTGGCGATGGCGAAAACTCCGGAAGGTAAAGCGGTGGATCATCCGATAGGGCAGAAAGTTGACATTCATCTGACTCCGGAGAGGTTGTCGGCGATTCGGCAGCAAGGTCTGGTCTATCGCGACGCATTGGATCTTGCCCCCGGCGAATATACGGTTCGCTTCGTGGTGCGGGACGACCTCAGTGGACGAACGGGTTCGGTGGCGGCGCCTTTGAAAGTGGAGTGAATTTCGGTGGAGTGCTGAGGGGTGCAACGGGTCGGGCGTGGGAAACCATCTTGAAATTCGTGGCGCGTGGGCGTGAGCGAAGGGGTTCTGAGTGCTTGAGCTTGCGGTGGGCCTGAGTGCGGTGGCTTAATCTTTGGGGAAGGTTCCGGCCTGCTTCGCTTTGGTGGGACCCTTCGGCATCGTTCAGGGCAGGCTCACGAGGCGCCCGCCGGCACATGGCTTTGCCACATGGCCTTGGGACGGGATCAACAGGAGAGAGAAATTCCGATCTGTCTCGCAAACTCCATGTCGTTGGGAGTGAGGAGAGTTTCGTATCTCTTCGGCATCACAGGGACGGTGCATATGCGCGAGATCTCCGCTTCGATCTCCGCATCGACGAGACGCAACAGCGTATTGATCTGATCAGAATTGAACATCGCTGTGCCCGGTCACCCAGGATCGCGGCGTTTGCTCCGCTGGGGCGTTTGTGCGGAACTGTCGGCGTCGAACCACCAGGGTGTACTCCTCACTTTGATTGCAGCTTACGTTTCGGCACAAGCGATCGCAAGTAACCAAGGTCACGGCGGCGCTGTTTATGCCCGCGTATTAGGTGTTTACTCTTGAGTTTGAGTTGCCTGGAAGCCATCTTAAAAATTCGCGGTAGTGTGCGGTGGCTTGATCTTTTGGGAAGGTTCCGCCTTGCTTCGCTTCGGCGGGAACCTTCGCCTTTCGCTCAGGGCAGGGTCACGAGGCGCCCGTCGCCACATGGCCTGGTTGACATGGGCCGTTGCGTTCATCGAAGCCAGCTTGCGGCGAGGGCACGGAGAGGTTGGGCGATGGACTGAAATCGTATCAGCCGTAATTCGTCTTTCCCTTTTATGGAAGCAAGCGGCATGAGACCGCGCTCCATAATTTGGTCCGCGGTATCGACGGTCATCAGCGCTTCGGCGCAGGGCTTCACCTCGGAAACGCCTTCATGCTGGTAGATGTGAACGGGGAGACGATCCAATTCTGCACGCTGGCCGGGATGCAGGTCCCATCCCGATTCGCTGAAAGATTGCGCCAATAGCAGAGCGCACACGAATGCGGGATTACCCCACAGATAGTCTTCGTGTGCAGGCTCGCCAGGCATTTCTTCGAAGGGAAACGATTCGATGGGATCGGTTTCCTTGCCGTAGGGAAGACGAAGGAGGAAGCGCGGAATGGCGAGGCCCACCGCGTTCGCTTCGGGAAGCGCGCGCAAGGCGGTCCATGCGGAGGCGTTCTCGCTATTGGATGGCGCGTTCCAGTCGTGGGCATTGGGCGTCGCGGAAAAAGATTTGCAGCCCAGCAGAGCGGGGCTGGCTGCGGCCAGGAACGGGGCTCCGGCGGCGTGGGCAATCCTGGCCAAGCGGCCGAGCGACTCTGCATCGCCACGGGTCGCGCTGAAAGCGTAGTTCCCAACGATTAGCGCCCAGGGTTCACCACCGAAGGAATTTATCGCGTCGCCGGCGAGGAGTTGACAGGTGAAGGTGGAACGCAGGTTGGGCGTCGAATTCAGATCGGCGGCGAGTTCATCCTCGGAGAGATCGACGAGATAAAGTTTCAGCATCTCATCCGTGTGGATTCGGCGGACCAGCAGGAAGACGGCGCGCCACGCGGCTTCGAGCACCTGGAATTCGGGGACATGCAGCAAGGCTCGCATCTGCGCGCTGAGGGCGCGATCGACCAGGCCAAGTATCTCCGACTGTTGCGGGTCGGCGGCGGAGATGCGATTCGGTTCCGTCACTCGGCGAACGAACTTCTGCAAGTCGCTTTCGGCGGGAGGCCGCGTCTGCGCTCTGGCCTCGGTTTGTTCGATCATTTCGTCGAGGAGACTGCCCAAGGCTAATGGTGAAGGTTGCGGAGTTGCCGCCGGCGGCGCTTCGTGCGGCTTAGATGCACCGCCCCGCAAACCGAATTCCGCAGCTGCGTCGGCGAACGTGGCAGGGTCTGCCAGGCGAGCACGCATCTCGCGAAGCTTGCGGAACATGGCGACGCGTTCGAGGAGACGGTCGGGATGGAAATCATCGAGATCGGAAAACCGCACGGTTGCCGGCTCTTCGTCGCCCAGGTTGAGCTTCAGCTCGGGTTGGAACGCGGCGAGCACCTCGTCGAAATTGTCGCGATCCACCTCCACTGGCTTTCGTGACGGCAGGGTTTTTTTAGTTCGACTGCTGCTGAAATCCCCCAGCAATAGAATTCGGAACGGCGTTTCGGGGAGTGGTCGAGCTTGCGAGGTGTCTCCGTCGACGGCCAGTTTGATTTCTCCGAAATTGAATGGCGGCATGGACGGTCTCCTTGCAGAGTCTTTGCTTTCTGAAGTGTGCCGGGCTTCGATGATCGGGCCGACCTTACGGCTTATACCACTAAGGACCCTAAGTCACACTAAGGAAAGCCTACCCACTTGGCTTTCGGTGAGATTCGCGGCACCACGGCGGCGTTCGGAGAACTTGCATTCTGTTGCAGCAGCTTTGCAACCAGAGCCGTCCAGCCGGTCTGGTGGCTGGCTCCGAGGCCTTGTCCGGTGTCGCCGTGGAAATATTCGTAGAAAAGAATGAGATCGCTCCAGTGGGGATCGGCGCGGAACTTTGACGTGCTTCCATTCGAGCCACCGTTAACCGGACGGTTGCCGTGCGCGTCGCGCAGAAAGATTCCGGTGAGGCGCCGGGAGATTTCGGCGGCAACTTCGGAGAGGGTGAGCCGGTTGCCGGAGCCAGAAGGGAACTCGACTTTGAAGTCGTCGCCGAAGTAGTGATGAAACTTTTGCAAAGATTCGATCAGCAAATAGTTCACGGGAAACCAGACGGGGCCGCGCCAATTCGAATTGCCGCCGAAGAGTCCGGTGGTGGATTCACCCGGCTCGTAGTCCACGCGGTGCTCCTTGCCGTCGAGGGAGATGCTGAAGGGATGATCGCGGTGATGGAGCGAGAGGGCGCGGATGCCGTGGGGCGAGAGGAATTCGTTTTCGTCGAGCATGATTTGCAGCATGCGGCGGAGTTGCTCGGCATCGACGACGGAGAGCAATCTTCTTGCTCCCATTCCGGAGGTCTGCATGCTGGCGACGTTCGCGGTGAGATCGGGGCGGTTTTCGATGAACCAATCCATGCGACGCTTGAAACCGGGGAGGCGCTGCATGAGGCCAGGCTCCAGGGTTTCGACGGCGAATAACGGGATCAAGCCGACCATGGAACGAATCTTGACGGGAAAATGCCCACCGTCGGGGAGCTTCAGCACGTCGTAGAAAAATCCGTCGGTCTCGTCCCACAGGCCCCTTCCATCGTGGCCGAGATGATTCATGGCGTAGGCGATGTAGATGAAGTGCTCCCAGAATTTGCTGGCGACATCTTCGTAGGCGGGATCTTGGGTGGCGAGTTCCATGGCGATGGCCAGGAGATTGAGCGTGTACATGGCCATCCAGCTGGTGCCGTCGGATTGCTCGATGTGGCCGCCGGCGGGGAGCGGGTCGCTGCGGTTGAAGACTCCGATGTTGTCGAGGCCGAGAAAGCCGCCCTGAAAAATGTTCATGCCGTCGGCATCTTTGCGGTTGACCCACCAGGTGAAATTCAAAAGCAGCTTGTGGAAGATGCGCACGAGGAACGCGCGGTCGCCGCGACCGTTGCGCTTCTTGTCGATCTTGTAGACGCGCCACGCGGCCCAGGCGTGGACCGGAGGGTTTACGTCTCCGAGGGCCCATTCGTAGGCAGGGAACTGGCCGTTGGGATGCATGTACCATTCGCGGAGGATGAGCACGAGCTGCTCTTTGGCGAAATCAGGGTCTACGAGAGCGAGAGAGACGCAGTGAAAAGCCAGGTCCCACGCGGCATACCAGGGATATTCCCACTTGTCGGGCATGGAGATGACGTCGGCATTGTAGAGGTGCGGCCAATCGTGGTTGCGTCCGGTCTTGCGCTCGGGCGGCGGCGGAGGATTGCCGGGGTCGCCCGCCAACCATTCTTTTACGACGTAGTGATAAAACTGCTTCGACCACAAGAGGCCGGCGAAGCCCTGGCGCATGACGTTTTTTGCGTCTGGTGAGAGAGATTTCGGAATTATGGTGGCGTAGAAATCGTCGGCTTCCTGTTTGCGGATGGCGAAGAGAGAATCGAAGTTGGTGAAGGCGGCAGAGGGCTCGGCGGCCGCGAGATTGGTCAGGCGCAGGCGGACGGTTACGGATTCTCCTTCAGGAATGTCGAGTGCGTAGTGGGCAGCGGCCTTTGTGCCAGCGCGTTCGCCGGCGACTGCTTCTTTGTTTCCGTCGACGATGTAGTTGTTGATTGCGTCTTTTTTGCGTAGTCCGCTCTCGGGTAGGTTGAAGAGGCGCTGACGGTTGGTTTCGTTTTCGGTGAAAAGAAGTTCTAGAGAACCGTCGCAGTACAACCAATGTTTCACGCAGGAGGAATGGTTGAGTTCGATGGCGCCTGCTACCTCGCGGAGGTTTGGGCGAGGTTCGGGGTTGCCCCACGACCAGGTGTTGCGGAACCAGACGGTTGGGAGCACGCGGATACGGGCGGACTCCGGACCCCGATTCGCGACGGTGATTTTGATGAGGATGTCTTCGACATCGGCCTTCGCGTACTCGACGAACACGTCGAAATAGCGATCTTCGTCGAATACTCGGGTGTCGAGCAGTTCGTATTCCGGGTCATTTCTGCCGCGGCGGCGATTCTCTTCGACAAGCTGCGTGTAGGGGAACGCGGCTTGCGGATATTTGTAGAGATACTTCATGTAGGAATGCGTGGGAGTGCTGTCGAGGTAGAAGTAACATTCTTTTACATCCTCGCCGTGATTGCCTTCTTTGCCGGTGAGGCCGAAGAGGCGTTCTTTGAGGATGGGATCGCGTTCGTTCCACAGCGCGACGGCGAAGCAGATCAACTGGCGGCGATCGCAGATGCCGGCGAGGCCATCTTCATTCCAGCGGTAGGTTCGCGAGCGCGCGTGATCGTGGGGAAAATATTCCCAGGCATTGCCGTCAGCGCTGTAGTCCTCGCGGACAGTGCCCCAGGCGCGTTCGCTGAGGTAGGGTCCCCAGCGCTTCCAGTGCCGTTTGCGGTCGCGGGCTTCGGAGAGCCGGATCTCCTCTTTCGTCATAGGCGAGTTGGCAGGGGCGGAGCTTGTTCAGAGTTTGTTTAGTCCGTCGAGGGCCGCAACTTTGTAGGCTTCGGCCAGGGTCGGATAGTTGAACACTGTGTCGCGGAAATATTCCAGCGTACCGCCCAGCGACATTGCGGCCTGACCGATGTGCACAATTTCTGCGGCACGATCGCCGATCACATGCACGCCCAGGACTTTCAGAGTGTCGGGATCGAAGAGAAGTTTCAGCAGCCCCTGATCATCGCCAAGCATCTGGCCTTTGGCCAACTCGGCGTAGCGCGCCAGGCCGACTTCGTAGGGAATCTTTTCTTTCGTGAGTTGTTCCTCGGTGTGGCCAACCATGGAAATTTCCGGAATCGTATAAATGCCGTAGGGGATGAGATTGGGAATCATTTTGCCGGGCCTGCCGAACATGTGGCAACTGGCGAGGCGGCCCTGCTCCATGGAAGTGCTGGCGAGCGCGGGGAAACCAATGACGTCTCCGGCGGCATAGATGTGGTCCACGCTGGTTTGGAAATTTTCGTTGACCACCATTTTGCCGCGGCCATCGGACTTCAGGCCCGCGGCTTCGATCTCCAACTGATCGCTGTTGGCCTGCCGCCCTACGGTGTAGAGAAGCCCCTGGCCATGGACGTTTTTGCCGCTTTCGAGGCGGGCGAAGACGCGGTCGCGCTCGGCATCGAAGCCTACCGAAACCACTTTTTCGCCCAGGCGGAAAACGGTTCCGAGCTGGCGCAGTTGAAAACAGAGGCTCTCCACAATTTCGTGGTCCACGAAGTCGAGCAGGGTTGGGCGCTGATCGAGCAGCGTGACTTTCACTCCCAACGCGGCGAACATGGACGCGAATTCGAGCCCGATGATGCCGGCGCCGACTACCAACAAATCCCGCGGGATTTCTTCCAGGCAGTGGACGGCGTCGGAATCGAAGATGCGCTTGCCGTCCATGGGAATATCGGCGCTGTGGGCGGGACGCGTGCCGCAGGCAATCATGATGTAGTGGCCGCTCAGAAGCTGCGATCCATCTTCGCTTCTGACTTCGATGGTGTGGGGATCGAGGAAGCGGGCGTCGCCCTCAAAGGTCGTGACCTGGTTGCGGCGAAGCTGCGCTGTGATGACTTCAATTTCGCGCGCCATGACAGCCTGCGCCCGAAAGACCAGGTCGGACATGGCGATGCGATCTTTGAGGACATAGTTGCGGCCATAGAAACTGCGCTGGCGGAAGCCGCTCAGGTAGAGGACGGCTTCGCGCAAAGTTTTGCTGGGGATGGTTCCGGTGTGAACACAAACGCCGCCAATGGTTTTCTTGCGGTCAATGATGGCGACTTTCTTGCGCAGTTTGGCGGCGCAGATCGCGCTCTTCTGGCCCGCTGGGCCACTGCCGATCACGACTAAATCGTACTCGTTGACGTCCATGAGGCGGGATTTCCTTTGCAATCCCGAAACCCAACGATTGTATCCGCATCTCGCGGTCTCGGGGCGCCCGGGAGCAACTTTTGGTAGTGGGTCAGTTCAAAGGCTTTTACAACGAAGAACACAAAGTCACACGAAGGACCCATTACCCAATTTCTTGATCGGAGAGCAACTTGATTCGAATCGGAAACGTAGAATGCGGTACGAGGAGCGCAAAACGAGGGATCACGCGCGGCTACGACAGTCGCCTTCTCCTGCTGAAATCGACCGGAATCACCTGCGCGGGCGTTGCATATTGCCGGCGCGGCGCATTCGGTGGTGAAGGCCGGGCCGCTTGCCGCCCACCGAACCACTCCCGGTACCAGGTTTCGGCGGTAAGTTTGTTTAACCAGATTATGGGATCGCACTGGCTGTAGTCCTCGCCGTTTGGCCCTGTCCGGGGAAAGAACACGTGGATGGGCTGATCACTCAGATATGTGAACTGGGCCTCGCCTGCGTGTTGCACCATGGGAGCGTCCATGCGCGCATTCAGGACTCGCTGAATTTCCGGGAAACGTGAGTTGTAATTGTGCTTAGCACCGTCGAGGAAGTCCTCGAGGATCTCATTAGTCCGGGGATTCTCCCCGTCGATGATGTCGAGCAGATCGTAATCGGCGTGGATATATTTGCCGTAACGCTGCGCGCAAAAGTAATGCCGGGAGGCTGGGTCGATGTCGACGGAGTAACCGTCTCTTCCCAGCCCGGTCTGTTCGTAATCCTGCGCCAGGTATGCCGCGCGGAATTCGTCCCAATACTTCATGGCTTCGTTCGGTTTGTTGAACTTGCCGCAGTGATGGTAGGGATCGGCGACCAGACCGGCAATCTGATAGCGGGTGTCGGTGTCATTGTTGGCGGTTTTGGCTTTGCATGAGATCGGCTTGGGAATGTAGTTGTCGTTGCCGAAGTTCTTCTCGTCGGCCCATTGGAGAGACTTGGGGTTGGTAAGCCGGGCAAGCAGCCAAACATTTTTTTCTCGCGCTACGTCTTTGAAAACTTCGCGATCTTTGTCTCTCATGAGTCCCTCATGGCCAGCCTTCTGGAATCGGCGAGTATTCTATCCGGAATTGTCTCGGACTCGTATGCAGAACAATTACCGCGAGGGACGCGAAGTCACACAAAAACCCTCCCCATAAGGACCTTCGTGATATCCGCGTCCCTCGTGGTTGACGACTTTTCTTTGCGTCGTCAAACTGGCCGGCTAGCTCTCACTCGGAGACGAGGATGTCTTCGAATGGCGTGAACTTTGGAACATTGAGGCTGATCCGCTTCGAGGTTGCGGGTGGAGCGGGGTACTTGGCCCACACCACGCGCTGCTCGCCCGGTTGCAGCGTGCCCCACCACTGATCCAGGATTCTCTTGCCGTCGATGGTAAGAAAGTTGTATTTCTTGTTGCCTGCGGGGTCGATGTAGTAGATGTCGTCCCAGCTGAAGTCATAAGACACGGGCTTGGTGCCTGTGTTCACGAAGCGCCATCTGGCTAACAGCGCGCCGCCGCTGACCCGCTTCACCTCGAGCACATCACAACGCAGATTGGGGTCGTTCGAGTACTGCGCGCTGGCGATCACAGAGCCAGCCTTTGGTTGAGGCGGCGCGGCCGCAGGAGCCGGATCGGGCGCGGCGGCTTCGGGAGCGGCTGCCTGGGCTACGGACGTGTCGCCTGGGGTTGGTTGGGTTGGGGCTGGTTGGGTGGGGACCTCTGCCGCGGCCTGCGGTGCGGGGCTCGGCAAGTTGGCTTGCGGTTCGGGCGCAGACGCGCTGGCTAGCAGGTCGATTCGGTCGTTGCTCCCCTCGGTGGTGGCTACCATCATGATGTACTCCCAGTTTCCGGCGGTCTTCTGAGCCCTGACGTAAACGGTGCCCTTACCCTTCGGGCCGGAGATTGGCAGGGAAAGATCGGCGTCGCCGGCGCCGGGAGAAACATTGATGGAACCACTTACCAACCAGCCTTCGCTGATGGGAGCTCCGAGGCGTTGCGCCAGGATCGTGCTCGACTGAGCTCTGGAGATGGCCTCTTTCGCCACATCGGAACCTCGCATGGCGCCCATGATCAAGGTGAAGATGCCAACCACGAAAACCGCTCCGCACAGGAACATGGCGGCCAGCAGTTTTTTCCAGTTTCTTCCCAACCAGCTCCGGCCTTGGTTTGGCATCAGTGCGGGGGCGGGCGTGTTGGATTGCGGAATGCGGCTTGGTTGTGTGGACATAAGCTCCTCCTCAGGTTGATGAAATCGAAAAGCGGTGCTGTCGCTGCCAGGTTCTTCGCGGCGACTTCGCAATCATGGTTTTCTCAGATCTCGTTTTTGCAGCCCGGATTAGGGGCTCTACATTGATAACGCGCAAAAACCGAAGCAAAGGGCTCACGCCGGGCGGGATTATTTTTCTGCCGCGCCGGCAGTCTGGAACGGGCCGAGCATTCCATTCGTATGGACTGCAATAGCAGGCAGGAGGTCTAACAGAGGTCCCCGAGTCGTTAGAACCCAAGGCGCTGTGCGGCCAGAGTGCGCCCGACCTTCATGCAAGCACTGCGTTTGCATTTGCGCACCGCCAACTGTTCTATCATCTCTTTCTCATACAGCAGCGCATCCAGAGCCGCATCGTCGGAGGTGGTAGCCATGACAATCTGCGGCGCCTCCTTTGAATCCTTCGCCTCCGAGGCGTTCGACTCAGTCAGGTCATCGGTGAATTTGTCCGCGCTAAGGCTAATGGCGGTATCCGCGATCACCCCCACAATCTTTCCTTTGTCGCTTTCCTCCAACATGGACTTGAATAGCTCCCCTCCGGTGCCCCCGACGGCTTTTACGCCGCCTGCCGTGTAAGCCTTTTGGACGGTTTCGCCCTGAATGATGGCCTTCCACGGGTCGAGCGTCATTCCCTTCACCTTGTTGTAGAGTACCGCCATCATCACCTTCGTGCCCTTCGCCGCGGCTTCGGCCTCCAATTTCGTGAATGCCTCAGTTCCGACGGCGCGCTCGAATTCCTTTACAGCCTCTTCCCCAGCTTTGTCGATGCGCCTGGCGGTGAACAAGTCAACTAACCCTACGGCGAACTCCGTAGTAAACGTTGCGGCAAGCTGCCCTTTCGAGGCATCGGGATGGTCCTGCGCACTAGACCATGTCTTGAGTCCGGAGCCGACGAGAACAGCACCGCCTCCTGCCGCCAGAACTTCGTTCCCCGCCAAGGTATAGCCCAAGACCCCGGCCGTGCTCCCGGCCGCGCCCCCAGTCAGGCAAGTCGCGGAAATCATTAGGAATTCTGCCGACGCGTTTCTTGTCAAACGGGCGACGTTGATCGCGGTCTGCAGCCGCGCCACGGACTTGTCGATGTTGCCTGCGGTCGTTTTCTGGGCTTGGTGCATCATCTTCTGGAACGTGGCATTGTTGTGCTTTGTGGCCTCCAACCAGTGACCCAGGGCTGCGATCAGATCCCTCATGCAAAATCGCGCGCCTCGCCGTACCGCCTGGTACCGGGAAGCGATCAGGTGCTGGCTTACGGTGTTGGTTTCGGAAGTCACCGCGTCCCAATCCACATCGAACGTTGAGACCGTGGCTCCGATCCAATGGAATTCATCGTTGATTTTAGAGTGGTTCAGTATTGCCTGGGACCGGGCGAAGGAGCGAATGATCTTGCCCACGCCCTCCCAGTTGACGAGGTAAAACCCATCGAGAGATGGACAGTATTGCCAACCCATATAGCTCCTCCTTCACGATTTCCCGATAAACCCGCGCGAATGGTGTGCGGACTTTCCCTGCCCTCGATTGAGCAGCCACAAAGGGTCGTCCCCTATCCATTTCCGCCGCGTCTCAATTCCGCATTCCTGCTCCTACTCAATAACGCGAAGAAACAGCGGAAAAAGGTCCACACTTTTTTAGTCTGAGGCGGGTGAGATGTATCATCGGTCGGGAATTGAACGCGGAATTTTGGATAAACCGGCCGCTTATAAACGGGCTATTGAGGGTACACAGTGTCCGGCGGAGTTTCCCCGCAGCAGCGTCTGCAAAAGCTTCTCAAGAGGGGATTGAAGCATCACCGGGAGGGTCATGTTGATCTGGCCGAGGCGTGCTATCGCAAGATTCTGAACGTGGACCCTTTGTCTGCCGAGGCCAAGCAGATGTCGCGGCTATTGCAGGGGGATGCGAGTGCGGCGCTAGAATCGAGCCCTGCGATGAGCGCAATCTTCGGCGACGACGCGAAGACGCGTCCCGAGTCGGCAGAAGGTCACCAGCATCTTGGCGAAGCGCAGGAGCGGGCGGGAGATCTGCAGGCTGCTGCGAATTCCTACCAGCGCGCTCTTGCTCTCAAGCCGGATTCTGCTGAACTGCAGTGCCACCTGGCGCGGGTTCTGTATCAAGGTGGAGCGCTGCAACCGGCTGCCGAGTTGTACCGGCGCGCTTTGGTGCTCGATCCGAAAAAGCATGAGATCTACAACGATCTGGGTCTTGTGCTCACAGATCTCGGCAACTTTGCGGCGGCTCTGGAAGTTTTCCGGCGCTCGCTGATAAATAATCCCCGCTCCGCTAAAACGATTGCCAGCCTGGGACGCCTATTCGAACGCAAAGGCGATCTCATCTCCGCGGCGGAGGCCTACCGAGATGCAATCAAGCTGGACCCCAGGATGCGCGCGGCTTACGTGGATTTGGGATTCGTGCTCTACGGATTGGGAGATCTGGGCGAAGCTTCCGATTGTTTTGATCGCCTCCACGAACTGGAGCCGGACTCCGCCGAGGCGACTGTAAATCTGGGGCTCATCCATCTGCTAAAAGGTGAACTGCGGGACGGATGGACGGAATATGAATCGCGCTGGAAAGTAGGAGTAGGCGATGACAGAAAAGTTTTGCAGCGGCGATGGCAGGGTGAAGCGCTCGGCGGCGAACGCATTCTGCTTTATGCCGAACAAGGTTTAGGGGACACGATGCAGTTCGTGCGTTATGTTCCGCTGGTCGCGAAACTGGGCGGAGAGGTGGTGCTGGAGGTTCAGCCGGCGTTGCATGATCTGCTCGCGGGTACTGAAGGTGCATCGCGCGTGATTCGGCGCGGCGACACGCTGCCGGATTTTACCTGGCAGTGTCCACTGATGAGTCTGCCGCTGGCCCTGGGAACCGAACTCGAGACGATTCCGGCGAGCGTTCCTTATATTGCCGCGGATGCGGCGCGGGTGGAGGCGTGGCGTGAGCGGCTGCAGAAGAATACGCGGCGCATCGGGCTGGCCTGGGCCGGTAATCCGGGGCATTCTCGCGATCGTTTACGTTCTATTTCACTGGAACAGCTTACGCCGCTGTTGAACGTTGAGGGCACTACTTATTATTCGTTACAGTTTGGCGCTGGGGCCGAGCAGATGAAACTGTTGCCGCCGGGCGTGCAGTTAATCGATCTGGGAGATGAGTTGAAAGATTTTGCCAACGTCGCGGCGATTGTCGCGAATCTCGACCTGGTGATTTCCATCGACAGCGCGGTTGCGCATCTGGCGGGGGCCTTGGGGAAACCGGTGTGGATCCTGCTGAACAAAGGTTGTGATTGGCGATGGTTTTTGGGACGCGAGGATAGTCCGTGGTATCCGACTGCACGCCTGTTTCGGCAAAGCGCTCCCGGGGAATGGCTGGAGGTCGTGAAGCGTGTAGAGCTTGCGCTTCGGCGAGGCGGATGAAAGCGTAGGACGAAGACTCTTAACGAAAGCTCCTAACTCTACGGCGGATCCCAATGGCCGATGAGGCCGATGTTGAATGGGGAGAAGCTCAGGTTCCCATGTTGCATCGAGCCGTAGTCGGGGGGATCGCCCGGCCTGGGGGCGGGGCCGACGCTGAGGGAACTGGAGAAAGTGAGAGAGATCTGCGTGGTGATGTGAAGCTCGATCTGTGCCTGCAGTGCGGCGCTTAGCGCGTTGTTTGGAGAGAGGTTGACCTGTGGTCCAACGCTACCTTCGATATCGGGCTTAATCAGGCCCCAATTCCGCTTGATGTGCAAGTTAATCAGAGAGAACGCCGCCGATCGAGTGAGCTGGTTGTTCGGGTCCGGAGACATTTGCAGGCTGATATTAGGCTCGTGGAGCAAGTCGACTTCAGTATCGTCCGAACCGAACTTAAACGCGTCAAGGTTTCGATAGATGAGCGTGACGGTGTAGGTTGCCGGATTTGTTCCCCTGGGAGCGTTGGCGGTGATACCGGTCGCAATGTCGGCAGCGAGGTGAGCGGAGTCGTCGTCACCTTTCTTGGCAGCGGCGCCTCCTGAGCTTCCGTTTATCGAGATGGGATCGGGCGCGGTCAATGAGCGAGTCTGCCAGTAATACTTCGACCACAAGGCTGGACTCAGGTTGGCCGGTGCCTGGGTGACGGCGCACACACTCATGATCGCGAACTGCTGGTCATCGGGGAGCATCCCGACGAGACCATCGAAATCGCCGGGGGGTTGGGACTGCAGGGCTCCGATGCCGGCTCGCAATCGAGCGATGTTGACGCCGCTGGCCCGCGGCGCAAACAGAGAGAGCCCGTCGAGACGGCTGGAGCTCTTGATCCGCCACAGCTCGTCGAGCATGTCAGGCATGCTCATACCGTTCAGAATCTCGCAGGCCTTCTGCCAATCGGGTTGCGAGCTCCAGGTTAGCGCCCGTTGAATCTGTTCGTGGCAATCGTAAAGTTTCGGATCGTCGAGAGAACCCATACTGCAACCTCCACCCGGGGAACTTCCGTCTGTCAGAGTCTTTTTCGATTCTGAGAACGGCGACGATTCTACACCCATCCTGGTGTTCGCAAAGTTGCGAATCGGCTTGCATGGACAACGGTAAGGCTCTTTCCTGCGGTCATCCGCGAACTGGAGTTTCGTGTTTCATTCGCTTTGTCCGAGGAGTAGAGGGCGGGGATGAAAATTGTTTCACAATTTGACGCGATAGTGGAAATGGAGTACCGTTTGGTGCGAGTTTGGGGGTCAAAAGAGGATTCCGGTTACAAGGCTCACTGCCCCTGGGGCCCATGCATCGGGCGGCGCTGGAGCGCAAAAGCGGAAACGGGCGTATAGTATACGCGTGCTGGCTGCCGGGATAGAGATTGCGGCTCAAGTGGAGCGGCCATTCGTCGGACGGTAGAGGATTTGAAGAGAAGTGGCCCTTCGGTTGCTCCATGAAGGGAGGGTGCAGTGAGGATTAATCCTCCTTTTGCAACGTCGGCTGCCTCGGCTGCACTATCCATGTAGTTCAAGGATCGTTCTAAGAATCACCGGCTGACGTAAGAGGGCGGCTCAAGGTCGCGCAGTTTTAGACCGCACAAAAGATTCGATCTGCTCCATCGTCCCCCAGGATGGAGTTCAGAGTGGCGAGTAGAATTTCCCCCCAAGGAGATTTCGCCGAGTTTCATCGTGGCTCCTAACATGGCATCCAATCCAACGAAGATAGGGAAGTATGACGTCGAGGGCGTTATCGGCCGCGGCGGCATGGGAGTGGTGTACAAGGCGGTCGATTCCCAGATCGGTCGGTACGTCGCGATCAAAATGATCACCAGCGACGGCGATGAGAGCCTGATCGCGCGGTTCAAATCAGAAGCCCGATCGACGGGATCGCTGCAGTGCCCGAACATCGTAACCGTCTATGACGTGGGCGAGCAGGACGGCAATCCTTATCTGGTGATGCAGTTTCTGGAGGGTCCGAGCCTGGAGTCGATGCTGAAGAAGGGGAGTTCGTTGACCCTTCCGGAGTGCCTGGGAATTGTTATCGACGTTTGCACCGGGCTTGGCTATGCGCACCAGCGGGGAGTGATTCACCGCGACATAAAGCCCGCCAACATTATCGTGCTGCAGGACGGCATCAACGATGGGATGGCGGTGATCGTTGATTTTGGAATCGCGCGGATCGTGGGAGACACCGGGCTCACGAAGGCCAACCAGGTTATCGGCAGCATTTTTTACATGTCGTCCGAGCAGCTGCAGGCCAAGGAGCTCGACAATCGGACGGACGTCTATTCGCTCGGAGTAGTTCTATTTCAGTTGCTGACCGGCTCGCTGCCGTTCGAGGCGAACGAGGCTGCGGCTACCTTTCATAAGATCCTGAACGATCCGCCGCCCCCGCTCAGCGCTTACCTGAAGGAATATCCCGCCGAATTGGATGCGATTATCAGCCGGGTTCTGGCCAAGAGGCGGGAAGACCGCTACGCCACGGCCCAGGATCTGGCGTTCGATCTGATGCGTATTCAGGACCAGGTGAAGTCCGAAACCGTGGGCCAACTGTTCCGGCGCGCAGAAGTGGCAGTGGATAAAGAGGAGTGGACGCAGGCCAGAGAGCAGCTGCAGCAGGCGCTGCGCATCGACCGCCACAATACGCGCGCGCAAAAATTGATGAGCGCGGTGCATGAGCGGCTGCGGCTGCAACAGGAAATTGAACGCGCACGCTCGTTGCGCAATCAGGCCAATGAAGCGTATATGGACCAGCGCTACGAGGATGCGCTGCACCTGCTCGACCAAGCGATCGCGCTGGATGCGAAGAACAACGATCTGCTCGCGTTCCGGGACTCGGTTCGAGCGGCCATGGAGCGGGCGGCAAAGCTGCGCCGGGCTCTTCGCCGCGCAGAGGCGGCGCTGCAGGACGGAAACATCGACGAAGCCCAAATCGCGGTGGATGACGCGGTGCAAATCGACCCCAGCGATACGCAGGCCAAGGCGCTCAAGGTAATTGTTTACCAGCATGCGGAAGAGAAATCCCGGCAGCAGCAGTTGCGGAAATTGCTCGACCAGGCGCGTGATCAAATCGCCGCCCGCGATTTGACTGGAGCGTTTGCCACGCTCAAGACGGCCGAAGCGCTGGACCCGACTTCGAACGAGTTGCAAGCGGTTGCGAAGATGGCCGCAACGGCGCGTGAGCAGGAGAAACGCCGGTCGGAAGCGGAGGAAATGTGCCGGCAGATTGAGGCGGCGCTGATTCAGGAAGACTACGCGACTGCAGTGGCGCGCGCGGATGAGGGTCTGCAGAAATTTCCCCAGGAACGAAGTCTGATCAAACTGAAAGTGCTGGCGGAAGCGCAACGGGCGCGAGTCGAACAGAAGAAGTATGTTCGAGAACAGTTTGCCGCGGCAAGCACGCTGGCCGACTCTGGACAAGTGGCAGAGGCTCTGGCGGCATTGGATCGCGCTCTGCAAAAGGTTCCTGGCAGCAGCGAACTGGAGACTTTGAGAGCGACCCTGCGGGACCGGGTCGCGGCGGAGGAATCGGAGCAGAGGAAGGCCCGCGCGATTGATGCAACTCTGGCCAAAGAGGCGCGGCGAGTTCTGGAGGGCCAGGGGGCGATGAGTGCGAGGGAATTTCTCGATTCGCACGCAACTCCCTATGGCGATTCTCCGCAGGTGCGGGCGCTTTACGAGGCGGTTCGAGAGCGCGAAAAGATCGACTCGCTGAATAGCAAGCTTGCGGCAGAGCCGAATCCAGCAAAACGCGTGCAGATCGCCGAAGACGCGGTGCGCTCGAATCCAGATAACCAGGCCATGCGGCAAGTGCTTGCCGATGCCGAGCGCGCTCGAGCTCAGATCAGCGCGGCCATCGAGCGAGCCCGCGGTTTCGAACTGGCCAAGCGTTATTCAGAGGCGATTCAGGAATGGCAGCAGCTGAGCACTGCGCACCCGCAAATTCCGGAGTTTGAAGCGCAAATCAAACGGCTCGCAGCTGTTCCGGGAGCTGTCAAGGGCCAAGAGAAGAAGGCGGCGCCCGCGCCGCCGGCGAAAATTCCTGCTCCTCCAGTGCCGCCGGAGGTTAAGACGGGCGCGACCATGGCGCCCTCTTCCGGGAGTTTTTCGGCGACGCGAGTGCTGGGCTCACGAAACTTGCGGGATACCGTGGCGACGGCGAAGACGCCGGCTCCGGCGATCTCGCAGACTTCGACAGCCTTGCCGGAGAAGGCGACTCCATCACCAGCAACTTCGCGCGCGACGCAGCGAGGACTTTCCGCGGCTGATGTTCTGCGGCAGGTGGCGAGCTTCGTCGAGGGGAACAAGAAATACTTAGTGATTGCCGGTGGGGCCGTGGTGGTTGTATTTGTGCTGGCGGCCGCATACCTGATGCTTAGCGGTGGCAAGAAAACTGTCGGCAAGAATCCCGTTGCGCCCATCCTGATTCACGTCGTCACGAATCCCAGCGATGCTGTGGTGACGAGTGGGTCTCAGCCGGTTGAGAACGCCACCGTGTCGCTGGTTCCCGGAAGCAGCGTGACCGTTGAGGTCTCTCGACTCGGGTACAAAACGAAGTCTGTGGAGCTGCGGCAGGCTTCCGACGGGAATGTCGCGCTCGACCCAGAGCCGTTACATCTGTCGATACAGACGTCGGAAAAAAGTGGAACGGTTGAGTTAGATGCCAAGAAGATCGCCGATCTGGCCGACGGCAACATGGATGGATATGACTTTGTGCCCGATGGCTATAGCCACGAGCTAACCGTTTCGGAACAGGGCAAACAGCTGTTTGCGGTTCAGCTGCAGGCCGTGCCCGGCGCACTTCCTCAAGTGGATGCTTTCGACGCGAAAGGTCTGTTCCTCATCACGAGCCTCGGCAACAGAGCCAAGTTGTACGCAGGAAACCAGCTGAAAAATGTTCGACTCGGGGATCAGAGCATCGCCGGCAGTCCTTCCGGGGCGGATTTGAGCCTGAGTGATCAGGATCGCGAGGTCAAGTTCGGCGAAGGCAGCGGGCAGGGAAGCGTGCCGATTCAAAGCTCCAATGCCCCGACCTTGGCCGTGTATTCGACCAATCTGGGCGGACAAGTTCAGATTACGTCGAACGTTGCAGGAGCGACGCTCACCGTCAACGGCACGCAGGTGAAACATCAGGGAGGCGGCTGGCTGGTAAAAAGGCAGCCGGGCGCCTACACATTTGAATTATCGGCTGATGGTTTTGAGTCGCAAAAGTGGACGATGACCTTGCTGAGCCGGCAGGTGCTTCCTAATAAGAGCGTCAGTCTCAAGCCCAAGGCCCAGCAGAAAACTGGGGTAATGGCTTCCCTGGTGATCGTGGGTGGAACCCCCGACGCACAGGTGGATGTGGACGGCAACCACGCGGGAAAACTCGACGCAAACGGCAATCTGGAAGTGCCAAGCGCACTCACAGAGGGACAGCACAGGATAGGGTTAACCAGGCAGGGCTATGAGCCCCGTGAGATCCCGGTGGTGGCGAAAATGCCGGAAGTCCGGCTGACGGATGCCAAACTCGCGGCGTGGGCAAAGGTGGCGTTCCAAACTACAGTTCCGAATGCCACGGTCAGATACCAGCGTTCCGGCGATGCGCAGGCGCGGCAAGTGACGGCTTCCGAGAAATTAGTACTGCCACCCGGCCAGTATGATTTCACGGCCGAGGCGCCCGGCTATCAAAAGTACGACACAGGGAAAGTGAACCTGCCTTCCGGTTTCGACGGGAGCATTCCGCTTAAACTCAACTCCGTTCCGGACTATCAATTTCTGGATCCGGGTCAAATAACTCACGACGGCCCGGAGTGGCTCAAGGCGAAGGACTCTCACGCATTTGTACATTTGAAGCCCGGGTTCCTGCACGAGACGCTGATTTTTGCGAAACCGGGGAGGAATTTTCTGGGGGCTAATAAGAAAGTCGAATGGAGAATCGAGGCTGCGGACAACTCGGCGCGCGTGGAATATGTTCTGGACGGACAGAAACTGCAGCGCAGGTTTGTCGTCGGAGAAGCAGGTTCTGACCTGAAAGAAACCAAAGTGGACGTTGCGGCGGCGGCGACGCAGGCCACGTCACTTTCAGTTTACGTTCAGGTGGACGGACCTCATGTGCAGATCAGTAATGCCAAGGGCGTCATTCTTGACGATTACATGGTGCCGCCGAAGGTCAATTTCTCAGGCGTTAGAATTAGCATCAAGACAGATTCTCAGTTCGTCGTCCGGGACAAATAGCGATGCCGCGGGCGTGCGGCGTGGCGACGGGCTATGATCTTAAGCGCGGAGCGTCTGTATGAATAGAAGGGTTCTGACCGACGGAGAGACTGCCGTTCTCACAATAATTCAGGAAGGATATGGATCCCACAACAGCATCGATAAGGTGTTCTTCTCACCCACCGATGAAGCCGTGATGTTCGTCAGGTTGTTGAATGGCATGTCGGTAGTAATGGCGAACCTTTCGAACCTTGCAGCGCGGCGCGCGGATGGCACTATCTCGAGTGATGACGAAATGAAGATGACGTTGCGGCTAAAAGTGTGATGCAAGTTATGAATCCTCGCCGCGTTGATATGAGCCACATCCTCAGGGGCTAGAGCCTGCGCTCAGAACAACATCTTTATCGCAGAGCGGGAAGCGCTGCGCCGCTCAAAACCACACTGACAAAAGCGGCGTCATAGTTCGGAAAAGCCGTGATAAACTTTCGCACCGTGCAGCAACCTTCAGTTCCGCCAGTTCCGCCGATCCCTCCTTCGTGTTCTGAGTGCGCCACCAAGATGCAGGCGGCTGGGGGCAGTGCGCCGCCGACACAATCTGCGTCGCGCATGTGGAGGTCGAGCAGCGGGAACATGCGTCTCGATACGCCGAACACCAGCATCATCACCCTGCCAGGCAGCGAGAAAACGATCATGCTTGACCACTTGAAGAAAGAGGCCATGGTCATCCCAATGCCGCCCGCATCGGCCGCACCTTCGGCACCGGGAATGCCGAAGCTGCCCGGCGCTCCCAAGCTGCCGGCGCTGCAAGTGCAGGATCTGGGCAAGAGCATGATCGAAGGGCATGAAGTGGAGGGCAAGCGCTACACCTTTTCGCCGCCGCCGCAGGCTCCACAGGCACCGCAGGCCCCCAGTGCGCCGCAAATGCCGAAGATGCCGACGCTCCCGCAGTTGCCCAAGGGTGCGAAGATGCCTCCATTACCGAAGCTGCCGCAGATGCCGAAGCCTCCGCTGCCGAAGCCGCCGCAGCCTACGGTGACCGAGGTTTGGACCAGCGTGAAACTCAAAACGCCGGTTCTGACAAAAGTCACGACCGCCGCTGGAGAGCAGACCACCTACTGCAAGCCGACTTCGACGGCAGAACCCCATCCCTCGCTATTCGAAATACCCCCTGGATACAAGCTAAAGGCACCGCCTGCACCGAAGTTGCCGCCTGCGCCGAAGTTGCCGCCAGCACCGAAGTTGCCTTCTGCACCCAAGTTAAAGACCTAGATGCTGCTCGTTCACTTCGAGACAGCGTGCGTGAGGGCGATTTCCTTGACAATAGAGAGCGAGTCGCCTAGCATCGCTGGCCAGACGTGAAACGTTGCCGCGAGGCATACAGGGTTCGTGTCGGGCACCGAATCGTAACTCACAGCAGTAACCCCCCCTAGTACCAGGTGAAGCTGCATGAAGTTGCTGTCGAGAGTAGTGTGGGCGGAAGGAATGTATCTGGCGCCGCAGCATTTTCAGGCGCAGAACCGTTACTTCGAGGAAGCCGTCCACTTTGCCACGGGCTGTCTTTGGAGGGACGCGTATGGACTCGCGGCCTGCCAACTCGACCCTGATGCGCTGCGCAACGGGACCGTCAGCCTGCTGCACGCGCGCGGGATGTTTCAGGACGGCCTGCCGTTCGACATTCCTGAGTGTGATCCTCGTCCCGATACGCACAACATCGTCGAACAATTTCTGCCCGCGACCGATAGCTTGACGGTTGCCCTGGCGGTGCCGCGATGGCTTCAGGGCCAGCAGAATTGCGACCTGGAACCCGTTCCCACGGGTAGCGCCCGGTATACCAGCACGGTCGAAATGGTGCACGACGAGAATACCGGACTGGATGCCAAGCCGGTACAAATGGGACGCAAGAATATTCGGCTGGTGGTGTTGCCAACGGGGGATGAGAATCTACTGACCATTCCCATTGCCCGGGTGATGCGGGATCAATCGGGTCACTTCGTCTACGACCCCACGCACGTTTCGCCTTGCCTGCGCCTGAGTTCAAGCGAGCGGCTGGCTTCGATGCTGCAGCGGCTGGTCGAGATTCTTGAGGAGAAAAGCGCGGTGGTCACCGCTGAGCAACAGACCGGCGGAACATTTCAGACGGGGATGTCTGCGCGGCAAGTTGCGCAATTCTGGTTTCTGCATGCCATCAACTCGAGCCTGACTCCGTTGCGGCATATTCTGCTGGCCAAGCACCGGCATCCGGAAGAAATGTTTCGCGAAATGTCTCGGCTCGCTGGGGCGCTGTGCACGTTTAGTCTGGACAGCAGTCCGCGGTCGTTGCCGGCGTACGACCACTATGATTCCGGGCCGGGATTCACCTATCTCGAGGACCACATTGTCCGTCACCTAGAGATCATCGTTCCGTCGCAGGCGGTGGTGATTCCGCTGAAGGCGGGGGCGCGTTATTTTTACGAGGGCGAGATCCGGGATCAACGTTGCCTGGGCCGTTCGCGATGGATACTGGGGCTGCGGTCGCCGGTGGGGGAAGCGGACGTGATCTCGAAAACCTTGCAGCTGGTGAAGGTCTGTTCCCAGCAATTTGTTTCGGAGCTGGTGAAACGGGCTCTGCCCGGTTTGACACTAACCCATATGCAGGTTCCGCCGTCCGCGATATCCGCCAAAGTAGATAGCCAGTACTTTGTGGTTAACCGAAGCGGGCCTTGTTGGGAACACATCATGCGGACGCGGAATGTCGGTGTCTACGTGCCGGGAGAACTGCCATCCCCTGAAGTCGAACTGATTGTTTTGCTCGAGAGCTGATATGGGATCTACACAAATTACGCCGCTGGGAAGTTATCGAGGATCGAGTCCCGCCATGGACCGGCGCGGCTGGAACCTGGCCTTGGGGTTTCAGGAAATATTCACGGCCGTGGTGCGGCTGCGCTACAACCGGCAAGCGGTGCCGGACGCGGAAGCATTTCGTGCGCAAATGCGGCAGGCATTGCGCGTCGCCGAACAGGATGCACGAAGCCGCGGATGCAGTCCAGAGGACGTGAAGCAGGTTATTTTTGGCGTGGTGGCATTCCTGGACGAATCGGCGCTGGGTTCTGGAAATCCGGTATTCGCGAACTGGCCGCGCCTGCCCCTGCAGGCGGAACTGTTTGGTCATCAACTGGCTGGGGAGATTTTCTTCCAGGAATTACAGAAGACGTTAAGCCGAAACGATTCCCAGGAGACGGCCGATCTGCTCGAGGTGTATTACCTCTGCCTGCTGCTGGGTTTCAAAGGACGGTATGCGGCGGGTGGGGACTTGCGGTCGATCATGGGAGCGATTCAGGAGAAGATCCGGAGGATACGCGGCCCGGTAGGACCGTTATCTCCACGTGGCGCGATTCCCGCGGATGTGGCGCGCGTGCAATCGGATCGCTGGAGCCGCAGGCTGGGAAAAGTAGCGCTCATCACCGCGGGACTGGCGGTGGTGTTGTTTGTGGTTTTCAAAATTCTTTTGCTGTCGGGTGCGTCGTCACTTTCCGCCTTGGTGGCCGGACTACTGAAATAGGGGGTTGGGATGCCGTTCTTGGTGACGGCTTTAGTACTGCTGGTTTACCTGGTGCTGGTCTGGTTCCTCGGCCGGTGGCTGCCGCTGCACGGCTCGGACGTTTGGATACTGCGCGGAGTGCTCGCGTTTCTGGGGCTCGTCGGAGCCGGCGTCGCGTTCTGGTACCAATACCAGATTAAGAAGGCGAAGGAAAAAGAGGCTGCCGGGGAGGACGACTCCCAACCCGGCGCGGCCGACGATGTGGATGCATTGGTGCGGGAGGCGGTCCGGCGACTGAAGACTTCAACATTGGGGCGCGGGACCAACCTTAGCAGCCTTCCGCTGGTGTATGTTCTGGGGGATTCTGGTTCCACTAAAACCACCGTCCTGATTCATTCTGCACTCGATCCCGAACTGCTAGCGGGGCATGTGTATCGGGATAATGACATCCTGCCTACCTCGACCGCGAACATCTGGTACACGCGACAGGCGATTTTTGTCGATCCCGCCGGTTCGATGATGGGACAAGCGGATCAGTGGAGACGTCTGGTAAAGCTGCTGCAGCCGGGGCGTTTTTCCGCAGCTCTGGGAAAACGCGCGCAAGCGCCGCGGGCCGCGATCGTGTGCTTCGATTGCGAAAGCTTCCTGCAACCGGGAGCAAGTGAAACCGCCGTCTCGGCAGCACGAAGATTGTCTGTGCGATTGCAGGAAGTTTCCCAACTGCTGGGAATCAGCTTTCCGGTTTATGTTTTGTTCACCAAGCTGGACCGGATTTCATTCTTCTCCGAATTTGTGCGTGGAATGAGCAAGGACGAAGCTTCCGAAGTGCTGGGAGCGACTTTGCCGCTGCGCTCTCTTAGCGCGGGTGTTTATGCGGACGAAGAGACGCGGCGTCTGACCAAAGCGTTCGATGAGATCTTTTACTCGCTGGCGGAGAGACGCATTGTGCTGCTTCCCCGCGAGCACGAAGGCGACAAGCTGCCCGGCATTTACGAGTTTCCGCGGGAACTGCGGAAGCTGCGCACGTTGTTAGTGCAGTTTCTGGTGGACCTGGCGCATCCCAGCCATTTGGGCACGAATCCTTTTCTGCGCGGATTTTACTTTACTGGTGTGCGGCCCGTGGTGGTAGACGACGTGGTGGCTGCGCCGGCAGTTTCGATGGAAGTCGCGGAAGCGGAGCCTGGTGGCGGAGCCACGCAAATCTTCCGTGGCGTGGGCGCGCAGGTGCAACAGGCGCCTGTGGCGATGCGCAGCGGAGGCTCGCGCAGAGTGCCGCAGTGGGTTTTTCTGACCAGCTTGTTCAACGACGTTCTGGCAAAAGACCGCGTCGCGCTGGCCACCAGCGGATCCAGTTCGCATGTGAATCTGCTGCGACGCATCGCGCTGGGAACCGCTGTTTTTGTGGCGTTGCTCTGCGTGACGGGATTCGTGGTTTCATTTTTGCGTAACCGTTCGCTCGAGACCCGAGTGCAGGAAGCGGTTGCCGACCTGAGCACATTGGACACCGGGACCAACCAGGTTGCGGGCTTGGGCGATCTGAAAAAGCTCGACAATTTGCGGAGCGAACTCGTCGATCTCTCCGACTACGAAAAAAATGGGCCCCCTTTGAGCCTGCGTTGGGGTTTGTATGAGGGGAATCAAATCTATCCGGACGCCAGGCGAGTTTACTTCGAACGCTTCCGCCGTCTCTTGTTTGCCGAAACGCAAAAGCGGGTGACGAGTAATTTAGAGGCGTTGGCTGGGAAGTCCGCGACGAATGCGCCCAACGACAGCTATCAAAAAAGCTATGACGAGCTGAAGGCTTACCTGATAACGACCGACGCCGCGGACCACGTCTACAGCACCGAAGCATTCCTGACGCCTGTTTTGATGAGCCACTGGGTCGCCGACCGTGACATCGACAAGGACCGCAAAGATCTGGCAGCGTTGCAGTTCGATTTCTTCGCCGTGGAACTGGCTAAGGAGAATCCGTTCGCGACCGGCAACTCCAAGGATCTCATAGATCAAGCGCGCGCTTATTTGAGGCAGTTTACTGGAATCGACCGCAACTACGCACAGCTCTTGTCGACGGCGGCGCAAAAAGATGTCAGCTTCAACGATCAATACGCAGATTCCGTGGGCATTATCGTGAGCGGTCACAAAGTGAAAGGGGCGTTCACCCGCAGCGGGTTCCTGTTGGTGCAGGACGCTCTGAAGAATCCGGCGAACTACATGGGCGGGGAACCGTGGGTCGTGGGCAAGGACCAGCTCAAGGATATGGACCCGGATACCATGCGGCAAAAGCTGCAGGATCGATATAACCTGGATTTTGTGAGCGAGTGGAATAAAGTGTTGACCACTTCATCGGTGGCAACTTACGGCGGCTATGCCGATGCGGACAAAAAGCTGGAAAAACTTACGGGGCCAACCTCGCCGCTATTGGAGTTGCTGTATTTCATTTCGCACAATACTGATCCAGCGTCGACGGCATCGGCGGACGTGAAAACGCATTTCGCGCCGGTGCAGACGATTGAGCCGCCGGGGCCGGCCGACAAGCCTCCCGATCATTTCATTGTCCCTGCGAACAAGGATTACATCGAGGCTCTTGGCAAGCTGCAGTCCGACATTCATGCGCTGGCGCAGAGTCCGGGTGCGCCGGACCCGGCGCAGCTTACGCAAGCGGGCAGCTCCGCGGACGCGGCTTTGAATGCTGTGACCAAAGTGATCGGGTCGGTGCCGATCGATCCACAATTTGGGAATGAGGTTCAAGTGCGGCGATTGCTGGAGGAGCCGATCAAGGCTGCGGAAGGTTCGCTGAAGCGGGGGCCGATCGATATCGCCAACGGATCGGGAAAGAGTTACTGCTCGGCGTTCGCCGTGGTTGCGAAGAAATATCCGTTCGATCCCAGCTCTACTCAAGATCTGACGATGGATCAGCTCTACGCAGTTCTCGGTCCAACCAGCGATGCGCTGAAAAAGCTGAAGGACGATGTCAAGCCGTTTGTGTTGATGGTGGGGTCTAAATATGTTCAGAACCCCTCGGCGACCGTGAAACCCTCGCAAACTTTTCTGTTCTTTCTGAATCACGTCGTAGGCTTGAGTGACACGTTGTATCCGACCGGATCTCTGCCTCCCAAGTTTTCTTACACCCTGAAACAACTGCCCAGCAACCTCGAGGGAGTTGAGATGAAGATCGGAAGCGAAAAGCTGGCGGGAGATGGCGCGCAGAAAACATTTGTCTGGACTGGCGTGCCAGAGGATGTACAGGTTACCAGCAAGAGTGGCGACGTTCTCGATTCGTTCCCATCTGACCCGTGGGCTGCGTTCAAACTCGTCGCGAGGGCTCGTCAACTGGGAGGCGGCAAGCTGGAATGGGTGAATGAAAACAATGGAAAGCCCATCATGCTTGCCAACGGGAAACCGAAGTCGTATGACTATCAACTGCAGGTCTCCGGGAGTGCGAATCCGTTTTTCGATTTGCAGGGCATGAAGTGTGTCAGTCAAGTGGCAGGCCATTAGCGGCCGGTCTCGACCAGATCCAAATCTTAAGAAAATCTGGTTGGGCGGAATGAAGAGTTCTTCAGGTTGAGCTTTTCGTGCCACCCGGTCCGGAGAGGCGTCCAAGAAAGCGATCTTTCCACGAAGGATGAACGGCGCGTACCAGCAGGCACGTGATGTTGTCGTCACTGCCGCCGTTTTTCGCCGCTTCAATCAGATCGGCGCAGGCCTGCTCGAGAGAGTCCTGATTGACGGCTTCGGCCATCTTCTCAACCTTCACAAAGCGCGACACGCCATCGCAGCAGAGCAACAGCACGTCGCCGGGATTGAACTCATGATCGGCGAGATCGGGCTCCACAGTGTCGTCTGTGCCCAAAGCGCGCACGATCACGTTCTGCATTTTGGATTCTGACGCTTCTTCCAGAGTCATCAGGCCGCGCCTGACTTGCTCCATCACCAGGGAGTGGTCGGTCGTAAGTTGCACGACATCATCCTTGCGGATGAGATAAATGCGGCTGTCGCCGACATTGGCAATCGAAAAGAAATTGCCCTCTACCGCGACCGCTACGATCGTAGAACCCATGCCGGCATGATGAAGGTCCCGTGCGCCGGATTCGTGGATGTTCTGGTTTGCCATCTGAATCGCGCTGCCCAAGGTGACCGCACGTTGCGAAACGCCCTCGAACCTGGCTCCGTCCACGGGCGGAGATGTGTTGTCCTGGCGGAAGTAGTCAAGAATAGTATCCACGGCAATCTTGCTGGCCAGTTCTCCAGCTTGCTGGCCGCCCATGCCGTCGCAGACCACAAAAATCCCGTGGCGCAAGTCGTATCCGAAATTGTCCTCGTTGTTCTTGCGCACGAGGCCGATGTCGGTGCTGCCGGCGGCTTGGATCAGTAAACTCATGGCGGACTGCGGGCGCTAAATCCTACCGTACCCTAAGCTCCGGGTAAACAGGGAACGTGAATGAATCTCGACTCGAAGACGGAGCATGCGAGACCCTCCAGGGAGCTTACGGAATGACTACCTCTTGAAAACATTTTCAGGCGAGTCGCCCAAACATTCTTCCTTTTTCAGTTTTTTTGAGGAGAGCCCGCCACTCCTCCTGCAAGTTGCTGCTGGCAAATTCGGCGAAGGTTTTAGCGGCCTTTAAGGACGCGGCTGCCTGCTTGCGATTTCCTTCGTCGATCGCGGCTCGCGCTTGTTCTATCACCGAGGATAGCTGGCGATCAGCCGCGGACGTGCGCCGTGAGGCGAAGACTGGGACGATTCTTCCCAGCAATGAGGATTCAGGATTACTTTCTGCAGTCTGCAACGTGTCAGTACCGGTGTCGAGGCGATCCAGCACAGCGTAGGCTTTTCCCACAGCTTGCAGGGCTGCCAATTCCGCTGCGCTGGCTTCTCGCAAGTGCTGCAACGCAGTTTGGACCGGTCCGGAATCTAAAACCGGCGGCGCTTGTGATTCCAGGAATTTGACCGCCTCCGCAAATTGTTCATGGGTCGCAAGAAGTTCGACAGTTTGCAGCGAGGCGTCGATGTCGCGCTGCAGCGATTGCAGCCGGTCGCGGGCATCTTCCAGAAGAAACAGAAGGGAAGCTGCAGCCGGATCGTTGCTGACTGGCGTGAGCAATTCCACTACTTCGCGGTAGGATCCCCGGGTCATCAAGTCTTGAGTTTGTCGGAGCAATCCGCGGAGCTGATTGGTCTTGAGGTGCTGATCGGCTTCCTGCCGTGCGAAGTCCATCAACTCCGCGATTTCGGGTGAAGAAATACCTTCCTTCTGGCAGGATTCGAGAAGGCGCAAGGCTTCCACGTATCGCCCCGTGTTCAGCGCTTCGTGGGCCCGGGTTAAATAGTGCGTCCGGGATTGTTCCAAACTGCGCTCCGACATCTGACCGACAATGCTGGCTTGAAGAGCCAGGAGGCGCTCGTTTCCCGGGGCCTGATGCAGTTCCTCGCGCACCAGTTGCAAGGCTTCTTCCGGCGACGAGTCGATCAGATTACGGCAGCGCAGAACCACGTCGTCCACGCGGCGCCGCATCTCCGCTTCACGCAGTTTCCGCGCCAGATGCCCTTTGAATTTCATCAGCATGGGCTCGGTCGGCATGCGTTCCAGGGCCTGCTCTACCATTTGCGCGGCGCGCGTAAGTTCTTCGAAAGTCGAGGCGAGTGAAACTTCGTTTTGCAACGGCTCAAGAATACGCCGGCGTTGCTCCTGCTCGCGGCCGGACTTGGCTGCGGCCTGCAACGTGATCAGCTCAGGATTTGAGGGATCGACGCGTTCGACTTCGGCAAGCGCCTCCATGGCAGCAGTAAAGTGGCGCGCGCCGATCTCTTTGCGGGCATTTTCCAATAGCTCTTTTGCTTTGGCCTGACGAGCCGCTTCTTCGATCAGGCGAGCCAGCGAAACGTGAGCAGCGCGCACACGCGTATCTTCGGGATCGACTTCGAGCGCTTTGGCGATGACTGCCCCGGCGCCTTCGAGATCGCCGCGATCGCGGGCGTTGTCCGCCTGGCGCAGGTATCCCTCCACCAACTCTCTGCGCCGTTTTTTCTCGCGAACGGTTTCCAGCAGCTCCGACAGTTCCGCATTTTCGGGATCAAGGCTGCAAGCCTCCTGCAGATCGCCAATGGCCTCGTCGTAGCGCTTGTCGCGGACCGCTTCCTCGCCTTGTTTGCGCAATTGGCGGATCTGTTCCGCGCGCTGCCGCAAGGTCAGGCTATGTTGCACTTGCGCAATCAGCTGGCGCGCCCGGGTGTGCTGGCTATCCACTTTCAACAGTTGCAGCAGAACTTCTCTGGCCGTCGTGTATTGATCCGCCTGCACCAGTTGCTCTGCCCGCTGGATCCACTCGGCAACTTGTTCTTTCTTCAGGTCGTGAGCCAGCGACGAGACCTCGGCCGCCATTTCGTCAGCAGTGGAATAGCGGTCACTTGGATTTTTCGCCAGGGCACGATCCAGAATGCCATCCAGAGCAGCTGGGTACTCGTGAAGGAATTGGCCCAATGGAGGATGTTTGTCAGTTAGAACTTGCTGGGCGATGCTATGGTCGCCCGCAAAAGGGAGTTGCCCAGTCAGCAGCTGGAACATCATGACGCCAACCGAGAAAATGTCGGACCGGCCGTCGAAGGGCTCATTTTTCAGGCGTTCCGGAGCCATGTACTGGATAGTGCCGATGACATGGCCGGTGCGTGTGAGATGCCCATCGGTTTTTTCCTGCCGGGCGATTCCGAAATCCAGCAGCTTCACAATGCCATCCGGCTGCACGATGACGTTGGCGGGCTTAACGTCGCGGTGAATCACATCATTGCGATGCGCGTATCCCAACGCGTAGCAGACCTGCTCGACAATCTTTAGCTTAAAGGCAAGCGGCCGCGACTGGCGCGATTCGATGAGCCGGTCGAGCGGATCGCCCGACAAATATTCCATCACAATATAGGGAAAGCCGCCCTGTTCGCCCAAGTCATAAACGATGACAATATTGGGATGGTGCAGCGCTCCAGTCTTGGCCGCCTCGCGATAAAAACGTTGCAGCATTTCCGGATCGCCGGAGAATCCCTCGGTGACCGTCTTGATCGCGACCTCGCGATTTAACTGACGGTCAAACGCACGATAGACCAGACCCATCCCGCCGCGACCGAGAAGATCGATCACTTCGTATTTTCCGATGCGCTTTATGTTTGTCGCGGTCACGGGAATTAGACCGAACTACCCGGCCAGATCATGTTGAACTGATCCCGCAGGAACTTCCGGGCTTCGTCGCGCTCTGGCGTCTGAACGTCCGGAGTCGAGTTGAGGTAGAGGATGTAGGCTTCGGCGGTGCCGTCCGTATCTCCGTCCATGAGCCGCTTGCGCGCTTGCGCGAGAATCTTGCTGGGAAGGGACTCGACCTTCTCTTTCACGTCTTTAATCAACGCGACGCGGGCTCCGATTTCGACATCCGTGAGGAACTGGGTCTCGTCGGGGGGCGCGCCGGCCTGCTTGACGTTCCTGGTGTCCTCCGGCTTTACGTTCTCCAGCACCACGAACTGCTTCTGCGCGGCATTCTTGACCGACGGGGTCGTCGCAATGGTGTTTCCATTGGAGTCCACAATGCGGAATCCAACTTCGACCGACGCGCTCAAGTCGATCGTCTTCCGGGTATAGCTATAAGGTTTAACTACATCGGTGAGAGTCGTCTTGGCGATGGAGTCAAGCTTGCGATGGGATTCCTCGACCTTCTTCTGAGCCGCATCGACGGCGTCGCTCGCTGCTGAGATTTCTTTCTTCTTGCCGTGCGCCTGGAGTGCGTCCAGGGTCTTCTGGGCTTTCTGCAAATCCAGGTTTGCGTCCTCGTAGTCGCGGTTCGCCTTATTCCACTCGTCGTTGGGAATTTCTCTCTCCGCCGCACGGTATTCCGAATCGACCGACTCGATCCCCACCTTCGTGACCGGACGGTGTTCCAGCACGTCACCGATCAGCTGGAAGTTCGGCTCCACGGGTGTCGCATCGGCGGCCCGCACGATTCTGACAGGCAGGGCAGTCGTCTCCAGACCGGTTGCGATCGCGTCAGAAAGTTGATCGGCAAAGCCAGCGCTGTCCCGTCGAGAAGTCTGATCCCGGAACACAACTTTGATCGAAAGGGTGGAGCGGACATTGTGGATGGCCGCGTTCTTCGTGCGCTCGTCGCGGACGTCGTCGCGGTTCGACTGGTATTGCTGGGCCTCGTTCAGATACAGCCACGCCAGGCCGACGCCCGATCCGAGGGGCTTATCGAGATACCTCTTCGCTTGCGCGACATAGTAGTCGCTCAGTGTTTGAGAAATGAGATCGAGGCGGAGCTTAAGATCCTGATCGTCCGTCTGCAACGCGCTGGCGCGGCGCAGATAGTTGTAGGCTTTCTGTATGCCGATCTCGTCGGCTCGTCCCTGGATCGGAGTGTGGGCATCCTTGAGCTTCTTAGCCTCGTCCGACGCGCTCTTTACGTAATTGGTTTGCAGCGCCTGCATCCGGTCGTTGACCAGGGCGCGCTGCGCATCGGGGAGATCGGCCAGAACTTCGTAAGCCTCAATGTAAAGCTGGCCCTGCTCGAAGCCGGCGCTTTGCTGCAAAGCGGCATCGGCGGCCGCGCGGTTGGTGGACGCCACGAATGCGGCTTGCGCCTGTTTGAGTTCAGCCGATACTTCGGGGGTGGCCTTGTCTTCGGATGCCTTCTGAAACTCCAGCACTGCGTCGTGCCACTTCTGGCTGGCCGCGTCTGCCTTGCCACGATCGAAGTGGTACTTATAGGCGGCATTCAGAATCGACGCGATCCGCGGCTCTTCGTCGGCAAAGGAGCGAAATTCCGCGACCGCGGTTACGGCTTCATCGTATCGCTGGGAGCTAATCAGCGATTCCGCGCTGCGCAAGGATGCGTCAATCCGCGTGCTCTCCGCCGCGATCGCACTCTGCAGAGTCAGGCCCTGATCGAAATGGCCGTCGACCTCCAAAGCGTGATCGTTTAACTGGCGGGCGTTTGCTAGATGAAGATATCCGGATGTATGGCCGGACAGCGCTTGCTTGTACGCTTGCAGCTCGGCGCGGCTCTTGTCCGCAAGCAATAATAACTCTGAGCTAACATTCTGCCGAAGTTTGGAAGCCCCTTCGTTAGCGGAGAGCAGTTCGCGCACTTGATTCGCTCGCAGGAGAGCTGTCTTGAGGTCAGGGTAACGGACGGCGCTTGTGGAGACGGAACCGCGATAGGACGCTAATCCATCTTCGCCCTCTTTCAACAATAGCGCTGCTAGTGCCTGCCTGGCGGGATCGAGGTGCGCGGCTTTCGGAAACCGGCTCAGGTAGTCCTGCCACTGGGCGACGGAATGAGCCCGGTTGGCGCGAAGAAATTCTGCGAGTTCGGTATCGGGAGCCGAGACGAACACGATCTGCACGGTCGGTTTGAAAGCCGGCACGGTCGTTGTTCCCGTCGGCGCCGAACTCAGTATCTGCCCCTGCAGCACAGCGCGGTCGGCCAGTTGCGCCGTAGTAAGTGACTCGTCCTTGTCGAATTTCAGGTTGGAAGGAACCACACACTCCGCGGCGGCGGAACCGTATGTGAGCTTCATCACTCCCTGACCGTCCCGTTCCAGCGACGTCACGGATGAGTTTAGCGGAATCTTTACCAGCTTGCCGTACGCGGATTTGCTGATCTGCGTTGCCCCGCCGCAGGAACGCACCTCAGCCTTGCCATTGATCAGAAGGTCGGTGATCTGAACGTAAGCGGCGCCGTCCGCTCCGTCGAATAACTCAATAGCTGTAAGTGGGACATCCTTGGAGTGGACTGCAGGACTCGCGAGGGCAACCAACAGCAGGGCAATCGAGGCCCTCCTTACAGAAGTTCTCGTTACGTATGATAGCGGACACCACTGTGCATGAAACATCGGACGTCGCGGCATAGACTCCCCGGGGTGACGGCAAACGCCATAGTTCTCGCCTGCGCAAGTGTCCCGTATCATACTCACGCTTTGGGCGAAGTCAAGACTGCGCAGGTGGTGGATGTGTGGGACAAAAGTGCCACAAACCGGCCCGCGAAATATTTGCTCGGGGTCTCATTTTGAAGTAACCTACACCCCAAGTTAGAACGGCTCGGGAAGCCCTAAGCATGGCGCAGTACGAGCAGAAAACCGACAGCCGGGAGTTCGAGGTTGCCAGCCCTGAGCGAAACGCTGGTTCGTGGGGCGGAGATTCACGCACGGATGCAACCGACATTGCGATTCGGCTTTGGGGTCCGGAACGTTCGGACCGCAGCGTGCGGCTGACGTGGAAGGCCGACAGTATCCTGGTCTACATGATTGCCGACCTGGTGAGTGCGAGCCGCGGGAGTGTCGGCGAGGAATCGTCCGCGGTCATGGCGGCGCACTTCGACAGTTCCAGGCAAGCATTAGTTGCCGCCCGGCGGATTCAGACTTCGATCCTGGAGTTCGTGGCCTGCCGCTCCGGGGAACGGACCGGAGCCGCAATTCTGATTTATCCGTCGAGTGCGAGTTCGCCGGCAGGTTTCAGTGGCGAAATGGCTCTTCAGGCACTCGCCGAGGCGAAGCCCGGCCAGATCCTGCTTGCGGAGTATAGCTCCCAGCAATTACGTGATCTTCCCGGCGTAGAGATTCGTGCGGTACCCGCGCTGACAATCGTGCCCGGCGACTGGCAGAGCGGTATGACGGAGCTGATCTGGACTACGCCGGAACGACTCGCGCAGCTGCAAGATACCGTGGGTGCTGAGGTCGAACCACAAAGCGGTGACAATCGGCCGGTTGACGCCACCGTGATCGTTACCTCGCCCGTTCGAGATGCGGGCCAGGGGCTGCCGAACGAAGCCGCACCGCCTCCAACCTCCGATAACCGTCGGCAAAGCTCGAGCAGTTCGCTTACAGAAGAACTTGACGAATCCAGAAAGCGCCCGGTCCTAACTCGCACGCGGATCATCCTCGGTGGCGTTGCGGTTGTTCTGGTCGTGGCGCTGATTGTCATACTTCAGCCAGCGCGCGTTTCGAAGCCCCGAATCGTGCCCCTGCAAGAACAGACCGGCGCAGCGGAAGACCCCATCAAGCAGCCGCCAGCTACTCCTGAACCTGAGGCCACGACGGCGCAGCCCGAACCGGCGGCCACAAAGCCGCCAGCAAAGGCGCCTGTAGCAACCCAGCCGCGAACGGCTTCCAGGCCGCCGCTGGACAATCGCGCGAAGAACAAGAAAGAAACTCCGGAGCAACCGGAAACCTACGATGACTCCGGGGGCGTGTCCCAGAAGGACATTCCTGCTCTGCTCGGCATGGCGCAAAGGGATGCTGGAGCGGGCAACTACGATAAGGCGAAGAGAGAGTACAAGAAAATCCTGTCCTTGCAGCCCGGTAACCAGGAAGCAAAAGACGGCCTGCGCCGGCTGGATCTCATTCAACAAGACCGGCAATAGAGCCGTTAACAAGGCCCAGCAAGACCAGCAGTGACGCCCGCCGTCGCCAAGTCAGGCGGGGCGTTCAGTTCGAAGTCATTCCCACCTGTGCCCGCAACCCGTCTCCAGCTTGCTTGGGCGGTTTGTAACGTTTAATCGGAGAAAAACACTATCCTTTTGTGGAAATAAACCTGTCCGTATCGAATCTTTTTGGGAAAAACGGCTTTTGTGTAAGAAAAAGTGGGGTTGGTGCTTGACTGCGGTTGGGGCATGTGATAAACCGTTGCTCCACGACCCTTAACGGTCTGAGGGCGACGGCTCTGACCCGCCTTCAAACAAGGGTGTTTCCCCCGACCGTTACGATCCCCAGGTCGCCTGCAATACCGGAATTAAGCACTATCTGGCATAACGGCATTTCCTCGAAAATCCGAAGAGTGGTTAGGGAGACAACATGGCAAAACCGAGCACACAGCACAAATTGGACCGGGTGCGCCCGCCCCGCGTTCAGATTACTTATGATGTCGAGACCGGCGACGCGATCGAAATCAAGGAACTTCCGTTCGTAGTGGGCGTCCTTGGAGACTTCACCGGACAACCCGAACAGCCGCTACCCAAACTGAAAGAGCGTCGTTTTGTCGAAGTAACCCCCGACAATTTCGATTCCGTGCTCGAGAGCATGAAGCCACACCTCTCATTCGCGGTAGAAAACAAGCTGAGCGAAGACTCCAACGCAGGCCAAATCCGCGTGGATCTGAAGTTCAAGAGCCTGGAAGACTTCGAGCCTGAGCAAGTCGCACGGCAGGTAAAGCCATTGAAAGAACTGCTTGAGTTGCGGACGCGGCTCAACGATCTGAAGGGCACGCTGCAGACCAACGAAAAGCTCGATGATGCCCTGCTGGAAGCGGTGAGCAAGACCGAGAAACTGGACAAGCTGAAGTCTGAGGTTGGCGAGAAGGAGGAACCCAATGGCTAAGTCGATGGCTGAAGAAAAGTCTACGGTAGCAGTGGAACAGGCCGCGGAATCGAGTCTGCTCGACCAGATCGTGGAGCAGGGAAGATTTAGCGACACGAACGCGCGGGAGCGGGGCAAAAGTCTCATCAAGGAATTCGTCGCCCAGGTTCTCGACGGGTCGATGACCGTAGCCCGCGACGCCGACCAGATGATCACGGCTCGAGTCGCCCAAATTGATCACCTCATCTCGATTCAATTGAACGAGATCATGCACCACCCTCAGTTTCAGAAGCTGGAGGGCACCTGGCGGGGCCTCAAATACCTGCTGGATCAGTCCGAAACCGGCACCATGTTGAAGATTCGCATTCTGAACGCGTCGAAGAAGGAATTGCTGCGCGACCTGCAGCGAGCCGCCGAATTCGACCAGAGCGCGATGTTCAAGAAAGTGTACGAGGATGAGTATGGCATCTTCGGCGGCGAGCCGATGGGTGCTCTGGTGGGCGACTACGAGTTCAGCAAGCATCCTGAGGATTTGGAGTTGCTGGAGAAAGTCTCGCAGGTGGCAGCTTCGGCGCACGCGCCGTTCCTTTCCGCGGCCTCGCCCGAGCTACTCAATATGCCCACCTTCACAGACCTTGACCAGCCTCGCGACATTGGCAAGATCTTCGACAGCACCGAGTATGCCAAGTGGAAGGGCTTCCGCGAAAGCGAGGACTCGAAGTATGTTTGCCTCACTTGTCCCCGCATCCTGATGCGCCTGCCCTACGGCCGGGATACCAAACCCGTGGAAGGCTTTAATTACGACGAAGCGGTAGATGGCACCGATCACTCCAAGTATCTCTGGGGAAATGCCGCCTACGCGCTCGCATCCAAGATGACCCAGGCTTTCGCGACTTACGCCTGGTGCGTAGCCATCCGAGGCGTGGAGGGCGGCGGGTTGGTCGACGGTTTGCCATCCCACACGTTCCGCACCGACGAAGGCGACGTGGCGCTCAAGTGCCCCACCGAAATCGCCATCACCGACCGGCGCGAAAAGGAACTGGCGGATCAGGGGCTGGTGCCACTGGTTCATTGCAAGGGCACGGACAAAGCTGCGTTTTTCAGCATTCAGTCCTGCAACAAGCCCAAGCTCTACGACAGTGACACCGCTACGGCCAATGCCCGCATCTCGGCGCAGTTGCCTTACATGATGGCCACTTGCCGTTTCGCGCATTACCTGAAGGCCATGATGCGCGACAAGATCGGCAGCTTCATGTCTCGCGATGATTGCTACCGGTTCCTGAATGTCTGGATCAATAAGTATGTAACGCAAGACGACAAAGCCAGTCAGATGACCAAGGCCAAGTATCCCTTGCGTGAGGCGCGCGTGGATGTGGAAGAAGTCAAGGGTAAGCCCGGCGTTTACCGGGCGGTTGCTTATCTGCGGCCTCACTTCCAACTCGACGAGCTGAACGTTTCTCTCCGGCTGGTGGCAGAGTTGCCGTCTGCGGCAAAGAGATAACCCCGCGCTCTCTGGCGGGGAGTTTCAAACAAGGCCCGCATGGGTTCTTGAATTTTGATGGCGTGGAAAATGAGGAGGAACTGCAATGGCAAGTGATTATTATCTGCTGATTACTGGAGTAAACGGGGAATCGCAGGCGCAAGGAATGACCAAGAACATTGAGCTCGACAGTTTCTCGTTCGGCGCCTCGAATCCTCCTGATGTAGGGGGCGGGGGTCTGTCGGCCGGGAAGTGTTCGTTGTCGGACTTCAGCTTTTCATGCGCACTGGATTCTTCCAGCTTCCAGATGCTCACAAACCTGTATGCGGGCACGCACATCTCCACTTGCACCTTCACCGGTCGCAAGTCCGGAGGCGGCGGCAACCCCTACAATTACCTGGTGGTCACCCTGACCAATTGCTACATTACCAGCCAAAGCACGGGTGGCGGCTCGCAGGGAATGCCGACTCAAAGCGTCAGCATCGCGTACGAACAGATCACCTACGAGTACTTTACGCAGGACACGTCTACCGGCGCGACCACGTCGGCCGGCTTGGCGACGTACAACATTGCAACGGTAACGCAGTCGAAATAAGCACTCGCAGCAAATGCAGGTTGCGTCTGGCATCAGGAGGCATCTTCACGGCCGCCGGTTGGTGCGCCGTGAAGGTGCCTCGTATTTGGTTGCGACGGGACAGCCGTGCTGGTTGGCTTTCCGGTTGTTTTGGAAAACTGATTTTCATTGAACGCTACAACCCTGTTCCGATCGTGAAATTTTCATGAATGCACAAGAACTCTATCGAGCAGGCCGGCTGACGGACGCTCTCAAGGCGTTGAGCGCCGAGGTGCGAGACAACCCGACCGACGCCCGGCGCCGAACATTTCTTTTCGAACTCCTGTGCTTCGCCGGGGAATACGCGCGAGCGGACAAGCAGCTTGAGGTGTTAGGCCAAGCCGGGCCGAACAGCGAAATTGGTGTCATGGTTTATCGCAGCGCGCTATTCGCCGAGCGCCAGCGCCAGGATCTGTTCACGCGCGGCGAATTTCCGCAATCAGGGGACACTCCCCAGGCTCCGCTTGCCGGCGTAATCAACGGCAAGCCGTTCAAGTCTTTTTCGGACGCCGATCCCCGCATCGGACCTCGGCTCGAACTTTTCGCAGCGGGCAATTACCTGTTGCTTCCCTTCGAGCACGTCGCCTCGATTCACATCATGCCTCCCAAGCGATTGCGGGATTTGCTGTGGACCCCGGCGGCCGTTCGCACCACTCCTTCGTTCAAGGGCACCGAACTCGGTGAGGTCATGCTTCCCGTACTTTCTCCGTTCGCGTGGAAGAACCCGGATGATGCCGTCCGGCTGGGACGAGCAACGGTGTGGGAAGAGCAGGACGGGTACGACGATCAAATTCCTGTTGGCCAGAAGATGTGGCTGGCGGACGACGAGGAAATCCCGTTTCTCGAACTGCGTTCGCTCGAGTTCAACCAAGCTTCCGTGGCCGCCTGACGACCCATGCCCCTTCCCGACGATCTGCTGATTCCCATAGAAGGTCCCAACCCCAGCGGCGTTAACCTTCGCTACAACCCCGTCTACGACAAAATCAAGGAAGCTCGCCGGGAAGAAGACCAGCCCCCGCCGGGAATGACGGAGCGCGACCGGAAAACAGCCGACAACACGCTCGTAATCAAACTGACCACCGATGCTCTCACCACCAAGACCAAAGATCTGCAGCTTGCCGCTTGGCTGACGGAAGCGTGGCTGAAGCAAAAAGGCTTTGGCGGCCTGCGAGACGGCCTCGCAGTGTGCCATGGCTTGGTGGAAAAATTCTGGGAAACGGTTTATCCCGAAATCGAGGATGGCGACGTTCAAGCCCGTGGAGCTCCGCTAGGCTTTTTGGGAACCAAGCTGGAGATCCCTCTGAAACTGATTCCGGTCGTCGAGAAGGCTAAGTATGGCTTTCTGGACCACCAGCAGTCTCGCGAAGTTGGTTACGAGGATCAGGCGAAGACCGATGAGGCCAAGAAAAAACGTGCTCTTGCCATTAAGGAAGGCAAGCTGGCGCCTGAGGTTTTCGACACGGCTTTCGAGGACACTCCTAAGAAGTTCTACGCGCAGGCCGAGAAAGATCTGGACGCGTGCCTGCTGCTGGTCGGTCAACTGCAGGAATCCTGCGACCCGAAATTCGCCGAGGATGGGCCATCCTTTGGCCCTCTGCGGTCGGCCTTGGAGGCAACCCGCCACCTCATTCACGGTTTCCTCCAAAAGAAGCGCGAGAAGGAACCGGACCCGGTCGAGCAAGTTGCCGTTCAGCCTGGCGCCGAAGGCGGCGTTGCGGGTGACGCCGCGGCCGGCGGCCAAGTTCGGGTTGGAGTTCTGATCACGGTTGAAGGTTCCTCGGAGCCTCCTGACCGGCTTGAAGCGATTGCCAAAATCGCCGAGGCGGCGGCATTTCTGCGACGGCGTGAGCCGAAGAGTCCCGCTTCGTATTTGATGCTGCGCGGGTTGCGCTGGGGTGAATTGCGCGCCGCGGTGGACCTGGCCGACCCAACGCTGTTAGAAGCTCCGCCCACCGACCTGCGCAAGCATTTGAAACGCCTGACTCTCGACAAGAAGTGGGAGCAGTTACTCGAGGCTGCGGAAAGTGCGATGGCTCTGCCTTGCAGCCGCGCCTGGTTGGACTTGCAGCGAACCGTGGTCGAAGCTTGCGAAGGCCTGGGTAGCGACTATGAAGCGATCGTCCGGGCAATTCGCTCGGAGTTGAAGGCGCTGATCACAGATATTCCGCAACTGCTCGATGCCACACTGATGGACGAGACGCCAGCGGCGAATGCCGAGACGCGCGCCTGGTTGGTGTCGTTAACCCAGGCGCCTCCGGAGCAGGCTCCTGCCGCGGAACCAGCGCTGGGAGCGCCGGCGGCGCCAGCGGCGTCCAACGGTCTGGGATCGAGATGGCCGGCGCAATCGACCGACGCATATGTTTCGGCCCGGCAAGCGTTACGTGAAGGTCAGGAGCGGAAGGCGTTCGAAATCCTGCAGCAGGATATTTCCCGCAAGCGCTCCGGACGCGAGCGGTTCCGCCGCCGCATGCAGCTGGTGGAGATTTGTGCCTCCACGAACAAAACAAATGTCGCGCAGCCCATCCTCGACGATCTGGCTGCGGCGATTGAACTCCACAAGCTGGAAGACTGGGAAGATCCGGGCGTGGTAGCCGGCGCCTTGGCCACCATCATGAAGATGAGCACCAAGGTTCAGGCAGACAAGGCGCAGCAACAAAAACTATTCGAGCGCATCTGCCGGCTTGATCCGGCGCAGGCGCTGGGAGACGGGAAGTAAGCGATGGCCAGGCGAGACGCTACCGGGCCGGTCACGCTCTCGGTGCTGGACCGGCTCATCGACCGCGATCCGAAGAACCACTCGGAGATTCCACTCACCCGCGCTCAATCCCTGCGCGAGTTGAAGCAGGCCTTGAAGCGCGATCTGGAATGGCTGCTCAACACCCGAGAGACCATCGATCTTGCCCCCGACTCAGCCCGTGAGACTTGCCGTTCGGTTTACCACTACGGTTTTCCTGACATCTCTTCCAAGTCGGTTCTTTCCGGCCGCGACCATAGCGATCTGGTGCGAGAGATGGAGTCGGCGATTGCGGTTTTCGAACCCCGGTTGAAACGCGCCAGGGTGCGGATGGAGCCGGTGGAGGGCATCAGTTATCGAGCTTTGAAATTTGTCATCGAGGGACTGCTATGCATGGACCCCGCGCCCGAGCCGGTGCGCTTCGACACAGTCCTCGAACTGGGCAAGGGCGAATACGAAATCAAGGGAGCCGACCTTGCGCAATGAGCTGAGGAATTATTACGAGAGTGAGCTCACGTTCCTGCGCCAGATCGGAGCGGAGTTTGCGGACAAGTACCCCAAGATCGCATCGCGGTTGCTGCTGGAGCCGGATCGCTGCGAAGATCCTCACGTGGAGCGGATGCTCGAGGCCTTTGCCCTGCTGGCCGCCCGAGTTCACCTGCGGATCGACGACGATTTTCCCCAGATCACAGAGGCGCTCTTAAACATCCTTTACCCGCACTATCTGCGGCCCGTGCCGTCGATGTCAGTGGCGCAGTTTCACACGGATTCGGAGCAGGGAAAACTCACCAGCAGCCTCAAGATTCCGAAGGGAACTGTTCTTTATTCGCGTCCAGTGGAAGGAGTGCCGTGCAAGTTCCGAACCTCCTACGACCTGACCTTGTGGCCCTTCAAGGTTTCACAGGCGCAATGGATGACGCCCGATCGCATTCGCCCGGTGTTGCGCGCGTCGGAAGCTGCCGTCCTGCGCGTCGAACTCGAATGTTTCCCCGATGTGTCCTTTGAAAAGCTTGACCTGGAGACGCTGGTCTTTTATTTGAATGGCGAGAATGCGGTCGTCCATGGATTGTATGAACTGTTGTGCCGGAATTGCGTCCGTATTCTGGTGCGCGACCCTGCCAACCCGAAGGCTCCGGTGCGCGAACTTCCGTTGCGCAATCTGCAGCCGATGGGTTTCGGAGAGACAGAAGACGTCCTGCCCTATCCCCGGCGTTCCTTTGTCGGATACAGGCTGCTTCAGGAGTACTTCGCATTTCCGGAAAAATTCTTCTTCATGAGTCTCAAGGGGCTCTCGGAATTGCAGCGAGCAGGACTCACATCGAAGGCCGAGATTCTGTTTATGATCTCGCCCTTTGAACAGGACGGCCGCCATCAACGTCTGGAAGTCGCGGTGAATGCGAAGACGCTGCGTCTGGGATGCACGCCCATCATCAACTTGTTTGCGCAGACCGCCGAACCCATACTGGTTGATCAAACCCGCTATCAATATCCGGTTGTGCCCGACGCGCGGCGCCGGCAAACCATGGAAATCCATTCCGTCGATGAGGTCGTCAGCACCGACGCGGAAACCCATCAGACGGTCACCTATCACCCGCTCTATTCGGAACGGCATGTTGTGCAGGGCACGACTCCTGCGTACTGGTACATTACGCGGGCGGTCTCAACCCGCAAGGGCGACGAAGGAACGGATGTTTTTCTCTCCCTGGTGGATCTCTCGGCTCGCCCCATGCAACTCGACTACGACGCAGTGACCGTGCGCTGCACCTGCACGAATCGTGACCTGGTGACGCGCTTGCCGTTCGGCAGCGAGAACGGCGATTTCGAAATGACCGGAGCAGCTGCGATCAAGCGCATTGTCGCGCTGCACAAGCCCACCAAGACGCTCCGCCCACCATTGGACGGAAAGACTCTGTGGAGTCTGATCTCGCAGCTCTCGCTGAACTATCTTTCCATCGTGGATGACGGCAAGGAAGCGCTGCAGAAAATTCTTGAGCTCTACGATTTTTCCGATTCCCCGGATACCAAGAAGCAAATCGGTGGAATCACTTCGGTCGACGCGAAGCGGCATTTTACTCGCGTCATCTCCGAACACGGGATCGGTTTCGCGCGGGGCACGCGCGTGGAAATCGAATTCGACGAAGAGCAGTTCAGCGGCGGCGGGGCTTACCTGTTTGCCAGCGTGATCGAAAAGTTTCTCGGTCTTTATGTGTCGATGAACAGCTTCAGCCAATTGGTGGCCCGAAGCCGCCAGCGAAAGGAGCCGTTAGAAGAGTGGGCACCGAGAGCGGGACAGTCAATTCTGATCTAGCGGATCTCGCCGCTTCCGAGGTCGCCGAGAAGCTCCGTCGCGAGCCTTTCTCTTTTGACTTCTTCCAGGCGGTGCGTCTGCTCGAGCGAATGTTTCCGGAGCGGACGTCGGTGGGCCAGTTCTCGCATCCGAACACCGAGGTCGCGCGCTTCGGAGTTCATCCTTCGCTCGCGTTTCCCGCCAGCCAGATCCATGCCATGGACTGGCCCGAGCAGAAGCCGGCGAAGATGACCGTCAATTTCATGGGCCTGACCGGACCCATGGGCGTTCTTCCCAACCCCTACACCACGCTGCTCATCGAGAGGTTGCGAGCTTCGGACACCTCGGCGCGAGACTTCCTTGATGTTTTCAATCACCGGATCATTTCGCTCTTTTATCGTGCCTGGAGAAAATACCGCTTTGATGTCGCCTGCGAAGAAGGCGAGCGTGATCTCTTTACACGCCATCTTCTCAGCTTGCTGGGATTGGGCACGGATGGCTTGCGTGACCGCCAGGCCGTGTCGGACGACACGCTGGTCTACTATTCAGGGCTGCTGGCGCAGCGCCCGCGCTCGGCCCAGGCGCTGCAGCAGATTCTCGCCGACTATTTCGAAGTGCCGGTTGAGATCGAGCAATTCGCCGGAGGCTGGTATCGCCTCGATCGCGAAACGCAGTGCAATTTGTCGGAGGGAAACAACCAGAGCGAAGAACTCGGCTTCGGCGCCGTGGTAGGCGACGAGGTGTGGAACCAGCAGTCCAAGGTGCGCATCGTTCTCGGTCCATTGATGCTCGAACGCTACGCGGATTTTTTGCCCGACGGCCAATCGTGGGAGCCGTTGCGGGCATGGGTAAAGTTTTTTTCGAACGACGAATGGGATTTCGAAGTGAAGCTGATTCTCGAACGCGAGCAGGTTCCGGCTTGCACCCTGGGAGCGGAAGGCGCATCTGGCCCGCAATTAGGCTGGGTGTCGTGGGTGAAGTCCGCGCCCTTCGGCCGGAATCCGGATGATACCGTGCTCGCGCTGGAAACAGCTAAAGGGGGACGCCATGAATCTGAAGTCTCTGATCGGCAAACTTAACGATTCCACACGCGGCGCGCTGGAGGCAGCGGCAGGACTCTGCCTGGCACGCACGCACTATGACATCGAAGTGGAGCACTATCTGACGAAGTTGCTCGACTCCACCGACAACGATGCGGCCGCGATTTTCAAACATTTCGAAGTCGATACTTCAAGGTTGACCGGAGAACTGGCACGGGCTCTCGACAAGCTGAAAACCGGCAACGCGCGCACGCCGGCGCTCAGCCCCACGCTCATGAAGATGCTGATCGAGGCGTGGACTCTGGGTTCAATCGATTACAATGCCGCACAGGTGCGCACTGGCTTCACCATTCTCGCGCTGGCGACGAATGACGAACTCGTTCGACTCATGCGCGAAGTCAGCCGTGAGTTTCAGAAGATTCAGGCGCCAGAGCTGCGCAAGGACTTCGCCACAATTGTCGGCAGTTCAGCCGAGGAGTCGCAGGCTGCCGCGGCCGCAGCGGCGCCCGGCGCGCCCTCTGCCGGCCCGCGCCCCGGAGGCAAGAGCCCCAACCTCGACCAGTTCACCATCAATCTCACCGAAAAGGCAAAGACCGGCAAGATAGACCCCGTGCTGGGTCGCGATTTTGAAATTCGCCAGGTGGTCGACATCCTGATGAGACGTCGTCAGAATAATCCGATTCTCACCGGCGAAGCTGGAGTAGGCAAAACGGCCGTCGTGGAAGGCTTCGCATTGCGCGTGGCCCAGGGCGACGTGCCTCCGCCGTTGCGCAACGTCATCATCCGAACGCTGGATCTCGCTCTGCTGCAGGCGGGCGCCGGAGTCAAAGGTGAATTTGAAAACCGGCTGAAAGGCCTGATCGAGGAAGTGAAGGCCTCGCCAATCCCGATCATTTTATTCATCGACGAAGCTCACACCATGATTGGCGCCGGCGGACAAGCGGGCCAAGGCGATGCCGCGAATCTCCTGAAGCCGGCTTTAGCGCGCGGCGAGTTGCGAACTATCGCCGCCACGACGTGGTCGGAATACAAAAAATATTTCGAAAAAGATCCCGCACTAGCCCGCCGCTTCCAGGTAGTGAAAGTCGAGGAGCCGATTGAAACGCAGTGCATGACCATGCTGCGCGGCATTGTCCCATCACTCGAGAAGCACCACAAAGTTCGCATTCTCGATGAGGGATTGACCGCCGCGGTCCATCTTTCGCACCGCTATCTCGCCGGGCGCCAGTTGCCCGACAAGGCAGTCAGCATTCTCGATACGGCTTGTGCGCGGCTTGCCCTGGGACAAAGCGCCACTCCTCCCGCCATTGAAGACAGCATCCGCCAGATCGACGATCTCGCGGTTCAGCAACGCATCCTGGAACGTGAATCGGCCGTAGGAACCGACCATCGCGAAAGATTGCAGGAGATTGCCACAAAAAGCGCAGAAATAGAATCCCGCTTAGCCGGGTTGCGCACTCGTTTCGAAAAGGAAAGCGGTTTGGTGACGACGATCCGAGACCTGCGTTCCCAACTCGAGAGCGCCGCGGCCTCGCAAAACGGAAACGCCGCCGTCGCGCGGACTGAGATACCTGGAGCCGAAATACCCGGAGTCGCTACCGGCGCCAGCGCATCCACTCCAACCGCCTCAACCACAGCGGCAGAAGCAGCAGCGTCGTCCGCTACAGCCACCGCGGTTGAAGACGCTCCCAAGCCCGTGGACGTCGCTGCGGTTCGTTCGCAACTCGCGCTGGCCGAGGCCGAACTCGCAGCCCTGCAAGGCGAGACGCCGATGATTCGTGTCGCAGTCGACGCGCAGATTGTCGGCGAAGTAATCTCCGCCTGGACCGGAATCCCCGTCGGAAAAATGATGAAGGACGAAATCTCCACGGTCCTCTCACTACCGAAATTCCTTGGCCAGCGCGTGATCGGCCAGCTGCACGCCCTCGAAATCATCAGCCAGAGAATTTCGACGGCCCGCGCCCGCCTCGACGATCCGAACAAGCCGATCGGAGTTTTCATGTTGGTCGGCCCCAGCGGCGTCGGCAAAACTGAAACCGCGCTAGCGCTGTCGGATCTTCTCTACGGCGGCGAACGCAATCTGATCACGATCAACATGTCCGAGTTCCAGGAAGGCCACACTGTCTCCACCTTGAAGGGTTCGCCTCCGGGCTATGTCGGTTACGGCGAAGGGGGAGTGCTCACCGAGGCTGTCCGGCGTCGGCCTTACTCCGTGGTGCTGCTCGATGAAGTCGAGAAAGCTCATCCCGACGTGCTCGAGCTTTTCTACCAGGTATTCGACAAAGGAAACATGGAAGACGGAGAAGGTCGCGAGATCGACTTCAAGAACACCATCATCATTCTCACCAGCAACGCGGGCACCGACATTCTCGCGAAGCTCTGCGCCGACCCGGAGACCATGCCCGGCCCCGAAGGTTTGATCAAGGCGCTGAAGCCGGAGCTCAACAAGATCTTCAAACCCGCATTTCTGGGACGCATGGTGCTGATTCCCTACTTGCCCATTCGCGATGAGAATCTGAAGCAGATCATCCGGCTGAAGCTGGGCAAGATTCAGCGGCGCATCCACGAGAATCACAAGATCGAGCTGACTTACGACGGCGCGCTGGTCGACGAAGTGGCGAATCGCTGCACCGAAGTGGAGAGCGGCGCTCGCAACGTGGATAACATTCTCACTAACACGCTGCTCCCCGACATTTCGCGGCAGTTGTTGGGACGCATGGCCGCGAATGAACCCATGGAGCGAATTCACGTTGGAATTAGCGCAGACGGGGCATTCGAATATCGATAGGGAACTGGGCGGCCGCAAAACGCTAACGCATTTCAAACAGCCCGCGGGCTTGCCCAGTTCGCGAAAAACAAATTCGCAAACACCAAGTTCGCAACAATCAAGGGAAGGACAGTTTCGTGGCACAGGACGAATACAGTCAAGATCACCGGCTGATTGCGGTGGACACTCCGCTCGGCAAGGACGTGCTCCTGTTGCAGGAGCTCACCGGGATTGAAGGAATCTCGAGCCTGTTCAGCTATGAACTGAATTTGCTGGCCTACGAGAACGATTCCATCGTCTTTAAGGACATCGTCGGCCAGAAAGTAACCATCACCCTTCATCTTCCCGACGGCACGCCGCGCTACATCAACGGTTACGTCAGCCGTTTTACGCAAGGGGAGACCGACAAACGGTTGTTCACCCACTACCATGCTCAAGTGGTGCCCTGGCTCTGGTTTCTCACGCGGCAGGCGGATTGCCGCATCTTCCAGAACCTGGCCGTGCCTGACATCATCAGCCAGGTGTTCAATCTCTTCGACTTCAAGGATTTCCGGCTCAGCCTGAAGGGCAGTTATCCGCAACTGGAATATTGCGTGCAATACCGCGAAACGTCGTTCAACTTCGTGTCCCGCCTCATGGAAGAGTTCGGCATCTTCTACTACTTCGATCATTCGACGCAGGGCAAGCACACCATGGTGCTGGCAGATCAGTCGAATACGCTGCCCGTTTGTCCCAGTTCTCCTGTCAGTTATGACACGCAGGTCCGAGGCCTCTATGATCCCGAAGCGATCAGCAACTGGCACGTCGGGCAGGAAGTTCGCACCGGCAAGTACACCGTAACCGACTACAATTTCACCACTCCATCCACCAGTCTGCTGGCCAACGATCCCACCGTGGTCGATCTCGCCGCCAGCCATCCTCTGGAACTCTTTGATTACCCCGGATTGCACACGAACAAAGATCAGGGCGACACCGTGGCCAAAGTGCGCATGCAGGAGGAGGAAGCGGTTTACATGGTGGTGTCGGCTGAGGGCAACTGCCGCGGCCTCATGTCCGGGTACTCCTTCGAGTTGAAGAATCATTATCGTGCCGACCAGAACACGAACTACGTGGTCACTGAAGTGCGCCACTTCGCTTCGGCAGGGCAGACTTATACGACTGCCGGCACGCAGGGCGGAGAGACTTACTCGAACCATCTCACCTGCATTCCAGCCTCGGTCACCTATCGCCCCGCGAGAGTGACGCCGAAACCCTTTGTGCAAGGTCCGCAGCCCGCGCTGGTGGTCGGCAAACAGGGCGAAGAAATCTGGGTTGATAAATATGGCCGCGTCATCGTGCAGTTTTATTGGGACCGGCTGGGACAGAAAAACGAGAACAGTTCCTGCTGGATTCGCGCCTCTCAACCCTGGGCTGGCGGAAACTGGGGCGCAATGTGGATTCCGCGCATCGGTCAGGAAGTCCTCGTCAGTTTTCTGGAAGGCGATCCCGACCGGCCCGTGATCACGGGCCGTGTCTACAACGCGAACCAGATGCCTCCCTACACTCTGCCCGATTACCAGACGCGAAGCACCTTCATGTCGCGCAGTTCCAAAGGCGGCGGTTCGTCGAACTATAACGAACTTCGCTTCGAAGATCTGAAGGGACAGGAACAGATTTTCATGAACGCCGAAATGGATATGGATTTGCGGGTCGAAAAAGACTCGCGCGAATTCATCGGCGCCAACCGTCATCTCATCGTGACCACAAACCAGGTGGAGCAAATCCAGACCGACAAGCACCTGCACGTAAAGGGAAACCATTTCGAAGCGATCGACGGCAACATGTCATTGAATGTCACCGGCAATCAGATGGAGAGTGTCACCGGCAACAAGTCTCTCGCGGTCACCGGCAACCAGAGCGAGAGCGTAACCGGCAATCTTTCGTTGGCAGTCACCGGCCAGCAGCAGGACACTTCCATGTCCTATGCCATGAAGACCGACACGACGATTCATCTCAACGCAGGCGTCAGCGCGGTGATTGAAGCCGGCGTGGACCTCACCTTGAAAGTTGGCAGCAACTTCATCGACATTAACCCAGCCGGCGTGTTCATCACCGGAACCATGGTGTTCATCAACAGCGGCGGCGCGGCGGGAAGCGCTCCGGACGCCAGCCCGCAATCGCCCGATTCGCCGACCGCCCCGAACGATCCCGATACGGCCGACGACGGCAGCAAGGGAACCAAGTTGAGTTAGAGATACGAAGTTCGATGGTGGGCTAAAAAGATATTGCACCGGAGGATCTATGGCGCCACCGAAGCCTATTACCTTGAACACTCTTGAATCGATCGTCCTTCGCCAG
>Ga0302326_10000687_pt1 | contig 90116 bp, 78 predicted proteins | sample Palsa_T0_3_FD_202264 | JGI IMG/M metagenome (GOLD analysis project Ga0302326, IMG submission 202264) | Peat permafrost microbial communities from Stordalen Mire near Abisko, Sweden - Palsa_T0_3 | ecosystem: Environmental > Terrestrial > Soil > Palsa > Peat permafrost | place: Sweden: Abisko... | reverse complement strand
GAGGAGCAACGTAGCCCAAGCCAGAATTGCGCACAACCCGGAGGGCCGAGGTGGCGGAGGGGAAAAGGGGAAGGCTGGTCACGGGCGAGCCAAGGGTGCTTTGGGCCGTCTGGCCGTCCCGCAATTGCGGGACTCCTTACAGCCCGCTGCGGGGATGCTCGTCGCTCACGCCTTGCCATCCGGCCCAAAGCTCCCTCGCGCGACCCATCCCTACTTTTTAGATGCCCTCTTAGGACAGCGGCGGATCAAAGCCGATCGAAAAATCCCCGCTTCATCCCCGCGAGGGAAAGTTCCATTTGCCGGCGCATCCAGGGCAGCGCGCACATCAAGGGAAGCGCCATGTCACGCCCCCAACCGAGCACGCGGCTTTCGGATTGGAAGAAAGGACTGAGCACCTGGGAAAGAATGCCGAGGTACCGCGCATGCGCGCGGCGTTCGATGGCGTAGGCGGCCAGTGCGGCGGACCACGGCATCTGCGCGAGATGGCGGGCCAGGCACTCGACATCGAGCAGGGCAAGATTGGCGCCCTGGCCGAGATGCGGACTCATGGCGTGTGCGGCGTCGCCCGCCAGGACCGCGCGTCCGCGGCACATCCGCCGCGGCCGGGCGTGCAGATAGCCGGCGAAAGAGAGGGCCTCGAAGCCACCGAGTTCCTCGACCAGTGGCAGCGCCATCGGACAAAGCCCGGCCACTTCCTCTCGAAACACGGCGAATCCGCGGGCCTTGACCGCGTCCAGTTCATCGCGACGCAGGCCCCAGAAAAAGGCCACGCGCCCTTCGCCAATCGGCAGCAACCCGAGCAAGCGCCGCGCACCGCGCGTCACCTGATGCAAAACGTCGACCGGCGCGGCGAGCGGACCGCTACCCCAGAGCGCCCCGTGGGTATATTCACGGTGACGACGATTGCCGGGGTTCAAACACTCGCGCAATCGCGAACGGGAGCCGTCGGTTCCGGCGATCAGATCGAAAGGCCCATGGATTCGTCCGGCGACATCACGCACCTGGACCCCGGTGTCGGTTTCGTCCAGGCCGGCGATTTCCGCCGCGAGAGTCACTTTCACACCTACCGCCATGGCGGCCTCATAGAGCGTGGAAAAGAGGACGCCCCGCTGCACGCCGTAGGCGCACAGGCCCGGACCCGCGTGGCCATAACGCAGGTCCGTGAGTCGGCGGCCCGTTTCCGTGAACGCCTCGAGACGCTCGATCCGCGCGCTGCGCCGCACCACCGCTTCGAGCAGGCCCATCCGCGCCAGCACATCCTGCCCGGAGGGTTGAAGCAGAAACCCAGCGCCGACCGGCCCAACGGCCGGCGCACGTTCGAGCACGGTCACTCGATGCCCGGTACGGGCAAGCTGCACGGCCAGTGCACCACCGGCCACACCGAAGCCGCAGATACCGATGTGGAGCGGATCAATCACCGCTCATGGCGGCGGGCCGCCAGCCCACGAGACCGCGTTCTTGAGCAATGCCTGAAACTCCGGCAGATCGTGCACGCGCGCGTCATGGCCAAGCGTGATCCCGACAATGCGCGCCTTCGGATGTTTCACCACGAATACCTGTGGAAAGGTCTTGCCCGTCTTCAGACTGGTCGCCGTGGCGAGGACCTCGATCGGCGTCCCGGCGGGATCGGCGTTGTAGTTGTACAATTCGTCGGTGACGTCGAAACTCGTCCTCACGCCCTGCATAATCGGGCTTTTCGGTTCGGTAATTTTCACCGCAAACGGGCCGAGTTTGTCGTGCCCGCGCGCGCCACCGCCAATGATCTGCGCATTCCATTGCGGGAAGTTCTTCCAAGCGTACCAGGTACCCGGGTGCAACGCGATGATTCCTTTGCCGTGGTTTGCGTAATCGACAAGCGCCTGGCACGTCGCGGAACTCACCGGCTGATTCGCGCTCCACACCAGCACGTCCACGCGGTCGAGAATCGCCGGCACCCCATTGGCATTTTGCGTGAAATCGACCCAGCCCACGCACGAGGCGAGGGTCGCCTTGTCGGTACCCCCAAAGAATTTCACAAAGTCATGCGAAGAACCACCGCCCACGAGGAGCACGCGCGGACCGCTGGCGGGCCGGGCGGCCGGAGGTTGCGGCACGGGGTCGGTGAATTGCGGGACGAAGCCGGCATCGGCTTTGGCCGGCAGGGATGCTCCTGCGGCTGCCGCGCCAGCGGCGTCCTTCCGGGTCCCGGGTAGGGGAGGCGTCCCGCCTGCTGTTTCCGGCGTCTCGCCGGGAACTTTCGACGCCGAGGAGGGCGAATTCGAACGCGCAGGCGCGTCATTCGTTGGTTCACGCGAGACGTGTGAACCGGCGGGCGGGACACCATCCTCCGCCAACTCGGCGGTGATGGCGACAATCGTCGGAGCCGCCCCCGTGTTCGGGCTCTCCAGGGTGATCCGATCGATGTCCATTGGGCCGCTCAGTTGCTTGGTAAACCAGCGCAACTGATGACTCTTGACGAGGCCTTCCGCGAATTTGGAACCCGGCACGTCGATGCGCCGGATGTAATCGGCAAACTCCACGCCGTTCTTGCAACTCAGCGTCTCGCGCTGGCCCTGTGTGGTGTGGACGGTGATTTGCAGCACTACCCCGGTGTCTCCGTTGTTGTTGAAACCCCAGCCGGTCACTCCGCCCAGAAAGTGCAGCCGGTTTGCTTTGAAGCCGCCGACTTTGATGTCCACTTTTTGCGGCAGAGTCTTGGAGAACGAATCTTCCGGCCCGCCCTTGAGCACGACAATGTTCTGGCCGCCCGCCGCCTTCTCCGGCGAGACCACGCTGAAGGGGATCCCTTCGATCGAGACGGTGCCCGTCTTCGTGAAGACAAAGGTGTCTTTCTTCCCCGCCTGTGAAAGATACAACCCTCCGGCGGTCGAGGCGGTGAACGCTCCGTGCAAGTCAAGCGCCCGAAAACGCGCCCCATCGACACTCTGCAAATACGTGATGATGTCGCGCAGCGCTTCGCCGCCGATGCCCTCGAAGCCTTCGGGCATCAGCGAGCGGCCGCTGTTGATCTTCGATTTGATGTCCGCGGTTTTGATCTGCTGCACTCCGGCGAGGCTCTTGAGCGTGATGCTCGCGGGATTCTCCGTGGCGATCACCCCGGCATAGGCCTGCCCGTCTTTGGTTTCGATATTCCATTGCACGAAGCTCGGATCGACCTCGGCATTCGGGTCCACGATGGCGGTGAGCAATTCTTCCGCGCCGTGCGCGCCCATGCCGGTAAGCCCGGGACCGATGTCCGCGCCGACTCCGTGGAAATTGTGGCAAATGGCGCAGGTAGCCACGAAGAGCTGTTTGCCGTGCTCGGCATCGCCCTTCTGCTCGGCAATCGGCAGCAGCTTGGCCACTGTCTCCTTGCGGGCCTTGGCCAGTGGATTCAGCGTGTCGAGCAAGGCGTTCGCCCGTTTGGCCACGGCCTTGTCGGGATGCGCGCGCAAGCGGTAGGCGCCGGTCGGCCCCAGCGTGGTGGTGTCGATCTCCTTCCCTTCAACCGCGTCGAGAAACGCGTTCGCCCAATCCGCACGCTTGAGCACTGCGTCGAAAGCGACGTTTTGGACGTCGGCGGGCAGCTTGGGATAGGCGGCGGAAAGAGCGCCACCCACGGCGGCATCATCCGTCTCGCCGAGCACGGAGATGAGTTCACGCTTGAAGTCCGCGCCGCCGTCCTGGCCGAGCTGAGCCACGACCGCGGGAAGGATCTTCGCGTTCGCATTGCGCAGACCGATGAGGCTGTGCGCCGCCGCGAGCCGCGCGTCGTCCGGGGCCTTCGCGTCCGTCAGCGTGGCGAGCAATTCGTCACTCAGTTTCGCGATCTGCGGCTGGAGCGCGCCGCTCTGGTCCCACTTCGCCGCGAGGGGCAACGCCGCCCCGCTCACACTGCTGCTAATCAGTTTTCCCAATGCGCTTGAAAGCACGGCTGACATTTTCGGAGCTTCCTTTACGTTCCTGGCGACAGTTTCAAGAATGCTCCGTTTGAGCCCATCGGCCGTCGCCGGCTTGTCTGCGAGCACCACCACGAGCCTGCCTGCCGTATCGGCGTCCACATTTTGCGTGACCGCATTCACCAACGGCGCGAGCGCCGAAACGTCCGCGCTGTCGAGCGCCGCGGCGAGTAACGCGACCGGATTTCGCGCCCCAGCGGCCACCGCGGCGCTGCGCTGAAAATCATCGTCGAGTCCGGCCCACGCGGCAACGATCGCTTGCGCGCCCGAATCGCCCAGTTCATTGGCGCCGAGCGCAAGCAGCGCCGCCAGGCGGAGCGGACTGTTCGTTCCGCGAAGCAGCTTTTCGGAAACCGCGCTGATCCCCGGACGCAGCGGAGGCAAACCGATGCCCGATTCTTCCAGAGCAACACCCGTTTCCAACGCGTTACGCACCACCGCGGGGTCGGGATCGGATGTTCCGGCGATTGACCCAATGTCGAAACCAGTGATCGGGTCACCATGAATGGAGACACCTGTTCCCACACGCACGGCAGTCCACATCGCGGCGATCTTTGCTTCCGGCGACAGTTGGGTCCGCAGGGGCGACTGCGGCTCGGCGCCGATCGCCTTTGCGATCTCCTCCTTCCTGACCTCGTCTCGCGCGCTTTCTTCCACCAGCAATCGGCTCGCCGTCATCCGCAGCGTCCGATTGGGGCTTTCCAGCGCTTTGACTAATTCCGTGACATCCGCCTTCGCCAAATCCGGCACTTCCAGCTTCTTTGCGTCCTTGTGATCAATGCGCCAGATGCGCCCAAAATAATGATCGCGATCCGGTCGCACCGCGGCGTTGACGTTGTTATGATCCGTCCCGCGGGTGTCGTTGTGGATCACCGCCTGGTTGTAGAAATCGAGGATGTAAAGCGCACCGTCCGGGCCAACGCGGGCCTCGATCGGGCGAAACCACATGTCCTTGCTGCGCACGAATTCCGTCTCCTCGCGGCCCGGCTGCTTGTGCCACGTGTAACTGCTGCCCTCCGGATCGAGGAAGCGCTGGTGCACGATGTTCACCGTGGGCTCGGTGCAGAAATAGCAGCCGTTCCACTCCGCCGGCCACGCCCCGCCGTCGTAGATCGCGCAACCGGCGGCGGCCGTGAACGAACCGACCCAGTCGATTTGCACATACGGCAACTGGTCCCACGCCATCAACGGATGGACCTTGTCGGAGTTGATGACCACCTTGTAGCTCGTCGTGTTCCCGATCTTGCCGCGCGCCAGGGTGCTTTCGGGCAGCAGCGTCTGCATCAGCAACTGGCCGCTCGTCGGCTGTGTCCACATCACCCGATTGTCGGCGGTAATTTGCAGGCCCCAGGTGTTGCCGCTCTTCGAGGAGTATTGCTCGATTGCCGAGCCATCAGGCTTGAAGCGCACGACGCCGGCGCCGATCGTCCCGAAATCCCTCCCGTCGCCAGTCGTCACGTGCTGCGACGAGCTGTAGCCGTGCGTGGCGTAAATCCAGCCGTCCCAACCCCAGCGCGGATTGTTGATCACGGCGTGCGTATCCCGTATGCCGAGGCCGGTGTAGAGTTTCTCCACCTTGCGAGCCTTGCCGTCCGGTCCGGGATCGTGGATGAAGAGGATGTCCGGAGCCTGCGTGACGATCACGCCGTCCTGGTAAAAGACGAACCCGGTAACGAGATCCAGGCCCTCGTAAAAAACCTGCTTCGTGTCCATCACGCCGTCGCCCTTGCTCGAGGTCAGGATGCTGATCTTATCGTGCCCCGGGCGCTCCTGCACCCCGGGGTCCGGATCGAGGCCCCCGTGGTCCTTCCATTCCTTGCCGGCGTAATCCGTGCGCATGCCACGGCGGCCATTCGGATACTCGGGCGATTCCGCCACCCACATCCGGCCCGACGGGTCCCAATTCAGGCAGATCGGCTTGGTGATCAGCGGCTCGCTCGCCACCAGCGACATCTTGAAATCGGGATGGACCTCGAGTTGGGCCAGCTCGTACGCGGGCCGCGATGGTCCACCGGGCGGATAGGTGAGCGCGTCGAGTTCCTCCTTCTGGCAAAACTCGTCGATGTTTTCGCGATGCCCGGCCCAGGCGATGCCGCGCAGGAGAATCGCGCGATACTGCGGCAGCGAAAAAGTCGAGTAGAGATGGCCGGGAATCGTCACCAAGGCACGATAGGGCGTCGTGCCGCCTTCCGCCGTCCGCTCGTAGACCCACATCTGCGGCTGGATATCGAAAACATTCACCTTGCCGCCCTCCGCAGCTTTCTTCCCCTCTTTCACCTTCGGCGTGTAGGCGGTCGCGAGCACGCGCACGTCCGGCGAAATGTCCATGTCGTAATAGATTTCGTCATCGAGTTTGAAGTTCGATGCGTCCTTGGTGATCGGGTGGCCGCCGCCGATCCGTTCGTTCTCCACATAATAGAGATTCATCGGCCCCTCTTTCCATTTTGTCTGACCCTGCACCCACGAACCGCCGATGATCGATTTCCAATACGGCGACGTATCCGGCTTGTTCGCGACAGAAGCCGTGTGGATAATGACAAGACCGCCGCCACGCTTGAGGAACGTCTCCAGGATGGGCCGTTGTTCCGGAGTAATATTGCCCGCGGCTTCGGCGTACATTACCATCACATCCGTCTGCGCGAGTTGCTCGGCGGTGGGAAAATCCATCGCACCATCCGTCTTCATCCCGCGCTCGGCGAGCAGCACCTTCCAATCGTTCAGAAAGCGCTCGTGCTCGTGCGCATTCGGCCCGTGCGTCTTCACGCCACCGCGGATGAACACACGGAGCGGATCGGCTTGGGCGGCGGCCACCGAGATGCAAAGGACGAGGAAAAGGACAGTCCGGAACGCGAAGAGACGTTTCATGGCTTTGGGGGATTGCGAGTTGGAAGCGGCAACCGCCGACTATGGCAGGGCTTTGCCCGCATGGCATGCGCAAAGAACACGTTCGCCTATCGGCGAAGCACATCCCTGGCTCCCCACTGGTGCAAGCCGCGGACTTCCGCTAAATCCAGTCTGCCGCGATGAAACCTCCAAACCAACTCAGCGAGACGCACATCGTTGGCGCCAACACCCGCGAGTCCAAGGTGCGCGCGCAAGAATGTCCGGCCCTTGCCCTGCACCACATCGCCCACGTGGGCGTGGCCGATGCCGCTGCACCTTATGAGATGGTCCGGATGGATTTAAGTGGCACGTATCTGCTTTCCTGCTCCGCTGGCCGCGGCCAGATCCTGCTCGATGGCCGCTGGCAGACCTGCCGCGAAGGTTGGGCCTGCCTCGCCCCGCCACACGCGTTGCTCGCGTTTCGTGCCGCGCGCGACCTCCGCTGGGAGTTTACCTGGGTGCGCTATCAACAGCCGCCCGACCAGAAGCCCGTCATCTCGTCTTCGTCGCCCGCCCTGGCCCGCTTCGACCCACGGCCCATGCGTGCCGCCGTGCAGGGCCTTTTCTTTGAAATGCAAAGCCAGACCGCGCCGGCCGCAGTCAGCCATTGGGTCGAGCTCATCCACACCTACGTCCTGCGGTTCGCTCGTCCCTGGCAGACAGACGATCGTCTCGGGCATTTGTGGGAGCACGTCGCTGCCCGCCTCGGAGAACCTTGGTCACTCGACCGCCTGGCCAATCACTGTCACCTCAGCACCGAACACCTGCGCCGCCTTTGCCGCCGCGAACTCGGCCGCAGCCCGATGCACCACGTTATTTTCCTCCGGATGCAATACGCCGCGAAGCTTTTGGCGACCACCGATGACAAGGTCGAGACCGTGGCCGGGGCCGTCGGCTATGCCAATCCTTTCGTGTTCTCGACGACGTTTAAGAAATGGGTGGGCTGGCGTCCCAGTGACTACCGCGCCCGGAAGCACAGGGCGCCTGTTGAAGAACTGCGCGCAGCGCGGTAGGGCGCGCACCTCAGGCGTGAGCCGGGAGCGGGCGGCGCAATCGGACGCTTGGGGCCAGGCGTCTGCCATTTTTCAACAGGCGACTCGCCGGTGTTATTCCCAAACTCTTGCCGGCAACCAACCGCCGGCCATGCGAGAGCGTTCCAGCCTCAATGCGTTCCCATTAGCGCCATTTCCAGAAGGTGAGGCGAAACGTCTGGAAAAGCGTCCCACGCGATGCTACTGTGAGACTGTGAAAAATATCACAGTTTCTGTGGACGAGCGCACTTACCACCGCGCCCGCGTCTTCGCCGCCCAAAAGAACACCTCCGTCTCTGCCCTCGTAAAATACTTCCTCTCCACTTTGGTCGAGGAGGAATCCGAATTCGACCGTCTCAAACGCCGGGAACACGAACTCCGCGCCAGCCTCAGAGGCCGCGGCGCCGCCTTCAGCGCCGCGGATCGTTTGTCCCGCGACCAAGTCCATGACCGCGATGCGCTTCGCCGACACGAACATCCTTCTCTATAGCATCAGCCTGAGCCCCAGCGAGGCACGGAAAGCCGAAATCGCCGTGGCGCTCCTCGCCGCCAGCGACCTCTGCCTCTCCGTTCAGGTCTTGCAGGAGTTTTACATCCAGGCAACGCGTCCAGCCAAGCCCGACGCTCTTTCACATCGTGACGCCGTCGCCTTCATCGCGACCTGGCTCCGCTTCCCCGTCCAGACTCTCACCGTCCCGATCTTGCAGGCGGCCTTCGCTGCCAATGAGCGCTGGCAGATTTCCTACTGGGACGCAGCGATCCTCGAGACCGCCCGGGCATCCGGCTGCGACGAAGTGCTCTCCGAAGATCTCAACCATGGCCAGGACTACGGCGGTATTCGGATCACAAACCCCTTTCTGTGATACCTATTTGGAATGCGCAAAATGCTGTCTGGTGGCAAAGGCTAATAAACGGGCTAAATTTAGCGCTCGTAATATTAGACGCCGTCGTGGCGTCACCCTGAAAAGCAATGTCCATCCGTTCCGCCACCCTCCTACCCTTGGTACTCTGGCCGCTTCTGGCCCTCACCATCCGGGCGGACAGTGCGACCGACGCGTGGAAGGATGTGCGCCCGCTGCTCGAACAGAAGTGCTACGAATGCCACGGCGGGAAGAAGACCAACGGAGGCGTGGACCTCAAAAAACTCGACGGCGATCCAAAATTCGCGACCGAGTACGAAACGTGGGAAAAGGTGAGAGAGGCAATCTCCACGGGCGACATGCCGCCCGACGAAAAACCGCCGCTGCCGGATGCCGAGAGAGACAAGACGTTGAAATGGCTCGCGCATTCGCTGGAAGACCCGATCCGCGAAAACGCCGGCGACCCGGGCACGGTGACCATCCGGAGGCTGACGAATACCGAATTCGACCACACCATCCGCGACCTCACTGGACTGGATCTCGGGCTGGCGAAGGATTTTTCCCCGGATGGCGGCGGAGGCGAAGGATTTTCCAACGTCGGTGACGTGCTCTTTGTCAGCCCGCAGGGGCTCGAAAGGTACTTCGCCGCCGCGCGCAAGCTCGCCGACTACGCGACGATCATGCCCGGCACCGGCATCACTTTCCAAAAGCAGCGGATCGGACTGCGCGGTCCTGTGCAGGTGAAAGCACAGGCTGAGCAGGCTCTCTACGTGTGGTACCAGAAGATGGCGGAGCCCATCCTGCCCAAGGACACGGATGACGCGCGCGAAGCGGACTACATGACGGCCTGCTGGAAGTGGAAGCATCACGATGCCACCGGCGCCGCCTCGCTCGAAGAACTCGCGAAGGATGGAGCACTGATGGCGCCCTTCCTGGAAAACTGGTGGAACTTGTTGACCAACGCGGAACCGAAGTCGCGCTATCTGGACCTGACGCGAGTGGCCTGGCGCGAGCTTCCAGGGCCCGATGCCGGGAAGCCGCTCGAAGTTCCCGCGGCGGTACGGGAGAGGATTCTCGCGATCCAGGCCGCGCAGCGTTCGTGGCTGGGACCGTACGGTCATCCGGGTGAAGGCACGCAGCGGCATCAACAGGATTCCGACGGCATCCATCGCTACGACTTTCACGCCGACGTCAAAGGGAAGCCAGCCGTGCACATCGTGCTGGGCGACGTAGCCGGCGAGGACAACAAGGGCGATTGGGTGACCTTTGACGGACTCACCATCCAGCACGGCAAAAAGAAGGAGGCCTACCTGGACTGGCTGCAGGCGCGATTGAGGACCGACCAGGAAGCCCTGGCCAAACCGGACGCCGATGCCGCGAAACTCAACGCGCAGATCGCCGAGGCGGAAACGGCGCTGGCAAAATTTGGCAAGGACCCGCGCGGCGGGACCGCGAAGCCGGACGCGATCGTGGCACAGGCGCCGGCGGTGATCACGCTGCCGTTGCCCGAGGACGCGACGAAGTTTTTGGCTGGTGGGAAGCTCGACATCGACGGACCGGACGCGGACGCGGCCGGCGTGCAATGGATGGCGACCGCAGACGCGCCGCCTGATCCGCACACGGTCCTGCCCGGTATTCTCACCGTGTGGAAACGCGGCAGCACCGCGACGGGCCGGCTCGGACATGAGTTCAATGTCATGCAAAACGCATTTCCTGACGAGTATCTGCGCCGCTTGGAAGAAATCGCGCGCAATTACCTTCGCGGAGGCAAAGGCTTGGGGGTCTATTATCTGAGCGATGCGCAACTCCTCTCGCTGATTCCGGGCGGGCAAAAGGAACTCTGGGAGAAGATGATGGCCGACTGGAAGCTGGTCAAAAATAAGGATCTCAACGCACCGCAAAGCAAGGAATGGGATGCCGCCGTCAAACGTCATCTCACGGATTTCGCGGCCCAGGCGTGGCGGCACTCGCTGAGTAACGATGAAACAGCGCAAATCACCGGCCTGTACGACGCGGCCCGGGCGCGCGAACTCGACCGGGAATCCGCCGGCCGCGAGGTGCTCGTGCGCGTGCTGGTTTCCCCGAACTTCCTTTTCAAACTTGAAGACTCCAACCAGCCGGGGATTCAGCCAATCACGGCGTGGGAACTGGCCACGCGCCTCAGTTATTTTCTCTGGGCCTCAACTCCCGACGACACCTTGCGCGCGGCCGCCGCTGACGGCACTCTGCTTCAGCCCGAGGTTCTCGCTCGGGAAACAAAACGGCTGCTGCGCGACCCGCGTGCGAGCGCTCTGGCCGAGGAATTCGCGGGCCAATGGCTGAAGTTCAACGGCTTCGAGGCGAAGGCCAATATCGACCCGAACAAATTCCCGGAGTTCACGCCGGAATTGCGGCACGACCTGTACCGCGAGGCCGTCGAGTTTTTCACTCATCTCATTCGCGAAGACCGTCCGGTGCGCGAGATCGTGACCGCCAATTACACCTTCCTGAACGAGCGGCTGGCAAAGTTCTACGGTATTCCCGGTGTCACCGGCGACGAATTTCGGGAGGTCCCGGTGGCCGAGTACCAACGGGGCGGCGTACTCGGCATGGGCTGCCTGCTGGCGAAGAACTCCTATCCGCACCGCACCAGCCCGGTGCTCCGCGGCAACTGGCTCCTGACCTCCATCCTCGGTACGCCCACACCGCCACCGCCGAACAACGTTCCCAAGCTCGACGACAGCGTGAGCGCCGCCTCGACCCTGCGGGAGCGCCTGGAGCGTCACCGCAAAGACAAGGCCTGCTCCGTCTGCCACGAAAGAATCGATCCGCTGGGTTTCGCCCTCGAAGGTTTCGATCCGATCGGTCGCGTCCGCACGCAGGATGAGGCCGGACTCAAGATCGACAACTCCGGCCAGTGGAAGAACGGCGCCTCCTTCAGCGGAATCGACGGCTTGCGCAATTTCCTCGCCTCGCGCGACAAGGATTTTACGACCAATTTCTGCCGCAAACTCATCGGCTACGCCCTCGGCCGCTCACTCATCCTGACTGACAAGCCGCTGATCGAGAACATGCGAAATGACCTCGCCAGGTCTGACGACCGCTTCTCCGTCGCCATTCTCGACCTCACAAAAAGTCGCCAATTTCAGAACCGGCGAAACGATTAACTCTGTGCAAACATGATCATCCGCCATCCCAACGATACGATCTCCCGCCGCCGTTTTCTCCGCGGCCTCGGAATCGCCATGAGCCTGCCCTGGCTCGAATCGCTGAACTCCTGGGGCGCCGCCGCCGCCGGAGTCAGCGGAGAAAGTGGTGCTCCGCGCCGTCTGGCGGTGTGCTTCATGGGCAACGGCGTCAATCCGAACCATTGGGGCGCGACGAACGGCCCCGGCGGCCTCGAATTGATGAAGTCGTTGACCCCGCTCGAATCGCTGAAGGACAAGCTGCTCGTCTTCGAAGGCCTGTGGAATCCAACGACCGTGACCGGCCCGGGCGGGCATTATCCGAAGATGAACGTGCTCTCCGGCCTCACGGTGAAGCAGACGACGACCGACGTGCAGGTCGGCACCACCATGGACCAGCTCGTGGCCGAAGCGACGGGCAAACATACGCCCCTGCCCAGCATCGTCCTCGGCACGGAGGGTCCCAGCTACAGCACCGATTCCGGCTACACCTCGATCTACTCCGCGTACATTTCCTGGAACAGCCCGACGTCGCCCGCACCCAAGGAGATTTATCCTCAACAGGCGTTCGACCAGCTTTTCGACGACGGTTCCCAGCGCAAGCGCGACAAGAGTGTCCTTGATCTCGTGAACGAAGACGCGAAGTCATTGCGCACGCGCCTGAGCCAGCACGACGTCCACAAGCTGGACGAGTACCTCACCTCGGTTCGCGAACTCGAACAGCGCATCGAGCTCTCCGATCAATTCAGCAAGGCCAACACCGCGGGCCTCGGCTGGCAGCCCACGGTTCAGGCGCCGACTTTCCCACGTCCGGCGGCCGGCATTCCGGCGCGGCCGGACGAGCACCTGCGGCTCATGTTCGAGATCATGGTGCTCGCGTTCCAGATGGATCGCACACGCGTGGCCACCTTCATGCTCAACAACGACCTCTCGAACATGAATTTCGGCCTCGAGGGCGTGAAGGGCGGCATTCACGAGTTGTCACACCATGCAAACGACCCGTCGCGGCTCGACCAGTACCAGCGGGTCAACGAGCACCACATGCAGCTTTGGGCCGAGGCGTTGCAAAAGATGGCCGCCACCAACGAGGGCGAGCGTTCCCTGCTCGACAATAGCATGGTGCTTTTCACCTCCAGTCTCTTCGACGGCAACGCGCACGATTCCCGCCAACTTCCGGTCGTGCTCGCCGGCGGCGGCGGCGGCACCATCCGTGGCGGCCGTATGCTCGACTACTCGAAAGACGAAAACCGCAAACTTTGCCGTCTGCACATGGCGCTAATGGACCGCATGGGCGCAAAGACCACCCACTTCGGCGATGCCGACCTGGCCCTTTCGGATTTAGGGTGACGGGGGCTGCGGCGGGGCGAGTCGGTCGGATGTGTGTCTGGCCTGAAGACGGGCTCAGACAATGAGACAATCAGACGGTCAGACAATGAGAAGGGAACCTGCGGCGCTGGTCCTCTGATTGTCCCATTGTCGGATTGTCTGATTGTCTCCGCACCGATACCGAGAACGCTACGGAACAAAAACCGCCCCGCTACTTCACCATCGCTCCCAGCAACTGCAAATACCGCAGCGGATCCAGCTTCAGCACATCCGCGGCCTGCTCGCTCGTCGGTTCCCAGGTGCCATCCGGCAGCTTCGGCGCAAACTCCACTTGATCGAAACGCACCACCGCCATCCATCCCGGCTTGGCCACGGAAATCCGCACCGGTTTTGCGTCCGGCCCGATCCATACCCTTGCTCCCCAACTCTGCGCCTTGAGCGATCTCGCCAGCTCGGGCATGAGGTAGAGATCCATCACCCGGCAGTTCACGCCATCGAGCGACTCTGAGCCGACGTCTTTCACCTGGAAAAGCGCCGGGAGAAAGACGAGGTCCTTCTCCGGCACCGGCAGGCTGAATGGCGCGAGGTGAAACTTCGGATCGACTTTGGGCAGCTTCTTCTCCGCGGCCGCGGTCTTCAGCATCGCTTCCACCTTGCTTCCCGGAAAGGCCCAGACTTCCTCGCCGCGGCGGCACACGGTCACGTCCTCGCCGAGAATCGGCGCGCGCAGGCGGATCTTGTCCGGAAATTCCACCGCGACCTCCGCGTGGCTGCCGACCAACCCCGCGGGCAGATCGGTCATTTGTTCGAGCTTCACGGCGAACGAGAAGGCGCGGTTCGGGGTCTTCGCGTCTTTGGCAAAAACGTTGACGAACGGCATGAGCATCCGCCCCAGCAGATCGTAGCGGTTCTCCTCTCCGTGGGAGGAGAACGTCAGGAACAGAAATGCGGCGAAGAAACGGAGAAAACGGTGAGGCATCATTCCTTCCTCCCTACGGGACCAATGGATTTTCGCAGTTTGTCTTTGTGGCGGCACGCGTCTTTCACTAAGCAATCCTTTGCGCATGGCGGCAACGCTTTTCCCGACCACCTTTCTCGCATCCGGTGGCATCGTGTTCGCCTTTGAGAACTCGACGCTGCCTGGCCGCATCATCCTGTTGACGCTCTTTCTCGGGTCGATCTTCAGTTGGTCCGTCATGGTCACCAAGTTCCGTGTCATCCGCCACGCGCAGCGGCGCCGCGAGCAATTTCTCGAGCTTTTTCGCACCGACCGCCAGCCGCTGCGCATTTACACCGACCGCGTGCGCTTCGAGGGCGCGCCGGTCTTTGCCGTCTACAAGGCCGGATGCAAGGAACTCACGTTCCAGCTTCTCGGCTCCGCGGAAGTCGACGAAACCTTCCGCGCCCGGCTCGATATCGCGCAAAGGATCTCTCCCGCGCAGATGCGCGTCGTCACCACCGCCATGGAGCGCGCGGTCGGCGAAACCGCCTTGCACCTGGAATCGCGGATGATCCTGTTAGCCACGGCCGTCAGCGGCGCGCCCTTCCTCGGCCTCCTTGGCACTGTCTGGGGCGTGATGGAAACCTTTGGCGACGTCGCCGCCGCCGGCTCGGCCAATCTTGCTGCGATGGCGCCCGGCGTCAGCGCCGCGCTCATCACTACCGTCACCGGCCTGCTTGTGGCCATCCCGGCCATGTTCGGCTACAATTATCTCGTCACCACGATCCGCGCCATGATCGTCGAACTCGACAATTTCGCCGCCGAACTGGCCAGCGAATTCGAGCACAAGTATGTCGATCACGGCGAACGGGCGAAAACGTGGAAATGAACGTTCGTAGTCTTCCACGACGAATGCCGGATCGGCCTGCCGCACTGAGCACTGAGTACTGAGCACCAAGCACTTCCGCCAATGCGCCGCTTCTCCGATCGCCACAGTCTGCACACCCTCAGCGAGCTGAATGTCACCCCGCTGCTCGACCTCGCTTTCGTCCTGCTGATCATTTTCATGATCACCACGCCGCTTATGGAAAACTCGGTTGACCTCGTTATCCCGACCAGCGACGCCGCCAAACACGCCATCGAGCCCGATGCTGTCCAAACCGTGGCCGTCAACCGCGAGGGCGTCATCACCTTCAACAACACCCCGACCACTCTCCCCCAGCTCGAAGCCGATCTCGCCGCTCTCAAGGAAGCGAAGCCCGAAGTTGCCGTCGTTATCCGCTCGCACAAAGAACTGCCGGTGCAAAAACTGATCGACGTCATGGACGCGGTGCAACGCGCCAAAATCACCAAGCTCGGCGTCGTCACAAATCCGGATCATCCGTAAACGACTGCAGATCAACATCTTGTCAAGCTGGTATCGCCGCGACGGCCGGCCATCGCAAGGTCGCCGGCGAATTTCCGCTTTTGCTGTCAGTGCCCCAAACCTTTCGCCTGTTGAATGGTTTGCATTTTTCGTGAAGAAGGAACGGTCATTGCTCGTCCGAAACGCAAGCCCATTGCATCCTGCCTGAAAATACACCCGCCATGCGTCCTGATCCCACCTTCCGACGAAACTTTTTCGTCATCGGGGGACTCCATATCGTCGCTGTCGTAATCGTCTATTTCGCCAGCGGCTGGCATCACAAATCCCACGCCGACAAGGCCATGTGGCTGGACGGTGGTTCCATCGGCGGCGGCGGCGCGCAAGCCGGGGAGCCGGCGCCCGAACCCCCGGCATCCAGCGAGCCCGAACCCAAACCGGCTCCTCGCTCGAAATCAGAGCCCCCCCCGCCGCCTTTGTCGTATCCGGCGCCGGGCGAGCTGGTCCTATCGAGAACCACTCCGAAACCCTCGACGGCAAAGCCCACTCCCAGGCATTTCACCCCAAAGCCCACCCCGAAACATACGCCGAAGCCGAGGCTGGCCACACCGAAACCGGAACCGGCCGAGGTTGGCGACAACTCGACCCCAAAACCGAAGGCCTCGCCTTCGGAAAAACCGGCTGGCACCCCTGATACCGCGAAGACCGAGAGCACGACCGGAGCGATCAAAACGTCCTCCGCAAGCCGGACACCTGGCGCGTCGCCAGGCAACACTCCTGGGGCAGGCACCGGCACCGGCAACGCCTCCAGCAGCGGCAATGCCGCCGGCGTCGGCAGCGGCAACGGCAAAGGCACCGCCAAATCCGGCAGTGGCTCTGGTACGAGTGAATTCGGTTGGTACTTCTCGATGATTCACGACCGCTTCCATAGCCGATGGGACCAGCCCAGCAGCCTTGCACGCGGCACCCAGGACATCATCACCACTCTGAAGATTCGCATCGGCAAGGATGGCAGCATCCTGAGCCGCGATATTGTTCACTCCTCCGGCGACACCACCATGGATGAATCGGTGATGACCGCCGCCGAGCGCGTCCAGCAGATCGACCCGCTCCCGGCCGGCCTCGGCAACGGCGAATCTTACGAAATCAACATCGCCTTTAAGCTCGACCAGAGCCAATGAGTTGATGGTTGAACGTTGATCGTTGAGGGCCTTTTGACCAGCGACCGCCGTTTCGATCCCGCAGTCGCCGGACCACTTCTTCTTCCGCTTGTTTCATCATTAACGGTTTCGCTCGTTTCACTTTTCCGCTAGCCTCCGCCCGCCATGAAAAAAATTCGCGCGTTCTGCGTTTTCGCGTCCTGCCTTGTTGTTTCCTCCTCCCTCGTCCACGGCGCAGAGACCCCCACCATCACGATCAGCAAGAGCGACAAACAGGCCCTCGCCATCGGCACGATCAGCGGCCCCGACGGTGCGCAAGTGGCCAGGATCCTGCAAAACGACCTTGCCATGTCGGGCTTCTTCACCCTCGTCCCCGCCGCGAGTTCCGGATTCGTCGTCAATGGCACTTCCACGGCCAGCAGCCTCGCCGGAAATGTCACCGACCGTTCGGGCAAGGCGGTGCTCAGCAAAACCTTCAACGGCACCCCGCGGGGCAAAGTCCACGCCTACGCCGACGAAATCATCGAGACCCTCACCGGCAGCAAAGGCTTCGCCAGCTCGAAGGTCGCCTTCGTCGCCAGCCACACCGGCCACAAGGAAATCTACCTTGCCGACGCCGACGGCACGAATGTCCACCAGTTGACCAGTGACGGCACCATTAGCGTCGGCCCGCAGCTCAGCCCCGACGGCGCCCGCCTCGTCTACACCGGCTACAAGAGCGGCTATGCCGATGTCTACGAGATCGACCTCGCCAGCGGCTCCCGCAGCCGCATCATCAAGTTTCCCGGCACCAATACCGGCGCGTGCTATTCGCCGAATGGCCATGAACTCGCCGTCATCCTCAGCAAAGACGGCAACCCCGAGCTTTACACCACCAGCGCCGGCGGCGGCTTTCCCCACCGGCTCACCCACACCCCCGGTGTCGAGAGTTCGCCCACCTGGTCGCCCGGCGGTGACGAAATCATCTATTCCAGCGATGACCACGGTGGACCGCAGCTTTACCGCATCTCCGCCGGCGGCGGCACCGGACGCGTCATCAACACCGGCCATAATTACAACACCGAGCCCAATTGGTCGCCCGACGGCAAAAAAATCGCCTTTACCGTACGCGATGGCGGCAGCTTCACCATCGCCATTCTCGACCTCGGCAGCGGCAACGTCCACACCGTCGCTTCCGGCGAAGGCCCCGCCTGGGGCGCCGACTCCCGCCACCTCATTTTTGCCGATGGCGCCTCACTGATTTTGCTCGACGCCCAGACCGGCCAGAAGACAACTCTCGTCAGCGGTCTCGGCAAAATCTCCGAACCCACCTGGTCCCGCTGACCGCCCCACATCGCCATGAAAATCATCCGCCTCCTTTCCATCACCGCGCTCATTCTCGCCGCGTTCTCGCTCTCCGCGTGCACCCACGGCAAAAAGGGCGCCGGCGGCGGCCCGGGCGCATCCGACAGCGACTACGTGAATGGCACCCCGCTACCCGAGCGCCAGGAAGGCGTCTCCTTTACCGGCGACAACACCGACCGCAAAAAATTCACCCCCGTCTATTTTGCCTTTGACAGCTACTCCATCGCTTCCGGCGAACATGGGAAAATCGATGAAGTGGCCGCCTTCCTGAAGGGCGCGCCCAACACCCTCATCGTCGGGGGCTTCACCGACGAACGCGGCACCCCCGAATACAACCGCGGCCTGGGCGAACGCCGCGCGCAGGCCGTTCGCGAAGCCCTCATTCAGGCCGGCGCCGATGGCTCGAAAATCCAGACCGTCAGCTTCGGCGCCGAAATGCCCGCCGATCCCGGCTCCGGCGAAAGCGCCTGGGCCAAAAATCGCCGCGCGGAGTTTGGCGTGGTCCGCTAGGGCGCCATTGCCAGGTCCACTGGATTTTCATGAATATTCGCATACCGGTGATTGGTCCCCTGCCAGCCAGTTCCGAGGTCACTGCGGACGTCGACTGTGCGAGGGAGATAATTCGCCGGGTTCCTGGTGTGCGCCGGGTTTGGTTTTTCGGCTCGCTGGCGGCCCGCGCCGGACATTCCCGTTCCGACCTCGATTTCGCGGTGGAAGGACTCCCCGTCGAGGCGCATTTCGCCGTGCTCGGCGATCTGATGCTGGCTTTGCGAGCGCCGGTGGATCTAGTGCGCTGGGAAGAAGCCAGTAACATCCTGCGAGCGGAAATCCTTCGAAAAGGGACGGTCATCTATGCCGCTTGAGAGCTCTGCTCTGCGCGTTTTGGCCGCCATCATCGCGGAAGACGCTCAGTCATTACATCGGCTCGATGCTGTTTTGGGAAAATTCAGCGCCGGAATCGCCAACGCGGCATGGGACAACGCGGATCTTTGGGCGAGCGCAGGCGTCCTGCACGGCATCTATAACGCGATCGAGAATAGCTTTCTACGCATCTCGAATACGCTTGGAGATCCAGTCGAACGCTCGGATCGCTGGCATGCCGACCTGCTCCACAGGATGTTTCTAGACGTTCCGGAAGTTCGACCTGCGGTCATCCCCAGCCAGCTTCAACCGTTGCTTCGTGAACTCCTGGCCTTTCGGCACCTCTATCGTCACGGCTACGACCTCGAACTCGATGGCGCCAAGCTCGGCGGCTTAATCGAGCACTGGAACACGCATAGAAACGCGATATTTGCGGCTCTCGAATCGTTTCGCCGCCACCTCCTCTCAAATGCGGAAGCGCTCGAATAGTGACTTGGGACTACCTCATTGTTGGCGCGGGCTTTGCCGGCGCGGTGCTCGCCGAACGCCTCGCCAGCCAGCGCGGCGCCCGCTGCCTCGTCCTTGACCGGCGCGATCACATCGCCGGGAACGCCTACGATCAGTACGATGCCGCCGGCGTCCTGCTGCACACCTACGGTCCGCACTACTTCCGCACGAATTCCGACCGCATTCGCGAGTACCTCAGCCAGTTCACCGAATGGCACGCCGTCGAATACAAAATCCTTTCCTGGACGAATGGCCGCTTCTGGCAGTTCCCGATCAACCTCAACACCTTCGAGCAGATCCTCGGGCGGCCTTCGACGAGCGAAGAAATGGAAGCCACCCTGGCGCAGTGGCGCGTGCCGATCGCCGAACCGAAGAATTCCGAGGATGTCATCATCTCGCAGGTCGGCACGAAGCTCTACGAGATGTTCTTCAAGAACTACACCCGCAAACAATGGCGGCGCGACCCGCGCGACCTCGACGCCAGCGTCTGCGGCCGCATCCCCGTGCGCACCAATCGCGACGACCGCTACCTCTCGGAGAAATTCCAGGCGCTGCCCAAAGACGGCTACACCGCCATGTTCCGCCGCATTCTCGCCCACCCGAATATCGACGTGCGCCTGCGGACGGACTTTCGCGAAGCCCGCCAGCAGATTCGCTATCGCCACCTCATCTACACCGGCCCCATCGACGAATACTTCGACCACTGCTACGGGCCGCTGCCGTACCGCTCGCTGCGCTTCGAACCCGAAACCCTCGGCCAGGAGCATTTCCAGCCGGCCATGCAAGTGAACTACCCTAACGACCACGACTTTACCCGCATCGTCGAAATCAAGCACGCCACCGGCCAGAAACTTCCTGTCACCACCATCGTCCGCGAGTATCCCGAGGACTTCGGCCCGGGCCACGAGCCGTACTATCCCATTCCCGCCCCCGACGCCCGCGCCCTGTACCAGCGGTACGCCGACCGCGCGGTCGCCGAAACCGGAGTCAGCTTCGTCGGCCGCCTCGCCACCTACCGCTACTACAACATGGATCAGGTCGTCGGTATGGCCCTCGCGGAGTTTGAAAAATTGGCGATTATTACCTAGGCAGCCCGCCCATCTATGTCCCTCCAATCACCGGAACTGGTTATTGTCATGCCCGTCTACAACGAGCAAGCTTCCGTGCGAAAGGTTGTTATGGAATGGTTTCAGGAAGTCGAGAATTGGACCGAGGACTTCGTTTTTCTCGCCATTAATGATGGTTCCAGTGATAATACGGCGAAGATTCTCACCCGGCTCCGGGAGCAACTCGGCCCGCGCTTCGAAATCCACGAACAGACCAACCGCGGCCACGGACAGTCCTGCCTGGAGGGTTATCGACAAGCCTGCGCCCGCGGCGCTCGTTACGTCTTCCAGATCGACTCCGATGGACAGTGCGATCCTCAATACTTTTTCCGCCTCTGGCGGCTGCGTGAAGATGCCGATGTCATCTACGGCAGACGCTGGCGGCGTGACGACGGATGGCGCCGCTACTTCGCCAGTTACGTGCTGAAATTCGTTCTATTCTTTACCACGGGCGCTTGGTGCGAGGACGCGAACGTTCCCTACCGCCTGATGCGGACGGAGATTCTGCGAACAGCGCTCGCCGGTATCCCGGCGGATTTCTCGCTCGCCAACGTCGCACTTGCCGTGATCCTGAAGCGACGAAAGCATGTACGCCACTCTTCCGTAGCCATTGGTTTCCGAGAACGTTACGGGGGCGAGCCCTGCGTGGTTCTTTCGCAATTTGGCTCCAAAGGCCTCGAACTAATTCGCCAACTGCGCGCACTTGACCAGGCCAACGATCCTGCAGACGCACAAGAGCCCTTTCACGCTGGCAATGAGTCCGACTGAACAGGTAAAAGATCGTAGCGATATTTGCAACCAGAGCAAGAGAGCGAAGTCTTCAAGGTTGTCGGTGGTAAATGGGAACCGGTCCAACTTTCAAGCGCCGTTGCGTCGACGTTGGCAAAGGCGCGCTACGCCGGGCGATTCTTCCGCAAAGCGACTGCATTCTGATTTATGGCGCCGGCTGGTGAAATCAAATTGCGTCGTAGCGTGAGACTCACGTTAACTCCCATCCGACGCTCGATCGATGAAAGTTGAAACTTCCGGATCGCTTCCGTGGTCCCTCATCCGGGCTTGGGTGCTCTTTTCGGCCTTCATCAACCTGCTAGGCTGGACCCTCGCAGCCACGGGGCAACTGGACGCGCACGGCTACACCATTGGTCTTCTTTGCGGGGGTGTCCTGCTTTTCGTCTGGGCACGCCATGAGTTCCGCGGAATGTCAGCGCGAGGGCTCTCGATTCCCGGATACCGTTGGAGGCGTCCGCTGCCGCGCATCTTTGCGCTCCTCTTCGTACTCATCTCCCTTGGGGCCGCTCTGTATCCCCCGAGCGATTACGACGCCCTGACCTACCGCGTCCCACAGATCGTGCATTGGCTCGCCACGCACCGCTGGCAGTGGATTGCCGTCAGTGAGCGCCATATCAATATCACGCCGCCCGGCTATGGCTGGTCCATGGCGCCAGAGATCGCCTTACTCAAGACGGATTGCCTCTTCGCCCTTCCAAATATCGTCGCCTTCGCGCTTCTCCCCGGCCTTTATTTCAGTGTTTTGCGTCAGTGCGGAGTGAGAGCGCGCGTGGCCTGGCACTGGATGTGGCTCATCCCCAGCGCATCCTGCTTTGCCATGCAGGCTGGAGGCATCGGAAATGATCTCCTCCCCACCGTTTATGCCCTGGCGGCGGTCGCACTCGGCTTCCGTGCCGCGCAACGGCACAATCACTGGGATTTCTGCCTCTCGGTTCTGGCGGTGGCGTTGATCACCGGCGTCAAGATCACTGCCGCGCCGCTCGCGCTGCCCTGGCTCGTGGCCGCCCTGCCGTGCTGGAAACTCATCCCAACGCGGTGGTTCGCCTCCGTGGCCGTGGCCAGCGTCGCGCTCACGGTATCGTATTTGCCTACCGCCGTCCTCAATACACTTCACACCGGCGCATGGACTGGCGACCCGCACAATGAACTCAACATCCAGGTCGACTCGCCGGTCCGCGCATTCGTCGGGAATTCATTGATGATCTTCGCCGGCGCGCTCGAGCCACCCATTTGTCCGGTCGTCAGTACTGTCAAGCGCAGGTTCGAGGCTTTCGAATCCACCGCATTCGTCGCATGGTTGCGCGAGAAGTATCCACGCTTCAAACTTTCCTGGGGCGAATTGGCTACGGAGGAATCCTCCGGCCTCGGTTTGGGACTAACCGTGGTAGCGACGCTGTCATTTTTTGGAGGTTGGGCGCGAGGCCGCCGCTGCCCGGCGGTCGATTGGGGTCGGTGGATCGGCCTTGCCTCCTTCGCGGCCTTTGCCGCCTATCTCGCCAAAATGGGCAGCGAAGCGGCGCCACGACTGGCCGCGCCGTTCTATCCGTTCCTCCTCATCCCCCTCTTGCGGGCCCGCATTCACGATCGGCTCGTTCATCGGCGTTGGTGGCGATTCCTGGCCGCGCTCGTCGCACTCTCGATTGTTCCAGCCGTCTGTCTCACTCCGTCGCGGCCCCTTTGGCCCGCGCAATTCATCCTTGCTCGACTGACCGCCAAATGGCCCGGAAATGCCCTCCTCGCCCGATCCCGGCTCGTCTACCAGGTCTACGCGCAGCGCGATGACGATGTCGCACCGCTCAAGCCGCTTTTGCCCTCCGATGGCCGCGCCGTCGGCTACGTCCGCGAGGATAACGATATTGAAGCGCCGCTGTGGAAGCCGTACGGCAGCCGGCGAATTGTCGAGGTCCTTCCACCCGCGCCCGACCTCTCCAGTCTCCAAGGCAGCGTCATCATCGGTTCAAGCCTTGGCATCGATCAAAAGTTCGGGCTCACGCCAGACGAATTCGCCGCCAGGATCGGGGGACATATTATCGGGAAAGCCATAATTTATGTGAAAGTCGGCGGTGGCCCGCAGGAATGGGTGGTCATTGGGCTCGATCGCTCGTCGGGTTCGACCCCGCCATGAAACGTCTGAAAATCCTCATCTCGGCGATTGCTTGCAATCCTTATGGCATCTCCGAGGCTTTGCATGGTTGGCTGGCCTGCCGCTCACTTGCGGAAATGGCAGATCTCTGGCTGCTGGTCAGCGCCGAGCATCGAGCCGGCATCGAAAAGGGGCGCGCCAACGGTCTGGTCCCGGATCATATGCGCTTCATTTTCGTCGGCGAAGCCAGGGGCTACCTCGAGAACCGCATGCTCGCCCGCCTGCAAAGCTGGGCGCGTTACATGTCTTTCAGCCGCTCCATTCTCCGCATCGCCCAGGAATGTCACGCCCGCGAGCACTTCGACCTCGCCCATCACGTCACCTACTCCACCTGGCGCGTCGGCAGCCCCTTGTGGCGGTTGGGCATCCCCTTCATTTGGGGTCCCATCAGCGGCACCGAGATTTTCCCGCTCCGGAAATTCGCCCACATCCTCAGCGCATCCGCCAGGGCCTTCGAAGCGGCGCGCATCCTCGGCGGCGTTTATAGCCGCGCCATGCCCGAGGTGCGGCGCAGCCTGCGGCACGCCTTTCACATCTTTGCCGCTCACCGTGAAGCCGTGCCCCATCTGGCCCGGCTGCGCGGGACGACCGAAGGAATCAGCGTCCTTTCGTACTACACCTTCACACCCGAGACCATCGCCGCATTCGCCCGGCCTTCCTCGCCCGCGCGGCCCGCGGGTGAACCTTTGAAAATCCTCGCGGGCGGCAATCTGGAAGGCCGCAAAGGCGTGGCCATCGCCCTCCGGGGTCTGGCCATTGCCAAAAAGGAGGGGGCAAAATTCTTTTACCGCGTCACTGGCCGCGGTCCAGAACTCGCCCACCTTCAGCAGTTGGCCGAAGAGTTGGGGATCGCCCACGACGTGAGCATCGGCCGGGGCTTTCCACGCGAGGATTACACCCGCGAACTCCAGCACACCGACCTCTATCTGCTCCCGAGCCTCCGCGAAGGCGGCGGCCTCACCATGATGGAAGCCATGCTCGCCGGCTGCGTCCCGATTGTCGCCGACGGCGGCGGACCCGGCACCGCCGTGGCGGCCGGCTGCGGGGTGCGCATTCCCATTGAAACCCCGCAACAGATGGCCCGGGACATCGGCGCGGCTGTCGTCCGCTTCCACGAGAACCGGGAGCTCATCCCGCAAATGGGCGCCGCCGCCGCGCGCCACATTGCCCAGCAGTATTCACACGAACGTTTCATCACCGCCATCCGCGAAGTCTACCACCGCGCCCTTGTGAATCGGTGAGGAAACACCGCGAAGCGTCCCTGGGTCCGCTTGAGATTCCGCACCCACAGAAGAGATTCCAAGTGGCGAATGAACGCCAATGGACGCACCGCGGCTTCGCCGCAACCGAAGGTAGTCCACGAAAAACACCAAATACACGAAAAACGGAGGCCTGCGAACTGCCCTCATTGCGCCCTGGGCGTATCGCAAAGCCTCGGCTACCCGAATGACGCGAACAAAATCGTTGCAGGAAAACGACAATTTGTACTCCAGAATTTGTTGCAAATGAGTCTGGTTTCTCGAACCGGATTTCTTTTTCCGTGTTTTCCGTGTATTTCGTGGACCCTACCTTCCGGCGACGTCTGAGGCAGCCTCCCCAGACAATCCGTGCCTCTGCGCCCCTCTGTCCTTCCTCCGCGCCTCTGCGGTTAACTTCCGCCCTTGCCGCTCGGCCGCCCCTCCATATAGTCCCGCCGCCCCAATGAAACTCGAACACGCGCACGAATCCGTACCCCTCGCCATGACGATCGGTATCGGGCTGGGGCTGGCCCTGGGTTGCGGCTACATGCTCGGCAACGGCGACGAAAAAACAGCCGGCCTCATTCTCGCCGGGATCTGTGTCGTTGGCTTCCTGCTCGTGGCCCGGGAACGCATTTGGATGATCATCCCGGCATTTTGGATGCTGAACGGAAAGATGGCCGTCCTGCCCCTTCCGTTTACCGTGGCGCAGCTCGCCATCTTCCTGGCTTTTGGCATGTTCCTGCTTCTCAAGGCCCTGAAGGTTGTCCGTATGAAGCCCAAAAACGGCATCGTGGAAATCTGGATGCTGATCATGCTCGGCTACCTGGTCACGGTGTATATGCGCAACCCGGTGGGTGTCGAAGCCCTTGGCTTCGATCTCGTCGGAGGCAAGCCCTACGTGGATATCTGCGTTGCCTACGCCGCCTACTGGGTCCTCGCCCGCGTGGTCGTCCCGGTTCGTCAGGCATTGTGGGTGCCGCTGCTCGGCCTCTTTGGGACGAGTGTTCACTCCTTCTTGAATTTCCTCGCCTTTCGCTATTCCGGGCTGGTTGGGCCGCTGGCCAACCTTTATTCCGGAATCGCCGCCGCCGAGAGCAATGCCGACCCACTGGCCGCGTTACCGGAGGAAGGGGGGGGGGGCGCCTGGCATATTTGCAAGGTTTGGGTACAGCGTTGGCGAGTACGGCAACCTGCTTCTGGCGCCCATTCACGCTCATCAATCCCGTACACTTCCGGCGTTTTATGATGTTCATGTCGGGCGTCGCGTTTATTCTTCTTTCCGGCTTTCGCTCCAATATTATCGGCATCTTCGAGATCTTTATGCTCAGCAGCTATTTTCGGCGCGGCTGGGGCGAACTCCTGCGGGCCGGTGCGCTCGGAGTGGTGGCAATTGCCTTCATGGTTCTCCTCCAGGGCAACGTCATCGACCTGCCTTTATCCGCCCAGCGGGCTCTTTCCTTTCTTCCGGGGAAGTGGGAAGAAGCCGCCAAAAGTGAAGCGGAGAGCTCTACGCAATGGCGGATCGAGATGTGGAAAGCCATGATGACCGGCGACAAGTACATCAAAAACAAATGGCTGGGCGACGGATTCGGTTTCACTCACTACCAGCTTGAAACCATGGCCGCGAATTCTTTCGGAGGAACGCATTCGAACGCCCAGGAAAACTTGATGATCAGCGGCGGCGTCCACAGCGGGCCGATTTCGACCATTCGCTATGTGGGTTACGTCGGGTTGGCCATTTTCCTCGTCCTGCTGGTGCTCCTGTCCGTGCGGGCCGCCCGCCTGATCCGGCGCGCGCAGGGAACACCCTTTTTCCCATTGGCCCTCTCTTTTGGGATGGGGACAGTTCTCATGCCTTTCAGTTTTATCTTCATTTTTGGAGCGTTCGAGAGTGACCTTCCCGCCGTCATCCTCACTGTCGGCTTTCAGCGATTGCTCGAAAACTCGCTGGAGGCCTACGAGGGCAAGGAGAAGGAATCCCGACCGGAAGTCATCCAACCTCCGAAATTCCAGCCCGGGCGGCAATTTGCGCCGGTGGGATAGTCTACGCTGACAAATCGTGGCCGCTTTTTCGTTGGAGCGATGACGGCTTGCACTCGCTTGCGCGAATCGCCACTTTCCCGCGATGAGAGATTAAAACATTCCTGCTTCGGTAGGTTTCCGTGCCTTGACCTCAAGCCCTCCCACAATCCCGTCGAAACGCGGCGATAGAAGCGCCCACCAAACGGTCCATATCCAGGAATTTGATGGACTGCGCGGGGTCCTGGCGATTTGGGTCGTGGTCACCCATATTCTGTGCTGGTGCGGTTTTGCGGAATGGGGCGCTCGATTACCTGGGCCGATGGCCGGCCTGTGGGGCGAGTTTATCTTCGCCCAACCCGCCGTGGATACCTTCATCATCCTCAGCGGATTTGCCATTTCCCACCTGCTACATTCCCGGAGCCCGTCCTATTTGCAGTTCATGATCGGACGATTCTTCCGGATCTTTCCAGTCTATCTCGTTTGCCTTGGCCTTGGTTTCGCAACGATTACCCAAATTCCATTCATTCTGAGCACTGCCTCCTGGCGCGATACCATCTATTTTGCATGGCAGCGCCCCCATTCGGCACAGGAACTGGCGCACCCAATGCTCCATCTACTTTCTCACTTGACGTTGCTTTTCGGTGCAATTCCCAAAAAATTCCTGCCGGAAGCAACCGCCACGTTGCTGACTCCCGGCTGGAGCATCTCTCTCGAATGGCAGTATTACCTCGTCGCTCCACTCATTTCATGGCTGGTCTGTTCCCGGGCAGGCTTGATTGCGTTAGGGGTGGTGGCCTGCGCCGGCCTCTCATCCTCCGTCCATTGGGCCAACCCGCATCTCGCATTTCTTCCCGCTCAGCTTCCCCTCTTTCTCATCGGCATCGGAAGTTATCATCTTCAGGCAATTGCCAGGGCCGCTGCGCGTTCAACGACAACAAGCTACGCCATCGTAGCCGTTTTGGTTGCCGTGTTGATGGTCTCCTGGCATTGGGTGGCACTGGCCATATGGACCCTGGTGTTTGGCTGTCTTTTCATTGAGAAGGAGGATTGCGCGGCGCGATCGTTTTTCTTTCTCAGGCGAGCCCTGCTTCATCCATTGACCCAGTTTTTGGGAAGGATCTCCTATCCACTTTACCTGGTTCATTGGCCCTTGATCCTTGTTTTTTTGGCCGCCCTGCTCTTTTGCAAAATGGACCTCGCGAGTGGCGCCATGGCTTTGACGATGTTTGTGGTTGGATTGCCCGCAATCATTCTGGCAGCCTGGCTGCTGCATAAGACCGTCGAAGTGCCATTGATGCGATTTGGGAAAATGGCCCAGAATCGAATCCGGACCACCCGCTAGCATGAACCGTCCCCGTTTGATCATTGAAGCCGGAAAGGCAGAGCAACATTACTGGCTGGATCTTTGGCGCTACCGGGAACTTTTCTACTTTCTCTCCTGGCGCGATCTCCTCGTCCGCTACAAGCAGACCGCCATCGGCGTCCTTTGGGCCGTGCTCCGGCCGGTCCTCACCACCGCCGTCTTCGTCTTCGTCTTTGGCCGCCTGGCCAAAATGCCCTCCGAGGGCGTACCTTACCCCGTGCTCGTTTTTGCCGGTATGCTTCCCTGGCAATTCTTCTCCTCGGCCCTTTCGGAAGCCAGCAACAGCCTGGTCCTCAATGCCAATATGATCTCGAAGATCTATTTTCCGCGCCTGATCATTCCGGCCAGCGCCATTATCGTCGCTTTGGGGGACTTTCTCATTTCCCTCGGCATTCTTGCCTGCCTGATGATCTTCTACCGGATCGTCCCCACCTGGCACCTGCTCCTGCTCGTCCCGCTCACCGGCATCGCCTTCCTGGCTGCCTTCGGCGCCGGCCTCTGGCTTGCGGCCCTCAATGTTGAGTACCGCGACTTTCGCTACGTCCTCCCCTTCATCGTCCAACTTGGCATGTATCTTTCCCCGGTCGGCTTTAGCAGTAGCATCGTCCCGGACCGCTGGCGCCTCCTCTATTCGCTCAACCCGATGGTTGGCGTCATCGACGGTTTCCGCTGGGCCATCACCGGCGCCGAATCGCTTATTTACTGGCCCGGCTTCGGGGTGTCGTTGCTGCTCGTCCTCCTCCTCACCGTCAGCGGCCTCTGGTACTTCCGCAAAACCGAGCGCGCCTTTGCGGATGTCATTTAGGGAAACCTGAAACCTGGAACCCGAAACCTGAACGCACCCTCCGCAATCACCGTCCAGAATCTCGGCAAAAAGTACCGCCTCCGCCATCAGTCCGAAGGCCGGCGGTACAAGGCATTGCGCGATGTGCTGGCCGCGGCGCCAAAACGGGTCTGGACGCGCCTGGCGGGCCATGGATCGTCCGATCCCTCCCAGGAGGACTTTTGGGCGCTTCGCGACGTCTCCTTCGAAATCCCGCAAGGGGAGGCGGTGGGGATCATTGGCCGTAACGGCGCGGGTAAATCCACCCTGCTCAAGCTTCTCAGCCGCATCACCGAGCCGACCACCGGACGGATCGAGGTCGAGGGCCGGCTGGCCAGCCTTCTGGAAGTCGGCACCGGCTTTCACCCTGAACTCACCGGACGGGAAAACATCTATCTCAACGGCGCCATTCTCGGCATGACTCGGCTCGAAATTAAGCGTCGGTTCGATGCGATTGTCGCTTTCGCGGAAGTCGAACAATTCCTAGATATACCCGTTAAGCACTATTCCAGCGGCATGTACATGCGCCTGGCCTTTTCGGTTGCCGCGCACCTGGAACCGGAGATTCTTGTCGTCGATGAAGTTTTAGCCGTTGGAGATTTGGAGTTTCAGAAAAAGTGCCTTGGAAAGATGGAGGACGTGAGCCATGGCGGTCGCACGGTCCTCTTTGTCAGTCACAATATGGACGCCATTTTGCGATTGTGCCCTTCTGCGATTCATCTGGTCAAGGGAGGTGTCGCCAATTTTGGACCCGCGCCATCCGTGGTGGCAAAGTACTTGGCCAGTCAAAGCCACCAACCTCCTCGAATCGATTTTCCCCGAAACTCTTCCGATGGAGCCCTCCGGCGCGCGGCGGTATTGCTCAGCGCCGAGTGGACTCGGACGGAAAACCAAGCACCCTGGACCGTTTCATACGGTAAGGAAATCTCCTTCGTCATAACACTGGAATGTCACGAGCCGATCCGGACAGTGGAGCTCGGTGTGGCACTTTACGCTCCGACAGGAACCGAAATCGCCTCCTCTACGAGCGCGTTGAGTTTACCAAATCTCGAGCTATCTCGCGGCGTCCACCACTTTCGCGTTGCCTACCGGACGCTGAAGCTTGTCCCACATACCTATGGTTTCGGAATTGGGTTGAGGTCCAGTTCTGGCATGGAGGATTACCATCCAAAGGCATTTTCCTTGGACGTCTTGCAATCCACCGAATCCAGCGTCACGAAAGCCGACGGCTTCCTTGGCTATGTTGTACCCGATGTCGATTATGTCCACTTCTAACGAAACATTCCTTCATCGCCTTCGCCAACTCGTGAACGGAATGCTTGGCCGTTTCGGCTTTGAGGTGGTTCGACGTGAGCCTTCGCGGGGTTCTCCATCGGATTTAATCGCGATTCAAATCGGCGGATACAAGTTATTGATCCCCGTCAGCAACTCCCTCTGGAAGGAGTACCACAACAATCCGGAATATACCGCCCAATTGGGTCGCATTGCCGCGTGTGTATTTCAGACGTATAAGGACAGCTACGCGATCGATGTGGGCGCCAACATCGGCGACACCGCGGCCCTAATTAAGTCACAAGCAGAGGTTCCGGTAATTTGCGTGGAAGGGGATCCAGGGGTGTTCCCAATTCTGGAGAAAAACATTTCATCGATGCAGGATGTTTCAGCATTTTGCTGTTTTCTCGGTCAACGAACTGAAAAGATCTCTGCCACGATCGAAAAGGGTGGCTGGGATGCGACTCTTATTCCCGGTGAAGCCGGTTCCCATAGAGATGGAGAAGCCATGTTGCTGCTATCACTCGAGGATCTCCTTTCTCAGAGTAAGCCGAAGGGCACGTGCAAGCTTCTCAAGCTTGACATTGAGGGATTTGACCTTCGGGTAATCCGTGGCGCGTCAAACTTCCTGACCCGCGACCGCCCGGTCATTCTTTTCGAATTTAATCATGAGAATTTGACCAAATTGGATGAGGATGGACTAGCCATCTTTTCATATCTTTCGTCAATCGGTTACGAGCGCTTGCATATTTACGACAGCCAGGGTTTTTTCATTTGCCCTTGTCGCACTTCGGATATCGAAACGCTTTGCGATCTGGATAGTTACGCCCGTTGCGTGCAGGGGCTATTTTACTATGATATCTGCGCCTTCCATTCTTCGGATCTGAGCATAGCTGACCGGGTTTTGCTGACAGAGCGCTCGCATCGCGCCGAACTAATCAAGGGACGAACAGCCGGCAGCGGCTAGTAATGCCGGCATTTATGTTTTCGAAATGCACCTCGTTCCTTAAGCGGGGATTCGGGATTATTAACCGCACCCGGCTGGGCTTTCCGCGCCATGTCTTCCAGGGGGCCGGCGGCATCGGTGACGACTTGATGTGTTCGACTGTTTTTCGCGAACTGCGCAAACGTCGCATGCGCGGAATCGTTTTCGCCACGCAGTATCCCAGCTTGTTTTTCGGCAATCCGGACCTCGATGCCGTGATTTATCATGAGAATCCCCGCCTCAACCGCTGGATGCACGAGGGCCTTCGATTCGTCAGGCTCGGCTACGGGCACTACGATCCCGCGACTGATAAAGACGGCGCGCCTGCCGAAAATGTCCTTGCCGCGCTCTGCCGCATTGCCGGGATTACGGGAGTGGTGGAACTTCGACCTTATTTATATCTGACGCCGGAGGAGCGCAACGCCGGACTTTTTGGCAAAGATCAAATCGCCATCCAGTCGTCCGCCCTGGCGGCTTTCTACTCCATGCAAAACAAGGAATGGGTGCCGGGGCGATTTCAGGAGGTCTGCGACCACTTCCGGACCGGGCATACTCTCATCCAGATCGGCGCCGCTCAAGACCCGAAACTGGAAGGCGTGCTCGATTTCCGCGGCCAGACCAATCTCCGCCAATCCGCCGCCATTCTCGCCAGCTCCTCTGTCTTTATCGGCTTGGAAGGCCTTGTCATGCACCTCGCCCGCGCCGTCGACTGTCGTAGTGTCATCATTTACGGCGGACGCCTTCGCCCATGGCAAATCGGTTATACAGGTAACATCAACCTGAGCGGCGATACCCCATGCTCGCCGTGCTGGCAGCGCAACCGCTGCGATTACCATCACGAGTGCATGGCCATGATCACATCCGAGGCTGTGGTCCGGGGTGCCCAAGCCCAACTAGCCCGGCAAGGCCAGCCCATGGAAGTCGAAACTGTGGTGCTTTAACAAGTGCGTGCGCAACCTCGGGTCCCACGGTGTGCGCCCCAAAACGGATGTCATTTCGAGCTTGTCGAGGGATGACAGCGTGCTTTTTTCGAAACAAACCACCGCACCTCGATCAGGCCGCATCCATCATCTCCCGATAAAGCCCCGCAAACCTCACGTGCTCTGCCGCTCCCAAAACCCCTTTTCCATGCGGCGGAGCCAGTCGCGGATGCGCCTGCCCGCGCGGCGGTAGAGGCGTTCGCTCTCTTCAAAGGAAGCATAGAAATATTTCTCACCGAGCCGCTTCAGGGCCTCCTCCGACGGACGCCGTCCACATTCGCTGGCGCCCCGACGCAACCACGGCAGTTCGCGGAAAGCTACGACTTCGGGATGCATCTCCTTGATGTAATTTCCGTAGGTCTCGTACTCACTGAACCGATTCGAACCTTCCCCGGCGAGATTGCGCATGATTTTCCAGGCCCAGTTTTCCGAGCCGGGACAATGCCTCTCAATCCCGGCCAGCATCTCCCGCAAAATCGATTTCCGGATGAGCATGTGTTGGGCGATAAACGAAAAATCCCGCTTCGCCGGACGGCCGAGGATTTTTTCATAGGTCAGAAAGTAGGGCGCGTGAAATTCGTCCGATTTCGTCAGCCACATCCGACCCTGTGGATCAAAAAACTCCAGCGGGCGCAGCGGAATAGTGTCGGAGTCCCAGATGAGGTAGTGGTCATCCTCGGTTTGACGGAAGGCGAACTGGAACTTGAGCAGTTGCTGGAAGTACCAGCCATGTCCTTGCGAGAAGCGGGCGAGGGGTATCACCTTCAGCGCCTGCAAGGTCATGCCCGGAATCATTTCGTTCTCGTCCAGGAGTACGACGTCCTTGCCCAACGCGCTTTCAAAATGGCGGAAGTCCCGGCGCGGGGTAATGACATGCAACTGTTTCACGGCCACAAACCGCCGCAGGTTCCGGTAGGCCAGCGTCAGCAACGGCAGGTCGCGCTTCAGGCAGGCGGCGACGACATCCATTCGTGGCTGGTTGGGGGGTGCGTTCAACACCGAGATTTACCGGGGTGTCCGCCGGAAATGCAATGCCATTTTCAGTAGGTCAATGGATTTCGTAGGAGTCGGCTCGCCCGCGCTAACGCTGTCAGCCAACCGGTACGCGGGCATGCCCCATTCCCCTTGATTACCGGATCACGGTAAGCCAGACAAAGGGACCACCAGACGATCAGACCATTTGAACATCAGACATTCTCTCGAAAATCCATGGGTGCGCCTCGGTCTCCGCTGGGTGCTGGCGTTGGCATTGTTGCTCTCGATTGCCCGGCTCGATTCCTATTACGAGCAGGACGAAATGGCCAAGGCCGCCCAGGTCATGGCCCTCGCCAGGGAAAACAGTCTCCTCCGGTTGCACGATCTGCCCGATTACTACCGGCGCGACATGTTTTCTTCGTTCTACCTGGTCGCCACGCTGTTCTACAAGATCACCGGCCTGTCCGCGGTCCAGGCCATCAATCTCCTCAGTGTTCTCTGCGGCGCGTGCTTTCTCGCCCTGGCGCCAGGGCTTTTCGCGCGGGTCATCGGCGCGTCGGAATGGCTCATCTTCGCCGTGCTCGTCAGTGTACCCGGCCTTATGGTCACGTTCTGCTACGGCAACGAAGTTCCCGTGGCCCTCTTGTCAATTCTGCTCGCCGCGTGCGTCCTTCGGTGGAATTCCCGCGTGTTCTGTGTCGTCGCGGCTGCCTTCTTCTGTATCGCCACTTACGCCAGGACGGACTACGTCTTCCTCTTCCCGGCTCTCGCCTTGCTGGCCCTCGTTTATGAGCGCGGCAAACTCCAGGTGCGCCCTTCCTTGATCCGGGTCGGCGTCCTTTCCTCGGCAGCCTTCGTTTTCGGTGTGCTCTTCTTCTTCTTCGTGATCAAGAAAGTGCCGGATCCTGAGTTTTGGGAGCACCGCTCCGATCTTAGGCTCGTCGGCGCCTTCGTGGTCTATGGCATGGGGGCGCTCAATTTCGCCTGCGCCCTGCTCGGCTTTGCCCTTTGTCTCGCCGCAAGGCGGTGGAAGCTCCTGCTGGCTGGTGTCCTGCTCCTCCAGACCGCACCCTATCTGAACCACATGACAAGCCCGAAATACATTCTGCCTTCGCTGGTCGCTGGCACCGTGTTTTCCGTCGTCGGCTTCCAATGGATCGCCCGCCGTTCCCGTGTTCTTTGCGGGCTTCTGCTGCTCTCGCCGTGGTTGGTCGCCGCCTCGCCCTTCGGCATATTTGTCAGTCCCAAATCCGCGTTGTGGTATCTGCCGTCGGACGCGGGTCCGCTTCCAACCGGCGGATTCCTCTGGTTTTATGCCCGCGTCAAGTCCGGCTTCCATCAGCGCCGTTACGACATGGAGATCGAACAGATCGACAAAGCCATGCCCGTGGTCGACAGCGCCCCTCAAGGGGCCGATATCGTCGGCACGTTCCAGCCAGGCAGCCTGCGTATCTGGTCGACGCAACACGGGCGCTGGGAAATCCCGCCAAAGTTTGCCCGTTTCCTCGACAACGACCTTCTGCCCGCTTCCATGTCCCACCGCAAGCTGGTCATCAAGTCGACCTTTCTTTACGAATTCAAGAACCTCGCACCGGTCAAGGCAGCCCTCGCCTCTTTTTACGCGCAGAATCGCGTGGCGAAAGTCACCCACGAAGATGACCCATTCCCCGACGTCATTGAAGTGGGCCCCCTCGTTCCCGCCGACCATGACGTCGATCTCACCCGCCGAATTTGCTTCGTAAACCAGCGTTCCGGCGGCGAACAATGGCTTCGCCGCGACACTTTCATCCCGGAATACGGCGGCCTCGCCTGGCTTCGCGCCGACCAATTCCGCCGCAATCCCGTCTCCTACCCGTTACCTGTCTACAACGACGCCGAGTGGGTGTGCTTCGCCCAAAATGTCCCCGGGGCAATCTTCTACAGCCTTAGATTCCCTCCGGCGTACTCCAAAAATCGCCAGGCGGCGAATTTGCGTCAGTGATCGCAAGGGGAATCTGGCTTTCGGCAAGCTCGGAATGACTGCGCGTTGTCGGAAAACACGTGGACAATTTGCTACGAAGCCAAATCTGAAAAGTCTGCCGGGGCGGAAACGCGCCAATCTCAACGAGGTCCTGACCCCGATTCAAGGCTCAATGGATGACATGCCGGACACGGCCAAAACCATGTTGCGACTTCGCGAAGGGCTTGCGTTCTTTCCGGTTTCTTCCATATCGTTACCGGCCCCTCCCTCAACGGCCGACCCATGAACCGCGGTGACCTAAAGCAATACCGAAAGAATCTGCACAGCCAGAACGGCGAGGACGGGATTCTCGAAGAGATCTGCCAGCGACTGGCAATAACCAAGGGCTGGTTCGTAGAATTTGGCGCATGGGACGGACGGCATTTGAGCAACGCCTACCATTTGCTGGCGGACAAAGGTTGGTCCGGCGTTTTTATCGAGGGTGACCCCAAAAAATACGAGGACTTGCTGAAAACCAAGGCAGCCTTTCCGGAGAGGCTCCATACGATCTGCGCCATGGTGGGCTTCGAGGGCGAATCACGGCTGGACAATCTCCTGGGCAAGACTCCGGTTCCCAAGGAATTCGACATATTATCGATCGATATTGATTCGTACGATTGGCAGGTGTGGAACGCATTGGAGAACTATCGGCCTAAGATTGTCGTCATCGAAAGCAACTGCTCCATTCCCGTCGGCGAAATTTCCGTTCACGAACCACCTGCTCGCCAGGGCGCAAGCTTTACGGCATTGACAGAATTGGGAACGCGCAAGGGCTATCAACTGGTGTGCCATACCGGGAACTGTATTTTTGTCGTGAACGAACTGGTCCCCGAATTGCACTTGCCTGCGGAATTGCTGGCCTTACCCGAAAAGCTTTTCGATTACCCGAAGCATTACAAGGAGAGACTCATTAACCTTGCTCGGAAATTGGTGCCGAAGCGCTGGATGGAGGCCGCCTTTCGCTTTTCACAGCAGCGCAAAGCGGCAGCGAATCGGAAAAATATCGTCGCGGCTATTCGCCAATGACCCAGCCGATTTAGGCGACTGCTGAACAATTGCGCCCACTGCGGTAGGGCAATCCCCGGACTGCGCGCAGCCGCCGGGTCCCGTGCCCGCCGAAGGGGAGTTTGAATCGACCTGCGCCTGGTGGATCCCGCGCTCCGAGCGACATGGCTAATCACGCCCGCCGGAGGCGTCAGTGTCGGCGGTCCTTGGGAGTGGAAGTTTGGCGCTCCGCGCGGTACGTTTTTCTCGTCCCTTCGACAGGCTCGGTGCAAGCTGAGCTCGGAGCGCGCGATCCACCAAAGATGAATGCCTCCGCGACGCGCGGCCCTTGCCGATCTTTTGGACGCCGTCTTGGATTGCAGGGAAAAAATCCAAATGATTTAACGGGGGTATGCAGACCCCTCCTTCATGCGAACTATCGCTCTTTTGATCGTGCTCGCCGCTGCCGCCGGCTCGGCGTGGCTATCCACGTTGACGGACAACGGGCTGGGGCTGGTATGGACGCACGTTGCCGTGCGCAATTGGGAACAATATGGGTTTTTCAATCTCCACGGCAAGATGGTCGTGAACGTAGGCGGATTTGAGGCGGACACGAATCCCGAGATTTATCCAGGACCCCGGCCGGCAGGCTTGTACCCGGCATATCTTTGTCATCACTTGTTCACGAGCATCGGGCTGGGTGGGTTGGGCTTTGTCGCCTACAACGCAGTGACGGCGGCGATCGTCTTGCTGTCCATCTGGTGGTTGCTCGGCCTGACGGAGTGGGCCTTCTGGCTGGCGGCCATTGCGGTAGTCGCACCGGGATTCGTCCGCTGGCAGACTACCCTGGACCCGATCCTGGCGCCGGTGTTGTTCGGATTTTCGTTTTGCGGTGCGGTCGTTTCACTCCTGCAGCGGCCGTCGTTGAATTGGCGGCGTGTGGTGGCGTTAGCGGTGCTGATCCTGGTTTTTTCGGCGCTCAACTGGACGACGGTTTTTGTTCACGGCATGCTGTTCGTAACTTTGCTGGCGCTGCCCCGGGTGCCACGGCGGCATCTAATCCTCTACGCCGGCCTGACGGCGGCAATGGCGGGTTGGGTTTTGGTCGTCAGCGTGGCCAGCAAGATGACCGGGGGTGGGGGCTCCAGCGCGGGATTTGCCTCAATGTACCAAGGCTATGGTTGGGGCAATGTGGGCTACGGTCAGGAATTGACCACCAGGACCGCGCTTCTACGGTTGCTGGCGGTTAACGTCCTGGGCCTATTTCCGGTGCTGATGTATCTGGGCTGGGAATGGTGGCGGCGCCGTGATCGACTTTCAGAGGCTGGGTTGCTTTACCTGCTGCCGCTCGTCGTGGTGGTGGTGGAAATCTCGGTCATGCGAAATTATTTCGGCCATCACCCGTGGCTGTCCGTCGATTTTGTACTGCTGGCCATCGTCCTGGCGGTCTTCGCTTGGGAAGGCCGGGCTGGCCGCGTGCCCATCGCGGGCAAAACCACCTTGCCGGGCGGTCTGGCGTGGCTCGCGGCGGTCTTTGCCTACTGTTCCCTGGTGTTGTTTGCCGCCGCGCACAACGGCCAGGGGCTTGCTTTCGCGACCTTTGTTCGCGAACACACGGTTCGCGACACCACCATTGTCATCCGCCGCGACACCGACCCAGCGCTGGCGGACATCGCCCCTCGCCTGGCCGCTCTGGTTGACCGCCACGTCGTGGTCGTGAGGGACTCTGGCGAATCGGCTCTCGCGCGGATGCCGGCAAAACCGGTCGTCGTCCTCACAGCCGCTGAGCCCGCACGCGGAGAAATCCTCGCTCGGACGAGCCTCGAAGACCGCGCGCCTCCCGTGGTGGGATCGTTGCTTGGCTGGTATTCGAAGTACATTGCCCACCGTCGGGCAGGCGACAATCTGGAGATTCCTGGGCAGACATTTTTCCTCTGCCAACTCGCCGATTTTGGACAGTAGCGATGCCATGACCCAACATCCACCGTTGCGCCTCGTCGTGCTAATGCCGCTCCGGGACGACTGGCCCTCTGCCGCGGAACTGATCCGGCGGCTGGACAAAGCCATTCCTTCCGAGGTCTGGACCCCGGAGATTCTCTTAATCGATGATGGCTCGCTGCAGAGATGCGACCGTAACGATTTCCAAGGTGGCTTCTCAGCGGTGCGAGCAATACGGACTCTACGTCTGCGCCGCAATCTTGGCCACCAGCGGGCAATCGCCATCGGGCTGGTCCACGTTCAACAAGCCACCACCTGCGACGCCGTGGTCGTGATGGATGCCGATGGAGAGGATACACCCGAGGGCGTCGCACAGCTCCTGCGCGCCTATTCCGATACTCATGGCGCAAAGGCAGTTTTTGCGGAACGGAGCCGCCGGTCGGAATCTTTGGTGTTTCGATCTCTCTATCATCTCTACAAATTGCTGCATCGATGCCTTACGGGCATCAGTGTACGGGTCGGAAACTTCAGTATTCTGCCCTTCCCGTACTTGAATACGCTCGTCGTGATGAGTGAACTGTGGAATCATTTTGCCGCTGCCGTATTTCGAAGCAAACTTCCCTATACGATGATCCCTGTTCCCAGGGGAACCCGGATCGCCGGAACTTCCGGGATGAACTTCATCGCCCTGGTTTCCCACGGTCTCAGCGCTATCTCAGTTTTCGGAGACATTGTGGGTGTGCGCATTTCGATCGGGGCTCTAGCCTGTTCCTTCCTCGCCGGCCTGGGAATGGTTCTCGTTGTGATGATCCGGGTCTGTACGGACCGCGCCATACCGGGGTGGGCAACCTATGCAACCGGAACTCTCGCCATTATTGCGATTCAGATGATCACGATTGCCACAAGCTTTACATTCTTCGTGCTTACCAACAGGACGAACCTGGGCTGTATTCCTCTCCGTGATTACTCATTGTTTGTGGAAGAGACCGTGGACATCTATTCTCATGAGTGAATTCAGGTACGTTGGCTCCGAATTGGACCTGTTCGCGGCCGTGTGGAACTGGAAGGAATATTGGTCCCGGCAGATACGACCGTTTCTCAGGGGTGACGTCCTCGAAGTGGGCGCCGGCATTGGATCGAACACCCGGTTTCTCGATCCCGACGGCGGCGCCGGACGGTGGGTATGTCTGGAACCCGATCCTCAACTTCATGGTCTATTAGTCAAGACTCTCGCAGAAACGGGGCCACGGCGTGCGTATGAAACCGTCTGCGGAACCCTGGCATCGCTGAGCGGCCAGGAATTCGACACGATTATTTACATTGATGTCCTGGAGCATATCGACAACGACCGTGAAGAGCTGAATCAAGCGGCATCCCACCTTAGACCTGGCGGTCACCTCATCGTTCTCGCGCCCGCGCACCAGCGCCTTTTTTCTCCCTTTGATGCCGCGATTGGACACTTCCGGCGGTACAACCGCCCGATGCTGCGAAGCATTTCACCGCCAAGTCTGCGCCTGGAGCAACTGATTTATCTTGATTCTGCGGGTCTTCTGCTCTCCATCGCAAACTTACTATTCCTGCGTAAATCCATGCCGACCAAAGCGCAGCTCCGTATTTGGGACCGATTGGTCGTCCCGGTCTCGCGAGTCCTCGACAGATACCTTTTCAACTCAGTCGGAAAGTCGATTGTGGGGATCTGGCGGCGGGAGAGAGGGTGAGAGGCGAAGAGAACAATTTTGTAACGCTTGGCTGATATTTCGGGAGCTTTGGCCTAGATCGCACCGACATCCGATAGCCAGGCTTCGAGCAGGGGCAGTTCCTTCATGTCGATAAGGCTGAGGTCGCAAAGCCGACGGTAACAGAGCCGCATGTTCGATGGGATGTTCTCGATGCCGGCCTGGATAGGGAGTGCAGAGAGTTCACGCGCGATTCTCGTATTGTGGAGATAGCCTGGCACTTCGTCCTCGAAGTCGCGCATGAGGTTGTGTGCATTTCGCTCCTGCCAGACGGTGGGTTCATGGAAAAGAACGGACCAGCCGTTTGACCACGCAATGCGCTGCGCGACGAAGCTTCGCCAGATATCGGTCATGCGAAATGAGCAATACGCCGGCAAGTAGAGGAGGGGAAAGGCGTCACGAAACCAAGTGGTATTCTGGCTATTGAATGGGCACCACGCATTTGCGCCGAGGGCAGCCCGCCGGTCGGTGCGGAAGCTCTGGGGCAACGGGAGCAGAAGCCGATAAATGGCGTCGATATCCGGATTTTCATCGGCAAGCCCCTGCTGGATCGGACAATCGGCTTCCAGAACTGGCAAGGCCGCGAAATCGGGAGTTTCGACCCTGACCTGATCGAGCGGAAATCCACGCGGCCAAATAAGCTCGCCGGAAAACCAGCGGTACACATTCAACCAGCCTGTGCCCTGGACAACCGGCACCAATTGCCGACGCTTTTCGGCATTCCAGAAATCGGCCCGAGGCAGATTGTCGTCGTCAGTGTCGCGAATGATCCGTGCCCCAGCGCGCGCCGCCAGCAGGTAGCCGATGTTTTTGCGGGCGTAATGACACGTTGGGCAGAGAGGGACATAGCTCAGGTCCAGGCCTTTCTGCCGTTCAATGGAGTAATAGTCACATCCCTCCAGGGCGAAATCCACCGGGCTCTTCGTGTCGCCAATGACGACAAACTTGAATTCGTGTCGAGCACTTTCACGGGCGTAGCTTTCCAGCGCCTCGTTGGGCGCGTTAATGGATGTAATGACGATAAACCGATCTTCGCTCATGACTTAAAGCTTCCCGTTCAATCGGAGCCAAAACAATCGCCACAGCCCTTTGAGCGCGTCCCAGAGCGCCCCCGTGCCGACGGGATGAGTGGGCGATCGATAGCTGATGGGAACCTCGCAAATTCGGAGACGATGCGCGAACGCTTTAATCTCCGTCTGAAAAAAGGGACCGCGCGAGACGATGCCGCGCGCCAGGATCGCCTGAAGCGCACCGCGAGTGAAAAGCTCGAAGCCGCTGGTCATATCGGCCAGTTGTGTGCCAAGAAGGACGTTGGCAAGGATCGTTCCCCCGAAGCTGGTCGTTCGGCGGCCCAATGACGCGTCGATCATGGCCCCCCCGCGGCAAAAGCGGCTGCCAAAAATGCAATCATAGCCATCGAGCATCAAACTCATGAACCGGGGAATATCGCGGGGATCGTGGCTGAATCCGGCATCGATCTCCAGGATCCAATCGGCCTTCCCTTCCAGCGCCGCTCTGTAGCCGCTCAGATATGCGTCGACGACGCTTCGGCTTTCGGAGGCATTTACGACCCGCAAGTGAGGCAGTTCCTCCCGCAAATCACGCAGAATTTCGTCAGTTCCGTCTTGGCACATGCGGTCGAAAATCGTGTAGTGTGTGATGCTACGAAAAGAAAAAGCTGCGCATTGCGCATGTATTTCCCGAACGAAACGAGCGGCGGTTTCGCGTTCATTGGCCATTGGCGTTACGACCGCCAGGTGTATGTCCTTGAACTCGATTGACGGAGTGGTTGTGTTCTCCATTGGGGAAATTGGGATTTCGATCAGAGCCGATTAGCACCAATCCGCGAGTCATTTCTTGTAAACTTTCCGCGCAAAAGAAATCACGCTCGGCGGGTCGATATGCCCCCCGCTGAGCGCACGGCTGGCTCGTTCCAAATCCGAACACATTCCAGGCAAGCGCCACCACGGAGAGCACACCCGGGAACCCTTCAGCCAGCCTGACCAGATCGGGTGCCCGCAGGGGCGGACCTTTTATGAGTCAGAACGCGCGGCGCAACTAAACATATTATCACCCTCCTTCGTCCAACTTATTGCCCGGCGTGGCCATCGAGTTTTGGCAGAGGCAGACGGATCGTTTATGAAAGCCACCTGATTTACAAACGTATGAAGATTCTCGAAAGTGCATCGGAAACGCTTTTGCGGCTGGAAAAGAGATGGGGCATTCCCCTTACCGGACTGGCGATCGGCGTGGTCCTGTTTCTGGCCGCCACGGTGCTGGTCGCGCCCAGATTGACCACCGTTGGAGGCGCGGGGCTTAGCCCTGAGTTCCAGAATCTTTCGGAAGAGCCATTTAATTTTTCCCGAAACAGCCCCCTGCAATACCGAATCCTGACACCGCTGCTCGCGCACGTCTTGATGTTGCGAGGAAGATTGTACCCCGTCTTTCCCCTACTCATTGGCGTTGCTCTGCTGGCTACCGTTTATGTGCATTTCCGGAAGAGCAGCTCCCCGATGACCAGTGCAGCCGCGGCGGCCATGATGGCCTTCAGCATGCCGCTCCTGTCCTCCTTTTTTTGCGCGGGGTATCCAGACGCCGTCTCTTATCTGTTGATTTGGATTTGTCTGACGGCAACCAGTCTGCCGCTTCAATGCACGGCCTTTGCGCTGATGTTATTGAATCACGAAAGCACCGCATTCGCCTTCCCCTTCCTTGCCTATCGGCCATGGAACCAGGAACCGATTCGCAAGACGGTCCTGCGCGCGGTCCTGCTGCTGGCGATGTTTATCCCGCTCGTGGCTTATCGGAAATATGTGGACCTGCATTCAGCTCCTCTCCTCGGTGCGGGATATTACCTGAACGTCGCCGCGATTGCCGACAATGTGAAAAAAGTGGCGCATTTTGCGGCCTTGGGCCTCTTTGAGGCCTTCCGCCTGTTCTGGTACGTCGTATTGTTCGCCCTTTTAGTGCTGGTGCGTTCCCGAAAAATCGGGGAAGCAGCGTGGCTGATCCTCGTCGTCGGATGTGCCTGCCTTCCGCTGGTCCTTGCTTGCGATACCGGCCGGTTTACCGCCCTGGCCTTCCCGGCCGTGCTTCTCAGCATCAAGGTCCTGGGTTCCCATTTTGACAAGGCAACTCTCGAAAAGAGCTTGTGGCTTTTGTTCGCCGCCAATTTTTTCGTTCCGGTCTATTTTACGTGGGAGCGCCAATCCGCCTTTCTTCTTCCCTGGCCGATCCTCTTCCTGCTGAAATTGGTGGGCATGGACGGATGGAAGATCTAAGTTGCATAACTGAACCGGGTGATTCGTGAAATCTGCGGCTTACGTTTGCCGATTCAGGTGCTTAGTGACCCTCCGCTGTTTCCTGCCTTATACCTGGCCCAGGCTTCCCCTTCAACCGATTGCGGACGCAATTCAAGATGGGCAATGAGAACAAACGATAGACGAGGACGGAAAAGCCGAACGTGACCGAAAGCGGCACGATGGTGCGCCAGGCATAGGCGAGGACGCTACCATGGGTGGGGCCGTTATGGTAGTGAAACCATGCGACAATTGGTCCATGAAAGAGAAACCACTCGTAACTCACAATTCCGGTGAACCGCAGCCAGCGAGCGGAGAGTAATCGTGTACCGGTACATTCCGGATCAAAAGCGAAGAAAAGCATAAGGAAGGACGCCACGGCGGGCAGAAGGTGTCCGATTTCGACGCTCCAGCGTGTGGGCTGAGCGCGGGCGCCAAAGCGTTCGCTCCAGTATCCCCAGAAGAGCAAGGTGACGATCATGAGCAGCACGCCCAGATAACCGAAAAGGCCAAGCGGGCGCAAATGCTCGCGCGCGGGGGCCAGCAGGACGAAGACCCCGGCAAATCCCACGCCCCAGGCGAAATAATCCAGTTGGCAAGGGAACCGCGTCAACTTCAAAGTGATCTCCTTGTTCAAATCCGTGGTGTAGTCGGGCAGGACATTCAGCCCTGCCGGCCACGTAAAGTGCCGGACGATCATCGGCACGAGAAAGAGCAGGCCAAACAGGACCACCGATGCCCGGCGGACGGAGAGGCCGCGGGTCAACCAGAACAGCACTGGAAGAAAAATGTAAAAGTGTGATTCGACGATCAAACTCCAGTAGGAAAGATTGAACGGAACCGGAATGGGCACGAGATTTGCCAATCCCGTCGCCCATTTCCAGGCTGCCGTGAAGTACTCGGGATCATGCTCGGTCCACCAATAAAACCCGAGAAACAGGACAATCGACAGATAGAACGGAGGGAGGATCTTGGCGACACGTCTTTGCCCGTAGCCGGACGGATACCAGAACCGCGAATCTTCGTGTCGACCCTTGAAGAAAGGATAAGCAATCAAAAACCCGGAGAGCCCAAAAAACATCGGCACGCCCATCCATCCGGCTACGAAGATATAGCCGGCCGCACGCGACCACCATCCATGTTCCGGGTTGGTGTAAAAGGTATGCGACGCCACCACCAAAAGAATGGCCAGACCGCGCAGGCCATCAAGCACATCGAAATGGCGTCCGGTGCTGGGTTTGATTTCCCAATTCTTGACGGAACGGCCTGAGAACATAAGGGCGCAGACTATGCTTCGCCCCTTTGCGGCTGTAAATGGCGAACGGGGCGAAGTGAGACGCAAAATTGAAATGTCTCCGGTTGGAGCTTTCCGGTCGAGTTCGTTGAAGAGGGCCGCAGCCTCCCGGGTAGAAAGCGATCGCCGAGCGTTTTGTCGCATCCAGCTCGGGAGGATGGGGAACACCCGGGCTCGCCCGATAGGCGGCGGCGAAGAGGGGAAGGTGGACGGGCAAGCTGTTGCTTGCGAGGCCAGGCAGGATGCCTACGGACCTCCCGCAGTCGCGACACAAGACGCCTGTGCCACGACGATCCGCAGGGCGGAAATACGTGTTCGGGGCCAAATACGGCGATCCCACACCTCCGATGCCACAGAAATAACCAAAGTGTTGCGCGGAAAAAGCTCGTGAAACCGCCGAATGAAAAGAAAATCGTCGAGAAAAACGCCCGCTGCTGATGAACATAAACCCGAATGGCAAATCCCGATTCACGTCGGCGATAGCAGCTACCTCTGGACCAATCGGCGGAAGGACACTAAACACGACATCTGGACAAGTTTGTGGAAGCGCCGTTTAACAAACCTGGCAGACGCGCAAGAAAAAGAAACCGGAATTGAAGAATAGAAGAAAACATGCTTCATCATCTCAAACAGGCATGGCTTACCGTCGCCGCTGATCCGTTGTTAATAACACTTGCCCTTCTGGTTCCGTCATTCGTTTTGATCCGAACGGGAGAGCGGCCCGCGGGATGGTCCCGCTTGGTTGCTTATCGCCATCACTTTTTCATCTTGCTCTCCGCGTTGATGATCTTCCTCTACCTTGCGATGTGCGGGACCTACCTCTTCTCGCATGCGTTTGTCGATCATATAGAACCGAGTGTAGCTTCCGTCTCATGGCTCTTCCGGGAAGGAAAACCTGTCTATCACGACTTAATCCAACCTCAGCGGTACAGCCTTCTCTATGGGCCTTATCTCTATATTTTTGTTGGAACCTCCCAGGCGATGCTTGGCCCCTCGGTATTTTCAACCAAGCTTCCAAGCGCATTCGCGGCTGTGGCGGCAATCGCCTTAATGTTCTTTGCCTTCTGTAGGAAATCCACCTTCCGGTGCGCCTTCTATTTGACCGGTTTGGCGGCGACAACTTTGCTGGGATTATTCGTGGGCGTCTTATTTTGGGTGAGAAGCGATCCGCTCATCCTGTTGACCGTGGCTCTAGGAGTTTTTGCCATGACCCTGGACGGCATCCTGGGCTCCATTTTGCTCGGTTTATCCCTCGGAGTCGGGATAAACTTGAAAATCCACGCCTGCGTCTATTTTCTGCCGCTCCTTTACCTCGCAGTGCGGCAATGGAATATCCCCAAGCTCATCATTGCCATCACGACTGCCGCCCTCACCGCGGTTTTGCCGTTTGTCGTCTTTCCCAATATTTCGCTTAACAATTATGCCGGGTTTTTAAAAATGGCGGCCGGCCACGGGTTTTCGCTATGGCTCTTTTCGAAGAACGTGGAATTGTTTTTGATGCTGATGCTACCTCTCGGACTCATCCTGGTTTATGAGGGTTTTTGCCTCAGGGATGAAAACCAGCGCCGTTTCGGTCAGCAGCATGGGTACATTGTGGCGATCATCGCTGCTTGTCTCATCATGTTTCTGCCTGCGTCGAAAAACGGGTCCGGCCCGGCTCATCTGATGTCGTTCGTTCCCGTTTTGGTTTTCGTAGGCGCGCGTTATCTCCGGTCTGGACCAAGCGCCGGCGATTTTTCCGGTAGAACCGGCCGGATTATTGGCATCGTTGCCACGGCTTGGATTGCAACCTGCTTCCTGGAATGGGCGACCTGGAGTGTGGGTTGGTTCTATCATTATACATTGGTCCGGGAAGATAGCGCGAAATCTTGTATAAGGGATGTTCAGATTATCGTGCGAACCCATTCTGGCGAGGTCATCCTCGCCGGCATCGGTTCGGAAGATTCCTACCCGAACACCGAAGCACGCATGGAATTGGTGTTCGCGGGGATGGCTCCTGGAATTGACCCGGGTGCCCTGGTGGATATCGCGCAGAGCAGACTGGGACAAATCGACCTTGCGCGTCTTGTCGGGGACATCGAAAAGCAATACGATCGCCGCGTAATATGGATCATTCCCAAAAACTCAATTCCTTTTTCAATGCCAAACTGGTACTCCGAATATTCCACGGTAAATCCGCATTTTGAGCCGCTTTATCCCAGGACGTTCACCGATAACTTCGCAAAAATGTACGTGCGCTCGGCCTCCACGGCATTCTACGACATTTACACGCCTGTGAATGCGGGCAGTCCGTCTGACACGGACAAATGATTCAAGGCTTAACGAAAACCTTTTTCAGAACCCCAGAAACGTTTCTCTACTACACAATCGCCCTGAAAATGCGGCTGGGACGTGATCGGTTGGTCGCATACACCGCAAATCGATGGATTGTCGTGGTATCTGTCATTCAAGGATTTCCACCAAGCCCATGCCGACCACGTTGTAAAAAGAAACTTTTCGCCCTCCAAACAGCGGCGCGGGATAAGGCGGAGAAATGCAAATCACCCGCAATCCCGCCTCCTGAAGCCTGGCCAATGCCGCTTCCAGATCGGTCGTTTCATAACAGATATGATAGACGATCCCGGAGGAATGCCGCTGCACCAGACTGTCAACGGGACCACCGTTATTGGCCGGCCAGATCACTTCCACGGCCGGTTGATTCTCGTGCGTACCCATCGCCAGATAGACGTTCTGGATTGGATCAAGGACAATCTCACCAATTCGGTAACCAAGGGCGGTCAGCAAAGTGGTCCCAATTCGGGCCTGCTTCACCGCCAGGCCAAAATGATGGAAATTTAAAAATGGGTTATCCATGGATCTTGATCCTCACTTCAGGGAAGCGAAGATTCCCTGAATTTCCGCAAGGGTGTTGGCAAAGAACAACAGACTCGCCGCGCAGTAGCAAAATGTCAAAGAGATGGCACCCGCTCGAATCCAGGGGTTGACATTGTAGGCCTTGAATCCGTCCCGCCCGAGCCAGATCTTCAGGCCAATTGTATAATAGTGATTCACGACGACGCCCAGCGCGTGGACCGCGCCGTAGGCGGCAAAATTCCATCCCACTCCATGCCAGATGCCCACCAGCAGAAAAACCACGACGATGGCCACGGCGATGGCATGATTGGCGCGCGCGAATCCAAACAAACGCACGAGAAACTTGGAAAGCGGCGAAAATACCACATCCCGCATATAGACAGACAGCGTGATATGCCACCGGTTCCAAAAGTCCCGGACGTTGCGCGCCGCGAAGGGGTTGTTGAAATTCTCCGCCACCGGAATACCCATCAGGCCCGCCGCGCCAATGGCCATGTCGCAAAATCCGGAAAAATTACAGTAGAGAAAGAGGTAATAAAAGACGACCGCCACGGGAAGGTCGACCCAGTGATGGTTATAACCATCGTGCAACAGACCCCCGTAGGAGAGTTGATCAAAAATGCTGCCGACGAACCGGTACTTCACCAGACCAACAAGGATCCTGAGAACAGCCCTGTCGACAGCAACGACGGGAGGTGCGTTTGAAAATGCCTCCTGAAACTTGTTGTAGGGGCTTATCGGACCGACCGGTAGCGTCGGAAGGAAAAAACTGAATCCAAGATACTCCCAAAGGTTTGGCATTCCGGCGGCACCGTTGCGAATCTCAAGTGCCAGATGGCTGGTGCGAAAGGCGAGATACGAAATCCCAATAAAGTATGAACTGAGCGAGAAATTAGGATCTACGTCAAGCGCGTGTCGCAGGCCACCGTTCCATCGCGCGTATAATGAAACCGGGACATAGCGGATGAGAAAGAGAAACAGAATTGGCAGGGCAAAGGCAATCCAGGGCTTCCAATGCTCCTGCTTCCCGAACAGACGCAAGGTGATGTATTGTAGGACGACCAGTCCAACATAGAGAAGGAATGCATGAAAATACCGGATATCTTTTCCAGCGACGAAAAACCACCATAACGCCGCGATATTCAACAGGGCAAAAATGATTTGCCTGGACCATCCCCTGCTTAGGCAAATGACCGCCCGTCCGAAGGCGATGTAAAGCAAAAACGGAAGACACGATGCTATTGCCGCCATCGCTAGAATCCCTGATAAACGACCTGCGTATCGGTAAGGTACGCCGGCGACATGGCGAGCAGCAAAAGAACGACGATAATCATCGTAATTGCAAATGCGTAAAGGAGCTGTTCACTATTCATTCTTTCCGTAAAGGCGTAACAGTGTCGGTGTAATCAGGCGGGTAAAGTATCGCTGGCCGTTCGTGTTGAAATGGTTGGTATCGAGAAAGAGCTTTTGGGCGTCGTCGTCCGAAATACCTGCGAACATCCTGCCAGGAGGGATCCCAACGAGGGATATAGGCGCGCGCAAAACGGCGGCCATGTCCTGGCTTTCCTGAACTACCGGCAGCCGGATTTCGTTAAACTCCGGCAGATGAAGGCAAACGAGTGTGCATCCCTGCTCCTGTGCGAGACTGGCAAACTTCCGGGCGAAGTGAAGTTGCAAGGGCGGCAACTCCGAGCCTTTAAATTGAAACAGGGAGGTCGTTTCGCTCGAATAGATAGCGACGTCGGCAGGTCTGGCTTCGGACGGCGGAACAAAGTCCACAAATTTGGACGGCAAATGATCGAAGCCCAGGCTGGAGTACGCGCCACCGAGTGTAGTGGCCGGATCAGGGGCTCGCCCTTTTTTCTCCCATGCAGCAATCCCTTCCGGCGATAGGGTGGAATAGTCGGCACGGAAGAGATTCAACAAATTCCGGGGCGCTCCAATCACAGAGCTGAAATAATAGGCCGCTCTCATTTGAAACGGTAGTTCCGTCAATTCATCTCTGTCTTCAACAAACCGGAACAGGTGCGGAGCCGCGTGGTGTGGGCCCTCGCCTCCCCGCCATTCCTCTGCAAAGACGATCAGATGCACCCTGCGATTCTTCAGCAGGTCCCGCGTGATTGCGTAAAGGGCATCAAATCCCGCCCATGAGAAGCCCAAGGTGACGACATTCGCCTTCCTCCCGAGTTTTTCACTCAGCTCTTTCTGAACATACAACGTGTCCACCCCGTACAAGACTCGCGAGGAGCCAATAAATGCGATATCCAGGTCGCCTGTTTCTTCAAAAATTTGCCGGCGGATGTAATGATAAGGCCCGTAACCGTAGCTCAAGCTCGTGTAGGCCGCATCGCGCGGCAGGGAAATGACCCCGCCGATGAATATCGGCAGGAGGAGCAGCACCAGCAGGGAAAGGGCAAACGCCCCAGCTTGTTTCGAGGAAGAGAATGCGGGAGCCATCAGCGCTCCTGCATCCGCTTGACGATCAGATCGGCAAACTCGCCGACGTTCCGGGTTTGCTCCACTTCACCGACCCGAAAGCGGACCGAAAACGCCTTCTCCACCGACACCAGCAGCGAAATATGCGTCAGCGAATCCCATTCCGGCACGTCCTTGGCCGTGAGGGCGGGAGTCAACGCCACGGGTTCCAGAAAGACGTTGTCAAAGACGGTCTGCAACTTGGCAAGGACTTCAGATTGGTTCATAGGCTCGGCGGACGATTTTGATCCGAGTGGGGCGGGGTTGGTAATGCTCGATCGGCAGTTCGTAGCGAGTCGAGGTTTCGTCCCGGTATACCAAGTTAAAGCCCATTTTCAGATAAAACTCCCGGACCATGCCGTTTTTCGGCGTCGGCCGATAGATTCCCTCCAGCCGGGTGCAATCCCGGCTCCTGGCCAGCCGCGCAAGTTCATTCAGCACTTCGTCCTCGACCTGGCGTTTCAGCACCCGGCAACTCATCAGCCAGGTGTCGATGTGCATGGTTTCGCCTTCCTGGCGTCCGATCATCACCGAAATGAGCCCATGGTCGCCGAAGCGGTCGCGAAGCCGCACGGAGAAGCCCACATAGGCGGGATCGGTCATCAGCACCGTCAGGTCCGCTTCGCTGCGCCGCCGTGTCGTCAGGTTGAACTGGTTGCTCTTGTTGATCAGTTGCGAGACGCGGGGAACGTCCACCGGCGTGAATTCGCAGATGGACCCTTCCATGCCCAGCGATTCCAAATAGGCGTCCATGTCCGCGGCCACGGCCAACAGCGCCTGTCGCTGGGATTCGGAGCGATACTGCGAGGTGCGCCCGGCGTCCTCGGAGGTGATGCTCCTGGGTTCGAAGAACCGGCAGTCCTGCAACTGTCCGACGTATTCGGAGGGATCGGGGCCAAGCAGGATCGTGGCGACTTCCGGCGCGAACTGCCGGACGATCTCGATCTCCGCGGGGTTGTCGTCGACGAAGACAAAGCTGTCCAGGCCGAGATTGAGCTCGGCGGCCATCTGGCGAAGATTGTCGGACTTGGGCTCCCAATTGGCCTTGAACGAAACGATGTCGTTCAGGCGAAGCACCATTTCCGGATGCTTCTCGAAGACCTCGGCGGCGACGGCATGATCGTTCTTGCTCGCCACCGCCAGCAGGGTCCCGCGTTGTTTGAGTGTCGCGATATATTTCTGGAATGCCTTGAAGGCTTCTCCGCGCGGCGAGGTGTCGCCGATTTCAATCCCGTCCATTCCGTCATCGGCCACCACACCGCCCCACAGCGTATTGTCCAGATCCAGGACCAGCACTTTCTTGGGAGCCCGCCGCAGGTTTTGGATCAGGTGCACGACTTCCCGCGCCACATCCGGAAGGAGCGCGGCCGAACACGGCTGCTTGCTCTCGAACCAGGCGCGTTCGTCCCGCGCGCTGATGCCGCCATGCCGGGCCGCCAGGAATTCCAGATCGCAGATATGCAGATACGGCGGCGCTTTGAAGCCCAGTTCCAGGTTCACCCATTTCCGGAAACTCCAGTCGGAACCCAGCGTACGCGAGCGGTACGCGCCGAGGTCGCGCCGCGCGGGAAGCATGAAATTGGTCATGATGACCTCGGCGTGCGTTTTCGTGTGAATCTTTCGCGCCAGTTCGAGCAGCGAATCTACCACGCGGCCGGCTTCCGCCCGCTGCGCCTCCCGCGAGTCGGACAGCGCACCGGTGTACTTGCAACGATGCTCCGCCGGCAGCAGGAGCACGACCTGCGGTTCGAAACCATACAGACCGCTCTCCTCGTCCATGATCTCGGAGATGTAATTGTCGAAATCGCCCAGCCACAGTTCGCAGGGCGTCCCCTCCGTATCGCCGAGATGCCCGACCAATTCATGAAGCGGGTAGAGACTGTACCCACCGAGCAGCGCCAGCCGCGTTTTCTTGTGGACCGCGCCCCTCTTGGGTAGCTGCCGCGCCTCTGCCTTCTTGCGCAGTGACGAAAGCTGGAAGAGTTCGCTGAAATCCGCCGCCTCGCGGGTGCGAAGCTTGAGGCCGTCCCAAAACTCCGGGCGTCCCTCCAGAAGGAGGGTCTGAAGGTTATGCTCTGCGTCTGGGTCTGGCATGGCGGGGTTCAACGCGGCGGGAGTGGGACGAAATGAAATTTGGGAAGACTGGGGGACGACAGGAAGGACCAGAAAGATGCTAGCGTCCTTCTAAACCAAAATCTGTCACAATTGGGTCAAGTTTTTCAAACTGGCTCTTTTTCGTGTATTTCGCCTTTTTAGCCTGGCCTGAGCCTGCCGAATGGTTGGACCCAACTCTCTGGCGAGGGGCTCTCTAGGAATGAGGGGAATGAGCGGCGCCGACCGCGCGCTCCAAGCTGACTTCGATGCCGTCCACATCAAGTCGAGCGTAACGAAATCTGAGTTACCTATTCTCAATCGGGAACCGATCCAGGGCAGAATGGTCATTTTTGGCATCCTTTAGCGGCTATGGCTGCGGCGACTCCCGGCGCTTGAAAAGAACATCCGCCCACATCGCCTCATGGTGTGCGTTCCGGGCTGGCTCACCAAATGAAACTGGCACATAGCCCATCTCCGTGAGGAATTGGAGGATCTCGTAAAACCATCCTTGCCCTTCATATTCCAAAACGAACGCGCCCTCGCATTGGATTAAGTGAATTCGGCGGTCCGTCAACATCCGGGCGGCTCCCTTCAAAACTCGAAGGTCAAATCCCTGGCAGTCCGTTTTAAGGAGGTCAATCGCCTCAATTTTATACTCTGCGCAAAAGTGATCGATGGTCGTCACCTCGATTTCAACCTCACCGATCTTCTGATGTGCTTCGGAATGCAGCGCCGATGAGGCGGGTAAAATCGAGTTGCTCATTGAGAGATGGGTTTTGATCAGTTTCGCCCGATGTTGATGATCGCCCATCGCCATGGAATAAAGCCTCGCTTGCGGAAAATCCCCGGCTGCCGTTTGCAAGGCCTCAAAATTCTCTGGATCGGGCTCAAAGGCGTGGATCGTGGCATTGGGAAAGTGCTCAACCATGCCTCTGAGCGTCTCTCCGCGGTGTGCTCCGACATCGAAGCAAACTGGCCTTGGAGTTGAGTGGAGCAGGATCTGCAAATCTGTCCACGGATCTCGCCCAAATTTCCGCATATCTTGGAATCGATAGCCCAACGGCCGGAGCAAGCTTTGTATGAAGGCTTTCATGGATAATGATGAGTGCCGGCGAGGCGCTGCAAGCTGGCTTCGATGCGGTCCACCATCAAGTCGAGCGTGTGCTTTGACAGCACCTCCTGCCGCCCATTGCGCGAGATCGCCTCCCAAAGCGCGCGATCCTGGCACAGCTCGCGGATGGCCCGGGCGCAATCCTTCGCGTCGCCCGTGGAGAAGGTCATTGCGGTCTCGCGATCGCGGAATAATTCGCCGCTGCCCCCGGTGACGGTGCCGACGACCGCGAGGCCGGCGGCCATCGCTTCCAAGGGCGTGATCGCAAACGGCTCCTCCCACTCCGATGGAAACACCAGGATGTCGTGCTCAGCATAGATGTGCGGCAACCCGCCGCGAGGCACCTTGCCCAAAAACGTGACGCGCTCGGCAATGCCGAGCTGCGTGGGAAGGCTACGCAAACCTTTTTCATAATCCGGGCGCATGCCACCCCCGGCAATGGTCAGGGTCATCCCGGTGAATTCAGGGTCCGTCGTGAGCAGGCCGAGGGCCGCGATGGCGGTGTGGACGCCTTTTTCAGGAATCAACTGTCCGGCGTAGAGCAACCGCTGCGGCGGCCACCGCCGGAAATCCGTGGCCGCAAACAGTTTGGGATCGATACCCCAGTGCGCCACCGTCGAGGTTCCCGGTGCCACGGCAATCCCGACGCGCGTCGCGCAGCTCCGCAGGAACTCGCTGGCAAAATGGCAGGCCCGATGGCGCACGACCGGCCAGCCTCGCACGAGGAAGCTCTTCCCAAAAACGGCGCGGATCAGCGCATTTTTTGCCGCCGGGCCGGCGAGCCAGGCGCCAACCCGCCAGGACACGAAATTGGTGTCGGACAGATAAAAGGCCACGGGCCAGCCCAGCCAGCGAATAACCACCGGCAACCAAAGAGAAAGGCCCGCCTGGTTCCAGAAATAGACGATCTCCGCCCGATGCCCTTTCACGGCGCGCAGCAGCAGCCGGCACTCGCGAATTTTGTCGTGCCGCTCGTCCTCGGCGCCGCCAACATAATGCAATGACCGTTCCACTCCGGGTTCCTTCTCCGGATTCCCCTCGAGATGGAAAGTGCTGGTGAGGACGAAGACCTCGTGTCCCCGGAGCCGGAGCGCATGGACCACATCCCGGCACCCCAATTCATAGCCGCCGACGTGATGCGGCGGGTAGAGGTTGCTGACAATCAGGATTCTCAAATTATACGAGTGCTAAAAGACAAGCGTCCACCAGCTCCTCTGGCTGTATTTCCTTCATGCATTTGACATCGAACGGGCAACCGGTGATCCAATGGAGACGCGGGACACGGTGATGGCAGCCTGCGCAACTGACCTGGCTGGCGACAAAATTCTTACGAAATTTCTCCGGATAGAACATTTGAGGCAGCGTGGGGCCAAATACTCCGACGGCGGGCGTGCGCAGGCAGGCAGCCACGTGCAAGAGCCCTGAATCAACGCCCACGAATAAATGGGCAAGTGAAATCGCGGCAATGGAGTCCTCCAACGAAAGAGCGTCGACGAGCGAGATGGTTTGGGGAATTTCCGGCACGGTGGCCGTGCCCAAATCGACGGTTGAATTCAAGCTATGCTGCGGCTGGGTCTGCTGGGACTTCATGTAGCCGCCGAGCCCGATTTGCACCGGGTTGGTGAAACCACGGCGCCGCAAACCATCGGCCAGTTTGGCCCAGAATCCGGCCGGCCACTCCTTGATGGGCCAGGTCGGTCCGCAGTGAAACAGGATGAGGTTTTCTTCGTCCGCACCGCGTTCCGCGAATCGCTTTTTGACTCTTTTTAGCGCTTCGCCGCCTACGGGAAGCTTCGGGTGCGATTCGGCCAATGGCAGGCCGAATTGCTCGCAGAATTCCTGGAACATCGGTTTCCGAGCGGCCGACTGCGGCGAATCGTCGCCGTGGGCAAAGTGATAAAAACCGCCCAGCAGGGCCATGTACCAGTGGCCGACGACCCCGATCTCGCGGCAATGCGTGCAATCGTCGGCCGCGCCGGTCGTTTTCGGAATCACGGCAAAGTCGGGATCGCAATTGTAAAGGAACCTCGCGCCTGGATGGCGCTTCTTCAGTTCCAATGCTGCCGGAATGGTGCAGATGATATCGCCCATGCCGCCCCAACGGGAGAAAATTACCGGTTTTCGCCCCGTCCGCAGAATCGCGGGAACGAGAACCGTGATCACGTAAGACAGCGCCTTCCAATGCCTTGCGAACAGGGAAAAAAGGCGGTGTTGCTTGGAGAGTCCCATGGGGCGAAGCAGAGGCGCGGAGCCATGCTCTTGCCTTGAATAATCGTCTTGCGCAAGTCCGGCAACTTCGCCACCACCGACGCGTGACCTCCGACAGCGCAAATTTTAAACTTCTGCTAGCCGCGGAGTTCACGCCGGGTTCGCCCGGCGGCGATTGGTTTCACCTCAAGCAATTGCTGCGCGGTTTCGATTGGAACCGCCTTTCCTGGTGGTCCATGTTCGGGGAGCCGAAAGAGACGTCCAATCTGGGGGCGCGTCTGGACACTTGCCGCGTCCCGGGCCGGCTGATTCCTGCGCGCCGGTTTTTGCCCGCCAAGAGATTCCTCATGCGATCGCTGGCCGTGCCGTGGGCCGCGGCGCATTTGCGGAAATTCGTCGCCCTGCAGAAACCTGACTTGATCTGGATCATGGCCCACGACTGGACGATCCCGGTCTTTCATCGCGTCCTTCCGGCGCTGGGGATCCCGTGGCATATCTCGGTCTACGACATGCCGGATATTGGCTCCAATGTCCGGCGCCTGGGAGCCTCCATGGCGGAGGCCCATCTTCGGATGACGGAGAAACTGTACGCGAAGGCCTCGAGCCGGTGCGTGATCGGGCAACCCATGGCCCTGGAGTTCGAACGCAAGACCGGTGTGAAACCGGAATTGATCGAGCGTTGCGCCGTGGAACCGGAAGCCTTGGAAGCCTTGGAAGCCTTGACTGCACGACGGCCCGCGGCAGGACCGCGCACCACCCTCCGCATCGGATATGCCGGGACGATCATCGCGGAAGAAACTTTTGCCTTGTTTGTCTCCGCCCTCCAAAAGATTCGCCACGAACTGCCGGCGCCGGTGGAGATTCATGTTTTCGGCAGCGAGCGCTATGGGGACAGGCGTTGGTTTGACCCGTCACTCATCGTCGAACACGGTTTTGTCACCGACGCCGAGCTCGATAAACTCTACGGGGAATGCCATTGGGGCCTGGCCATGATGCACCTGGACGATGCCGATCCGCGCTACAACCGATTCAGTTTCCCCTGCAAATTCACGATGGCTCTCTCCTCCGGTCTTCCCTTGATCTGCCTCGGCCATCCCCAGTCCGGGTTGATGGCATTGGCCCAGCATTACCGCCTCGGAATCATGATCACCGATCACGACCTGGAGAAGACCGCCGCGCTCCTCAGGCAGGAACTTCCCCGGACCGACCGCCTTGCGGAATTTCACGCGGAAATCGTGCGCTGCGCCCAAACAGATTTTAACGCTGGGAAGAATCGGAGCCGGCTCCACGCTCTTTTCCACGACGACCTCAACCGATGAACAAAATCATCAGGCCGTGAAGGGCCTCAAAATCGGATTCCTGACGACGGACAACCGGCAGGCTAATCGGCAGTACGACAATCCGCAGCCATGGTTTGGGACGGCGCCGGCAGCGCTTCTCCAGGGGCTCGCCGGTCTGCCCGAAGTCGAGATCCACGTCGTGAGTTGCACCCAACGGCCGATGGACTCGTCGCCGGAAAAGCTGGCGGAAAATATTTGGTTCCACAGTCTGCACGTGCCCAAGCTGGGTTGGCTGCGGACTGGCTACCAGGGTTGCATCCGCGCCATGCGGCGGAAAATCCGCGAGATCGCGCCGGATATTGTCCACGGGCAGGGCACGGAGCGGGATTGCGCGTTGGGCGCGATCTTTTCGGGATTCCCGAATGTGGTGACGATTCACGGGAACATGCGACTGGTGGCGAAGGTCACCCGGGCGCGTCCATTCACATTCGACTGGCTGGCGGCACGCTTGGAGGCTTTTACGGTGCCGCGAACCGACGGGGTGATTTGCATTACCGAATACACGCGGCAAGCGGTGGCCGGAGACAACGTGCGCACATGGGTGGTGCCGAACGCCGTGGACGGGGCATTTTTTTCCATCGAACCTGCGCCCGAGTCGCCACCAGTCATTCTCTGCGTGGCATGGGTCAGCGTGCGAAAGAATCAAAACGCCTTCATTCGTGCCTTGGAGCGTCTTCCTGAGAAGAGTTCCTTTCGGCTGCTTTGCGTGGGACCAGCCGACGAAGAAGATCCGTATGTGCGTGAATTCAAGGAACTGGTGGCCACGCGGCCGTGGATTGAACACATCAACTGGGCGGATCGTCCGGCGCTCAGGGAGCGGTTCCGTACGGCGACACTTCTGGCGCTGCCTTCGCTCGAGGAGAATTGCCCCATGGTGGTGCTCGAAGCGATGGCGGCGGGTGTGCCGGTTGTCGCCGCCCGGGTGGGGGGCGTTCCGGACTTGATCGAGGACGGCAAGACGGGCTTGCTGTGCGATCCGCTGGATGAGGGGAGCATGGCGGAAGCGGTTGCCCGGCTGCTCCGCCAGCCGGGGCTGGCGTCCTCGCTGGTCGAAAGCGCGCGACACAAGGCACTGGAGGTTTTTCACCCCTTGCGCATTGCGCGCCGGCACGTGGAAATCTACCGCGAAGTCTTGAGCAATCCCGCGTAAAACTCGCGAAGTTGCGCTCCGACCTCATCCCAACTCGCGGGCCGCGGGGGACGCGGCATTCCCGGCGCCCCGTCGTAGAAGGCGCGCAGGACCGGCGCCGTGGCCGCCGCTGCGGCCATGGGGCAATACTGGGCCGCCGAACCAAACGTGGTTCGCGCCCAAGGCAGATCGCTGAGCAGGAGCGGACAGCCGCACGCCGCCGCTTCGAGCGCCGAAAGGCTCAGGCTTTCTTCGGTGCTCAGCAAAACGAAACCGCGCGCCGCCGCGTAGATGCCCGCCAATTGCGCGCGATCCGCGACGCTGCCCTCGTAGCGCAGCAAGTCCGGGTGTGCGGCGCAAAGCTCGCGAAATTGCCGGGCGTACTCATCGTCCTCCGCATAGGGCCGCCCGAGGATCCAAACCGGCGTGCCGGCCAGCACCGCGGCGGCGGCGAGCTCGACGACCCGCTTGCGCGGCGCGATCGTCGCGGTGCAGACCAGCCAGCGACCGCGTTCCGCTCCGGGCGGGCACTGCAAAAATACCTCCTCGACGCCGTTGGGCACGACGTGCACGCGTTCCGCCGGCGCTCCCAAGACCTCGTGCATGAGCTGCGCTTCCCACGCCGTGAGCGCGACGGCGGCGTCGGCCAGCTGATAGCTGGCCCACCCCATGCGGTCGAAGAACGGATTCGGGCGCAGGGCCCGGATGACCGCGCTCTGCAAACGCCGGGCCAGCGCGCCACGGGAGCCGAGGCCGGTCAGCAACTCGGCAATGACGATCTTTACCCCCCTGGCGTGGGCAAATTCGACGTATGCCGGCGACGGGCGGCCAAAGTAGTGGATGATATCGCCGACGACGGTTTCGTCCCACCAGCGCATCCATTCCACTTCGACGCCAAGCCGCAGCAAGGCGTGCCGGGTCTGCTCGATCTGCGTTTGCAGGCCGCCATGGGCGAGAAAGAACGGTAGCGGGCGGTCGAAGAGGATTTTCATCTGGCCCGCCTGGTTGACGGTTGGTACTCAATAAATCGGCTTGCGCAAAGTTCGTCCATTCGCTCCGAGCGAAGTCCGCAATCGCAGCTCGGCCTCGCCGGCCGTAAGCGATGGTGTTCCCCTTTCGGCTTGTTCGGTCCAATACAAGCCGGCGGGGTGCAATTTCCGGCACTCACCCTCGACGTGCGAGAACGTTGAACTCCACCGGACACCAAGGCGCTTCGTTGGAGAAAATCGAGGGCAGGAGATCGACGAGTTGAAATCCGAATGTCCGGAATAGCTTCAGGATTCTCTCGATGGCATCGGCATCGCCCGAGCGACGGATCAGCGAAACCTCAACCACGAGTGCTCTCGTTGCTGACAACATGGCGCGTGCCCCTTCGAGCACCTCAAACTCGAATCCTTCGACGTCTATTTTCAGGAGATCGATCTCACGAATACCGCGTTCGGCACAAAGGTCGTCCAAGGTACACACTTCGCAGGACAAAGTTTTCTCCGACCTAGCGTTCGGGTTGGAGCGCAGATACTGGTCAGAAAACCCAACAAGGCTCGCGATGTCATCCAGTTTCTCATCAATATGCAGCGCCGCGGTGCCACGCTCGCGACTGAGCGCGTACTTGGCGAGCTTCCAATGGCTGGCCCGCCGGGCAGCGCGACGTTCCAATTCCGCATGGAGTATCGGCAACGGTTCGACCAGGAGCACATCGGTCTCGGGGAATAGCGCGCTCGCAGCTTGCGCAAAATCGCCGTGGTTCGCACCCACGTCGACCACGCTGCGGACGCGCTCAAGTCGGAGTCGATCGATCCAAATCACGAATTGGTTGAAGAGCGTGCGGTTATGCGGCGCTTCGGGCCAGAATCTCTTCGGGATCAGCGGCCACCCGCGCAAATTCGGGCCGCGGAGGACGGCTGCAGCCCGCAGGTGCGTGGCGAGTCTCAGGAGGCGGGACACGACAAGACCCTATGCAACGATTTCGGCCTCTGCCAGCAAGAATGTCGAAGCGAATACTGTGGGCGAGTCGCGGCAAGGCCTGCCGGGTCTGCTCGATCTGCGTTGGCCATCCGCCGTGGGCCAGAAAAAACGGCACGGGATCATCGAAGAGGTTTTTCATGGAGTGTCCTCGGGGAGGCCAAGGGAGGCTGGCGGTATTGTCTGGTGGGCGCAGGAAGCATACGATCAACGTCCCACCACCTGTAATGCGGTTCTCGATCATCACACCTAGCTTCCGCCATGCCGGCTGGCTCAAGCTTTGCATCGCCTCGGTGGCCGACCAAAAAGGCGTCGAGGTCGAACATATCGTCCAGGACGCCGGTTCGGACGACGGCACCCAAGAATGGCTGCCGAAAGATCCGCGCGTCCGGGCTTTCATCGAGAAGGATGAGGGCATGTACGACGCCGTCAACCGCGGGATGCGCCGCGCCACGGGCGACGTTCTCGCCTACCTCAACTGCGACGAGCAGTACCTGCCCGGCGCACTCGCCCGCGTGCGCGATTTCTTTGCCGCGCACCCGCGGGTCGATGTGCTCTTCGGCGACGCCATTCTCGTCGACGGACACGGTGCGCCGCTGTCCTACCGCCGGATGGTCCTCCCCATTCGCGCGCACGTGCGGATCGTCCATCTCAACACCCTGACCTGCGCAACCTTCTTTCGCCGCTCGATTCTCGAACGCGGCCATTACTTCGATCTGCGCTGGAAAATCATCGGCGACGCGGCCTGGATGGATGACCTCCTGCGCGACCGCGTCCCCATGGCCGCGCTCCCGGAGCCGCTCGCGGCCTTTACCTTCACCGGGTCCAACATGGGCGCCACGGCGCGGGGCCTCGAAGAGAGGAAAGCTTTGCGCGGTGGCGCGTGGAAAGCGGCCCTCGGGCTGGTGCTCTCACTGCAGCACTGGCTGCGAAAATGGCGCGCCGGCGCCTACGCGCCGCATCGCGTCCAGTACGCCCTCTACACTCGGCAATGCCCGGATCGCCGGGTCTCCTTCACCGAACCCAACCTCGGCTTCACTTGGCCCCACGCCCTCGCCACCTCGCCCAGGGACTCGGCCCCCGCCCGCTAAAGAGCACGGCGCGCAAAGCGGCGCTCGAGGTAGGGCGCACTGGCCTCAGTGCGCCGGGGCAACCCGATGAGACAGGGCTCAGTCCAGTCCAGGCCACATCTCTACGCATCGCTCTCGTATCTCCCTCAACTCCGACTCCGACAATCGGCCCGACATCACCCTACCACCGCATCAACCCGATCTGTCCCATCCATCCCACCCGCCCCGACCGCACAAATTACCTCCTTCATCCCCTCGATGTATTTGCCCAGCGTGTAGCGCGCCAGAAACAGCTCGCGCAATCCCGCCCCATCACCGTCCGCGGCGGCCATCAACGCCGCACCGACCTGGTCCGGTGATCGCGGAGACACAAACCCCGCGTAATCCGCCGGGAAAATCTCCGGGATGGCGCGCCACTGCGTCGTGACTACTGGCAACCCGTAGGCGATCGCTTCGATGACGCTCACCGGCTGGCCCTCGGCGGGATAATAGGTGGGAAAACAAAAGGCATCGGACGAGGCCAGCAAGGCGGCCTTCGTTTCACCGCGAACGAACCCGGCATAGGTGATCGCTTCCGCATGCCGGGCGATCGCGGAGCGCAATTCCTGCTCCTCCGCTACGTCCAGAAAGCCGCCGGCAATCGTCAGGTGAAGGCGTAGGACGGACTTCCGGGCCAGGAGCGTATCGTTTGCGGCGAGGACGCCATCAATCGTGTCGAACACTCCTTTTTCGCGGGTGCAATGCGCGAGAAAAAGGACATGGAAAATCCCGGGGTCGCCACCTGCGTCGGCGCGTTGCGCTTCCGACAATGCTTCCCCGGCGGCGAAGCGTCGCCGGGCTGCCAGGCGTGCGCGCCGTCTCGGCACGATCGCTGTTTCGAAGTCCGGACACGGATCGGGGATGCCATTGGCCACGATTTCCGCGCGGCGCGACAGAAACCACAGGGAGTCCCGCATACTCGGGATTGCGAGGGCGACGCCCAGCGAGCAGTGCCCCAGCAGCCGGTGGGTGAGCCAGCGCTCAATCCAGGTGGCATCGGAACGCAGCCAATCGCCCAGGCCGACGGCATGCCAGTGATGGATGAAATCGCGGAAGAACGGGCGGCAGAGCAGCATGACCACCCAGTCGCGATAGAGGGCGGCGCGTTTGCCCGGAGCGGGAACATAATAGAAAGCCCGTACCCCATAGCGGAATCGGCACCAGATGGCCTCCAGGCAGTAGCGCAGCACCAAACACATCTTCTCAAAACGGAAGGAACCGATGTCCTCCAGGTCCTCGGAGTAGCGGCAATTGACGTGATAGCATTCGACACCGCCCCGCGGCGCCCCACCCACAGCCGCCCCGCGGCGGTCGCCACCCAGCCCTTCCAGCATGAGCTGCACCATGTAGCTTTGCCCATGATGCGGCGGCGGCGTATGGGCAAAGACGAGCAGCTTCACGCAGTGTAGCGCCACCGCTTCGATAGGCTCAGCGCAGGCGGGTGCGGCGGGTGCGGTCGCAAGCGCGACGCTTGCGCTGCTTTGGCGCGGGCGCCGTTCATCTTCACACCCATGGGAGGCGGCGCGCCCTCACGACCGATTCACCACGGAACTCCGTCCACTGGTGATTTCATCATGAATCCATCGGTAGGTCTTTTCCAAACCATCGCGCAAACGCGTCGCTGGCTCCCAGCCGAAGACCTTCTGGATAAGCGAGTTGTCGGAATTGCGGCCGTTCACACCCTTGGGCGCGCTGAGATTGTAATTTCGCTGCAATTTCACGCCCGCGATATTCTCGACGATGTCCACCAATTGGTTGATCGAGACCAGTTCGTTGCTGCCGATGTTGATGGGCTCCACGAAATCGCTGTTGGTGAGAGTTTGCGTGCCGTGGAGGCAATCGTCGATGTACATGAAGCTCCGCGTCTGCTCGCCGCTGCCCCAGATTTCGATCTCGTGCTTCCCGCTGAGCAGCGCGGCGATGACCTTGCGGCAAATCGCCGCCGGCGCTTTTTCCCGGCCGCCGTCGTAGGTCCCGTGAGGGCCGTAAACGTTGTGGTAGCGGGCCACGCGAGTCTGCACGCCGAAATCTTCCCGAAAATGACGGCACATCCGCTCGCTGAAGAGCTTTTCCCATCCGTAGCCATCCTCGGGCAGCGCGGGATAGGCGTCGGCTTCCTTCAAGGCGGTGACCTTGGGATCGCGCTGTTTGTCGGCGTTGTAGACGCAGGCGCTCGAGGAAAAGAAAAATCGCGAAACGCTGAACTTTTTCGCGGCGAGCAACAGGTGCGTATTGATGAGGACGCTGAGCATGCAGAGGGCCTTATTCAGCTCGATGAATCCCATTCCGCCCATGTCCGCAGCGAGATTATAGACGATGTCGCAACCTTCGACCGCCTTTTCGCAGTCGGGCAGAAGTTCGAGATTGAGCTGCGCATTCTCCACGTCGGCGAAACGCTGGTACCATTCGGCGAGCGGCTTTTTATCGACGGCCCGGAGCTGGGTGTGGCCCTGGCGGCGCAGGTCGGCGATCAGGTGGCCGCCGATAAAACCGCCGGCGCCACAGACAAGGATTTTACTCATATGGATACGGGATGAGACGGATAAAAGCCCGCCACTCTCTACGGCTCGCGCACACCTTCAAGTGGATATTTTCGCCAGCCGAGCAATTGCCCGAAAATTCGCCAGAGAAAAAGTGGATTGTTCACGAGGTAGCGGCGACCGAGCCGGCGCGGCTCCGAGCACAGGCGATAGGACCATTCCAAGCCGGAGCGTTGCATCCAGCGCGGCGCCTGCCGGACACGGCCCGCGTGAAAATCGAAGGCTGCTCCCACACCAAACATGAGCGTGGTCTCGAGCCGGGGCAGATACTCGCACATGAAACGCTCCTGCTTTGGCGTGCTCAGCCCGACCCAGATGATGTCGGGCCCCGCCTCGTGGACGAGGCGCTGTAGTTCCGCCTCTTCGCTCGCCTGGAGCGCCCGGAAGGGCGGGCAGTAGATTCCGCAGATCGTGACGCCGGGAAAACGCGCCTCGATGCGCGTCTTCAATTCCTCGGCGACTCCCGGCGCGCCGCCGCAGAGGAAATGCCGACAGGGCTTCGACTGGGTCGCGCGAAAGATCTCCAGCATCAAATCGGGCCCATAGACACGTTCGACCCAACCGCCCACGGCGCGGCGTCCCAGCCAGACGAGCGGCATGCCATCGGTCGTATTCAGGAAGGCGCCGTTGAGCACCGCGCGGAAATGAGGATCGTCTTGCGCCTCGCTCACCCCATGCACGCCAGTCACGCAAACGTAGCCCTTGCGCCGGTCGCGCAGCGCTTCCAGCACGGCTTCGGTGGCCATCGACAGGGTCATCGCGTGGAGCGCGACACCGAGGACGTTGAAACGCTCGATTTTCATGGTGATGGCGGCAGCGCCGCGAAGCGCTCACGAAATGTCCGGCCGGCGCCCCTCCCCGCCGGTTGGCCAAGTATCGCCCCGCGCCACAAGGCGCGGAGAGCGTCGGCGAAAGCCGACCACGACCACGACCGGAAAAACCGGCGCAGCGCCCCAACCACGGTCCAGGCAATGCGATGGCCGTGCGGCAGGCGAAATCCGACATACGCGATATTCTGCACGAGCGCGCAGTGTTTGAGGTACTCCGCCTTTTGGGAAAACGCGGCGCTTTCCGGCGGTGGCAGGTGCGACACCACGACCGTCGGAACGAAGATGCCACGACCGTGCGCGGTGAGCCGCAGACTGAATTCCAGGTCCTCGCCCCGGACCCAAAAGTCATCCCGGTGCAGGCCCCATTTCCTGACCACAGCCAGCGTGACGAGCAGGCAGATGCCTTGCGCCCAAGTGACGTCCCGCGGTTCGCTTCCAAACCTTGCGCGAAAGTCCTCCGGCGTGCCCTCGAAGGTGTCCCGCAGGCCGCGCGTCCGGACGGACAGCCCCGGCAGCCAGCCCACCCGTCCTTCACTGCCAGTCACGAGCGGATAGGCCAGGTCGGCCTGCTCTTTTTCCAGCGTCTCCGCGAGCGTGGAAACGGTCCCCGGGGCCAGGACGGCGTCGTCGTCCAGGATGAGGAGATGGGTCAGGCTGGTGCCCGGCAGCTCGAGCGCCCGCGCTCCCGCCAGGCGCAGTCCACCACCGCAGCCCAGGTTGCTGCCGGGATTCAAATAGTGCGCAAACGGCCCGGCCTTTTCGACGAGCGCGCGCACTCCCGCGTTCCCATCGTTGTCCACCACGATCACCGCGGCCAGCCCACCGCCAACCTGCGCCAGGGATTGCAGCAATCTCCCGAGTTCGCGCGGGCGCCGGTAGGTGGCAATCAAGGCCGCGACGGAGAGCTTCATGACGCCGTGGCCAGCGCCGCTTTATCGAACTCACGGGGCAGCACACCGCGTTCGATCAAATCGCAGAGATGCTCCCGAATTTCCGGCCAGACGCGCTCCGGCAGGAGTTTGGTCATGCAGTACGGCTCGGAGAAATTGCAGTAATCAAAGCACGGTCTCCACGGGCAAATGTCGCGGACGACGACGTGGTGCTGGCTCCCCCAGGGCCGAAACCAATCGGGATTGGTCGGCCCAAAGATCGGGATGACCGGCCGGCCACAGGCGGCGGCGATATGTCCGGGGCCACTGTCGTTGCAAAGAAGGACATGCACGCGGCTGAGGACATCGACCAGTTCCGGAACGCTCAGCGGACGCAACACGTGGTCCGCCAGCGCCGTCAATCCGCTGCTGCAACCCTCCGGCCCGGGCACCAGCACCAAGTCGAAATCGAAACGCTCGCGGAGTTTTTCGACGACGCCGGCGAAGTACGATTCGGGCCACCGGCGGACGCCAATCCGCGCCCCAGGGTGCAAACACAGACGGGGTTTGCCGGAAAACCCGGCGAATATGGCGTCGACGGCGGGCGATCGGTACCGCGCGAAGTCCAGGCGCGGTTCGGCTTCAGCCAAGTCCGGCAATTCCAGCGCCCGCCCAATGGCCCACCAGTCCTCCACCTTGTGTTGCCGGGCCGTGCGGCGCGCCAGCGGATTTGTCAGAAACCGCTCGCTCCCCCGCACTGGGAACCCGTACCGCGTGCGGGCGCCCGCCAGCAGCATGAAAAGGTGATCGCGCGGATCGTTGCGCACGGACACGGCCGCGTGAAAATGCTCCGCACGAAGCCGGCGGAACAAGGCGAAGATTTCCCGCCAATTCCATTTCCAGAGCGCGTATTTTCCGCGGTAAGCGGACCATGGTGCGTCGAAGTTCATGAAGTGCATCCCGGGGAAGGACGGCTGCAGCAGTTGCGCGGCGTGTTCCTTCCCGACCAGCGTGATGTCGTAGCGCTCCCCTGCCGCCCGCAGGAAAGGCGTGGCAAAGGTCAGGTCGCCCAGGCCCCAGAATTCGAGGATCAGGAGCCTGGGACGGGGCGAAGCGGGTTGGAGGTCGGGCGCGGCCACGGTACGCCGCGGATGCTACGGGCGTCGACGCAACGTGGCAAGAAGAGCAACGCCGCCATCCGGCCCAAAGCACTCTCGCGCGACCCTCCCCTACTTTTTAGACGCCCTCTGAGGGCGGCTCTTATTGAATCCCGCCGCAAATTCCGTAGAGTGCCCCGCCCCATGAGTTCCGACGACACTCCCGCACCGCCGCCCGTTTCCCTCAAGGACGTGCCGTCGCGCATTCTCGCCTGGGTCCGCCGGGAACCGCTCGCCGCCTTCCTCGTGTTCGCGAGTGCGGCGGTGCTCATTTACTTCTTCAGTTTCTACCATGTGTTTGTGAACGGCTCACAATCGACGGTCGAATGGGCCTGGCGGGGGTGGAACGAGGAGAATGACCAGCAACACTGCTGGCTGATCCCGCCGATTGTCGCGTTCCTCTTTTGGTACCATCGGGAAGAGTTGGCGGCGGCGGTCAAGGCGCCCACCGCCCGGGGTCTGGCTTTCGTGATCGCCGGCGTCGTGATGTTCGTGCTGGCGGCGCGATGCTTGCAGCCGCGCCTGGCGATCGTGGCGTTGCCGCTTCTCACCTACGGCACGGCCGAATACCTCGGCGGCAAGGCTTTCGCGCGCCTCTTCGTTTTCCCGTGTTTGCTCATGCTTTTCATGATTCCAATCGGCGGCCTCATCCAGGGGACCGTTACTTTGCAACTGCTCGCCTCGAACACGGTGGGCGCCCTTTGTGGACTCTTGGGGATTCACGTGCAGATCCTCGGCACGACCATTAATGTGGATGGTCATTCCTTTGAAGTGGCGGGCGGGTGCAGCGGTATTCGTTCGCTCATGGCGATGACTTTCCTGGTGGCGCTCTACGCCCATTTCTTTCTCGTGAAATCGTGGCAGCAGTGGACGCTCTTTGCAGGCTCCGTGGTGTTCGCGCTCATTGGCAATATCGCGCGACTCTTCACCGTGGTGCTCGTTGCCAAATGGTGGAATCCGGAAATCGCGGGTGGCCTTTACCACGATTATTCAGGCTACGTCTTTTTTATCATCGCCGTCCTGGCCATGGTCGGTTTCAGCAATCTCCTGAGCCGTGACTGGGAGTCGGCCGGCTCGCAGATCGCGCAAAAGCTGAGCGCGCCAGATACCGCCGCCAAGAGCGATGATTCGGCGCGAGACGAACCCAAATCCACCGGTCCAATCTCGTATGACTACTAAGCGGCTCGTCATTTTATTCGCGGTGCTGCTGGCCGGCCTGGGCAGCGTCTATATGCTGCCCCACCAGCTTGGCTTCCAGCCGGTAGGCATCACCCTGGATCTTCCGAAGATGGTCGGTGGTTGGTACGGGAGAGATCTCGATGTTTCCCCAAAAGAGCGCCAGGTCCTCGGGAAGGATACGGAGTTCGCCCGGAAGTCGTATCGCAACGGCGCCGGCTACGAGATCATCGCTTCGATCGTGCTCTCCGGCCAGGACATGAATACCAGCATTCACCGCCCCGAGCGTTGCTTGCCGGCACAAGGCTTCACGATCATCGACAACCGCTCCGAACCGGTGGCGGTGCCGGACCGCGGCGTGCTCCACGTCACGCGTCTGCAAAATGTGCGCAATGTGCCGGTCGAGAACGGCAACCCCACCTCACTCTACAGCGTGACCTACTATTGGTTTGTCGGGCATACCGATGCGACGGGTTCGCACTTCTGGCGCACCTGGCTGGACGTCAAGGACCGGCTTCTTCACGGCTACAACCAGCGCTGGGCCTATATCACTGTGGCGGGCCAGCTTCCACCGGGCACCGAGCAAAATCCCAAGGCCGAACGCTTGATCGATGAGTGGATGAAGGACTTCATCAAGCAACTGCTCCCGAAGATTCAGAAGGAGTCTGTCGCCGAAAGTTGATGGTTGATAGTTGATTGTTGATAGACCACCACGCAGCCAGAGGAGTGGCCGCTCCGCGGCACCGGCAGGAGCGATAGTTCCGGCGCGGAGCGCCCAATACCGAGGAACCGCGGAGGACTATCAACGATCAACTATCCACCATCAACTTTTCACTCTCAGCCAACCTTCCCGCCAATCACCCGCTCGAGCTTGACGATGTCGGCGGCGAATTTCCGGATGCCCTCGGCGGTCTTTTCCGTGGCCATCGCGTCTTCGTTGAACTGCAACCGGAAAGTCTTTTCGTCGAGGTGCACCTGCTGGAGCGAGAGCGCTTGCGCGGCGGCGGCGTCGAGCTTCTTCGTCAAGGGTTCGTTGCTCGCGGCCAGTTCGCCGAGCAGCGCGGGGCTGATCGTGAGCAGGTCGCAGCCGGCGAGTTCGGTGATTTCGCCCTTGTTGCGGAAGCTCGCGCCCATGACTTCGGTCTTGTAGCCGAATTTTTTGTAGTAGTTGTAAATCTCCGTCACGGACTTCACACCCGGGTCCTCGGCGGGCGCGTAATCCTTCTTCGTCGCGGCCTTGTGCCAGTCGAGAATACGGCCAACGAAGGGCGAGATGAGCTGCACGTTTGCCTCGGCGCAAGCCACGGCCTGCGCGAACGAGAAAAGTAGCGTGAGGTTGCAGTGGATGCCTTCCTTTCCGAGCGCCTCGGCGGCCTTGATCCCCTCCCAGGTCGAAGCGATCTTGATCAATACGCGGTCGCGCGAGATGCCGTTTTTCGCGTAGAGGGCGATGAGCTGGCGGGCCTTGGCGATACTGCCCTCGGTGTCAAAGGACAGGCGCGCGTCCGTCTCCGTGGAGACCCGGCCCGGGACGATCTTCAGGATTTCGAGGCCGAAGGCCACGAGCACATGGTCGATAATGTCTTCGATCTGCGCCGAACCGGTCAGGCCGCCGCTTTGGCGATCGGCAATGACTTTGTCGAGAATGGGCGTGTACTCGGGCTTGCTCACGGCCTGGAGGATCAGGCTCGGGTTCGTGGTCGCGTCCTGCGGTTTGTAGGCGCGCATGGACTCAAAATCCCCGGTATCGGCGACGACTCTCGTCAGCTTCTTGAGCGCATCGAGTTGGCTCAGTTTCGTGGCTGCAGGTGCTTCGGCGGCGGCGGTGCTCATGGTTCTCTCCTGGTTAGATGGTTTTGCCGGTCAAGTTAGCGGCGGGACGGCTTCGCCGCAACATCCAACATCCGACGTCCAACACCCGCCCGCATCCCCGCCCGCATCGCTGTGCGAAGCACTGCGGGCATGGGCTGGGCGAAGCGTTGCGGCCGGTCCAATGGCGCACGCGCGGCAAGTCGCGCCTTCTTCGGTTGGGTGTTGAACTTTCAAAAAAGCTCCCAACCAGGCGGCGGCGCGCTACGCTCGTTGCCCATGCTTCGCCTCCTCAGCCTGCTCGGCATCGCTTCTTTTGTGCTGCTGGCGTGGCTGCTCTCCAACAATCGCCGGCTCTTTCCCTGGCGCACAGTGCTCTGGGGGTTGGCGCTGCAATTCCTATTCGCACTGTTTATTCTCAAGACGCCCGTCGGCCGGTGGCTCTTTTCCGGCGCGCAGACCGCCGTCGACCAGCTTAACCAGAGCGCCTACCAGGGTGCCGAACTGGTCTTCGGTCCGCTGGGCAGCCGCGAGGCCTTGCAGGGGGCATTCGGGCCCACCCGTGGCGTCATCCTCGCGATCACCATCTCGGCCACCATCATCTTCGTCGCCTCCCTTTCGTCGCTGCTCTACCACTGGGGCGTGCTCCAGCGGGTCGTGGCGGCCATGGCCTGGGTGATGCGGAAAACCATGCGCACCAGTGGTAGTGAAACTCTCGGTGCCGCCACCAATATCTTCCTCGGGCAGGTCGAATCGGCGCTGGTCATCAAGCCGTACCTCGCGAAGATGACCCAGAGCGAACTGATGGCGTTGATGACGTTCGGCATGTCCACCATTGCCTCCGGTGTCATGGCCGTCTACGCCGGTTTGAAGGGCGTCAGCGCCGGCCATATCGTCACCGCCTCCATTCTGGGGGCGCCGGCGGGGCTGCTCGTGGCCAAGGTCATGTTTCCCGAGACGAAAAAGAGCGAAACCGGCGAACTGCACCACTTCGCCGTCGAGCGCAAAACGATCAACGGCATCGACGCCATCTGCCAGGGAGCCAGCGAAGGCGTGATGCTCGCCATCAATATCCTCGGCATGTTGATCGCGTTTGTCGCCCTGGTGGCCCTGCTCAACGCGCTCTTCACCTGGCCGCAACGCGGCCTGGGCGTCGCCACCCCGGTCACGCTTCAGCGCCTGCTCGGCTGGATGAACGCGCCGTTTGCCTGGCTCATGGGAGTGCCGGCGAAGGATTGCGGCGTGATCGGGCAGATGCTCGGCGAGCGCATCGTGCTCAACGAATTTGTCGGCTACCTGGACCTGTCCGCCTTTACCCAGACGCACCCGGGCCAGCTCGCCGAACGATCGGTGACCCTCGCCAGCTATGCGCTATGCGGATTTGCCAACTTTGGCAGCATCGGCATCCAGATCGCGGGCATCGGCGCGCTGGCCCCGGAAAGGCGGCACGATCTGGCGCGCATCGGTCTGCGCGCGATGGTGGGCGGTCTCATCGCCTGTTATCTTTTCGCCTCGGTCGTCGGGGTGCTGGTGGACGCATGAGAGAAGGAATGCTGCGCCAGCTTGTCTACCTGCTCGAGCCCATCGGCATCACCTGGCTCGGCCTGCTGGTTCTCACCGCCTGGCTGGCCATCAAGCGGCAGCGCGGCCCGGCGCTGCTCGCCGGCCTGACCGCGCTTTTCGTCACGATCATCGGCAGCACCGGGGTGCCCGGCAAATTGCTCGGTTCCTTGGAACGGCCCTATGCCGGCGTGCACCTCGACGCGCTGCCCACCGCCGACGCCATGGTCATGCTCGGCGGCGGCGCGGCGCCATCGCGCTTTGAGGCGGCAGGCGTCCATTTCACGGCGGCGGGCGATCGCATGGTCATGGCCAATGAACTATTCCGCTTGAAGAAAGCGCCGGTGCTCCTGCTCGGCGGGAACGCCAACAAGCTCGATGGTGTCGTCCGCACCGAGGGCGTGATCGTGAAAGATCTGCTCACGACGTGGGGCGTGCCCGCGGACGCCATCATCCCGCTGGGGGCCAACGAGGACACGCACGATGAAGCGCTCAAGGTGCGCGCTCTGGCCGCGGAGCGCGGCTGGCATCGGGTGTTGCTGGTGACCTCGGCGAACCACATGCGCCGCGCGTCCGCGGTGTTCCGCGCCCAAGGGCTCGAGGTCATTCCCGTGGCTTGCAATTTTCTGACGACGATCGCCACCGCACCTCCTCCTCCGGGAATTTCGGTCCCGCGCTACGATGGGTTTGTCAAAGTGTCCATCTGGTTGCACGAGGAAGTGGGTTGGTGGACGTACCGGCGGCGGGGGTGGATCAAGGATGAATAACGATTTACGGAACTTTTACACGGAAATGAACTGGCGTTGACGCAAAGCGGCGATGGCTGGGTCATCCTCCCATGCATGAAACACCTCCCATCCGCCCTTTTGATCGGCGCACTGGTCCTCGCCTTGCACGCCGAAACACCGCCACCCAAATCCACCGGGACACCTCCACCCGAACCAACCGGGACACCGCAGCCCACGGCAAACGGAACACCCGAGGCCAAGCCGACGGGCGATCCGTTCGTAAAAAATCCCGGCGACACTGCGGCAAATGGAGGCCGGCAGGAAGAAGACCCGCCGAATGTCCTGATTGTCTTCGAAGCGTACTCGCTCGAGAGGAACGAGGCCGCCGGCCTCCTCGAAGCCGAAGCGGACGGAGCCGCCCGGTATCGGCGGATCCTGGAGATGACGAAGGCCGGCAAGGCTCACCTTCAGACACTCACGGCCATCGCCACGAGGAGCGGGCAGCGGGCGGTGACTGAAGCCATCGATGAAGTCCGCTACGCCCTCCAGTTTACCGCGAACATCCCGATGTCGGGCCCGACCCCGACTTCTTGGGAAACGCGCAACGCCGGCGATACCCTCGAGGTGGAACCGGTCGCGGAGCCGGACGGGCATTTCTGCGACCTGAACCTCGTGCCCTCCCGCGTGACGCTGGCGAGGTTTTTCGACCTCGCAGGATCGGTGGACGACGCTCCGACTTCCCAGCCGCTTTTCAACAGCCAGAGAGTGACGACCTCGGTGACTACGGACGAGGGCACGCCATATTACCTCGGCACCTTTTCTCCGCCGCCCGCACAAGGCGCCCCAAATAACGCCGGGTCGCCGGAGGTGTGGCTGGCCTTCTTGCACACCTCCATTCAGAAATCGCCGGTCCCCAACGCCGAGTTCTCCCGCAAGGGGGGCCTGGCGCGTCCACCCTTCGCGCACGAAGTGGCGGTGAATCTTGAGTACTCTTGTTATTCGCTGGATCGGGCCGACGCACGTGAAGTTCTCGTGCCGCCACCCGCCCTCGACGCGGCGTGGGACAAGGTGCATGGGCTGGCCGCGGAAAAGAAAGCGCAATTGGAGTTCATCACCTCGCTGCGGACAAAGTCGGGCCAGCGCGCCGTGGTCGAAGAGTCCCACGAAGTTCGGATGATGACGGAGTACAATCCACCATCCATCGTCGGTCCCCAGTACTCGGGCGTCGTCGGGGTCACCTTTCCCAGCTCGGAAAATGCGGGCGCGGCGGACCGCAAAGTGGATACGAGCAGTGCGGCCGGCGCCCGCTCGCTAACTCGCCATCAGGTCGTTACCGGCTGGGGAACGAAATTCGAAACCCGCAGCGCAGGCATCAATGTGGAGGTGGAACCGGTGATTCGGTCGGAGAATGGGAGTGTCGATCTCAATGAAGTCGTCCAAAACGTCCGTTATCTCGGAACGCTCAAGGTCTCGGGCGTAGGAGCCCAGTACCAGCCGCAGCCGCTCTTTCAAACGTCGAAGCTCACGACCAGCCAGTCCGTCCTCAGCGGGAAACACACCCTGATCGGCACTTTTAATCCACCGGGGGCGGACGGGGTCAATGAACAGACGGACTCGGGCCGCACGTGGTTGCTGTTTGTCAGGGTCACCATCGTGACGCCCTGAGAGCGCGTCCAAGGCGGCTTGTCCCGCGGTGGATTCACGATCATGCTCTGAGCCCGATGTCCTCCCTCAGCCCGCGCGCCACGCTCCTGCTGCTGCTCGGCCTCGCCGCCATCATCCTCGGCGCCGGCCTGCGACTCGCGCGCCAGGAGGAGCAGGTGCGCGTGGATCGCAACCGCGAAGCACTGCGGCGCTTTTCCGGCGATGTGCAGGTCGAGCTCCAGCGGCTCGAGGCGCTCTACGAAAGTCATCTCGTGCGGCTGGCGCGCATCTCGAAGCCCGCCGACCCCTTCGAGGTGCGGCACGCCGCGGAGCGGCTCGTCGGCATCCGCCAATATTCCCTGCTGTATCGCAACGCCAAAGACGGCACGGACCTGCACGTGCTGCTCGCCGCCTCCACGCGGGAGCGGACGCCCCTGCCCATGTTCGAGTCCTCGCGAAACCACGGCGTCGGGACGCCCGTGTTGCTCTCGCGCGAGAGCCTGTTCAACGACGATGGGGATTGGGACGGCTGGATCGAGGAGCCCGGCAAGCCCTTGATGTTTTGGCAGCGCATCTCTTCGAACGAGGTGGTGGTGCTGATCATCGACGAGCGCGCCGTGGAATTCGCGGTCACCAACTGGCTGAAGTCGTGGGCCGGGCCGCGATTTGCCCCGGTTCGGGTCGCGGGCGGACCGGATCAACTGCGGATGGGCCATGGGCCGCCGTTGCTCGCGGAGGGTCCTGAGGAGATGACCCGGCCGGATCTGCTGCTGCCGCTCCGGAGCCGCTTGGGTAGCTGGGAGCTGGCTTCCTGGGACCGGCGCGAAACCCGCGTGCATTACGATACCGCGACCCTCGCTGCCAGCGGGGTGCTGGCGATCTTTGTGGCGCTGCTCGCCGTCCTGGTTTTCGGCCAGCAACGACGGGCGGCGGCGCTCGCCGCGCAACGCGTCTCGTTTGTCAATCGCGTCTCCCACGAATTGCGCACGCCGTTGACGAATATCCTGCTCAATCTCGACCTCGCGACGGAGGCGATGGACGACGCGCCGCGGGATGCCACGCGCCGGCTCGATCTCGTGCAGGAGGAAGCGCGCCGGCTGGGCCGGCTGATCGACAACGTGCTGACCTTTTCGCGCCACGAGCAGGGCAAACTGCGCGCCGAACCGCGCGCGTGCGTCCCGGCCAGCGTGATCGACGCCGTGGTCGAGCAATTCGCGCCCTCCTTCGCCCGCCGGGCGCTGGAAGTGCACCGCGCCGGCGACCTCACCGCGCCCTGTCTGCTCGATGCGGACGCTTTCGCGCAGATTCTCTCGAACCTGCTCTCGAACGTGGAGAAATATGTGCCCGGTGGGGCCGTGGAAATCGCGGGCACACTCGATGCAGGGACACTGGCGGTAACGGTGACGGATCAAGGGCCTGGGATTCCACCGGAAGCCGTCGAACGGGTCTTTCGCCCATTTGAACGTCTCGACAGCCGGATCAACGAAGGCGCGAGCGGGACGGGGCTGGGCCTGGCCATCGCGCGCGATCTGGCCGGCGCGATGGGTGGTACTCTGCGGCTCGTGCCCGCGACACGCGGCGCCCGTTTTGAGCTGCGCGTACCCGCGCCACCGGCCCCGCCGCTCACTGCCGTCTCCGCCGCATGACCATCCTGCTCGCGGACGACGATCCCATCACGCTCGACTCCCTGCGGGCCTGCGTGGAACCCGAGGGTTTCAAGGTGCTCGCGGCGCGGCACGGCGGCGAGGCGCTGGCGCTCTGGGAGAAGCATCGTCCCGACCTGCTCTGCCTGGACATCATGATGCCGCAGGTGGACGGCTACGAGGTGTGCCGGCGGGTGCGCGCGGCGGATGCGCAGGTGCCGGTGATCTTTCTTTCGGCAAAGAGTGAGGAGATCGACGTGGTCGTCGGGCTGCAACTGGGCGCGGACGATTTCATTCGCAAGCCGTTCGGCAAACATGAACTGCTGGCGCGCATCCGCGCGGCGTTGCGTCGCGTGCAAGCGCGGGGGAATGGCGCGCGCAGTTTTGCCATGCGCGATCTGGTGATTTATCCGCGCGAACTGCGGGCGGATCGGGCCGGCCAGACGATAGACCTCTCACCGCGGGAAGCGTCCATCCTGGAGTTGCTGCACGAACGCTGCGGGCAGGTCGTGGACCGGGATACGCTGCTCAACCATTGCTGGGGAATGGATTATTTTCCGGAATCGCGCACGCTCGACCAGCATATCGCCAAGCTGCGCAAGCGCATTGAGACTGATCCGGCGAATCCGACGATCATTGAGACGATTCGGGGAGCAGGGTATCGCTACCGCGAGCGGTAGGCGGGCGGGTGGGGAAAATGACGAATTACGAAGGACAAAGGACGAAGGAATACCAAAGCACGAAATTCTATCGTTACGGCGCGTGTGTCCGGTAATTCGGTAATTCTGGCTTCCTTTGTCATCCGTCCTTCGGCATTCGTCATTCGCCATTCTCCCACCCTACCCGGGAGGCCGCAGACCATCAATTCCAGGCGTAATGGTCCAGGCCGTAAATGAGCGCGCTACCGAGGAAGCCGCTGACACCCACGAGCGCGGCGCCGAGCAAAAGGGCGCCCCGGAAACGCTGGCGCTCGGTCGTCCCTTCGCGGCATTCATGGATCATGACCAGGGCGGCGCAAACGACGGCCCACAGCGCCGTCCCGGTCCCGAGCCAGCGATGCCACTTGAGGATCGGGGCGAGCTGACCCGTGTAGCTGGCGAAATACGCGTTGATCCACCCGAGGGCCGCCGCCGAGAGCGCTCCGAGAGCGGCGAGCACGACGAGAAAGCGCACCGTCTGGAGCCACGATTCCCGGCGCGTCCACCAGGCGAGACCTTCCGCAAAAACGGCGACGAACATGAGTGCGACCGGGAAGTGCGTGGAAACCGGATGAAAACGTCCCAGCCAGCGGAGCGACTGCTTCCAAAACGGCATCTGGGGTTTCGCTTCCGCCAATTTCGCCGCAGAGGGGGATGGCGGTTCGCCCGCGACCTGGGACGGCTCCGGGGCGCCCAATTCGATCCAGTGCTTCACGATCTCCTTCTCGTCTGCGGTCAGCGGCGGCACATTGGCATCCTCTCCCGGCATCTCGTCGTCCAGGACCATCTTGTAGAGCTCGGATTTGTCGGGGTGGCCGCGCTCGATGTAATCGGGGTTGTCCGCGACGCGTTTCAGGTCGAGGACGTAGCCAAATTTACCTTTCGGCCGCGGTAATTCGGGGCCGTGGCAATCGACGCATTTGGCCTCAAAAATCTCGCGGACTTTGCCCGCGTCCTTCACCCCCTCGGGATAGTCATCCGCGGCCAGCACGGGGACGGCGAAGGCCAGCAGAAGGACGCTGAGGGGCACGAAATGCTTCATCGGATACTCGGGTAATGAAAAACGGAGGGCGATTCTTAGTGCGCTTTCCTTCGAGCCGCAACCGCGCCTGAGGCCGTTACGCAAACACGTAATCAAACTGCCATCAGCCGCATTTCATTCGCCCCGGTGGTCAAAATCCTGCTATTTCCACTGGCGATGACTCTTGTCCCCATGCCTCGAATCGTGCTCTGCGCGGCGCTGCTTTGCGCCATGGCACGGCCGGCCGGCGCCTTGGAACTCGGGGAAACCCGGGAGCAATTGCTCGCCCGGCACGGGGCGCCGGGAGCGGAGGATCACGGCCGGAATGTGGCCATGTATTTCTGGGATGGCTGGTCGGCACAGGTGGAGTTTCAGCAAAATGCCATTGGCAAGCTCACCTACCGTCGCAACTGGTATTTGGGGGATGCGGAAGTCAATGCCTTGCTCCAGGCCAACGGGGGCGCCAATCGCTGGCGGGAGGTGGTCGCCTCCATCGGCCAAAACCGCCAATGGGCGCGCGATGACGGCGCCATGGCCACGTGCCTGCGGGAAAGGCCGTTGAGCATGGTTTTTCAATCCGCCAGCCTCGCCGCGGCCGCCCCGGCGGAACCCCGGGTCATCATTCCGGCAACGCCCAGCCCTGCTTTCGCGAACGCTCCGACGTTCCCCAAGTTACTCGGAACCGAACCCGAACCCGAACTGCCGGTCGCCGATTCACCAACCGTCCGGGAACTGCCCGCCCAGCAGCTTCCCAAGCTTCACACGGCCGGGATTCAATCCGAAACTTCCACCGCAGTTGCCCCGGAATCCAAATCAAGCCCGCCACCGGCGGCAAAGGCGCCTGAGCCAAAGAGCGAATCCGCCCCTGCGCCTGCGGCCCCACCCGTCGCCGTGCCTCATCCCACCGCCACGAAGACTCCGTCGCACACCCTTGGAGTTGCGCTGGCGGTGGTCGCGCTGCTCGCCGCCATGGGGGGCGGCGGGGTTTACCTGCATCGGCGCCGCTTGCCGGCCCGCGGACCACGCTCGGTGGCGGCTCGCGCCACAAATCCGGTTTCGGCAACGCCCGGTCTTCCGCCCGGAGTCGACGCGTTGCGATTGGACCAATTTGAACTGCTCATCGGTGAGATCTTCCGGCGCCAGGACTACACCGCGGAACTCTCCGCCGCGATGAGTGCCGATGGCGACATCGACGTGACGCTACGCCGCGGCTCCGAGACGATCCTCGTCCAGTGCAAGCACTGGAAAATGGCGCGCGTCACCGAACGCGAATTGCGCGACTTTTACGGCGCCATGGCGGCGACCGGCGCGCCGCGCGGGATCATCGTCACCACGGGTGAATTCGCGCCCAATGCGCAGACATTTGCCGAAGGCAAGGGGATCGAATTAATGGACGGAAACGCTCTGGCAGAATGCCTCGCGGCGGTCGCCAGGCCGGGCGAGAATCTGTTGCACGTCCCGGATTGGATCGACGAATTCGTGGCCCATGCGCGCATCTTCGATCCAGAATGCCCGGTTTGCCACGGCACGATGATCGTGCGCCACAACCGGGCCAACGGAACACCCACCTGGTGTTGCCGGGGTTACCCGCGCTGCCCCGGTCGCCGTGAACCGCGGCTCGATCTTCTGCCCGCCGCCGCGGCGCAGTAAAACGCGTTTTCCGCGAACTGGGGCGCTGAAGGAGGCGTCGGTGGCCCGGAAATAGGACCATCGCCCCGGTGGCGTCATAAACGGTCGCAATCGGGACGCTTGCGCTACGATAAAGCCATCGCCCACAAGAGTATGGCCAAAACGCAGGACGCTGCGCCGGATGCTCCACATTGCGTCAAGAATTGCGCTGCGGTGGCTTCCAGAGCGACGATTTTGCGGCGCAAAGCGGTTGAGGGTTGCACAATTCGTGACACGCGATTACATCATTCAGCCTTTTTCGCCGCCGAACTATGGAAACTGCCGTAAAAGCCAAAGATTACGCCCTCGCCCCCATCAACTCGAAACTCTCCAAAGAGGAAAAGATCGATTTGTTGTATGGGATGCTGCGCATTCGCCGGTTTGAGCAGGAAGCCCTCAACAAGTACCAAAATGCGGGCGCCATGGGCGGCTTTCTCCATCTCTATATCGGGCAGGAGTCCGTCGCGGTCGGCGCCTGTTCCTTGATGGGCGATAACGATCACGTCATCACCGCGTATCGCTGCCATGGCCACGCGCTCGCCGTGGGCATGACTATGAATGAATGCATGGCCGAGCTCTACGGGAAGTCGACCGGATGCTCCAAGGGCAAGGGGGGCTCGATGCACTTCTTCGCGCCGGACAAGAATTTCTGGGGCGGCCACGGGATTGTCGGCGGCCAGACGCCGCTCGGCTTGGGACTGGCCTATGGCATCAAGTATAAGGGCCTCAAAGGCGCGGCACTTTGCTTTCTCGGCGATGGCGCCGTGAACCAGGGTTGCTTTTACGAGTCCCTCAATATGGCCGCGCTCTTCGGACTTCCGGTCATTTACGTCATCGAGAACAACAAATACTCGATGGGAACCAGCCTCGAGCGTTCCTCCGTCGTCAGAGATTGCCTCGCCCAACGCGGCGAGGCTTTTCTTATCGACTGGGCGCAGGCCAATGGCGAGGACATCTACGAGGTCCGCGCGTCGGTGCAGACCGCCATCGAGCGTGCGCACAGCAAGTCCCGGCCGACACTTCTCGAGCTGGACACGTATCGCTACTACGGCCATTCGGTGGCCGACGCGAATCACAAGGGCGGGTATCGCTCGAACGACGAGCTGGACGCCTACAAGCGCGATCACGACCCGATTCAACTTTTCAAACGCCGGCTGATCGCGGAGGGCATCCTCACCGACGAAGATTTCGATAAGCTCAACGAGGAAGCCAAAGCGGAAGCCAAGGCGAGTGTGCAATTTGCCGAGGAGAGCCCGATCCCAAGCGACGCCAGCATTTTCGAGGACGTCTATTTTGAGGTCGATCGCCAGACCGAGGCCGGTCGCACGGGCAAGCATTTCTTCCACGATTAACCCATGGCACTCATCGAATACCGCGAAGCCCTCAACCAGGCCTTCGCCGAGGAAATCGAGCGCGACCCGAACGTCGTGTTGATCGGCGAAGAAGTCGCCCAGTACGACGGCGCCTACAAAGTCACCAAAGGTCTGTGGAAAAAATACGGGGACAAGCGGGTGGTCGATACGCCGATTTCCGAGGCCGCGTTCATCGGCATGGGGATCGGTGCGAGCATGCTCGGCCTGCGGCCGGTCATGGAGCTGATGTTCTGGAGCTTTTGCACCGTGGCTTACGACCAGATCGTCAATAACGCCGCGCAAGTCCGCTACATGAGCGGGGGCTTGATCAATTGCCCGATCGTCATCCGCGGTCCGGCCAACGGCGGCACCAATGTCGGCGCGACGCATTCGCATACGCCGGAGAACTGGCTGGCCAATGTCCCCGGCCTCAAGGTCGTCAGCGCCGCGAACGCCTACGACGCCAAGGGCCTGATGAAGACCGCCATTCGCGACAACGATCCGGTGATGTTCATGGAGAACACCCTGCTCTACGGGGAGAAATGGGAGGTCCCCGAGGAGGAGTATCTGATCCCGCTCGGCAAGGCCGACATCAAGAAGGAGGGCAAGGACGTCACGCTCATCGCCCATGGCCGCGCCGCGCTGACCGCCATGAAAGCGGCGGAATTGCTGGCGGCGGAGCACGACGTCGACGCGGAAGTCATCGACTTGCGCAGCATCCGTCCGCTGGATGAAGACGCGATTTTGGCCAGCGTGCGCAAGACCCATCGGGCGGTGCTGGTCGACGAGAACAAGCCCTTCTGCGGGGTGAGCGCGCAGATCGCGGCCATGCTGCAGGAGAAGGCTTTTGACGATCTCGACGCACCGGTGTTGCGGGTGACGGCGCTCGACGCGCCGGCGATTTACGCGCCAAAGGTCGAGCCCAAGCAACTTCCGCGTCCGCAGGACGTCATCGCGAAGGTCTTGAGCATCCGCTGAGTCGGAGGTCTGAATCTTAATTGACCGAATGCTCGGGGATTAAGATGAAGATGAAGAGCAAGATTAAGAACCTGCCGCCGCGCGACGCGCTCCACACCAAAACATGGCCACTTATATTGAAATGCCCAAGCTGAGCGACACCATGACCGAAGGGACGGTCCTCAAGTGGCGCAAGAACGAAGGCGACAAAGTCGAAACCGGCGACGTGCTCGCCGAAATCGAAACCGACAAGGCGACGATGGAAATGGAGGCCTTCGACGACGGGATCCTGCACAAGCACCTGGTCGAAGCCGGCGGGAAAGCGCCGGTCGGAGGGAAGATCGCCCTGCTCTTGCAGAAGGGCGAAGCTCCGCCGGCGGAGGGTGCGCCGGTCCCCGAGTCGCCGAAGGCCACACCCCAAAAGGCCGAAGCCGCTGCGCCCCAAGCGGGGTCGGGGGCAAGCGCGGGCAGGCCCGCGCCAGCGGCCACGGGCGAGCGCGTGAAGGCCTCGCCGCTCGCCAAAAAAATTGCGCGGGAGAAGGGGGTCGAGCTTTCCGGGTTGGCCGGGACGGGCCCTGGCGGACGGATCGTCGCCAAAGATGTCCAGACCGCGCCGGCCGGTGGCGCACCCGCGAAATTTACGGGGCCGACGCCGGTCGCCGCCACGCCGGCGGGAGCGGGCGACCAGAAGATTCCGCTCAGCGGCATGCGCCGGGTGATCGCGGAGCGCTTGCTCGTGAGCAAGACGACGATCCCGCATTTTTATTTGCATATCGAAGTGGACGCGGGTCCCCTGATGAAATTCCGGGCCGAAGCCAACGCCGCGAGCGAAGCCGCCGGCGGCCCGAAATTCACGGTGAATGATTTTGTCCTTAAAGCGGTGATCGCGGCCGCGGTAAAAGTGCCGGCGGTCAATGCCAGCTTTGCCGGCGACGCCATTATCCAGTACGGCAGCATCCAGCTCAGCGTGGCCGTCGCCGTGGAAGAGGGGCTGGTGACGCCGGTCATTCGTGACGCGCAAAAGAAATCGCTGCGTGAGATCAGCGAAATGGTGAAGGACCTCGCCAGCCGGGCGCGCTCGAAGAAGCTCAAGCCGGACGAATATGCCGGAGGCACGATCACGGTGTCGAATCTTGGCAGCTACGGGATCGAGAGTTTTTCGGCGATCATCAATCCGCCGCAGGCGCTGATCATCAGCGTGGGCGCGGTCGTCAAGAAGCCGGTGGTCAACGCGAAGAACGAAATCGTGGTGGGCCAGCGAATGGCGATCGGCTTAAGCGCCGACCATCGCGTGGTGGATGGCGCCGTAGGTGCCCAGTATCTCGCGGAACTGCGCAAGCTCGTCGAAAGTCCGTACCTGCTGCTGCTCTAAAAACCTTAAACCAGAAACCCGGCTACGCAGCCTCGACCCGGTCACGCGGCTTCGAAACCGGGGAGGCCCGTGGCCTTGGCGGAGCCGAAGGAACTGGCGTCGACCCCCAGGCGGCGAAGCATTTGCACGTAGAGATTGCAAAGCGGCGGCGGGTTTTCCGGGTCGAAAGCGAGGTGCTGGCCGTGCTTGAAGCCACCACCAGCGAGGAGGACGGGCATGTTGCGCGTGTCGTGGCTCGAGGAGTTGCCCAAATTGGAGCCATAAAGGACCATGGTGCGGTCGAGCAGGTTTGAGTCCTCTTCCGCGGAAGCCTTGAGGTTGGCCAGGAAGCTGCGCAGTTCGTGCAGTTCGGTCTTCTCAATAATCGCCAGCTCCTCGATCTTCGCCGGGTCCTTGCCGTGATGGGAAAGATTGTGCCAATCGATGGTCACACCATCGATGGGCGGCACCTGATTGTGGCCTTGCAGCCGGAAGGTCACGACGCGGGTCGAATCGGTCTGGAGCGCCAGATGCACGAGATCGAACAAGGGGCGTGTGGTGGCGATGATATCCGCGCGGTTTTGCGGGTCGGCCGGCGGCTTCATGTCGACCTTCGGCTTGGGCCTCCGAACCCAGGCTTCGGCGCTCACCAACCGCCGCTCCAATTCGCGAACCGAGGTAAAATACTGGTCGAGTTTTTCGCGGTCCTCGGCACCGACCATCCGCTGCAACCCGCGCGCCTGGTCACCGACGGTGTCCATGATCGATTCGCCGTCTTTGAGCCGGCGCACCTGCTGATCCACCTCCGCGGCGGTGCCGTCGAGAAAGAGCTTGGCGAAGACCCTGGAAGGGCGCTCGTCCGCGGGGATGTTCACGCCATTGCGCGTCCAGGAGAGGCTGTAGTTGCTCGTCGAGGCCAGGGCCAGAGAACTGAAGCGTGTATCCGGCCCGAGCTTCTCGATGGCGAGTTGGTCGAGGGAGATGGTATTGCGGAAACCGCTGGCCCCCGGATGCGGCGCGGCCGTGAGGAAGCTGGCTTCCGACGAGTGGCCGCCGTCCACCTCAGGATGGCTCAGCCCGGAGAAAATCGTCAACTGATCGCGAAACTCATCGATAACCTGAGAGTAAGGAGAAGCCGTATAGCCGCGCCCGGTTTCCTTGGGGAACAGGTTGTCCGGATAGATGCCCAACGTGGTGCAGATCGCCACGAGACGGCGCCGGGGCGGCGGCGTGCTGGCGCCGAATGCGGGCAGCATCGCATCGAGCATCGGAAGGGCGAGAGCCACGCCCACACCGCGCAGGAAGGAGCGCCGGGGGATGGCGCGGGTGAGGGCGAAGTTTACGGGTTTCATGTTGGGAGAGCGGCTGCCGGACAATCAGACTTTCAGACTTTCAGACAATGAGACGATCAGCGGGTGATTTATCCCCCTGGGGTTAACATCCACTTTTCCGGCGAGTTTTCCATGGCAATCGGCATGGCGATAATCTGGTCATCTTCGCTTTGTCTCATGGTCCGATTGTCTGATTGCCGGTCATTTCTCCTGGAAGACCCGGCTCTCGACCACGGCGTGGATCATCGAGCGCAACCCGTAACCCTTCTCGCCGCAGCGCGCGACGATGTCGGCGACGACGGGTCGATCGGAGAACTGGATGCCTGCGCCGGTGGCATAGACCAGCAGTTTGGCCGCGAGGCAGCGGGCGATCTGCTCCTTGTCTTTCAAGAGCAGGGCTTTGAATTCGTCGATGTCATGGAAATCCGCGCCATTTTCCATCGTGAAGCTGGCATCCACCGCCGGCCCGAGGGCCACGCGCCGTTGCGGCATGTTCTCGGCATTGATGGTCAGGTACTCCGACTTCTGACCCCGCGTGGCGATGACACGGTAGCGGTCGCGCCAACCGCCAATGACGTCGTAATTCTCGAGAGCGAAGCCGGGCGGGTCGATCTTGGTGTGGCACACGGCGCACGCCTCGACGTGGCGATGCAGGTCGAGCTGTTCGCGAATGGTCTTCGCTCCCCGGATGTCCGGCTCGAGGGCGCCGACGTTCTTGGGCGGTGGCGGCGGGGGAACGCCCATGATGCGGTCGAGGACCCATTTGCCGCGGAGGACGGGCGAAGTCGTGGTGCCGTTTGCGGTCACTTTCAAGATCGCCGCCTGGCCCAGCAAACCGCCCCGGTGAGAGCCCGGCGGCAACGCCACCTTGCGAAATTCCTCCCCGGTGACACCGGCAACCCCATAATGCTCGGCGAGCCGGCCGTTGAGCATGGCGAAATCCGATTGGATGAAGTTCTGCACCGGCAGATCATGTTTGACCACCTCCTCGAAGAAGAGCTGCGTCTCGCGCACCATCGAAGTTTTGAGCAACTCATCGAATTCCGGGTAGAGCCTCTTGTCCGGCGTGGTGAAATCGATGAGGCGCAGGTCGAGCCACTGGCCGAGAAAATCCTCCGTAAAGGCCCGCGCCTTGGGGCTGGCCAGCAACCGCTCGGTTTCCGCCCAAAGCACCGCGGGCTGGCGAAGCGTCCCGGCGCGCGCCCGGCCCAGCAGCTCCGCGTCAGGCATGGTCGACCACAGGAAATACGAAAGGCGGGAGGCGAGCGCGTAATCGTCGAGCTTGCCCGGCCTTTCGCGCAGAAAAATGAAGTCCGGCGAGGTCAGCACCGCCTTGAAGCCAACGCGCATGGCGTCTTCGAAATTGTACCCGTTGGCGAGCCGGGATTTGACCAGGGCGATGAACGGCGCGATCTCGCTCTCGCCCACCGGCCGGCGAAACGCGCGCGGGACGAAATCGCGCAAGAGGCTCTCGGCGTCCGCGGCCGGTTGTTGACTGACGACGGCAAAGGCCGGGTCGGTCGGTTTGCGGTAAATCTTCCGGCCCCGTTCGTCGGTTTCCGGCAACGGCTTGAGCGGGAGAGAACCGAAAAGCCGGGCATGGCTGGCCGGCGGCCATTCCCCGGTGAGGGGCCCTTCCACTTCCACCCACTGCACGGCCAGTCCGGGGCCATCGTACTTCTCCGGCCCGGTTTGGCGGGCGCGCTCGCCGCCTTCCAGCCGGAAAGGCATGACCTTGAAGCTGGCGTTGCGTGGCAGCCGATCGGTGAATTCGATGACCCCTGGCTTGCCGGGCGGCGCGTCGAAGAAGCCGATGGTGTGCGTTTCCCCACGTCCGCCGATGACGTCGCCGCCGAGAGCCACCATGATGACCGGTTTGGTCGATTGATAGCCATAGCAGGACACGCGGACGCGATAGAGGCCATCCATGGGGGCGTGAAATTTTCGGAGGGCAGTGGGCATGTAGCCGGAACTCAACATGACCACACCGTCGTCCCGCTTGAGCACGGTCTTGTCGCCGAGTTGTTTGAGGAGATTATCGTCGTCCAGATAGCTGTAGCGTTCCGTCTTCGATTCGACGCGCTGGGTGCGGGGCATGGCGGCATCGAGCGCCAGGTCGGCGGCATCAAGATACCCCTCCAGCAGGACCGAGGACACATCGAGCGCCGAACCGACGTTGTCGAAACCGAAAGCGCTGTTATCCTCGGGCAGGAGCTCCTTGAGCGACGTCTCCACACCGAGCAATTCGCGCACGGTGTTTTCGTATTCGGTGCGATTCAAGCGGCGCTTGACCACCCGGCCCTCCGTCTGCTCACGCTGGAAATCCGCGGCGAACAGAGCGCCGTGCAACCACCCGGACGCGGCGGCAAGCTGGGCGGGATCGGGCCGCGGCTTCTTTTTCGGCGGCATCTCGCCGGAATCCATCTTGTCGAGGACGCGGATCCAGGTGCGCAGCTTGTCCGGCGTGGAGAAGTCGAGCGGCAGTTTATCCAGGGCGAAGTCGCCCTTGTGCTCACCATCGCCGTGGCAACTGTAACAATGATTCTCAAAGAGCGGCGTGACCTTTTTGGCAAAGCCGGCCGGCGTCAGGTCCGGCCCGGCCGCAAAGGCGCCGGCCGTGGCCAGAAAGAGGGGAAAAACGGAGCGAAAATGCATGGTTTGGAGCGGATTCCAATTTCGCACGTAATGGAGGTGGATTCGAGGCGAAATCGCCGGGAAGCCGCCCCGGTTCGCCGATCTCTGCTTCTCGCGGAAGCCGGCACGCCTAATGTTTTCGGTCGTCAGGATTTGAATCGTCACACCGATTTGGAATAGCCTCGCACACGTCTATTTGTCGCTACCTCGACGCTTGCCCACCTCATCGACGGGCAGTAGTCTCCCGCACATGATCCTTGACAGAATGCCTGAGGTGAAACGCCTGACTTCGGCCGAAAAGCTTCTGCTGGTGAGCGAGCTTTGGGACGACCTGGCGGCGCACCCGAGTGAAATTCCGGTATCCCAGGAACAATTAGCGGAGCTTGATCGACGCATGGAGGCGTACCACCGCGATCCCGACCAAGTAATTTCTTGGGAAGCGATCCAGCAGCGCGTTCTCGGTAAGAAACTCGGTGGTGAGTGATCTCGTCTTTCTTTTCTCGGCAGACGCTGACATCCAGGCCGCCTACGAGTTCTACGAAGAGTTTCAGGAAGGGCGCGGTGAGGTTTTTATGCGGCACCTCGATCTCGCCTTCAGCCAACTTCGCACGTTCCCGGCGATCGCGCCCGTATGTCGTGAGCCTTACCGCCGACTGCTGGTGCATGGATTTCCATTCGGCATTTTCTACACCATCGAAGGCCGTCGCATCATTGTATCGGCGGTGATGGATCTCCGGCAGGATCCCGAAGTCATTCGTCAAGTGCTCCGCGACTGGAAAACCTAGCACGCGCCGGAGTGGCCGCACGATCGGTGCCCGTCCGGTGTCTACAATCGCGGCCGCCCGGCCCAGGCGACGCGCAACCATGCTCCGCGCGTGGTCTTGCCGTCGGCCGTGGGGAGGTGGGTGGCATCGACGCCCAGCCCGGCGGCCAGTTTCTGCCACCGCTCGGCGAGCCCGGCGTCGAGAGGTTTGTCGAGTTCGGCGGCGTGGCCGGGAAAGGCCTCGTAATATTGGCTGAAAATGCTCTTACCGCGCCGGCCGGGCGGTTCGGGAGTCGGGGCGAGGCCGTGCAATCCGCCGGCCGTGCCCCACCATTGCACGGCGGCAAAATCGGGATTCCCCGGCGGCACGTCGCTTACGTAAATGGTGGCCGCGCCTTCGGCGTGCAGCAGCGCTTGCAGCTTCGGAATCGAAACCCTCTGCAAAACGCCGTGCTTCGCCCGCGCGAGGTGGGCGGCATGGCCGGCGGCTTCGCCGAGAGACATCCAGATGGGCTCCAACCGCAGCGCGCAAAAGCCCACGTGTGACGCGCTCAGCGCCACCGGGACCAACAGATTTTCGAAACCCTTCGCCACCACCACGCCGAAGGGAATCTGGTACGGCGCGACCTCCTTGTAAAACTCGCCCGAGTGTCTGCCGCCGAAGCGCGAACCTTCGTGGGCGGTGCCGTGGCAATTCGGGCCGTAATCGCCCATGGCAATGGCATCGGTGTGCAGCACAGCGCGGGCGTCGTCCGGCGCGCAATCGGTATCCTTTTCCGTGAAGACATAATCGCCGCTGACCCGTCGCGCCTCGCGCACGTAGAGCTGCATCGGAAGGTGATTGCTCTCGGTAAATTCGTCTTTGCACCAGCCCCACTCGCGCGCCTCGTCGCGAAATTTCGCGGGCACGGCCTGATCGCTCTGGAGGAAATAGATGAGCCCTACGTTCCAGCGCAGGTGGTCGTCGAAGACGCGTTCGCGCGATTCCCGCAAGCCGGTGCGGGAAAACGGCGCCACCGCGCCGTCGTGGACCATGCGCGCGGCGAAGCCGGACTCGCCCTCCGGCCAGCCCTGGTTTTCGGCCGGCAGGGAAAGCCGCACGAGGCCGTGCGACATGTCATTGATGTCGTACTTGCCATTGGGCAGCGGGCCCTGGGCCTTGATCAATTCCGCCGGCTTCGTGCTGAAAACACCATCGATCTGGCCGCCCAGGAGCAGCGCGAGCAGGTCAATGAATTCTTTGCGCAGATAGCCGGGCGGTTTCTCGACCGGCGCCCGGTTGGCCGGGTCGCGCGTCATGCACAGGCGGAAATTATAGGCCTGGATCTGGTCATCGGCGTCGTCCGGGGCGAGCGATTCCCCAAATTCGCCGCCACCTTCGCGGCCGACGCGATACGGCAGGTGCGCCGCCGCCATGAGGTCGCCCTCGTAGGTGGCGTCGATGAAATAGTAGGAGGCGACCGAGTGATAGTTCCCGTCGGCGTCGTAGAGAAGCGCGATCTCCATCGCGTGCGAAGTCGCCGGCGCTTCACCGTCGGCGTTACTGCTCGTCTTGACTCCGTCGAGCACCCATTCCTTGCGCACGGTGATGCGCGGCTGTTCGGCGAGCATTTTTTCGAAAATACCGAGCGCGACTTTCGGCTCGAATTGCGTGCCGTGAAAGCAATCGCGGACCTGCGGAGATTCGGCGCCATACGTTTCGCGATAGTAGCTCTCGACGCGGCGCGAGAAATCGAGGAACGAGCCGTTCAGGCCTTCCAGGGTGCGGAAGTCGGAGTGCGAAAGACCGTTGGTCATCATCCCGCCAATGCGCCGCGAAGGTTCGGCGAGCAGCACGCGCTCGCCATCGTTGGCCGCGGAGATGGCGGCCGCAATGCCGCCGGGGGTCGCACCGTAGACGAGAACGTCGTACTCCTGCGCGCGCAAACCGGTGGTCACGAGCAATGAGAGGAGGAACAGATAGAGGCGCATGAGAACGGCGGATAGTGGATCGTTGATGGTCGGTATCAACTATCAACTATCAATCCTCCGCGATCATCGTCCTTCAACGCGACGCCACTCGTCCGCAGGCGGCGGGCCTGGGCCAGCAGGGCGTGAAGCTTGTGCGCGGCATCTTCGGAAGTCAGTCCGCCGGGGCGGATGTTGGAGAGGCAGTTGCGATCGGCGTCGGTGCGGCTGGGGCCCGGCGCATGGGTGAAATACGCGCCGAGGCTGTCGGCGTTCCCGAGGCCGGGACGTTCGCCCAGCAGCATGAGGCTGAACTGCGCCCGCAGGATCTCGCCGATTTCATCCTGCAGGGCCACGCGGGCCTGCTTCGCGACGATCAACGGCGCGAGTGTCCACCCGCTGGCGCGCAGGAGCGGGAGCAGTGCGGTCAGCAGCGGTTTGGCCTGGGAATTGGCGGCAAACGTCGAGAGCCCGTCGGAAACAATGATTACGAGTTCGCACCGTGGCGCACCCGCGGCGTGCGCGGTGAGCAAGGCCCGCGAACCATCCGCCAGCCGCCGGCCAAAATCAGGGCGCTGGAGGAATTGGGCGCGGTCACGCGCAGCGCTTTCCACCACGAGCACGGGCTCGCCCAGCGCCGCCAATGCGGCGCCAAGGGCCGGTGCATCGAATTCGGTGAGGACGGCATCTCGCGCGCGGGCATGAGCCAGCCGGAAATCGAGTTGCGCCCGCGTGGGGAGGCTTGCGCCGCAGCGCCCGAGCGCGATGCGCGCCGCGGTGTGCGCGCGCAGCGAATTCCAGGGATCGGGTTGGATGCAGGAGTCCGGCATGGTTGAGATGACGGCGGCCACGAGGGCGTCTAAGCCTCTCCGATGGTCCTCGTCGTGCCCGCGACGAGGGTGTGTTGTGCGGTCACGGCTTCGAGACGCGTGCCGTCGCGAACGATATGCATTTTTTCGAGCCAGGCGGCAAATTCCGGGGCGGGCCGCAAGCCGAGCACCTGGCGCAGGTACTGGCTGTCGTGGAAGCTGGTGGACTGGTAGTTGAGCATGATGTCGTCGGCCCCGGGCACGCCCATGATGTAGTTGCAACCCGCCACGCCGAGGAGGGTGAGAAGCGTGTCCATGTCGTCCTGGTCGGCTTCGGCGTGATTGGTGTAGCAGACGTCGCAGCCCATGGGCAGCCCGAGCAGTTTGCCGCAAAAGTGGTCCTCGAGCCCGGCGCGGATGATCTGCTTGCCATCGTAGAGGTACTCCGGGCCGATGAAGCCGACGACCGTATTGACGAGGAGTGGCGCAAATTCGCGCGCCACGGCATAGGCGCGGGCCTCGAGCGTTTGCTGGTCCACACCGTGATGGGCATTGGCCGAAAGGCAGGAACCCTGGCCGGTCTCGAAATACATGACGTTGTCGCCGATGGTCCCGCGCCGTTGCGCCAGCGCGGCGTCGCGGGCTTCGCGCAGGAGCGCCAGGTCGATGCCAAAGCTGCGATTGGCGGCTTCGGTGCCGGCGATCGATTGGAAGACCAGATCGAGCGGTTCGCCGGCCTCGAGGCAGCGCAACGAGGTGGTGACGTGGGCGAGCACGCAGGATTGGGTCGGAATTTCGTATTCGCGGATGAGCCGGTCGGTGAGCCGCAGGAGCGTGGTGCAGGCCGCGGGCGAATCGGTCGCGGGATTGATGCCGATGACCGCATCGCCGCATCCGTAGAGGAGTCCATCGAGGATCGAGGCCGCAATGCCCCGCGGATCGTCGGTCGGATGATTGGGCTGCAAGCGCACCGCCAGGGTGCCGGGAAGCCCGAGCGTGTTGCGAAATCTCGTGACGACGCG